>Ga0214472_10004753_pt1 | contig 14323 bp, 12 predicted proteins | sample RVTome_6_FD_207662 | JGI IMG/M metagenome (GOLD analysis project Ga0214472, IMG submission 207662) | Soil microbial communities from uranium-contaminated site in the Upper Colorado River Basin, Wyoming, United States - RVT140D175 | ecosystem: Environmental > Terrestrial > Soil > Contaminated >... | reverse complement strand
CGTCGCGCACGTTGCTGTGCAAGCCGCTGCCCATGAAGAACGCCGCGTCGAGCGAGCCGTTGCTCACGTTCTCCATCGCCCAGGTGGAGATGCCGTGCTGCAACTCGACGTCGCTCCCATGCTCGAGGCCGAAGGGCTGGCCGCGGAGACGGTGGACCCCATCATCGAGCGCGACGTCCCGGGCCTCGATCCGGTCGAGCGCCTGGTGCGCGACTACGCCTTGCTCGTCACCGAGCGTCCCTGGGGAATCGCGGACTAGGTGTTCGCGGAGCTGCGCCGGCATTCGACGAGCGTCAGATCGTTGAGCTGACCGTGCGCATCGGGCTGTGCGCGCTTCAACCGGCTCAATGATGCACTGCAGATCGATCCTGCGCCTGGGATCACCGTCGTCGAAAGGAAGGGCTGATCTACTGGTTTCGGGAACGGGCATCATTGCCGACTCTGATAACCCTCATCACGACCGCGCGCTGGACTTCTCGTCGGGCACTTCGTAAAGTCGGCACGCGACTGGCGACCGCGCCAGATGGCCGCGTCGAGGGACCGCGTCGGCGCCGCGCCGGTAGCCGGCGGTGAACATTCAAGAGGCGCGAACCAGATTTCCGGTGCGAGGAGCCAGGGGGAGCTGTGGCTACTGCGCAGTATCAGCGCACTGAAGCAGTGTCTCGAACTCAAGCTGTTCGAGCGCAGGCCTGATGACGTTCGACATCGTCGTTCGTGACGCAACGTTGATCGTTCCCGGTGCACCGCGCGTCCGCGGAGACCTCGGCGTTCGCGACGGCAAGATCGCTGGAATCGCCAGCCCCGGGATGCTGCCGGAGGGCCGCGAGACAGTGTCAGCCAGCGGCCGACCCCTTTTGCCCGGCGTCATCGATGCCCACACGCACCTAGGGTACTGGGGCGAGTTCGAGCGCGAGATGGAGACCGAGACCATGGGCGCCGCCGTCGGCGGCGTCACGACGGCCATCCTCATGCTCAAGATGAAAAATTTGCCGCCCAGGCTGGCGGACAAACCCTCGTACCTCGACATCTTCGAAGACTTCCGGTCGATCGTCGAGCGCCACTCGGTGATCGACATGCTGTTCCGGCCATATCCGCTGACGGTACGGCACATGGAAGACATTCCGGCGTACGTCTCCCGTCTCGGGGCGCGCGGGTTCAAGTTCATCATGCATTTCCCGCCGGGCGGGCTCGAGGCGCAGATGTCGGGCGCCCATGCCTTGGACGACGGCACGCTGCTGGATGCCTTCCGCCGGGTTGGTGCCGCCGGCGGAATCGCGGTGGTGCATGCCGAAAACCAGTGCATCATCGACCATTGCTCGGCGCGGCTGCAGGCGGCAGGCCGCGAGGATCTCGTCGCGTGGGCCGATGGACGGCCGCACATCAGCGAGGTGGAAGCGATCCAGCGCTCCTCCTTGCTCGCGCACTCCGCCGACTGCCCGGTCTACATCGCCCATGTCAGCTCGGCCGAAAGCGTCGAGTTCATTCGCGAGGCGAAAGAGGATGGTCGGATGATCCGCGCGGAAACCTGCCCGCACTACTTGACCCTGACGCAGGCAGATTCCGTCGGCAAGCTGGCCAAGCAAAAGCCGCCGATCCGCGGCCGCGAAAGCCAGGAGCGCCTGTGGTGGGGGATCGAGCACGGCGTCATCGACGTGGTGAGCTCCGACCACATGCCCTCCCGGCATGACGGTCGCCGGAACGAATCGATCTGGACCTGCCAGTGGGGGTTTCCATCGATCGAGACCCTCCTGCCGCTGATGCTTAGCGAGGGTGTACGGGCGGGCAGGATCTCGCTCGAGCGCCTGGTCGAGGTCTGCTGTCTCAATCCGGCGCGCATCTTCGGGCTCTACCCGAACAAGGGTCATCTCGGCATCGGCGCAGACGCGGATCTCGTCCTCGTAGACCTCGACAAGCGCGCTCCGATTCGCCAGAGCGACTTCCCGTCGTCGTCGGACTTCTCGCTCTACGAGGGTCGCGAGGTGGTCGGCTGGCCAGTCCTGACTATGGTCCGTGGCCGCATCGTCATGCGAGACGGCGCAATCGTGGCAAAAGGCAGGGGCGGAGGTCGCTATGTCCCCCAAACCGAGCTTCGCCTGTAACGGCTGGTCAGTACAACGCTTGATCTACATAAGGAGGAGGTTCCATGAGGGTTCGAACTGGTGTTTCGCCGAGGACGATCGCGCTGCTGCTGGGTCTGTTGCTCGCTATGCCGTTCCTTCCTGCCGGCGCGCAGGAACCGATCGCGCTCGGGATGTGCCAGAGCACGGCCCCGGGGCCCGCGAAGTTCGCTCAAGCGATGTGGAAGGGCGCCGAGCTCGTCGTGCAGGACGTCAACGCCAAGGGCGGCATCTCCGGGCGAAAGCTCCAACTGGTGCCCATCGACATTGGTAAGAACGACCCGGCGCTCGCCCGCCAGTCGATGCAAAAGGCCATCTCGTACGACAAGATCGTCAGCCTGCTCTGCTGGGGCAGCAACGTAATGCTCCAGAACGGCCCGCTCTTCGATGAGAACAAGGTAGTCGCGTACGCGATGTCGCTCAGCGCGCGGGTTCCCCAAGAGTCGAAGTACGTCCAGCAGCTGGAGGTCGTCACGACGCTCGTCGTCCGCCCCGTGGCGGAATACGTGCGGCAGCGCCTGCCTAATGTCAAGAAGGTGGCCGTTCTCTACGTGGACTACGAGTTCGGGTACGAGATGGTCAAGGCTGTCGAGACCGAGTTCGGGCGGCGCGGCATCGCGGTCGTGGCAAAGGCCTCCCACCCGATCGCTCCGCCGGATCTGCGCGCGCAGCTAACCAACCTCATGCAATCCCGGCCCGACGCGATTTATATCGCGAACATCGGCGGAGGTGAGATGGTCCTCGCCATCCGGACAGCGCGTGAGCTGGGGTTCAACGGCCTGCTCCTGACCCACACCGGCGGCGACGCGCCCGATATCTACTCGATGAAACTCACCGAAAAGAACTTCATCCTCGACGCGCACGTCATCCTTGACGACGCCCCCGGTGCGCTGAAGCAACTCGCCTCGAATGTCCACGGCTATGCCGGCTCGGGATTCGACTTTGCCTGGATCAACCAAACGATAATGGCGGCCCTCGCGAAGGAGGGCAAGCCGATCACCGGCGAGGCGATCCTTGCAAAGCTGCGCACGCTCGGTCATGTCCGAACGCCGGCGACGGAATACCAGTTCTTCCCGGACGGTACGACGCAGCGGACGCTCGGAATCTTCGATGTGCAAAAGGGCCAGCGGCACCTGCTACAGATCTACAGACCGGGCGAGCTGAAGTAGAAAAAGTGCTGGAGCGACCGGCACAGCAGTGCGGCGGTCGCGGTCGCCGATGATGGCGTACTTCATTAACGGCCTCGCCCTCGGCTTCAATGTCGGTCTGCTCGCCTTTGGCCTGGCGCTGATCTGGCGGACGGCCGGGATGATCGACTTCAGCTACGGCAGTGTCTTCCTGGCCGCGGGCTACGCCGTTCTCTTCTTCCGCAACGTGCTCGACTGGCCGCTCTGGATAGCGGCGCCCGCCGCTGTCCTCGTCGGCGGCGCGACTGGCATGGCGCTCTACGCCGGCTTCTACCGGCACTTCCTCCGCAGGCGCGCGCCGCTGTTCATACTGGTCCTGCTGTCGCTCGCGATCTTCACTGTCACCGAGAACGGGCTGGCAATCATCTTTAGCGCACAACGCTTCTACTTCATCCATGACCTGTTGCCGGGCTGGACGGTGTTCGGCGTGCGGGTGAATGCCGCGCAACTCAGCAAGATCGGCCTGGCGCTTCTCGTCATGGTGGGACTCTGGTGGTATTTCGCGCGCACGCGGTCCGGGTCGGCTATCCTCGCTGTGGCCGACAACCGCCAGCTTGCCCAGGCTGTGGGGATCGATATTGACTGGGCCTATCTGCGGGTCTTCGGTATTAGCGGTCTCATTGCCGGTGCCGCTGCCGTGCCCACCGTCGCCGAGATAGGCGTCGACCCCTTCGTGGGATTCCTCCCGGTCTTCCTCGCCCTCGCATCGATCATCGTCGGCGGTCTGCGCGACTTGCGCGGCCCCCTGATCGGGGCGCTCGTGCTCGGCCAGGCTTTTCATTGGGCTGTGTGGAAGATACCGGCGAGCTGGCAGGAGCTAGTGGCGTACGGCGTCGTGATCATCGTGCTGATGGCCCGCCCCGAAGGGCTCTTCGGGGGCATGCAGAAGTTCCACGGGCGGACGTGAAGGACTATCTCCTCGGTGTCCTGACGCTGATCGCCATCTGGATGATAGCGGTCCAGGGGTACATGCTCATCAAGGGCCTTGCCGGGCTCCTCCACCTCGGGCACGCGGTGTTCTTCGGTCTCGGGGCCTATACCGCGGCGATCCTCTCCCTTAGCGTGCTGCCTGCGGGCACCTATCCGCTCAGCCTGTTCGGCGCCGCCCTCGTGAGCGCGCTCGGCGCCCTGGTGATCGGGGCGCCGGCCCTGCGCGCGCGGGGACGCTATTTCATGCTCGTCACGTTCTCGGTACAGCTGATGTTCATCGCCCTGGTCTCCAATCTCCACGGACTCACCGGAGGTCCCGACGGACTCAGCCGAATCCCGCGCGCGCAACTCGGCACGTGGACCGTGACCTCGCCAGGCGCGACCCTGGCACTCGTTGCCCTCATCACGATGGGCTGCTTTCTCTTTTGCTATGTCACGGTCCACTCGCCCTACGGTCGTCTGGTCCGTGCCGTGCGGGACGACGAGATCGCCACTGAGGCGTTCGGGAAGCACCCGAACCGCGTAAAGCTCACGATCTTCGCCATCGGTGCTGGAGTCACGGGACTTGCTGGCGGCGTCTTCGCGCACTACATGCGGTACGTCGGGCCGACGCAGTTCAGCCTGGACCTCGTGATCCTCTTTCTGGTGATGCTGGTGCTGGGCGGGCAGTTCAACCTCGCCGGCGTCACCTGTGGAACGCTCCTGGTCGGCCTGCTCATCGAGGGTCTGCGGTTTCTCCCGTTGCCGCACGGCTCGGAGGCGTTCCTTCACCAGGTCGTGTTCGGAGCGCTCTTGATCACTATCCTCTTCCTACGTCCCGACGGGCTGCTTCGTGAGCGTTTTCCCCGGTACCGTCGGTCCCTTAACGTCCCTTCCCGGCCTGCGGCCCCGACGACGGGCGGTGTCCCTGCCCGCGCCACGGCGTCTGGGATCGCGCTACGGACGGAGGGTCTCGCGAAGCAGTTCGGTGGCGTCAAGGCGCTGGACGGCTGCAGCTTCGAGCTCCCGACTGGCCGGATCACGGCGATTATCGGCCCCAACGGAGCCGGAAAGACGACGATCTTCAATCTCATCACCGGGTTCGTCACGCTCGATTCCGGACAGGTCTACTATCGGGACGAGCCGCTCGCCGGCCTCAGTCCGGCCCGCATCGCGACGCTGGGGGTCGCGCGCACGTTCCAGGACGTCCGCATTTGGCCAAAGCTCACCGTGATCGAGAACATCCTCGTGGCCATCCCAAGGCAGTCCGGGGAGCGGCCGTTCAGAGGCTTGCTATTGCGGCCCCAAGTGATGCACGAGCAGCGACGCAACTTGGAGCTTGCTTGGCAGCTCCTGGAGCGGTTCGGCCTGGAGCACAAAGCGAACGATCTTGGCGAAGCCCTGTCGTACGCGCAGCAGAAAATGCTGGCGCTCGCTAGGCTGAGCGCGCTGGACCCGGCCGTAATGCTGCTCGACGAGCCTACAGCGGGAGTGGACGTCAAGCGTATTGGCGTCTTCCTCGATCACATCCGGCGCTTCTCCAGGGAACAGCGACGGACCGTGTGCCTCGTTGAGCACAACATGGACGTCGTCCGGGCACTCGCGGACCATGTGTTGTTCGTGAACGAAGGGCGGGTGGTCGCTGCAGGAAACCCGGAAGAGGTGACAGCAGACGCCGACCTTATGAGAATCTATCTCGGCTACAGCGCATCGGTCTCCTGATGCTGGAGGTCCGTGACCTCGTCGCCGGATACCAAAGCGAGCCGGTGCTCCGTGGCATCTCCTTCGACGTCCACCCCGCACAGATCGTCGTGATGCTCGGCCACAACGGCGCGGGGAAGTCGTCCGTCGTGAAGACACTCACGGGCCTGCTCCCAACTTGGCAGGGACGGGTCCGGCTCGACGGCCGCGACATTACCCGCGAGCCGCCTTGGAAGCGGGTGCGCGCCGGACTCGCCGTCTCCTTTCAAGACAACGCGGTTTTCCCTACCATGACGGTGCGGAAGAACCTGCTGCTCGGGGCGTACGTCCACACCGACCAACGCCGGGTCGGCGAACTGCTGGCGCAAGTGCTCGACACGTTCCCGCTGCTCGGGCAACGCTCCGGCCAAGTCGCTTGGACGCTGAGCGGCGGGGAGCGCCGGATGCTGTCCATTGGGATGGCCCTGATGGCCGATCCGAAGGTGCTACTCTTAGATGAACCGTCCACGGGACTCTCTCCCGGGCGCACCGCCGAGATGATCGATACGATCAGGAGGGTCCGTGCGACGTTGGGCAAGGCCGTCCTGCTCATCGAGCAGAACGTGCAGCAGGCGCTTCGCTGCGCGGACTACGTCGTCGTGCTCAAGACCGGGACGCTGGTGTACAGCGGCGAGCCGGACCGGCTGAGCAGCGATCCCACTGAGTTGATCTCCTTGTTCTGAGCGAGGGACTCAGGTAGAGCCGGAGCCGGTCCTCATTACCGGCGGCGATAGCGGTCATAAGAGCCGCTGGCTGGATTTTTTACAGGCCATCTCCTAAAGTCGTCGGATCCGTTTCGAGGAGCCATCGATGCAAAACCACAGTTTCGTAGAGAACGCCTGGTACGTAGCCGGCAGGTCGAGCGAGTTCGAGGAGAACAAGCCGAAGGGCCTGGTGATCTGCAGCCGGCCAGTGCTGGTATGGCGCACGGCCGGCGGAAAAATTGCTTCGTTCGACAATCGCTGCGTGCACAAGCGCATGCCGCTCTCGGAGGGCGAAGTGCTCGCCGACGGCGTGCTCGAGTGCCCCTACCACGGCTTCTGCTACGACGCCTCGGGCAACTGCGTGCGCATCCCCTCGCAGCTCGACCTGCCGATCCCCTCGCGCGCGAAGCTGCGGCCGTTTCCCGTGGTGGAGCAAGACGGCCTAGTATGGGTCTGGCCGGGCGATCCCGCGCTCATGGCCGACGCGGTTGCGCCGCGCACGCCGGAGCTCGGCAGCCGGCAATGGGAGACACACATGTTCGACCCGGTCCACGTGCCGGCGAACTACGCGCTGCTCATCGAGAATCTGATGGACATCACGCATTTCTATCCCCTCCACGACGGCAACATCGGCGACATCGAGCAAAGCAAGATCCCGGTCGAGGTCGTGGAAGAAACGCTGCACGGCGTGCCGACGGTCAAGACGGTCCGCCGTGTACAGGGCTATCGGCAGCCACCGTTCATGGCCGACTGGTTCGGCTACCCGGTGGTCGACCGCTGGCACACGCACCACATGCTGGGGCCGAGCCTGACACGCGTGGAGTTGCGCTGCGCCCCTCCCGGCAAGCTTGGCGTAGAGGCCGAAGAGCGCGGCTACATCATCCACCACTCGCATACGCCCACCGACGGCACCAACCACGTCTGGCGCCTGTGGGTGAGCACCCGGACCGGCAGCCGGGCGGCAAGCGATACCTCAAGGACCTTGACCACGCGAATCGCCGAAACCTTCCCCGCGGTGATGGACGAGGACCGCTGGGCCCTCGAGCGCCAGCAGCGCATGTTCGAGTACCCCGAGGACGGCTACCACGAGGTCTACCTGCGCTCCGACAAGGCGCTTTTGTGTTGCCGCAAGATCCTGGATGAAATGGAGCGTACGAACCGCGGCAATGCGAGGCCTGTGACGGTAACGAACGTCGCCTAGCGGATGAAAAACGCCTCCCGGTCCAGGACCCGCGATACCGGGAGGCGGAGCGGCAAAGCGGATTTGCTGGTGTCGGGAGGCGCGGTCGTGCTCCCGTCGGAGGTGCGTCGTGACGCATGCATCGTCGTCCACGGCGGTCGCATCAGCGGCATCCTCGGTCCCGGCGACGCCAGGCCGCCGGCAACGCGAGTCGTCGACGCACGCGGAAAGATCGTGTTGCCCGGCGTGGTGGACGCGCATGTGCATGTCGAGACGCCCGGACCGCCCACGAAGCCGCTGGGAGTCTATTCCGATACGTTCGAGAACATGTCTCGTGCCGCGGTTGCCGGCGGCGTCACGACGGTAATCCCCTTCGTCTTCGCCAGTGCGACGAACCACCCCGCGCGCTATCTGCGCGAATACAGGAAGATGGCCGAGCGCGAGGCATGGACGGACTTCGGCTTCCATTTCGGCATCGCCAACGGCAAGGACGTCGAAGCGATTCCGGAAGTCGTGAAGATGGGCGTGCGCTCATTCAAGGCATTGATGGCCTACAAGACGCAGGGCAGCATGGTGGGCGACAAGCTGCTCGCCGACGCCATGCGGGAGGCGGGCCGGTGGCGGGGCCTCATGATGGTTCACGCCGAGGACGGCGAGCTTATCGATGCGCTCGAGCAGCGGGCAAAAGCCGCAGGCCAGCGCACCCCTCCAATCTACGCATGCTGCCGGCCGTCAGCGGCGGAAAACATTGCGATCATCCGCGCGTTGGCGCTTGCCCGGGGTACCGGCTGCGTCCTGTACATCGTCCATCTGAGTACGCGCGAAGGCTTGATAACTGCAAAGCTCGCGCGCGCGTGCGGGCAAGCCGTGATCATTGAAACCTGCCCCCATTACCTTTTCCTCACCAACGAAGAGCTCCAGCCGCATCGTCTAGGGCCCTTTGCGAAGATCGGCCCGCCGCTGCGCGAGCATTCGAACGGAGAGGCGTTGTGGGCGGGCGTGCGCAATGGCGAAATAGACATAGTCGCCAGCGATCATGCTCCGCGCCTCAGGGCGGACAAGCTTTTGGGTCTCAAGGACATTTTTGCCGCGCCGTTTGGCAGTCCCGGACTTGAGACGCTGCTCCCGGTTCTCTACGACGAGTTTCAAAAGCGGCATCTTCCGCTGACGGCGCTGGCGCGGCTCGTTTCTGAAACACCCGCCCGCACCTTCGGCATGTTTCCGCGCAAGGGCACCATTGCCGTCGGGTCTGACGCCGATTTCGCAGTGCTCGACCCGAAGGCGCGCTGGGCCGTCGATCCGGAAAGGTTTCAGACCAATGCCAAGTACTCGTTGTGGACCGGGCGCCATGTTCAAGGCAAACCCGTCACGACCATCGTCCGAGGCAGGGTCGTGCAAGTAGACGGCAAGACTAGCGGCGGCAGGGGCTGGGGGAAATTCCTGCCGCATGAGCAAATCCCCCATTGAGGCTCATCAACGAGGAGGAGAAAGCTATGACCAATGTGAGACTGCAGAAAACGCGATTGCTGCTGCTTGCGGCACTTGTGGGCGTCGCAGGCGTCGCCGGCGCGGCCGACAAGGTAGTTTTCACCTCGGCGATCAATGTGCCGTTCGCGCCCAACATAATCGCGGTCGAACAGGGCTTCGCGAAAAAGCACGGTCTGGACGCCGAATACAAGATTTTCGAAGCGGGCGGCATGAGCGTGGAAGCCGTGGTTACGAAGAACGCCCAGGTCGCCATATGCGCAGATCTTTGCCTGATGATCCAGAGAGCGAAAGGCGGATCCTTTGCGCTTGTCGCGCGCACGAGCTACACGGATACCGAGCTGGGAATCGGCGCGAAGGCCTCCATCAAGAAGCCCGGTGATCTGGTCGGAAAGAAAATCGGCTATTTCAAAGTCAGTCCGGGAGAGGTGTTTTTCGAGCGGTATTTCAAGAAGCACGGTCTTGACCCGAAGGGCACCACGCTGCTGCACATCGCGCCGCCGGAGTGGCTGCCGGCGCTGGCGCGCGGCGACATCGATGCGTTCTTCGGCTGGGAACCCTGGCTGACGAAGCTCCCGAGCGTCGTGCCGAATGGGCATGTCCTGGCCCGGTCGGGCGACGACAACGTGTACAGGATGGAATTCGGCCTCGTGATGGATAAGGCGTTCCTGGCTCAAAGACCGGCCGTAGCGGAGCGTGCGCTCGCGGCCGTCAAGGACGCCGTGGACTTCATCAACTCGCATCCGAAGGAAACGGCGCAGATTGTCGCGAAGGCCTATCGCATTTCTCCGCAAGACGCCGAGCGGTATCTGAAGAACAACACGTACGTATTCGACTTGCGCAAAAGCTTCATCGAGCGACAGCGTTCCGTCGCGCAGTGGGTCAACGATCGCAAGATTGCGAGCATCCCCAATGTCGATGCGCTGCTGCACGAATACGTCGATCCGAGATTGATCCGCAAGGTGGCTCCGCGCAGCACGGACTACTAAGAGAGCGAGCGGATGGAGGGATTTGTATCGTTTGAGAACGTGACCTTCGCTTTCGGCGCCAGGCCGAGGCAAGAGCCGGTCCCCATTCTCAGCGACATCAATTTGCGGCTTGCGCGCGGGGAATTCTTTTGCCTGCTTGGGCCCAGCGGCTGCGGCAAGACCACCCTTTTAAACATACTGGCGGGGTTCGAGAAGCCATCCGCAGGGGAGGTGCTGGTGGAAGGTCGATCCGTCTCGGGCCCGGGGGCGGATCGAATGATGGTGTTCCAGGGCGATGACTCGCTGCTTCCCTGGCTCACGGCGGTCGAAAACATCGAGCTGGGACTCAGGATCATGGGCTCCCGCAAGGCGGAGCGCCGGCGTGTGGCTTCCGACGCCCTGCGGCTCGTCGGGCTCTCCGGTCAGGGCGACAAGTACCCTCGCCAATTGTCGGGAGGCATGAAGCAGCGCATCCAGATCGCGCGCGCCATCGTGTGCAAGTCGCAGGTGCTGCTGATGGACGAGCCGTTCGCGGCGCTGGACGCGCAGATGCGCAGCATCCTCCAGGACGAGCTGGTGCAGCTGTGGCAAACGGCGAAGGCGACCATCCTCTTCATCACCCACGACATCGCGGAGTCGCTGATCCTTGCCGACCGTATCGGCCTCATGTCCGCCGGTCCAGAGGCGAAAATCCTCGAAGTCATCGACGTCCGCTTGGGCAGGCCCCGCCGGCGGGACAACGTCGAGTTCGGACGAATCTACGAGCGCATCAACAGCATCCTGTCCGGGGAGGTGCGACGTACGCTGGAGCGGGCTGAAAAATGAACCGGCTGGCTATCTATGGGACATCCATTGTCAGCGTGCTGGCGGCGTGGCAATTGATAAGCTCGTTGTTCTTTTCGCCGGTGTTGTTCCCGGGACCTGTTGCGGTCGCAGAGCGCGCGGTAATCCTGTTGCAAGAGGGCCAGTTGCAGAAAGATGTCGCTGCCAGCCTGGCGCGTGTCCTGGCGGGATTCGCCTTGGGCAGCCTGGTCGGCGTAGCTGTCGGCTTTATCGTGGGGGCATCCGCCGGGATTCGAATCTTCCTGGACCCTTATGTCCATTTTCTGCGGTTCATTACGCCGATCGCCTGGATCTCTCCGGTCATGATCTGGTTCGGCATCGGCGAAGCGTCCAAAGTCATCCTGATCACCTACACGACGACGTTCGCCGTGATGTTGAGCACCACTGCCGGGATCACCACGATCCCGCGCAATAGGATCCGGGCCGCTCAGGCATGTGGAGCAACCAAATGGCAGGTGTTTAGAGTGGTGATAGCGCCGAGCACGGTCACGCAAATTCTGGAAGGCATGCGCCTCGCGATGGGATATTCCTTCATGACGGTTGTACCGGCGGAAATGCTTGCCGCTCAGTCCGGACTGGGCTACCTGATCATCAATTCGCGCCTATGGCTCGCCACAGATGCAATTTTCGTCGGCATCCTCGCCCTGGGTTGCATCGGTCTCGCGATGGACACGATTTTTCGCTGGGTCATATACGGCGTGTTTAAGCGCTACTCGACTGCATCATGACAACTTCAACGGCCATAGCAAGTGACCCGCTAGGCGCTTTTTGTGCGCACGACGGTAACGCCTCAATCGCGGGTCGCAAAGACGGGCCCCTCGCCGGCCTCACATTCGCGGTCAAGGATCTGCTCGACGTCGCGGGTATGCGAACCGGCGGCGGCAACCCCGACTGGCTAAGGGAGCAAGTTCCTGCCAAAGAGCACGCCTACGCCGTTGCAGCGCTTATCGAAGGCGGGGCAACGTTCGTCGGCAAAACCGTAACCGACGAGCTCGCCTTCAGCCTTACTGGTTGCAACGTTCATTACGGGACGCCAATAAATCCGCGCGCGCCGGATCGCATTCCCGGCGGCTCATCCAGCGGATCAGCATCCGCGGTCGCGGCAAGCGCAGTGGACTTCGCTCTTGGGACTGACACGGGCGGCTCAGTGCGGGTGCCGGCAAGCTACTGTGGCCTTTATGGAATTCGTCCCACTCATGACCGAATACCACTGGACGGCGTGGTTCGCTTTGCTCCATCGTTCGACACAGTGGGTTGGTTTGCGCGCGAGGCTCAGTTGTTTCAGAGGATAGGTCAGACTCTCTTGCCTGGTTTTGGCAATCAGCGTCGGCCCGTCAAAATACTTCGCGCCGATGATGCGTTTGCGCGCGCAGACGCGGATGCGAATTCGGTATGCGATGCCTTGTTAAAACGCATCGCAGCATTTGTAAGTGAACTCGGCCATGTTACGGTGTGCTCCACTACCCTTGACGAATGGACTCAAGTTTTTCGAACGCTGCGTTCAATTGAGGTATGGCAAAACAAAGGCCCCTGGATAGAACGAGCCAAGCCGCGTTTCGGTCCGGAGATCGCGCGGAACTTCGCTGTCGCCGCAAAAACAACGGAAGCGGACGTGGCGAAGATGCGCCCCGTTCGCCAAGTAATCTCTGCACAACTCGCGGCGCTTCTGAGTGACGATACTTTGCTCGCTCTTCCAACAACGCCAGGACCGGCACCGCTACGCAATGCCACACATACCGAGCTCGATAAATTGCGCGATCGCACGCAGGCATTGACATGTATTGCGAGCCTAGGCGGATTACCGCAGATAAATATTCCAGCGGGCCTGGTTGGCGGAGCACCGGTTGGCTTGTCGCTTATCGCCGCTCGGAGCCACGACGAACAGCTGCTGGGACTTGCGTTATCATGGAGCGGACCAGGCGTGCCCGCGTAGCAGCGCGAGCGGTCCCGTTAGAAGGGAGTCCGATGGAGCTTTACCTGCTGCGGACGTTCATGATCGTCGCCGAGCAAGGGCACCTCACCAAGGCAGCCGCCCTTCTTCATGTCAGCCAGCCGGCGGTGAGCGGGCAAATCAAGGCCCTCGAGGAGCAGCTCGAGCTCAAGCTGTTTGAGCGCGGGCCGGGCGGCGTTCGCCTGACGAAGGCGGGCGAGGCGCTGCTTCCGCTTGCCAAGGCAGTCGTCGCCCAAGCGGCCGATTTCCGCAAGGCGGCGAAGGAGATCGAGGGCCATCTCACCGGCAAGGCGCGCGTCGGCACGATCCTCGACCCGATCGGCATCCGCCTCGGACCGCTAGTGAGCACGCTATTCGAGCGTCATCCTTGGCTGGACCTCACCCTGCAGCACGGCATCTCCACCTGGGTGAATGAATGCGTCAGCAACGGCAGCCTCGACGCCGGTTTTTCGCTCGGCGGCGCGTTCCACAGCAATCTTCGGGTGCTGCCGCTCGCCGAGATGCCCTATTGCATCGTCGCCCCTGCTGCCTGGAAGTCGCGGGTCGACGGCGCGGACCTGCCCCGGATGGCCACTCTGCCCTGGGTGCGGCCGCCGCAGCATTCGCCGCACCAGCAGATGCTCGACGGGCTGTTCGAGCCTTTGCGCCTGCATCCCGCCACCGTGGTCGAGGCCGACCAGGAATCGACGATCTCGACGCTGGTGAGGGCGGGCATCGGCCTGGGCCTGATGCGCGAGGACCTCGCGCGCGCCGCGGCGACGGCCGGTGAGGTACGGGTCTGGGAAGGCGCGACCCTGGCGACGCAGCTATCGTTCCTGTATGCGCGCGGCCGCGATGCCGACCCGGTTATCGCGGCGCTGCTGGAGGCCGTGGCGGAGGTCTGGACGCAGCCGCAAGCGGCGCGCCAGGCAGGCGCGCTGCGCGCAGTGCATCCCCTCAGAAAATCCTAGGTGCCATGCTGCTGATGACCGGCTGCGCAAATTCGTTGACACGATGCCTTTTCGGGTCGAAAGTGCCAGCAGTGGATTTCGGCGCACTTAGGTCCCTCAAAAAGCCGCACTGTGCAAGGAGGAGGTCATGAAAAGGCGTTCATTCGTCAAGAGCGCAGCGGGCGCCGGGGGCCTGCTCATCGCCGGCGCGCGGCCTGCCGTCGCTCAATCCAAGACCATCACTCTCAAGCTCGAGAGCCCGGTCCCGGTGTCGAGCGTCCTCTTCGAGAACTTCAAGATGTTCGCGGAG
>Ga0214472_10004752_pt1 | contig 14325 bp, 11 predicted proteins | sample RVTome_6_FD_207662 | JGI IMG/M metagenome (GOLD analysis project Ga0214472, IMG submission 207662) | Soil microbial communities from uranium-contaminated site in the Upper Colorado River Basin, Wyoming, United States - RVT140D175 | ecosystem: Environmental > Terrestrial > Soil > Contaminated >... | reverse complement strand
CCGCGACAACGTCTCGGGAGTCGGCACGCCTTCGGGCGTCCACCCGCGCACCTGGTAGTACTCCGGCAACATCTCGCCGAGGCGGTTCACCATGCCCTTCGCCGGCCCGGTCTTCGCCGGCTCGGTTGTCAGGCGCGGCGGCAGGTTGTCGTCCTGCGCGGTGAAGCCGGCGGCGAGGTTGAACTGGCGCTCCATGTTCCAGATGCGCTCGCCCATGTCGTTGAGCTTGTCCATCGACCAGTCGCCGTCGCACGCCGCGGCGATCTGCGGCTGCACGTCGGCGAGCGTCCACGCGAACGACGTGAACACGCAGATGCCGGCCGAATCGAACACCGCGGTCGCGTCCTGGAACGCCTTGACGAGCTCGGGCTTGCCTTCGATCGCCAGCGGGTCGGTCTTCACCGGAATGCCGAGCACCTCGGACGCGACGGTGTAGCCGCGCAGATGGCACGCGCCGCGGTTCGACGTCGCATACCCGAGGCCGATGCCCTGGATGCCGCGCGAGTCGTAAGCCGGAAACTCCTGCTTCTTGACGCTCATCGACAGTTCCGGGTGGCCGTATTTCGCGCACAGCCGCGCCGAGCCCTGGCCGATTTCCTTGCCAAAGCCTTCGCCGCGGGCGGTCAGCTCGGCGAGCTTCGCGAGCGCTTCGGCCGAGCCGAACGGCGCCTCGATGCCGATCTGCTCCTTCGTCAGCACGCCCATTTCGTACAGCTCCATCGCCGCACTGACGGTCGCGCCGAACGAGATCGGGTCGAAGCCCTGCTCGTTGCACAGCAGGTTCGCGTACTGCAGCGCCTCGAGGTCGGCGATGCCGTTGTTCGCGCCGAGCGACCACGCCGCCTCGTATTCGAGGCCTCCGGAAGCTCCCCAGTATTTCGGGCTGTTCTTGACGGTGAAGTGGTTCTGGTCGATCGCCGAGATCCGGCCGCACGCGATCGTGCAGCCGAAGCACGCGGCATTCGTCACGAGGTGGGCCTTGCCGTCGGTCGGGCGCTTCTCATGCATCGCCTCGGCGGAGATCTTCGATGCGTCCTCGAACTGCACGTCACGGTGGTTGCGGGTCGGCAACGCGCCCATTTCGTTGATGACATTCATCAGCACCTGCGTGCCGTACTTCGGCAGCCCCTGGCCGGTGACTGCATTGTCGGCGAGCACCTTCTTCGCTTCGGTCGTCGCGCTCAGGAACGCGGGGAAGTCCTTGATGCCGGCAACGCCCTTCGTGCCGCGGATCGCGACCGCCTTCAGATTCTTCGAGCCCATCACCGCGCCGACGCCGGAACGGCCGGCAGCACGGTGCAGGTCATTGACGATACACGCGAACAGCACCTGGTTCTCGCCGGCCAGGCCGATCGACGACACGCGGATCAGCGGGTCCTGATTCTCCGCCTTGATCGTCTCCTCGGTCTCCCAGCAGCTCTTGCCCCACAGATGCGACGCGTCGCGCAGCTCGGCCTTGTCGTTCTCGATGAACAGATACACCGGCTTCGAAGAGCGTCCTTCGAAGATCACCATGTCCCAGCCGGCGAATTTCATCTCGGCGCCGAAGAAGCCGCCGGAGTTCGAACAGGCGATCGCGCCGGTCAGCGGCCCCTTCGTCGTCACGGAGTAGCGTCCGCCGGTCGAGGCCATCGTGCCGGTCAGCGGACCGGTCGACATGATCATCTTGTTGTCCGGCGACAGCGGGTCGACCTTCGGGTCGGTCTCCGACACCAGGTACTTTGACGCGAGTCCGCGCGAGCCGAGGTACTCGTTCGCCCACTGCATGTTCAACGGCTCTTCCTTGCACGTGCCCTCGGTGAGGTTCACACGCAGGACCTTTCGATTCCATCCCATATTCGTCGCTCCCGTCAGGCCGCCGAGGCCGGTGTGTTGGCCTTCGCCGCCCAGGCCTGCATCCGGCCGAGTCCGGTCCAGTCGGCATCGATGTAGGTGATCGCGCCGGTCGGACAGGCCTTCGCGCACGCCGGATCCCCCTCGCACAGGTCGCATTTCTGGACCTTGCCGCTGTCCTGGTTGTAATTGATCGTGCCGAACGGGCACGAGATCGTGCAGACCTTGCAGCCGACACAGGTGTCCTCGAACACCATCTTCGCGCCGGTCGTCAGGTCGAGGCGGATCGCGTCGACCGGACAGGAGTGCATGCACCAGGCCTCGGTGCACTGCGTACAGGTGTAAGGGACCTTGCGCCCCTCATGTTCGAAGCTGAAAACCTTGATGCGGGACTTGCTGGGATTGATGACCCCCGTGTGTTCGTACGAGCAGGCCATTTCGCACTGCAGGCAGCCGGTACACTTTGCGGGGTCAATGTGAAGCGATTTCCACATCGATTGATTCCTCCGGTTCTGGCGGATTTTGGGACAACACGAATGACATCAAGCACATTCCGTGCCTATTGCCCGCTGGGCAAACGCGCGGATCAGGTCATCCGCCCGAGCTTGCGATACAAGGTGTTGCGACTGACGCCGAGACGGCGTGCGGCGGCGGACACGTTGCCGCCGACCTCGCGCATCACCGTCGCGACCGCTTCGAGCTCGATCTCGTCGAGGCTGCGCGCGACCCCCGGAGCTGCGGCCGGTGCGGGCGCGACGCAAACAGGGGACGGGCGGTCGTCGCCGTCGTCCGCGTCATCGATGCCGAAGAGTTCCTCCGGCAGATGCACCGGCCGGATCTCGCACTCGTCGTCGTCGAGCAGCGCGACCGCGACGCGGATCACATTCTGCAGCTGGCGCACGTTGCCGGGCCAGCCATGACACTCGAAGAAGACCATCACTTCCTCGCTGATGCCGATGCCCGCCTGCCGGTCCGCGCCGACGGCGGCAGCCTCGGCGGCAAGAATCTTCGTGACGATCGAGCGGATGTCGGTGCGATCGCGTAGCGGCGGCAGCGTCACCGTCAGGCTGTTGACGCGGTAATAGAGATCCTCTCGGAACAGCCCCTGCTTGACCGCGTCACGCAGCACGCGGTGGGTCGCGCACACGAGCGAGATATCGACCGGTGTCGATTTCAGCGCGCCGACCGGCGAGACGCTGCGCTCCTGCAGCACGCGCAGCAGCCGCGCCTGCATGCCGAGCGGCATGTCGCCGATCTCGTCGAGAAACAGCGTGCCGCCGTGCGCCTGCTGGATCTTGCCGACCGCACCCTCGCGCCGCGCGCCGGTGAAGGCACCGCCGACGTAGCCGAAGAGCTCGGATTCGATCAGGTTCTCGGGAATCGCCGCGCAGTTCAGTGCGACGAACGGCCCCTCGCGGCGCACGCCGCTGTTATGGAAGGCGCGCGCGAAGAGTTCCTTGCCGACACCCGACTCGCCCTGGATCAGCAGCGGGATGTCCTTGCCTTGCACGCGCCGCGCGCGATCGAGCGCGAGCTGCAGCCGCGGATCGCCGGTCGCGAGGCAGTCGAGCGTGATGCCGCTGCCGCCCCGCGCGGCCGGTTTCGGCGTGCTCCGCCGCGCCTCGGCCGTCCGCTCCGCGACCGCCACGGGGGGCACGTCGGTGCGCAACGGGCGCGGCGTCCGCACCCGCGCATAGATCGCGTTGCCGCAACGCTTCTCGAGCATCAGCAACGCATCGCCCGCGTTCGCCGCCCGATCGAGCACCTGGCCGAGCCCGAGCCTGAACAGGCTGTTGAATCCGGGCGCCTGCTCCAGCGCGACGGTGAGCCCGAGCGCTTCGCGTGCGACCGGGTTCGCACCGACGAGGCGGCCGTCCTCGCTGACCGCGAGCATCCCCTCCTGCAGGCTGCCGACATATTCCGGGCGCGCGTGGAAGGCGATCTGGATTTCCTTCGCAAACTCGGCCTCGAACAGGCGCTTCTCGAGCAACTGGACCGACAGCCGCACCAGGCCGAGCGTGTGCCGCTGCTGGCTGCGATAATCGCCGGAAATGTCGAACACGCCCGCGAGCCGCCCGCGCGCGTCGAACACCGGCGACGCGCTGCAGGTGAGGAAGCCGTTGCGCTCCAGGTAATGCTCGCCGCCGAATACCTCGACCGCCGCCAGCTCGACGATCGCGGTGCCGATCGCGTTGGTGCCGCGCCCCGCTTCGTCCCACGACGCGCCGGGCTGCAGCGCGACCCGTTGCGCACGATCGACGAAGTCGGCGTCGCCGAGACTGTGGAGGATCATGCCGTCGACGTCGGCGAGGATCACCATGCTGCCCGAGGCGCGGATCTGCTCGAAGACGTGCTCCATGATCCCGCCGGCGTGATCGAGCAGGCCGGCGCTGCGCTCGCGGGCGTCGGACAGACCCGGCCGTCCGACCGGGTCGGCAAGATGCCTGTCCAGATGATCGAGTCCCATCGAGCGGCAGCGTTGCCATGAGCGCAACACCGGCGGCGAAAGCCCGACCTCCGGGTCTTCGCCGCGCTCGAAGAAAAACCGGCGAGCATCCGCGAGCATGTTCTCGCGGCGGTCCCGCAACTGCGGTAATACCATCATCTCTCCTCCTGTGCCGCCCGGCTTCCGGGGCATGTTTTTTGTACTGCCCTTGTGCGTCAGAAAGTAACACCTGACCCAGCTTGAAGCAATCTGTTTCACGACGGCGTGAAACAGCGTCCGCAAGTTCTCTGCCAGGACGTTCTCCCAGTCGTCGCGCGGCCGCGGCCATTCCCGCGGCCGTTCTGCACCGCCGCTTCCGACAATGGCACACCCCTTGCAGTGACCGGTCTGTGCCGACGACTGCGGCAGCACGATTCGAATCAATCAGCCATGAGGAACGACAAGGTGGACATGTACAACTACAAGGAGACACTGGCCCGCGGACTGCGAGTCGGAGCACTGATCACATTGGCGTGCGCGGCAGGGTTTGCGCAAGCGCACGGCGACGTCACGCCGCAGGCAGTCGACACGTCCACGCTGAAGCCACTCGGCAAGGAGTGGCAAACCGTGAATCCCTATCGCGGCGACAAGGAAGCGATCCGCGTCGGCGACTCGGCGTTCAATCAGAACTGCGCGCGCTGCCATGGCCTCGGGGCGATCTCGGGAGGCATCGCGCCCGATCTGCGCAAGCTCGACCTCGAGCCCGAAACTGACGAGTATTTCATCAATCGCGTGCGTACCGGTCTGACGCGCAACGGCGCGGTGTATATGCCGCCGTTCGAGGGCATGCTGTCGCAGGAGGCGATGTGGGCGATTCGCGCGTGGCTGGAGACCGTACGTGAGCAATGAACGCCGCCGCTTCCTGCTCGCCGCGGGCGCGTTGCTCGCGGGCACCGTCCTGCCCGCGCATGCGATCGCCCAGCTCGAACTGGCGCAGGCGGGGGCGCTGCGGGTCGCGGTGTATGCCGATTTCGCGCCGTATTCGGCGCGTGGCAAGGGCGTCGATATCGCGATCGCACAGGCGCTTGCCGAGCGCCTCGGCCTGCGTGCCGAAATCGTGCAGTTCGCCGCCGACGAGGACATGAACGACGACTTGCGCAACATGGTCTGGCGCGGCCACTACCTCGGCACGCGCCCCGCCGACGTGATGATGCACGTGCCGGTCGACGAGCAGTTCGCCGCCCGCAACGACAAGGTGCGGATCATCGCGCCGTACCACCGCGAGACGATGGCGATCGCGCGCAACCCGGCGCGCGTGCCGCCCCCGGCCGGTTCCGCAGCGAACGCGTTCGAAGTGTTCGTGCGCGAGAAGATCGGCGTCGAGCTCGACACGCACGCGAGCGACTTCCTGCTGCACGTGCTGAACGGCCGGCTGCGCGACAATGTCGTGCATTTTCGCAGCGTCGCCGAGGCGACGGCGGCGATGGGGCGCGGCGAGATCAGCGCAGTGATGGCGCCGCGTGGTCAACTCGAAGCCGCATTGAAAGACGTCGCGGGATTCGAACTCAACCCGCTCGCGATTCCCGAGATGCGCGTCGCGGCATGGCCGCTCGGTCTCGCAGTGAAGGCCGAAAACGGCGAGCTGGCGAAGGCGTTGTCGGTCGCGATGGCCGAACTGCAGCGTTCCGGCGAGCTCGCCCGCATCTTTGCCGAACAGGGCGTCACGCATCTGGCGCCCTGAAAACCGGCGCGCCCCCTTTCGGTCGCAGAGCAAGATGTTCCATTAATGAACACCCTGCTCCGCCACTGAACACACGCCGCTGAACAGATGCTCACACCCGACTGCGCTGCCGGCGGCGCATCCCCTACCGGGGGTAGGAGCCGCATGTCGGAGGCGCGCGCGAGGTCCGCTTCGGCGCTCACGCCGACCTTCGCGACCGAAGCCTCACGCGGGCTTGCCACTCTTCTTCAGCATCCCGCGCTGCGGATCGTAGCCCCACGCGGCAAGCGTGAAGAACGCGACGAGGCAGCCGGCGACGACCGCGATCGACGTGCCCGCGAGCTGGCCGTAGAGCGCGAAACGGATTGCCTCGACCGCATGCGAGAACGGGTTCCACTGCGCGACGACGTGGATCACCGCGGCGCCTGACTCCTCCAGCTTCCACAACGGGTATAGCGCCGGCGACAGGAAGAACATCGGGAAGATCACGAAGTTCATCGTGCCGGCAAAGTTCTCGAGCTGGCGGACCTGTACCGACAGCAGCAAGCCGAGCGCGCCGAGCATCATCCCGGACAGCACCAGCACCGGCAGTGCCTGGAGCCAGCCGATCCACGGCAGGTCGACGCCGAACAGCGCCGCGATGACGAGGAAGACGTAGGCCTGCAGCACCGACAACAGCGTGCCGGCGAGCAGCTTCGCGAACAGCAGATACCAGCGCGGCAGCGGCGCGGTCAGCAGCAACCGCATCATCCCCATCTCGCGGTCATACACCATCGCGAGCGAGGACTGCATGCCGTTGAACAGCAGCACCATGCCGAGCAGGCCCGGCACGATGTAGACCTGGTACGGAATATAGGTGTCGTACGGCGGGATGATCGACACGCCGAAGACGTTCTGGAAGCCGGCCGCGAAGACGACCAGCCACAGCAGCGGCCGCACCAGCGCGGACGCGAAACGGCCGCCTTGGCGGACGAACTTGTTGATCTCGCGGCCGGCGATCGCCTGCAGCGCGAGCAACGCATGGGAGATTCTCATCGCTTCCGTTCCTTGCCTGAGACGTCAGAACGCACAGCGGCTGTCGCGCTGGTCGAAACCGAGCGTGTCCATGTTGTTGGTCGCATGCAGGAAGCCTGCGATCGGCGCGCGCTCGATGACGGCGTTGTGCGTCGCGAGCAGCATCGGCTGGCGCAGCTGGTTGTCCCACGGACGGAAACCGAGCCGGTTGCCCTTGAAACCGTCGATCGTGATCTCGTCGCCGCGGATGTAGCTCACGAGCTGCGCGAACGGCGCGTTGTGCGTGCGCACGACCGCCTCGACGACCGTCTTCACCGCGATCCACGCCGCCCAGTCCGCCGCAGCCATCTGCCGGCCGGCCTGTTTTTCGAGCCGCGCATTGAGCTGCGGCGCGCCGTGCCGCTCCCACGCCCAATGCCAGCCCGCGGCGACGAGGCCGTCGCTGCCGGTGACCGGGCGCGCGCGCACCGTGCGGTACGGCACGCCGCGTGCGAACTCGCCGTCGCTGTCGGCGACGAACACGACGTCGTGTTCCGCGCCGGCCGACAGCAGCGCGACGTTGCCCTGCTCGCGCTGGCGCGGGTCGTTGCTCAACACGAACTTCTTCGTCTCGACGATCTTCAGACCGAAGCGCTTCGCGGAGCGCTCGAACGCCGCCGCGATCAGCCGGTCGTCGGCGCGCGGCCCTTCGAGCAGCAGCACCGAGCGCCACTTCTTCGACACGAGGAACTGCGCCAGCGCGTCGGCGCTCATCGCGTGATTCGGCATCGTGTGCAGCAGGTTCGGCTGACACTGCTCCTGACGCAACGCGTCGTCGGCCGCGGAGACGTTGAACAGCAGCAGCTCGCGGCCGCGTGCGGCCTTCGACAATTCCGCGACGACCGCGCCGGGCGCATCGATGACGAAGAAGCGCACGCCGTCCTGGTGCAGCCGCTCGAGCGCCGCGAGCAGCGCCTTCGCGTCGGCGCCGGCGACGCGTTCGAGCGCGAAGCCGACGCCGATCGCGCCGCCGACGAAGCGCGCTTCGCGCAGCGCGACCTCGGCGCCGGCAAACGGCCGGCCGAATGGTTGCGCGAGCCCGCGGAAATGCAGGCGCAGCTCGTCGTAACGCGTATCCGGCTCGATCTCGAGATAGCCGATGCGGATCGGGCTCGCGGCGGGGCTCGCGGGGCGCGCGGTTGCTGCGGGTCCGTTCGTCGCTGCGGGCAGCTTTGCGGGCGGGACCGGCGCTGCGGCAAACGACAGCGATACGATCGGGCCGAGCACGAAGGCGAGCGCGCGCCCGACCCTGCGCGCGCGGCGGCTGCCCGCCCGGCCGCCGGGGCGTGCGCTCGTCATCGCGTCAATCATCGACGACGACCGTGTGCGGCACGCGCCCGACCGGCACCGAGCGCAGCACCTTGCGGCTGCGCGTATCGACGACCGAGATGTCGTCGGACAGGCCGTTCGCGACGAACAGCAGGCTCTCGTCGCGGTTCAGCGTCGCGCCCCACGCGCGATTACCGACGAGCACGTAGTCGAGCACCTTGCGGCCCGCGACCTCGACGATGGCAACGTGGTTCGCGCGGCCGAGCGTCACGTAGGCCGTCTTGCCGTCGCGGCTCATCGCGATGCCGACCGGCGTGACGTCGTCGGCGCGAAAACCTTTCGGCTTGAACTCGACTTTGCCCTTCAATGCGTTCTTTGCGCCATCGAGGATCGTCACCGCGCCGCCGAGTTCGTTCGTGACCCACACTTCGGCGCCGTCGGGCGTGATCGCGAAGCGGCGCGGCCGGTTGCCGACGACGACGTTCGCGAGGATCGCATGCGTCGCCGCATCGATCACATGGACCATGTTCGCGACCTCGGAGGTCACGTACAGCCGGCTGCCGTCCGGACTCAGCTTCACGCCTTCGGGTTCCTCGCCGACCTCGATCGTCGCGACCGTCTTGCGGCTCGCGACGTCGATCACCGAGACCTGCGCGTCCTCCTCGTTCGACACATACATCCGCTTGCCGTCGGGGCCGAGATCGAACATCTCCGGGTCCTCGCCGGCCGGAATGCTGTGCGTGAGCTTCAGTTGCGCAATATCGATGACGTCGATGCGATCGTTCTTGCTCGCAACGACATAGAGCGCGCTGCGGTCGGGAGACAGGCGCATGTCGCGCGGGCGTTGCCCGGTTGCGATCGTCTTTACGACCTGATAGCTCTTGCCGTCGAGTACGGTGACGGCGTTGTCGTTCTCGCTACTGACGAAGATCAGTCCGGTGTCCTTCGCGAGCGCCGGGGCGGCGCCAAGCACGAGTACGAGCGCAGCGCCGGCGAGCGCGGCACGGGGTACGGGTCGAATCAAGAGCGTCTCCTGTCGTTGTCGGTCGGTTCGTTCAGACAATTACGCAGAGGGCCGCCGCGTCCCTGGCTCAGTCGCTGGCGGCGCCGGTCAACTGCAGAAAGGCTTCGCCCAGGGTCGCGGTACCGGCCGTCGCGACGAGCGCGGCGGGACGGCCTTCGGCGAGCACGCGGCCGAGATGCAGCACGACGACGCGGTCGGCGGCCTCGGCCTCGTCGACGAGATGGGTCGCCCACAGCACCGCGACGCCGCGGTCTCGCAGCCGCAGCACCTCGTCGAGCAGTTGCCGGCGCGACGCCGGGTCGAGTCCGACGGTCGCCTCGTCCATCAGCAGCACCGCCGGCTCATGTACGAGCGCGCGCGCGAGCTCGACTTTGCGCCGGTTGCCGCCGCTCAGTTCGCGCACCGGGTCCGAAGCGCGCTCGCCCAGCCCGACCCGCTGCAGCGCGTCCTTGATGCGCTCGCGCGCATGGCGCCCGCCGAGGCCGTGCAGCCGGGCGTGGAACTTCAGGTTCGCCTCGACCGAAAGGTCGAGATCGACCGTCGCCTGCTGGAACACGACGCCGATACCGGCGAGCGCGCCGACCGGATCGTTTCGGATGTCGTGGCCGCAAACCGCGATGCGCCCGGCGTCGGCATTGAACAACCCGCTCAGCAGCTGGAACAGCGTGCTCTTGCCGGCGCCGTTCGGCCCGAGCAGCGCGACGAACTCCCCCCGCGCCACGGCGATGCTGACGCCGCGCAGCGCTTCGCGTGCGCCGTAGGACTTGCACACGTCGTGCAGTGCGAGCAACGGTGCGCCGCCCTCGATCGCCTCGGTCATCGCGTACGTCATCGCCTCGCTCATCACTTAGCCATCGTCGCGTCCCGGCGTGCCTTCGCCGCGCGCGGTGAGCCCGGCGAGCAGCGCGGGATGCTGCGCGAGCAGACCGGCCTGCAGCGCGAGCACCGCGGCCTCGTCACGCGGCCGCGGCAGCGTGACCGGAAAATCGAGCACGACCCGCCCGGGCGCGCCGGACAGGAAACAGATGCGGTCGCCGAGCGCGAGCGCCTCGCGCAGATCATGCGTGACGAACAGCACCGTCGAGCGGCGGCGCTGCCACAGCTCGACCAGCATCGCGCGCAGCCGGTTCGCGGTTGGCGCGTCGAGCGACACGAAAGGCTCGTCCATCAGCAGCAGCTTCGGCTCGATGACGAACGCCCGGGCGAGGGCGACGCGGCGCTGCATGCCGCCCGAGAGCCGGCCGGGATAGGCTTGCAGCACGTCGCCGAGCTCCATCGCCGCGAGCAGGTCGACCGCGCGCGCCTTCGCGGCATCGGAGCGGCCGGCGACGAGCAGCACGTTGTCGAGCACGGTCAGCCACGGCATCAGCCGCGGCTCCTGGAACATGAAACCGACGCCGTCCACCGGCGCGTCGCCGTCGAGCCGCACCCGGCCGTCGACATCGCGATCGAGCCCGCCGACGACATTGAGCAGCGTGCTCTTGCCGCAGCCGGACGGGCCGACGACGCAGACGAACTCGCCGTCGCCGACCTGCAGGTTCAGCCCGGACAACGCGAGGTGCGGATAGCCGCCGCGGTCCGCGTACCGTTTGCGATCGATCTCGATTTCCAGCATCAGGCCTCCGGCCGGGGCGCCCACCATGGGGCCGTTTTCATCCTAGCTCCGCCACCGGTTGAGCCGCCGTTCGAGCGGCCGCAGCGCCGCCGCTTCGACGAGCAGCACGAGCGCGGCGAACACCAGCGTGTAGGCGAGGATGCCGGCGATGTCGAAAAACTGGAAGAACATGTTGAGCTGGAAGCCGATGCCGTCGCTGCGGCCGAGCAGTTCGACGACCAGCACGATCTTCCAGATCAGCGACAGCCCGCCGCGCGCGGCCGCGATCAGCCACGGATAGAGCTGCGGCAGATAGACGCGCACCAGCGTTTGCCAGCGCGGCAAGCGGTACGCCTGTGCGACCTGGAGCAGGCGGCGGTCGACGGCGCGCGCGCCCTCGCGCACGGTGACGATCACGGTCGGAATCTTGTTCACCGCGACCGCGACGATCGCGCTCGTGTCGCTGAGACCGAACCACACGTAGCACAGGATGATCGTCACCAGCGCGGGAATGTTCAGACCGAGGACCAGCCAGCCGTCGAGCAGCAGGTCGACGCTGCGCCACCGGCCCATCGCGATACCGATCGCCGCACCGATCGCCATCGCGAGCACGAAGCTCACCGCGACGCGCATCAGCGTGACGCCGAGATGCGTCGGCAGCGCGAGCGAGACGGTTTCGTCGATCACGCGCGCGAACACCGTCGCCGGCGTCGGCAGCATCGAGCTCTGCAGCCACACCGCTGCGAGTTGCCACACGGCGAGAAAGGCGAGCAGCGAGAGCGCGCGCAACGACGCGTCGCGCCCCGGCAGCCCGAACGTCACCGATCCGGGTGCTCGCCGGGAAGGCAGGCGCAGCACCGCCGCGTCATTCGGGTCGCTTCGCATAGCCACGCGCCGCGCCGCGATCCCAGAACGTGCCGGCGGGCAACGCGCGCGCACTGCCGACGAGCGCCGCGCCGCCCTCTTCCGCGAGAATTGCGAACACCTGCCGCGCGGTCGCCTCCATGCTGGCATCGGACGCCGCGACGATGCCGGCGCGAAAACCGTCGCGCAGCGCATGCAGGGTCGCGTCGTTTTCGGCGCGGGTCAGCGGGCGCAGCTCCTCCCACAGCGCATCGGAGTCGCGCATCGCACGTTCGGCCTGCACGGTGGCGCGCAGAAAGCCCTCGACCGCCGCGCGATTGCGCGCTGCCCAACCGTCGCGGAACACCCAGCCGACGAGCGGCAGTTCGCCTTCGACGCCGAGCCCGCGCAGGATCTCGTCGATGCCGAGCAGCTCCTGCATCCCGGCGGCCTGCAGGCGCGCCGCGAAGTGCCAGAAGTTCAGCGCCGCCGGCAGCTCGCCGCGCAGCATCAGTTCGTTGAGCAGCGGCGGTGCGGCGAAGACCGGCTTGACGAGCGTCGCGGCGTCCTCGCCCAGGGTCTTGCGCGAATACGCGCGCAGCAGCAGCCAGCTCTTGTCGAGTGCCCCGCCGGCGACGCCGACGCGCTTGCCGCGCAGGTCCGAGAGGGTTCGCACGCCCGCGTCGGGGCGCACCATGATGCCGCCGACGGCGCGCGAATACGGCACGAAGGTAAAGTCCCGCCCTTCGGCACGCTGGCGCGCGACCCAGATCCAGTCGTTGACGATGATGTCGACCGCGCCGCCCTGGATCGCGACGTTCGCGGCGTCCTTCAGCGCGAGCGGCACGACCTCGATGCGCACACCTTCGCGCTCGGCAAAGCCCATGCGCTTGACGACCTCCAGTTCCCAGCTGACGGTGCCGTATTGCAGCACGCCGACGCGGATCGTCACGGGTTCGGCCGCCGCGGCAACAGCCGCCCACAGCAGCACGAGCGCGGCGAGGATCGCCCGCGCAGCGGAAAATCGCCTCATCGACCTGTCTCCATCTGTTTATCGTTGTCGTCGGCGTTTGTATTGTGACGGTCGCCGCGTATGTTGCCAACGCAAAATTCGGTCCAACAACGCTTCATCGGCATGACCGGCGCGCGCGCGGCGGCATTGCGCCGTCTCTGAACGACTGCTCCAGTCCGTGACAGCCATAAAAAAAAGGCGGCCGCAGCCGCCCCGAAATACTGCCGAGGGAGAGACAGTCGATCAGAAGAAGCCGAGCGCGTTCGGGCTGTAGCTGACGAGCAGGTTTTTGGTCTGCTGATAGTGGTCGAGCATCATCTTGTGCGTCTCGCGGCCGATGCCGGATTCCTTGTAGCCACCGAACGTCGCGTGCGCCGGGTAGGCGTGGTAGCAGTTCGTCCACACGCGGCCGGCCTTGATCGCGCGACCCATGCGATAGGCGGTGCTGCCGTCGCGCGACCACACGCCGGCGCCGAGCCCGTACGGGGTGTCGTTCGCGATCTCGAGCGCTTCGGCTTCATCCTTGAAGGTCGTCACGGCCAGCACCGGCCCGAAGATCTCTTCCTGGAAGATGCGCATCTTGTTGTGGCCCTTGAACAGCGTCGGCTGGATGTAATAGCCTTCGGCCAGCTCGCCGCCGAGATGCGCGCGGTCGCCGCCGATCAGCAGCTGCGCGCCTTCCTGCTTGCCCACGTCGAGGTAGGACATGATCTTGTTCAACTGGTCGGCCGAGGCCTGCGCGCCCATCATGATGTCGGTGTCGAGCGGGCTACCCTGCTTGATCGCCTTGACCCGAGCCAGCACGCGTTCCATGAACCGGTCGTAGATCGACTCCTGGATCAGCGCGCGCGACGGGCAGGTGCACACCTCGCCCTGGTTGAACGCGAACAGCACCATGCCTTCGACCGCCTTGTCGAAGAACGCGTCGTCGGCGGCTGCGATGTCCGAGAAGAAGATGTTCGGCGACTTGCCGCCAAGCTCGAGCGTCGCCGGGATCAGGTTCGCGGCGGCGGCCTGGGCGATCACGCGACCGGTCGCGGTCGAGCCGGTGAAGGCGACCTTGGCGATGCGCTTGCTGGTCGCCAGCGGCATGCCGGCTTCGCGACCGAAGCCATTGACGACGTTCAGCACGCCCGGGGGCAGCAGGTCGGCGATCAGTTCGACCAGCACCAGGATGCTGACCGGGGTCGATTCGGCGGGCTTCAGCACGACGCAGTTGCCGGCGCCGATCGCGGGGGCGAGTTTCCACGCCGCCATCAGGATCGGGAAGTTCCACGGGATGATCTGGCCGACGACGCCGAGCGGCTCGTGGAAGTGGTACGCGACCGTGTGTTCGTCGATTTCGCTGACGCCGCCTTCCTGTGAGCGCAGGCAGCCGGCGAAGTAGCGGAAATGGTCGATCGTCAGCGGGATGTCGGCGTTCAGGGTTTCGCGGATCGCCTTGCCGTTATCGACCGTCTCGACGTACGCGAGCAGCTCGAGGTTGGCTTCCAGGCGGTCGGCGATCTTGAGCAGGATGTTGGCGCGATCGGCAGCCGGGGTGCGGCCCCAC
>Ga0214472_10004750_pt1 | contig 14328 bp, 7 predicted proteins | sample RVTome_6_FD_207662 | JGI IMG/M metagenome (GOLD analysis project Ga0214472, IMG submission 207662) | Soil microbial communities from uranium-contaminated site in the Upper Colorado River Basin, Wyoming, United States - RVT140D175 | ecosystem: Environmental > Terrestrial > Soil > Contaminated >... | reverse complement strand
GCGTGGAATGAAATCAGGTCGAGGTGAGCCAGGCGGTGTGCATCCGGTAACGGGTGGCGAGCCTCCGGCCAAGGCAAAGCGCCTGCATACACTGCGCTCATTTGCCCCTTATCTTTGGCCCGAAGGTCGCACCGACCTGCGCATTCGGGTGGTCGCCGCACTGTCCTTCCTGCTGGTCTCCAAGATCATCACGGTCTATGTGCCCTTTCTCTACCGCGACGCGGTGAACGCTCTCTCCGTGAAGTCACCCGCCACCATCGCCATCACCACCGCGATGGCCCTCATTCTCGCCTTCGGCGTCGGTCGTATTCTGATGATCGCCCTGGGGCAGGTGCGCGACGCGGTTTTTTCACCCGTCAGCCAGAACGCCGTGCGGGCGCTGGCGCTTGAGACGTTTCGCCATCTCCATGCCTTGTCTTTGCGCTTTCATCTGGAGCGGCGCACAGGCGGCCTCAGCCGCGTCATCGAGCGCGGCACCAAGGCGATTGATCTGCTGCTGCGTTTTTCCATTTTCAACATCATCCCGACCATCATCGAACTCGCTTTCGTCGTGGTGATTTTCGCTTGGACCATCACCATTGTCAGCTACATCGCCTTCACCTTTATCGTCACCGAATGGCGCACGCATTTTCATCGCGAGATGAATTCGCTCGACACCGACGCCAACTCCAAGGCCATCGACAGCCTGCTGAATTTCGAGACCGTCAAATATTTCGGCAATGAGAATTACGAGGCCAAGCGTTTCGATGCTTCCATGAAGCGCTACGAGCGCGCTGCCATCAAGACAATGACCTCGCTTTCAGCGCTCAATACCGGCCAGACCGCGATCATGTCCATCGGCCTGACCGTCCTCATGCTGATGTCGGCTCGGGGCATCGTCAACGGCACGGCGACGGTCGGCGACTTTGCCATGCTCTTTGCCTATTTCATGCAGCTTTCCCAGCCGCTCAATTTGCTGGGCACCGTTTATCGCGAAATTCGTCAGGCGCTGATCGACATGGAAACCATGTTTGACCTGCTGCAAATTCCCTCCGAAGTCGAGGACAGCCCCGCCGCTCACGATCTCAACGTCAAAGGCGGCGCGGTCACTTTCGAGAATGTTTCGTTTCACTACGACAAGGATCGCGGCATTCTCGATAATATTTCCTTCCACATTCCCGCGGGCAAGACGCTGGCCATTGTCGGCCCGTCCGGCGCTGGCAAATCCACCATCTCGCGTATCCTTTTTCGCTTCTATGATATTTCTGCCGGGCGCGTGCTGATCGATGGACAGGACATTCGCGACGTCACGCAATCGTCCCTGCGCGCCACCGTCGGCATGGTGCCGCAAGACACGGTCCTCTTCAACGACAGTATCCGCTACAACATTCGCTACGGCCGCCCGGATGCCAGTGACGCCGAAGTCGAAGGCGCCGCCGCCCAGGCCCAGATTGCCGATTTCATTGCACGTCTTCCCAAAGGTTATGATGCCGCCGTCGGCGAACGCGGCCTCAAGCTGTCAGGTGGCGAGAAGCAGCGTGTCGCCATTGCCCGGACGATCCTCAAAAACCCGGCCATTCTCATTCTCGACGAGGCCACCTCGGCGCTTGATACGCATACCGAAAAGGAAATTCAATCGGCCCTGAAGCGCATCTCGGAAAATCGCACCACGCTGATCATTGCCCACCGCCTTTCCACCGTGGTCGATGCCGATGAAATCATCGTGCTCGATCATGGCCACATTGCCGAGCGCGGGCGTCATGGCGATCTGCTCGCCATGGGCGGCAAATATGCCGCTATGTGGAACAGGCAACGCGAAGCAGAGGCCGCCCGCGAAATTCTCGTTCAGGCTGAAGAAGAGATGTCCTCCACAACAGGGGCGGCGGATATTGACGACGAACCCGCACGACGTCTGGCCACTCTCACCAAGGGTGCATGAAAGACCGGAAAGGTCTAAACTGCATTCAATCGAACCCCAGCAGCGGAATCAGGACCTATGGACAGCCTCACTTCGATCCTCGTGCCCATTCATCGTGAAGGCCACAAATGGGTCATCATCTTTGCTGCCGCCACGGCAGTCCTTTTCCTGATCTGGCAACCGCTCGGCTGGATCGGCGTTGTGTTGACGCTCTGGTGCCTCTATTTCTTCCGCGACCCTGATCGCGTCACGCCCCAACGCGGCAAACTGGTCATCAGCCCCGCCGATGGGGTGGTCAATCTTATCACCGAGGCTTCGCCTCCGCCGGAGTTGGGCCTTGGCGACATGACGCGCACCCGCGTCACGATTTTCATGAATGTCTTTAATTGCCACGTCAACCGCGCGCCGGTGGCTGGCAGGATCAAACGCATCGCCTATCGCCCCGGCCTCTTTCTCAATGCCAGCCTCGACAAGGCATCAGATGCCAACGAACGCAATTCGATGGTCATCGAGCGCGAAGATGGCTCCGAGATTGTCGTCGTTCAGATTGCCGGTCTGGTAGCGCGGCGCATTGTTTGCGACGTCAAGGAGGGTGACGCGCTCAAGGCGGGCGAGCGCTATGGCATCATCCGTTTCGGCAGTCGCCTCGATGTCTATCTGCCCGAAGGCGCGATCCCGCTCGTGGCGCTCGGCCAGACCGCTATCGCAGGCGAGACGGTTCTGGCCGACGAGATTTCCGTCGAGCCGCATCATATCTGAGCTTTGGGAGAGCAGGAGTTAGGGTCATGGCAAATTCACTACCTCCCTTCGGGCCGAAACAAGGGCGCTCCAACAGCAACCGTCGCTCGCGCGCCTTTGGCACCATGCCGATCCGCAGCATCATTCCCAATGCGCTGACCGTGCTCGCTCTATGCGCGGGCCTCACCGCCGTCCGCTTTGGTCTGGAATCACGTTTCGAGGCGGCCGTCGTCGCCATCATTGTTGCCTCGGTCTTTGACGCACTGGATGGCCGTGTCGCCCGTCTGCTGAAAGGCTCGACGCGTTTTGGTGCGGAACTCGACTCGCTGACCGATTTTGTGAACTTCGGTGTTGCCCCCGTCATCCTGCTTTATCTCTGGTCGCTGAGTGAGATCGGCGGCATCGGCTGGATCGCTGTCCTTGGCTATGCCGTCTGCTGTGCGCTGCGTCTGGCGCGTTTCAACGTCGCGCTGGAAGACCCCGACAAGCCAGCATGGTCAGCCAATTATTTTGTCGGTGTGCCAGCCCCCGCAGGTGCGCTCCTCGTCATGTTGCCGCTCTATCTTGATTTCATCGGCGTCTCATTTCTCAGAACCCTGCCTCTGCTTCTGGCGCTGCATTGTTTCTTTGTGGCCTTCCTCATGGTGAGCAGCCTGCCGACCTTTTCCGGCAAGCGCATTGGCCTGCGCATCAAGCGTGAGATGGTCCTGCCGATCCTGCTGCTGGTGGGCTTTGCCGCCGCAGTGGTCCTGAATTACCCCTGGTATGGATTTACGGCTTTGGCGCTTGGCTATCTGGCGGTCATCCCGCTCAGCATCCTGCGCTATCGTCATCATCAAATGCGCACGACCGCGACGGTCGAAGCTGTCGATGAAGATCATATGATCGACGAGTGAGTGGCACTTTGGTGCCTGACCTTCGCCCGTCGCTCATCCCGGAATGAGTTTCAACGGGTGACGGCTTTTTGGTCCTGTGCCTTGTCGAGCAGGATATCATTGGCGGCTGTCGAGCGGTAAGGGTGGCGCAAGGTTCCCGATGCATCAAGGATCGGTTCAATGCGGCGCTTGCTCGATTCTGGTTCCAGTTGTGTCGTCGTTTCCATTGTCATCATCTTCACTTTCGGCGGCAGACGAAAATTTATGCGACGGACATTGATTCAGACATCAATTTCACGGGCATCAAAGTTCCGACCATATTGATCAGCCGAAGCTGACCGGATTCAAGCGCCTTGCAGCGAGCGAGCCACAGATTGCCTTCACTTATCAACATGGTGGCTGTTTCAGGCGAAAGTTTGGCCGTTTGAAGGAAACTATGCAGCCGCTTCCATCCATCATGGATGAACTTTATGTAATCTTCACTCAAATCATTGCACTCGCCGACCGCGAAGCCGTTCTTCGCGAGCAGCGCGCGATATTCATCTGTTGTCAAAGGAACAGGCTTCACAGGCTCGCTGTCGTTCCAGGCCGTCACGGCATCATTTTCGGCTGAACGGTCAGCGAGTATGAAGTCGGTGATGACCAGCGTCCCTTCGGGTTGTAGCGCCGGAACGATATTTGCCATCAGTCCATCGCGATTTGGCAGTGTAAAGAGCTTTTCACGCGCGAATATGGCGGCATAGGTTTTTTCGGCAAAGGGGCTGGTTGTGGCATCGCCATCCGAAAAGATCACCGCTTTCGTCAGCCCCGCCTTGGCGACCATGGCGCGACCGTTCGCCATCAGTTCGGCGTCGTTTTCCAGCGCGTCGATGACAATCTTGTGGCTCTGGGCCAGTGCGCAAGCCGCACCGCCGAGCCCGGCGTTAAGGTCCAGACAGCGCGCTCCGTCGGTCAGTCCGAGGCCCTGCATCAACTTCTGTGTAAATGCCGCTCCGCCCGGCAGCGCATAGCCTTCACCCCAAAGCATCTGAAGGATTTCCGCCTTGCTCATCACCGCAGGCGGCGGTTCCACCGGAGCGGGCGCGACAGCAGGTTTGCTCTCCGGGGCTTTTGCCACAGGGGGCTTGGCACCTTTCTTCTTTTTTTGCTTCTTGCTCTTTTTTGCGGGCTTGGTGTCTTTCAGCACTTCACCTTCCCACCAGGCTTTCAGCCGACGCCTGAAGTCGACAAAGCCCCCGCGACGGTCCACCCCCTTGGGGGCATTTCCCTTGGCGGACGCATTGGCGGGGGTGGGCAAAGGCTCGCCACCCATTTTTTCAGGGTGTTCGATCAGATATTTTTCAAGGGCCGAGCGATGGCTTGCCGACAGCTTGCGCATCTTCTTGAAGCGCTTGATTGAATCGCCCGACATAGCGTCGAGGCATGAGGTAAATGCCGGCACGGACATCGCTTCGAGTTCCGCGGTGCCCACTGTTGCCAGGTTTATGGTCGAGCCATCACTCATCATCGCCTGCAATTTGCAACGCTTCATGATTTGAAGGCTGCGCAAAAATCCTTATTTCCCCTAACTCGTCCTTTGTCTGGCTATGCCAGATTATGGTCATGCCGACGATGGGAGTCCCAGGGCAGCAGTTTTGCCAAATTTTGTTAACATCTCGTTGTCTCTGTTTGCACTGGGCCTTTGTCCTCCGGTTGCTTTTGCCTAGACTGCTGTGAATCAGGGGGCGGGGTGGGAAGAGATGACCATGGGTAGCGTTTGGAAGTTGGGGCTGAAGGTTCCCCGGCTGGTGATTTTACTGTGTCTGTTGGCGAGTTTTGCGGCAGCTTCCGGCATTCCGCGCCTCACTTTGTCTTCCGACAGCCGTGTCTTCTTCGACCCCCAAAGCCCTGAACTGGTTGAGCTTGAGCACTTCGAGCAGAAGTTCGGCCAGAACAATGGCGTGCTCATGGTGGTCTCGCCCCATGATCTTCAAAGCGCTCGCAAGGTCACCGACCCCGACATTCTTGCCGTCATCGGCGAATTGACGAAGCGCGCCTGGAAGCTTCCCCATTCAACCCGCGTCGAATCCCTCACCAATTTTCCGCACGTGACGTCGGACGCCGACAGTTTTTCCGTCGAGGAACTGGTGCCCGATCCCTCGAAGGTTTCAGCCGCAAAATCCGCCGAAGTTGAAAAGATCGCGACAACCGACCGTCTGGTCGTCAATCGCCTGATTTCACCTGACGCCAAGGTGGCGGGCGTTTTGATAAATTTCAATTTGCCTGAAGAAGGCTCGCGTCAGGTCCGCGAGATCATCGCTGCCAGCCGCGTGCTTGCCAGTGACATCGAGAAGGAGCATCCCGATATCAACGTGAGGCTGACGGGCAATGTCATGTTGCTGGGAACCTTTGCCGAGGCCGCCGTCAGCGACGCCCTGCTGCTCATTCCGGTCAGCCTGCTTGTCTCCGGTCTCATCATGATGCTCTTTGTGCGTTCGGTCCGCCCAAGCCTTGCCATTATCTCGTTGCTTGTGCTCTCCAGCATGTCGGCGATGGGGCTGGCGGGCTGGCTTGGCTACGTAATCAATCCTGCCAGCATCGCCGCGCCCATCATCATCGTCACGGTCAATATGGCCGCTGCTGTGCGCATCGTCACCACCACGATGACCTTTCTGGGGCGGGGCGAGACCCGGCATGACGCCATCGCGAAATCGCTCGCCATTCACATCCGCCCGGTCTCTCTCACCACCTTCACCAGCGCCATCGGTTTTCTGTCGATGAACCTTGCCGAGGCACCCCCCTTTCGGGACCTCGGCAATCTCGTTGCGATGGGCATCCTCTTTGCTTATGTGCTGACCTTCACCTGGCTTCCGGCAATTCTCATCCGCATGGATATCATGCCCGCGCAAAGCCGATCCGAACGCTTCATGATCGGTCTTGGCCGCTTTGTGAACGCCAATTACCGGTTTTTATTTTTGCTTTGTGGGGCGGTTGTGATCGCTTCCGGCTTCTGGCTTCACAAGATCACGCTGGATGATGATTTTGCCCGCTATTTTGACGGCCGCTTCCAGTATCGTCAGGACAGCGATTTCGCCGAGGCGCATTTGACGGGGCTCAATATCATCGAGTTTGATGTTGGTGCAGGCTCCAACAATGGAGTCTATCAACCAGCCTATCAGCGCAAGCTCGAAGATTTTCTCACCTGGCTTCGCGCCCAGCCGCATGTTGTCAGCGTGATCGGCATTCCCGACATCACACGGCGCATCGAAAAGGCCGTGAAATCTGGAACGCCTGATTCTGTCGTGTCCGACAAAACACAGATCCCTGATGATGCCGATAGTATCGCCCAATATTTTTTGCTTTACGAATTATCGCTACCCTATGGCGCCTCGCTCAATGATCAGATCAATGTCTCGCGCAGTTCAAGCCGCGTGACCGCCATTTTGAGAAATGTGAAGTCGAGTGAAATCCGGGGGCTCAATCGCCAGGCGCAAGCCTGGCTTGCTGCCAATGCGCCACCAGCGATGGCGGCCAAGGGCATCAGCATCAATGTGCTCTTTTCCAATGTTTCCTGGATCAATATTCGTTCCATGATCGGCGCGACGATTACCTCCATGCTTGTCATTGCGATAATCGTGGGGCTGGCGTTGCGCAGCGTCGGCTATGGCCTTCTGTCCATCGTCATGAATATTTTTCCCTCGATTGTCGGTTTCGGCATCTGGGGGCTGCTCATTGGGCAAATCGGCCTCGCCGCTTCCGTCATCACGGCCATGACCATCGGCCTGGTTGTCGATGACACGATCTATTTCCTCATGATGTACAGGGCGGCGCGAACGCGAGGGCTCAATTCGGAGGAGGCCATCAACGAGGTCTTCGAGATTGTAGGCACCGCCATGCTCGTCATCACGCTTTCGCTCGCGGTTGGCTTTGGCGTGCTGATCGCTTCCGGTTTTGAGGTCAATCGCTCACTGGGAGCCCAGACGACCATCGTCATTCTGGCCAATCTTTTTATCGACTGGCTGATGCTGCCCCCCTTGCTGCGCTTGATTGATCGAGACAAAAAACGCCTGTAATCAGCGCAGATTCTCCTCATTCAAACTCAGTGTTGCAGCAGGATTACAGTCTTTATTTCAAGAGTTCATAGTTAACTCGCTGATAAGTATTTGCAATGCGGGTTTGTCTGTGATTCTCTTGGCCTATTGTACCGAGTTGATACAGAGGCCAAAGATGCGAACTTACGAACAACTGACGGGCGCCGAGGGGCGGCGCATGTTTTACAGGGCGGAACGATACAAACCTGACGCGCTGTTTAACAAAAGTGTCCCGGCGGCGAGCCTGAACGGCGAAAAGGCTCATCTCAAGAATCTGTCCATGACAGGCGCGGCATTTCAGTCCGCCGAAATGGAAGGCTGGGACGAACGCATCGGTTCGGAGGTTCCCTTCGAGCTTAAAGTTGGCGAGGATATGCTCTTTGCTGGTGCCGGGCGCATTCGACGCATTGAGCCGCATGGCAGCCGCACCACGGTTGCGGTGGAGTTCACCAGCGGTTATCTCGATATTTCCGCCATTGTGGCCGACCACGATGATTTGCTTCTGGCGCAGGCGCTGGCTGATCCCACTTTTGCCACATCGGAAGGCATCCTGCCGGATTTCGTTCAGCTCTGCACCGAGATCGTCAATAATTTTCGCTCCTACAAGCAACTGTTGGAAGAGTTTGAAGATCGCCTGACGGCCACGGGCGAGGAGCGTGAAGAAAAACTTCTTCAGGCCCTGATCGCCTGCGAAGAGCGTATCGTGCCCCAGTGGAAAGAAATGTGGTATCGCGGCAGCGACATTCTGGAGCCGGTCTGGTCGGACCCCGACATGCTCGCCCGCCACAAGCGCTATGCCGAGCGGGTTCTGACGCCGGATTTCATGCCGGGCAGGGTGATGAAGCGCTGCTATGAAAAGCCGCTCGGCTATCCCGGCGACTATCAGATCATGAATTATGTTTATGAGTGGCAGCGGGTCGGCGACACGCCTTACGAAAAACTGCTGCATCGCATCGGCATCGTGACAGGCGAATGTGTCGGCACTCGTCTGCGCATGACGCAGGACATCCTGCGCAAGCGCATCGCCGAGACGCCCGGCGACGAACCGCTCAACATTGCCAATCTCGGCTGCGGTTCGGCTTATGAAATCTACGACTATCTGAAGATCGACCATTTGCCGCGGCCCATCAACGTCACCCTGATTGATCAGGATTCGGGTGCCTTGAGCCATGCCTATGAAAATGCCTACCGTGAGGTCGTCCGCCACGAAGGCCGCGCCAAGCTCAAGTGTTTTCAGGCATCTTTTGCCCAGCTTCTCAAAGCAGGCAAGCTCTTCAATACCTTGCCGCCGCAAGACGTCATCTACAGCCTCGGCCTTTTCGATTATCTCTCGCATCGCCGTGCCAAGGCGCTGGCCCATGATCTTTACGAACAGGTAGCACCCGGCGGCAAGCTCATCATCGCCAACGTCAAGACAGGTCGCGAGACCTGCCAATGGCCGCTTGAGTTCGTCACCGACTGGAGCCTCGTCTATCGTACCGAGCAGGACATGCGCGACATGTATGAAGGTCTCGACATCCAGAATATCGAGGTCATTGAAGATCCGACGAAATGCGTCTTCATGATCATCGGCGACAAGCCGCTCTGATCCGCCCTCCGTCGGCGGCTGCAAATAAAAAGGCCTGATCACATTTCTGCGGTCAGGCCTTTTATATATGTCTTGCGAGCGTCGGTCAGTCGGCGCGGCGTTGCCACCAGCCACGACGCGCGGGCTTGTTGGGTTCCTCAGGCTCACTGGTCGGCTCGGCAGCAGGGGCCGCGGCCGGTTCTTCTGCCTCAGCCTCAATCTCAACCGCAGCTTCTACCGCTATCTCTTCCACTACCGGTGTTGTTTCTTCCACAGCGGCGGGTTGGGGTTCTGCGTGCACGATTTCATCGCGTGAATAAGCGAGCAGGATCGGCGCTTCGCTCTCGCTCTCGCTGGTTGACGTATCAGCGGCTGATATATCCGCGCCACCTTCGCCCGTCGTCTGGCCCTCGTCGTCTTCCACAATGAGCTTGCCATCGGCATCCCGACGGTTGCGGCGGCCTCCACGACGACCACGGCGGCGACGCTTGCGCGGCTTGCCGTCCTCGCCCAGATCAGAGCCTTCGCCACTGGCCTCAGTGTCTTCACCTTCGCTGTCGTCAGCACTTTGGTCGCCTGTGGCATCACCATCTTCCGACGCGCTTTCCTGCCCGTCGCTGCCTTCATCGCCCTTTTTACGACGCCGACGCCGACGGCGCTTGCGCGGCCCGCCATCATCGTCGCGTGCTTCGCGCTTGTTTACGGGCTTGTTCTCTTCCGCGTCGGCATCTTCCGCCTCGGCGACCACATCTTCCTCGACTTCCGGCTCGTCAGGCTCGTCGGTATAGGCCGTTTCGATGTTGATGGCGCTGGCCGATGGGCTTTTGCGCGTCGGGGCGCGGGCCTCGGCCTGTTCGATACGATGATCCGATCCTTTGAGCGTCGCATCGGCTTCCACATAGACCGAAAGCCCATAGCGATCTTCGATGTCGAGAAGGTTGGCGCGCTTCTGGTTCAGAATGTAAACCGCGCATTCCATCGGCACCTTGGCGTTGATGGCGGCGGAGCGTCCTTTCATCGCTTCGGCTTCGACGCCGCGCAGCACATGCAACGCCATCGATTCCACCGAGCGCACGACGCCCGTGCCCGAGCAATGCGGGCAGATGATTGTCGAGCCTTCCAGCACGCCCGAGCGCATCCGCTGGCGGGACATTTCCATCAGACCGAAATGGCTGATACGCCCCACCTGAATGCGCGCCCGGTCTGTCTTCAGACAGTCCTTGAGCTTGCGTTCCACCGCGCGATTGTTGCGGTTCTCATCCATGTCGATGAAGTCGATGACGATGAGACCAGCCAGATCGCGCAATCGTGCCTGACGCGCCACTTCTTCTGCCGCTTCAAGGTTCGTGCGCAGCGCCGTCTGCTCGATATTGCGTTCTTTTGTCGAACGGCCCGAGTTGACGTCGATAGAGACCAGCGCTTCCGTTGGATTGATGACGATATAGCCACCGGACTTCAACGTGACGGTTGGATTGAACATGGAGTCCAGTTGCTGTTCCACCTGAAATTTCTGGAACAGCGGCTGGCGGTCCTTATAGGGCTGCACATTCTTGGCATGGCTCGGCATGAGCATGCGCATGAAGCCCTTGGCTTCCTTGTAGCCTTCGTCTCCTTCGACAAAAATAGTATCGATGTCTTTGTCATAGAGATCGCGGATCGAGCGCTTGATCAGGCTGCCTTCTTCATAGACGAGGGCAGGGGCAATCGAGCGCATCGTCAGCTCGCGCACGCTTTCCCACATGCGCAGCAGATATTCATAGTCGCGCTTGATTTCCGCCTTGGTGCGCTTGGCACCAGCCGTGCGGATGATCAGCCCCATGCCTTCGGGCACATCCAGCGATTCCGCAATGCCTTTGAGCTTCTTGCGGTCAGCCGCCACTGTGATCTTGCGCGAAATGCCGCCGCCGCGCGCTGTATTGGGCATCAACACGCAATAGCGTCCGGCCAGTGACAGGAATGTCGTCAGAGCCGCGCCCTTGTTGCCGCGTTCTTCCTTGACCACCTGCACCAGCATGATCTGGCGACGCTTGACGACTTCCTGAATCTTGTAGTTGCGGAAGTTGTGGCGCGGCTTGCGAGGCTCGGTTTCCGCGTGCATGTCTTCATGCGCGTCGCCGACACCCAGAGCTTCCACCGTGTCGTCAGATTTCACGCTATCGTCGTCGTCATCCGACGTATGATCTTCCGCGTCATGGCTCTCGTCAGCGTCGCTGTCCGCCTCGCTCGCGGCAGAAGCGTCATGCGCATCGTCCTCGTCGTCCGATGCGTCCGGCTCATGCTCGCCAGCGCCTTCGTGCACTGACTCAGAGGTAATGGTTTCGATCGTGTTGGCAGCCGCCGCCGCTTGCGTCGTCACTTTCGTGTCGTCGCCGTCGTCCTGATCGTCCTCGTCGTTCATCTGGGCGTCGCGCGCGTCTTCTTCTTCCTGCGCTTGCCGGGCCTGTGCGGCTTGATGTTTCAGCAGCGCCTCGCGGTCTGCCACCGGGATCTGGTAGTAGTCAGGGTGAATTTCGCTAAAGGCGAGGAAGCCATGACGATTGCCGCCATATTCCACAAAGGCAGCTTGCAGCGACGGCTCTACGCGCGTGATGCGCGCCAGATAAATATTGCCGCGAAGCTGTTTGCGGGATTCGGACTCAAAGTCGAATTCGTCAACACGGTTTCCATTCACGACCACCACCCGGGTTTCTTCCGGGTGGGTCGCGTCGATAAGCATCTTGTTTGCCATTGGGCAGTTCTCCAGGGCGCCCGCCGCCGCGTTTTGACCGGCGCAAATGGATGCGGCCGATGGGGCGCGGGCAAGCGCCTAATGTGTGATTCCGATTGGCTCGGACTGTCTCTAAAGACAGGGCCAAGCCGTCGGATGTGGTTGTCATGAAGTAAGAGGCGAGTGGACGAGCATCCCAAAGGGTCAGGGCGTGCGCGCGGGAACGACGGGCCTGCGCTCGCTTCACAGAGCGAACGTAAACGGCCTGACTTGTCTCCACCTGCGTACCCGTTGCGGGTTTTGCGTCGTGCATCTCAACCTTGCACCCCCATAATAGTCGCCGGGGGCGGGCGGAAATCTGTTGCTCCGCTTCAGAAAGCGCTGATTGTTCGGCGCGGAATATTCTGAGCGGTGAATTGAGCGTAAACAGCTCTGTTTTTATCCAGGTAGCGGTTCTGTTGTGAAGCCATGCTCTTGGTGTCGGTCCGTTTATCCAGATCATCCACGCTTGGGCATTTGAGAGACGCGATGTCGAATGTTCTGGCGCCAATCTGACGGGAACCGCATTCATCGCGTATCCGACCCCTATGGGGCCCTTGACTCTAAACCGGCTGATTTTTTCAACCAGCCTTTGCTTTGTACGGTCGTGGCCCTGATTTGGCAAGCAAAGGCTTGAGGGACCGTGACCCAGCCATTAACCAATCTAATGGTTGATTTTCCGTGAAAATTTTACCTTGGTAAGGCTTTATAAACCGCTTTAATGACAATAGTTTAGAAGCGGTTAGTGATTCGTTAGGTAGGAATTGGCGGTTAAGCGGAAGGGTGACGCTTTCTTGGCTGGGCCCAATGCTTCCACAAAGGGCTGGGTCGCCGGGGTTCAGCCTCATAACGGGCAGCTTGCGACAGATATATTATGGCGATTATTAGTCGTATGAGGGTGACGCGCGGGGGTGAGGTCTTCAACAGACTTTTCACATCTTTTGCGTTCGCGCTTTTGGTCCTGACGCCGGGATTTCCTGCCAGCCTCCATGCCGATCCCGCCATTCCTTTTGCCCGGCCTCTTGCGCATGTCCAGCCTGATGAGCCTCCGGCATTTCTCAAGATTGCTGAACTCGACAAGACCGCCTATGCCGTACCTTCCGGTCAGCCCGTCACCGGCGCGCCGATAAGCAGAGATAGTGACGCCGCGCTCGCTCATGTCTCCGGCATTCGTCTCGGCGAACATGATGACGAGACCCGCTTCGTCGTCGAGATGAAGGAGGGCGCGCCGATCAATTATCAGGTCTTCACGCTCGCCAATCCCTATCGCGTCGTTATAGACGTCCACAACGCCGGGGCCACCTTGCCCGATATTGCTGGCATCAAAGGCCACGGGATCATCTCCAGCTATCGCTACGGCGCTTTCCTGGACAATATTTTCCGCATCGTCATTGAAACGAATGCCCCAGCGAAAGTGGCGCGCAATTTCACTTTGGACCCCCAAGGTGGTTTCGGTCGTCGCATTGTTCTTGATCTGGCCAAGACTGATGCTGTGACATTCATGGCCTCTGTTGCCGAACCCGCCGCCAACAAACCCGAAGTCGCTGCTCCAGTGCCTGCGCCCGTTGTGCCCGATAATCCGGAGACCAAGCAGAGCCGTCGGCGCGTCGTCGTGATCGATCCCGGCCATGGCGGCGTTGATCCCGGTACGCATGGCAAAGGCGGCGCGCTGGAAAAAGACGTGGTGCTCGCCTTCGGGCGTGAACTGGCAACCCGTCTGCGTGACACAGGCCACTACGATGTCTATATGACACGCAGCAAGGATGTCTTTATTCCGCTGCGTGAGCGCGTCGCCATTGCCCGCCGCCACAAGGCCGATCTCTTTATCTCGATCCACTGCAATTCAAATCCCCAGCCTTCGATCAAGGGCCTGTCGATCTATACGCTGTCGGAAACATCTTCCGACAAGGAAGCCGCCGCTCTGGCTCACAAGGAAAACCAGTCCGACGTCATCGCCGGCATTGATTTTCAGGGCGAGTCTCCAGAGGTCACAGGCATTCTGATCGATCTCGCCCAGCGCGAAACCAAGAATTATTCCTCCCGCTTTGCCCGCTCGGTGGTCAGCTATGCGCGCCATTCGACAAGGCTTCTGGAGCCGACGCATCGCTTTGCCGGATTCGTTGTACTGAAGGCGCCCGACGTTCCCTCCGTTCTGGTTGAACTGGGCTTCCTGACCAACAAGACAGAGGAACGCGAACTGACCTCTCGCACTTGGCGCGACAAAGTATCGGAGTCCATGGTCAGCGCGGTAAACCGCTATTTCGGCGACCGCAGCGCCGAGGGCTTGAACTGACGGGCGCCAAATTGCTTTTTGGCATCCTTTCAGCCATACCAGCGCCATATTTTTGAACAAAAAGCATCCGCTCTGCTGCCGTGTTAACCATCGCGCATCTGATTGCTTGATATTATGCCCGGCAGTTTCAAAAGGGCCATGA
>Ga0214472_10004748_pt1 | contig 14328 bp, 12 predicted proteins | sample RVTome_6_FD_207662 | JGI IMG/M metagenome (GOLD analysis project Ga0214472, IMG submission 207662) | Soil microbial communities from uranium-contaminated site in the Upper Colorado River Basin, Wyoming, United States - RVT140D175 | ecosystem: Environmental > Terrestrial > Soil > Contaminated >... | reverse complement strand
AAACCAACATCGACAACCTCATCCTCCTCTGCCGACGCCACCACACCCTCATCCACAACAGCAGATGGACCATCAAACACACCACCGACGGCGACCACGAATTCCTCCACCCCGCCCGAGGCCCCTAGCGTGTACTACCAGACGGAGGAAGGTCGGCACGGTAACACCGGCGCTTTTGACCGACATCGAGGAGAAGCTGGAGGACTTGAATTCCCTCGATACCTTCGTCACGCGTCCCTGTGCTCCGGCCCACGTTCAGCCCTATTCGGATCACTAACTGCCGAGTAACAGTTGACGCGCCTACCCTGCCCGTCTTCCTGACAGGGTTCATCACCAGCGAGAGTGCCTTTTGGGCGCAGTTGTCTGCCGCGGCAACGGCACGCGCACTGCCGGTCGCCGTCGCACGATGGGCCGCTCAGAAGCACCTTGTCCCAGGTCTGGCGCTCGGTGCAGCGAAACGATTGCATCGGGGCATTACCTTGCGGGACGAGACCCGACTGGCATGCGCGTCGTGGAGTCGCGGCGCGAGCTCGTCTACCGACGCTACGGTTGCCGGTGGTCCGATATCCCGGGGGCTCGGTCGTCCGCAGGTGGTCAATGGTCGGGCGGTGGAACGACGATGTACACGCAAATCCACCGGACAGAGCTGTACCAGCAAACAGGTTGACCGGGAGGAGGTTTTCGCGACGGCGGGCGCCGTTGGTCCGTCACCCCTCGGCCGACCGACGTCAATGGTCTCAGCCGGCCACCGACTTCAGGTACCTCGCCAGCCGGATAGCCAAGGCAGCGAGGGTCAACGTGGGGTTAGCCGCCGGGGACGACGGAAACACCGAAAGATCACACACATACAGGTTCGGATGTCCCAGCGCCTGTAGCTTTTCGTCGACGACGCCGTCGTGGTATCCGGAGGCCGCATCGGTGCCCATCCGCATCGTGCCGACCTCGTGGGCGACACCACCGAGACCGCCACGGCGGGGGACCAGGTCACCACCGCCGAGCGGCTGAGCCCCGATGAGGTCGAACACCTGCTGTTGCACCTCTGTGATCTCGTCCCATTCCCCAGCCGTGATCGGGACTTCGCCCATCGTCACCTGAGGCTTGACTGCCGATGGGCCATGCTGTGCCACCAAATGTGTGTCGTCGAGGGCCGCGTTGAACAAGAAGACCATCTCGCCGAGCACGGTGGCGCCCTTGGCCGCTTGATGCGCAGCGAGAATGTCGGGATCGACAAAACGGCCCTGGTTGAAGTCCGCGCCGAGTTCGAGAATCACGTTGTACCGGTGTGCGTCAACGAACGGTGCCTGTCCCGAGCCAGCGCCGGGAACGAACCCGGCGTCGTGGTGGCGCAACATCACCTTGGCCGCCGACGCCGGGTCGAAATACGGCGAACCGGGACCGATCCCGAAATGGGTGAAGAAGATGGGGTGATCGGTGATTCCGAGACCGACTTTCCCATTCGGATCCGCCAGGTCACTCAACTTTGCGAGCTTGGCGCTCTCTACGGTTCCCGCCGCCAGCACCACGAACCGACCACGATACGTCCTGGTTTGATCGGAAATCAGGTCGTAGGCCGATACCGACGTCTCCCCGGCCTCGTCGGGGTGGATCTCGACGGCAGCGTGGTTGAGATTGATCGTGAGGTTATCGGCGCCCGCCGGACCGCCGGTGAGGCGTGACTCCATCAAGAGATCCGCGGTGGAGAACACCCCCGACGGCACCGTCCGCAGGTCGGCGTTGGTGTGGCCGACAGCCATCGGCGCCGTGCTCACCACGTAATCGGGAAGAACGGCCCCCACGTCGGTGATCACCTTGCTCTGGTAGGACGACCCGAGGGTTGCCCTGCGCAGCAGATCCTCGGCGAGCTGGTAGGCGTAGTTCTCCAGATCCCAACGGACAGGCGTCGGCCACGAATCGAGCTCCCACCAGGTCATCCGGGGCATGAACGCACCCCAGAAGACGCTTCGACCACCGAGGTTGAATCCCTGGCCGCCGGCAAACACCGAGCCGGGGGTGTTGACGTAGTTGGTGACCTTGAAGTCGTCCCACAGATGCCAGATGTTCTTGTCGACTTGAGCACCCATGAGGTGCTGGCGGGGGAGGTTCCCGACATGGGTTGGGAACAGGTATCCGCCCGCCTCGAGCACCAACACGGTCAGCCCCGAGTCGGCCAGCTGATCGGCGACGATGCCGCCACCGACGCCGGAGCCGATCACGATGACGTCGTAGACCCGGTTCTCGTCGAGGTTCGGACCGAAGAAGAGCTGGGCCACCCGGCTGTTCTCTTTGAGGACCTCGGTCATCGGCGGGAATACGACCTGCGACTCATCGTAGGTGTACACCTGGCCGTCCACCGGGTCGAGAGCGATATTGGCGAAGCCCATCCAGTACTGTTCCTCGAGTATGAACTTGAACTCGAAGCCGTCGCCGTACTGATCTGTCGGTAACCGGAAGATCCAGGCACCGGTCTCGTAGTCGCCGGGGATGTCGTCCACCCATCCGTCGACGTCGGTTCTGATCGTGACCTGGAGATCGGGCCGGTAGGTGAGCGTATCGAACCGGATCGTGAACATCGGCAGCTCCTCTGGCTCTCCTCCGCCGAGCCTACCGGGCGGTTGTGTGCACGTGCACTAGCTGCCGAGCAGCTTCTTGAGGGCGCCGAAGTTGGGTGCCCAGCCGACACCCCAGGCCTTGTCCGAGATCACCGGACCTTCGGGATTCCAGTAGGTCGCTCGGAATCGCTCGACGGTAGGCGTGCGGAAGTCGTATGGGACCAGGCCGGCGACCTTGCCATGCCAGGAGCGCTGCTCGGGTGGCTTGCGCAACTCGTGGATGATGGCAACGACGCCGATGATCGCAAGCACCAGCCTCCAGAGTTCCCTGGGGCCGGGACGCTTCTTCTGCCGTTCGGCGTTCTGGTCTTCCATCGCTCGTAGCCTACCCCGAATCGGTGGTTTGTTATCCCGGCTGTTCGTCGACGGTGAACTCCACCAGGGGGGCGCTGTCGACCCAGCGGGGGAGGATGTGGTCGGCCTTGGACTTCTCGTTGCCCCAACTCTCAGTGAGGATTCGGTAGAGAACGTCCGCCCTCTCATCCTCGTCGGTGATGGGTCGAGCCACAACGGGGAGGTCGGCTGCGGCCGTGTCCCTCAGGTGAAGGATGAACCCCGGCTTGGCGGTCAGGTTTGCCAGCCAATCTCGCTTGAATCCCGGTTTCCCCGTGATGTAGAACTTGCCGTCGAAGTGATGGAACACGATCTCGATCCGTCGATCCTTGCCGCTCTTGCGGCCGGTGGTGGTGATGTCGACAACACCGCCACGCTCCAGCGTGTCTTTGACTGTTGTATCCATGTGACGCGCAACCGACTCCCGACGTTCGCTATTCCGGTACGGGGTCGACCGTCTCTTCGAGATTCCTCTGCTCCAGGCGGATGTGCTCGACGATGAGCATTGCAAGCAGAACGGCGTCGACGGTGATTAGCAGCGTCAGGCCCGACACTGCGAGCGTTGGCAGCAACGCAGCACCGATGACGAGCGCAGCAACGTAACGTTCTACGGCCAGCTTCCGGAATGCCCGGTAAACGGCAAGGTCGATGCCGCCCAGAAACAGGCCGAGACCGATCCACAACATCCAGCGGAACTCGGCGGGGAGCCCTTCCCCTGGGTGAAGTGTGATCTCCTCGAGGGCGGCCGCGGCAAGTACGACACCGGCGGTAATCGGGGCATGAATGTACGTGTACACGTCCCGCGCATACCGGCCCCGGGCGATACCCGACAGCGTCGCGGCTTGCCGTTCAAAGCCCGGCTGTGGCCGATCGAAATACCCGTACCACAGCACACCGGCGAAGACGCCGGCTGCCGACAGCGACGCCAGCGTCTCTCCGGACAGGCCGGCACCCTCCTCGAGACCGGTGAGCACCGGTGTTGCGATGGCGACGATCACCTCGCCGAGGGCAACGATGATGATCAGCGCATGACGTTCGGCGAAGTGGCCGGGTCGCACCACCCACTGTCCCGAGCCCGCCTGGATGGTGGCCAGGAGGAAGACGAGCAGGCCGATTACCCACAGAATCGTGCGCGCAGGCGTGTCGACGAGCCCGCCGGCTATCACCAAGGCCGTGGTGATGACATTCGGCACCGAGTACCGGACGGCCGAGCTGAACTCTGCACTGTCGTCGTCGTAGCCGAGCACGAGCAGTACTAGACCCAGCGCGTAGATGGCGGCGAGTGACACTCCAAAGGCCGGTCCGCCGGCCCCAAACGCGGTCGAGACCGACGCGGCCATGGGCACGCTCACCGCGGTGGCGACGAGGAACACGATCTGGACTTGCCGGCTCCGACCCGAGGTGGCGTTCGCCGACCAGGTGTACTGGCTCCAGGGCAGCCACAGCATCACGAACAGGAGAGCGGCCTCGGCCACACCACCGGCCGTCGGGTCGTCTACCAGCCGCCCGACAAGCTGGGCAAACGCAAACACGAACGCCAGGTCGAAGAACAACTCAACTGGATGCGCGGCGAAGTCCTGCCCCGGATCGGGCACACCGATGCCCGGAACGGACAAACGTCGACGCTGCGGGGAGCGATCAGCCATTGCACGAGCCTACCGGCGTGGCTCGATAGCTAGCGGTCGAATTCAGGGGCGACTGGACTGTTAGTCTCGAATCTCATGTTCTTGCGTATCTCAGCCACGCTCCTTGCGGTCACGTACGCAAGAAGCACGGGGGTGACAGCTTATGACTGACTCGACTACATCCGACTTGCGGCGAACCGTCCTGTACGAATGGCACAAGGACCACGGGGCCACGCTTGTGGACTTCGCCGGGTGGGAGATGCCGGTCCAGTACGAGACGGGCATCCTCGCCGAGCACCTGGCAACCAGGCGACACGCCGGCTTGTTCGATGTGAGCCACATGGGCAGGTTCCGGTTTACCGGACCAAACGCACAAGCCCATCTCGGCTATGTCCTCACCAACGATCCGGGTGCGCTTCGCCCTGGTCAGGCGCACTACACATACATCGCAAACGAAGCCGGTGGTGCCCTCGACGACGCCTACCTCTACCAGCTCGGCGACGACGAATACCTCCTCGTTGTCAACGCCGACAACCGCAGCAAGGACTGGGACTGGATCGCCGCCCACAACCATCCCGACTCGACCATGGAGGACGTCAGCGATCAGCTGGCCATGATCTCGCTTCAGGGACCGGCCGCGACCGATGTTCTGCTCGAGGCCGCAGGCGAAGTGCCGCTCCCGGACGGCAAGCGCAACGAGCTCATCGTCACCACACTCGAGGGTCACGAGCTGGTGATTGCCCGCACCGGCTACACCGGCGAGTCAATCGCGTTCGAGCTGATGGTTGGGCGAGAAGTCGCCGTCGGCCTTTGGGAGCGGCTGGTGGCGGCGGGTGCGGCACCGGTAGGGCTCGGTGCACGTGATTCGTTGCGGTTGGAGGCGGGCTTGCCTCTCTACGGGCACGAACTCGGTGAGGACATCGAAGGAAACGACATCCCGATTTTCACCAACCCGCTGGCTCCGTGGGGAGTGCGTGTTCGCTCCGACGAGTTCATCGGGCATGCCGCACTCGCCGAGCAGAGAGCGGAATACGAGCTGATAAAGCGAGACGAGCTGACCACACCGATCGAGAAGCGACATCTCACCCATCTCGTCCAGTCCATTGCCGTCTTCGACAGCCGGAAGCCGTTACGTGCCGGTTATGAGGTCTTCCTCGACGGTGAGCGGGTCGGCTACGTCACATCGGGGACGAGTGTTCCTTTTGCCGAGTTCGACGGTGCCGGTGTGATCGCCGCGCCTACCGATGGCCATACGCTGCGACCGATCGGTCTTGCCCTGATTCGCTCCGACATTCGATACCGCACCGATGTCCCGATTCACTTCCAAATCCTCGACGGGAAAGGAAGAACCAGCAACGCAGAGCTGGTGCAGAAGAACCTGTGGCCGACGGCCCCGTACGGCCGACCCTACCTGGGCTTTGAGGAGATGGAGCCGGGCCTGCTGGTCGATACCGCCGACCTCCAGGCGATGGCCGACCGTCTCGGTGACGAGACCCGCAAGAACACAACTTGGCGGCGCAGCGAGTGCATCAACCTGATCCCGTCCGAGCAGACGACTTCAGCGTTTGTCGACGAGCTGTGCCGTGCCGACCCTGCCGGACGCTACAACGAGCACAACCGTCTCAGCGCACTCGGGCCCAACTCCGACGATGTGCGCTACTACCAGGGCACCGGCTTCATCATGGAGAAGGAGGAAGAGCTTCGAGCCGCACTGCGAGCCTTCTTCGGCTGTAGCCAGGCGGAGCCACGCGTCGTCAGTGGTCAGATGGCAAACGATGCGGTTTACGATGCACTGAAGCAGTTCCGCAACCGTTTCCGGGGTCGCCGCCCCGCTGATCTCCTCGGACCGGTCGTCGTCCATGATCTGAGCAAAGGGGGACACCTGAGCGCCCAGATCGGTGGAGCGCTGAAGAACTACGTCGCCATCGACCCACGGACGGAGCGGCCCGCGGTCGAGCACTTCCCGCTGCGCAGTGACCTCCCGTACATGATCGACATCGATGCGACCCGGGAGCTGATAGCCGCCACCGACCCCGACCTCATTGTCTTTGGGCGCAGCGTGATCATCCACAAGGAACCGGTTGCCGAGATCGCCAAGTTCGTCCACCAGCATTACGGAGCCGACAACCCGGAGCGACCCCTCATCATGTACGACGGGGCGCACGTGCTCGGGTTGCTCGGCCCCCATTTCCAGAACCCGCTGGCTGAAGGTGCCGACGTCGTGACGGGCTCGACACACAAGACTTTCTTTGGCCCGCAGCGTGGGGTGATCTTGAGCAACATCGAGCCGGGGTCCGCCTTCGAGGGATTCTGGCGGCACGTCGAACGCAGGACGTTCCCAGGCCACGTAAGCAACCACCACCTCGGTACCCTGTTGGGGCTGCTCGGAGCCACCTACGAGATGCTCCAATACCGTGATGACTACCCCCGGCAGGTCGTCGCCAACGCACGGGCGTTCGCAACCGCGCTGCACGACGAAGGGCTGTTCATCGAAGGCGACCCGGCCGGCGGATATACCGACACACACCAGGTCCTGCTCCGCACCGCCCGCGCCGGAGGCGGCCGGCTTGCTGATGTGCTCGAGCAGAACAACGTCATCACCAACTCGCAAGGGCTATACGACGATCTCAGCTTCACCGCAGCCAGCGGTATCAGGATGGGCACCCAGGAGATGACCCGGTACGGCATGAAGGAAGCAGACTTCACGGAGCTGGCCTCATTGATCGCGACCATTGCCCGGGACGCCGGAACCATGCCTGTCGGTGCGTGGCGTGAGGATGTGGTCAAGCTGCGGAGCCGATTCTCCGAGATGCACTACCACCTATAGAGCACGCCAATTTCCGTTCGTGCGTACGTCACCGCACATGTCGTGGCTGATGTACGCAAGTTCGCCAGCGGTGGCCGGATCGAGAGGGTATTGTCGATGGGTGGCTGCTATTCGTCCGGCAACGATTGATGACATCCACGAGATCGCCGGGGCGCTGCCCGGGGTCACCCGAGAGTCCGGTTCACAGGACAACCCGGTTTATCAGGTGAGGCGCAAGAGCTTTGTGTTCTTCCGGAACCCGCGACCCGATGCGGTCGACCCGGAAACGGGGGAGCGCTACACCGACGTGATTGTGTTCTGGGTCGACTCCGAGGCGGAGAAACGGGCACTAGTCGAAGACGATTCCACGCCCTTCTTTACGACCTCGCACTTTGACGGTTACCCCGCCGTGCTCGTGCGGGCAAGCCGCATCAACGAGCTCGGCCGTGATGAGCTCGCCGAAGTGATCGCCGACGCGTGGCTGTCCCGGGCGCCCAAGCGCATGGCCGCGGCGTGGCTCGAGGCCAACCCGAACTGGCCGGAGACTGCCTGACCGACTCGGGCAGAGCTATTCAACAACAGCCATCGGCGTTCGTTCTTCCCCCCTCGCCCGGCAGGGAGCCACGGCATTCCTCTCCCTTCGGGAGAGGACAGCCGAGGCGTATCGGAAGCCGATACGTTGGCGAGGCAGGTGAGCCACGACACATTCCTCTCCCTTCGGGAGAGGACAGCCGAACGCTAGTGAGGCAGGTGAGGGGTTCTGTTATCCAGACCTGAATTCACAAGGCCTTCATCCCCCTTCGCTGCGCATCGTCACCGGAGGTGACGTCACTTCATCCCGGAGGAGAAGAATGCGTGGCTCGTCGCAGGGTCAGGCAGTGGTCGACCCTGAGGATCGTCAGAGCGACCCGAATGACGATGGGCAGGCTCGACCGGACTTCGTCTGTCCCTACGAGCTGCGGGTCTGTTAGCGGGATGTCGTCACCTGCGTACTCCAGAACAGCACCGGCCGCGGCAATCACGTTCTTCACCCAGTCGGACTCCGGTCCGTAGGTCAAGGCGAAGACGAATCGGTCACCGGAGGCGAACGCGTTGATCGGGATCCTGTAGGAGCGACCAGAGCGTCTGCCCACATGGCGGAGCGCCGCAAACGGCGGCCGGTTGGCCAGGTGTATCAAGGCCCGGTTGGCGAACACCTTGTTTGCTTTGGCGACAATGCGTGGAATCGGCATGCCCGTATTCTGGTATCGAGAATCGACGATGAATCACATCGACGCTTCACGAGCCAACAGCGTTGGCGGGCATCAGCGGTGGCTGTTGAGAACAGCGACGGGGCAAGGACAGCGTGTGAGAATGTTCTCGACCCGCGGGCCCAGGTAGAGACGACTCGTCCCCGTCCGGACAGACGTGCCCATCAACACCAGATCGGCTTCGATCTGGCCCGCAACTCGCAGCACAGCCTCGTCTACATCGGCCCCCATCTCGACCAGGGCATTCGTTGCGATACCGAGCTTTGAGCCACGATCCCGGACGTCGCTGACAATCTGATGGGCAACATCGAGCCGTCGTATCGGTCCCGTGTCGGTGACCGACAGGACAGGGCTCATGTCGGCATGCACGATGTGGAGCACCGAAACCGTTGTGCCGGGGGCAGCAAGCGAGAACGCCAGGTCTGCGGCCCGCTGCGACGCCTCGGTCCCATCGGTTGGAACCAGGATACGATTTGGCTGCCACTGCGGAGGGGCAGGAGATCCTCGCACAACCAGAGTTGGGATTGGAGCCATTCGCACGATGTCATCGACAACGCCGCCAAACAGTGCATCCAGATTGGCTGCGACGTCGGTGGCGCCTAGCAGCACCAGGTCGTAGCCCTTGGCTGCCTCGTCGAGCACGGCCCGGACCGGATCGGCGGGTACGACCCTGGTGGTTATGTCTCCCCGGAACCCGATATCTCGTGCACCACTTCGGACCGCATGGTCTGCTTCGGCACGATCAGAGCCCGATGCCGCCGACATGATCGTCACGGCGAGACCCTCACCGCCGGCAAGACGCTCGAGCAGTGTCGCCTTCACTCCGAAACTGTCGGCGGGATGACGTGGCGGGCGAATCGGCACCAAGACGCGGCTGACCGGGGGCGCTTTTCCCTCGAGCGCGGCTTCCTCACGGGTGAGGCGGGTCGTCTCGTCTGCGGTCGGGGCGATTCGCTGCATGATGGCCTTGAGCGCGGGTGGTGTAAACAGCGAGGTAACCACCGCCATCACAACGATCATCGAGAACACCTCCTCGGTGAGGATCCCGAGTGACTGCCCCACGGTCGCTACGACGATTCCGATCGCACCGCGGGCCGTCAGACCCACACCGTAGGCGAGGCCGGTCCACCGGTCGGCTCCCGCCAGCCAGCGAGCACCCGCATATGCACCGATGATCTTGCCCGCCACGGCGACCGCGATAACGGCGAGCGTGAGCCCGACGAGGCGCGGCTCCGCCAGCGCAGTCAGGTTCACCTGCAATCCCGCCACCGCAAAGAAAATCGGGGCGAAGACACCGAGAGCCATCGACTCCAGGGATTCGGCCACGGCGGCGGGCAGCCTGCGGGCGCGGCCGAGGAGAATCCCCATGGCGAAGGCTCCGATCACCGGCTCGAGGTGAAGTGCCTGGCTCAATGCGGCCCACCCAAACACGAGCACGAGGGCCAGAGTCAGGAAGCGGTGGGACGTGTCTGAGGTTCTGTGCACGAAACGAACAGCTCGATTTACGATGATTGGTCCGGCAAAGACGGTCACGAGCAAGAACGCCAGCACAGTAGACACCGTCGCGGTGACGGCGCCGAGACCTCCACCACCCTCGGCAAGGGCCACGAGCACTCCGAGCACCGCCCACCCGGCGAGATCTTCCATCATCCCCGCAGCCAGCATGGTCTGGCCGATGCTACGTCTCATCATCCGGAGATCGAGCAGTATCGACGCCAGCACTGGGATCGCCGACACGGCCATGGTCACCGCAAGGAAGACAGCGAATGTCAGCCGTTGATCTTGATCACCCAGCAGGTCGGAGGGGAACCACCAACCCAGGGCCATCCCTGCAGCAAACGGCAGCAGGAGCCCACCCACGGTCACCCCGGCAGCGGTCCCAGCCCGGCGCCGGATCAAACCCAGGTCGGTTTCGAAGCCGGTTACCACCATCAACAACACCACTCCGAGCAATGCGACCGTGTCGAGCAGCTGTGATTGGATCTCAGAGCCAGGCAGCCAAATCTCGGCAATGCCGGGTGCGACCATTCCCAGCAAAGACGGACCCAACACGACGCCCGCGATGATCTCGCCGACGACCGCCGGCTGACCGAACTTTCGCGCCAGCTCTCCGAGCAAGCGGGCGAGTCCCAGCAGCAGAGCCAACTGGATCACAAGTTGCAACACGTCGGCGTGTGACGAAGCCGCGATCGAAACAGCCAATGCCGTTCTCCTTCCGTGGCGCCTACGGGGTTAGCTGACGGGCTCGGGCTGGAAGGTCTGCCCTACCCGGCGTTGGCCGGGATTCGCCCCAAGATTCGGGTCCCCCGCCCCGGTCGTTCAAACCGGGCTCGGCGTGACGGAACTATACCCACTGCGGAGCCCGCGGCGGCCGATTTGCAGCTTGGTGGGGGAGTGATCGAACACTGACCGATTTGGGTCTATACGCCGAGAGAGCCATCCCGTACTTCTACGGCTTCGAACCGTCTGTCGACGTGCCCTGGTTGAGCGGGGAACCGGTGCAGGGACTGTCGAAGCCGGCGACTCAATCCGGCGGGAATGCGGACAGTATGTGTCCGCAATCGGTGGAATCATGCCGCGCATGGCCGATGACCAAGCGATTTCGACCGAACCACGTGGCTCCGCTGTTTCGCCCGGCGAGGTGTCCAGCCCAGCTGCTTTGCGACGGCTCGTGCCGGTGACCTTGCTGAAACCAGTGCTTTGTGCGACGGTCGGTATCGACGGGGGTCCGATCTTCCAGATCCTCGCGGTCGAGAATCTTGGCATCAGCGCCGCTGCGCTCGGTCTCGCGTTCGGGCTCGGTGTCGTGTCGTTGCCGTTACAGATCGCCGCGGCGCGCGTGTCTCTCAGGCGCGCTCGCCCCAACCTTCAGTGGTTCTTGATCGTGACCGCTATCCAAGCGTGGATCCTTGCCGGCCTCGTGGCCGCAGACGCCGCCGGTGACGTCGCCACAATCGCGCTCGTAGTCACGGTGACCGCCGAGCTGGCAGTGTCACTTCTGTTCGCCACCGCGTGGCAGCCGCTGCTGTCATTCACCGTCGATCCGGCGAACCGGCAACGTCTCAACTCGACCTGGCAGGCAATCGCCCGTGGTGTCCTCGCCGGTTCGCTCATCGCGATCGGCGTGCTCGGCGACGGGTTTCGCGTCGTGTTCCTTATCGTCGTCGGCATCGCGGCCGTCGTATTCGCTTTCGGCTTGCGACGCGTAGCCGCGCCTCGTGTCGACGGCGACTCAGCCAGCGCGGGGATCGACAGGATCCCCGGCGACCGGCCGCGCTCACACACGCTGCTGTTCGTCGTGTTGGGCCTCGCGAACTTCGGTGCGATGCCGCTATGGCTCCTCTATCTCGACGCCGTTCTCTGGCGCGACGGCAACCTCGGAATCGTCGCCGCAGTCCAGATCATCGCCGTCATCGTCGCGATGCTTGGGTGGCGTCCGACCGAGCTGGACGTGACCGGCCGCGCCCTCGCCGGCGCCATTATCATCCTGATCGGGATCGGGCTCATCGTCTTCATCTCAGGACCCAACCCTGATCAAATGGGCCAAGCACTCCTGCTCGTGGCCACCGCACTGACCGCTATCGGTGCAACGACCACCAACGTCGCGCTTCTCGAACTCGCCCACCGCTCCGTCAGCAACACAACCGCGGTGCGGACCTTCACGATGCTCGACGTCGTCGAGTCCACCAGTCTCCAAGTCGGGCTCGCCGCCGCCGGACTACTCATCAGCGTGTCGAGGTCGACAGGTTCCTGGCCGATCGACCCGTACGAGATCCTCATTACGGGCACGGCTCTCACGACCCTCGTCGCAAGCTTCCAACTACGCCGCCGCCACAGCCAGATCTGACGGATCGTCGCCTGCTGTGGGGACTGCCGTGGCCGCCTGACTGATGCCACGTGGGATCGCTGAGGCCGGACCCTCAGCGGATACGGACGACTCCTGTCCGCAAGTCCTGCGAGCATGCCGCCTATGACAGGTGACCAACCTAGTGCAGCCGACCCACATGTCTCGGTCCGCCCGGCCAACGAGGTGTCGTGGGAAGACATCCAGACGGTATTCGGCACACGTGGCGAGGCGGCCGCGTGCCAGTGCCAGTATTTCAAGATCCTGAACAAGGATTGGAGCTCGGTGTCTGTTGCCGAGCGGGCGTTCCGGCTGCGCCAGCAGACCGACTGCGGGTACCCCGATGCCGAGGCCACCACGGGGCTGGTTGCATTCCTCGATGGTGTGCCCGTCGGGTGGTGTGCGGTCGAGCCTCGCTCCGCCTACCCGAGACTCCGGAATGCCAAGGTCCCGTGGACCGGCCGTGAAGAGGACAAGGACGACGACACTGTCTGGGCCGTCACCTGCTTCATGGTGCGTACCGGATACCGTCGCCGCGGCATCAGCAGCATCCTCGCCAAGGCAGCGGTCGAATACGCACGGGACCGTGGTGCACGAGCCCTCGAGGGGTACCCGATGGTGGATCGCCCAAATGAGGAGATCGCCTGGCCGTCGGAGATGTATGTCGGCACTCGGAGCATCTTCAGCGATGCCGGGTTCACCGAGATCACCAAGCCCACCAAACGCCGCTTTGTCATGCGGATCGATTTCTGAAGCGGCACTATTGTCGAGCCGATGGCCAACACAAAGGACTGGGTGGAGTGGCATCAACCGTACGAGGATGCCGACTCGGCGCTGAGTCACCGTCTGCGGACGGTCCAGCAGCAGCTCAGGGATGCACTAGCCGACCGCTCCGGGCTGTCCACGAGGATCGTCAGTATCTGTGCCGGGCAGGGCGACGACGTCATCGGTGTGTTAGCGGCACACTCCGGCCAGTCGGACATCACCGCGGATCTGATTGAGCTCGACATCCGAAACGTCGAGATCGCACGACGACGGGTAGGGGAGCTCGGGTTGCGCGAAGTGAGTGTGATCAACCGTGACGCCGGTGATATGGCCACCTACACGGGCGTCTCACCTGCCGATGTCTTGATGGTGTGCGGCGTGTTCGGGAACATCCGGGTTGCCGACATGGCTCGTACGGTGGCAACGTTGCCACAGCTGTGCCGCAGCGGGGCGACGGTGATCTGGACACGCCATACACGCCCGCCCGACATCACTCCGAGCATTCGCCGGTGGTTCATCGATCACGGCTTTGATGACGACAGATTCATCGCACCGGATGAGTACACGTGGAGTGTCGGGGTCAACACATTCCGGGCACGCCCACAACCCCGCACCGACACCGGTCGCATGTTCACCTTCGTGTCATGAGCCACACATTCTTCTCCCTCTGGGATGAAGTGGCGTCACCTGCGGTGACGATGCGCAGCGAGGGTGATGAGGGCCTTATGGGATTGCAGGGTGGATTGAAGATCCCCTCACCCCCTTCGCTTCGCTCGGGACCTCTCCCAAAGCCTGAATCCACGGTTTGTGGTGGGGTGGTTCGGGGTGTTGGTACGCGACAAATGCCCTTTCACCTGGGAGAATCCGCTTGTCAAGAAGTGTTTCTACCCAGGTTGAAAGGGCACTTTTATCGTGAAGCCAGTATTGCAGCTTTCCCGCGTTTTACGGGTTGTATTTGACGACGACAAATCGGTGCCGGTGGCGGGGTTGGTGATCCCGTTACGGCTTGGGGATCGGCTCGGGTTCCGGGAGACGATCAACCGGTTGGTGACGGGTTGTGACCGTGGGCGTCGGGCTAACAGCGGCGACAAGTCGT
>Ga0214472_10004746_pt1 | contig 14331 bp, 17 predicted proteins | sample RVTome_6_FD_207662 | JGI IMG/M metagenome (GOLD analysis project Ga0214472, IMG submission 207662) | Soil microbial communities from uranium-contaminated site in the Upper Colorado River Basin, Wyoming, United States - RVT140D175 | ecosystem: Environmental > Terrestrial > Soil > Contaminated >... | reverse complement strand
CCCAGGACGAGGTACTGCGACGCGCGGGGCCCCGCGCCCCAGGAGACGTATCGCATACTCACCGGAGAGGCCTCCGATGACGGTCTCGTCGAGCGGGCGAGCCGGACGGCGAATGACACGAGCGACGGCGGCGCCGGCACGCGCCGCACCAGCTTCTGGAGGTCGATGAGCTCGGCGGCGTTGAGCACCGGCTGGACAACGGGCTCCTCCTCGCCCGTCGTGCGCATCGCAATCTCCTCCTCTTCGTCCTTCGAGGGGTAGTAGATCGGGAGCTCGAGCATGAACCTGTCGAGCTGCGCCTCCGGAAGCGGATACGTGCCCTCCTGCTCTATCGGGTTCTGCGTGGCGAGCACGAAGAAGGGCGGGGGAAGGGTATACGTCTCGCCGGCCGCCGTCACCGCGCGCTCCTGCATCGCCTCGAGGAGCGCGGCCTGCGTCTTCGGCGGCGTGCGGTTGATCTCGTCGGCGAGGACGACGTTGGCGAAGATCGGCCCCTTCACGAAACGGAAGATCCGGTGGCCCGTGGTCCGGTCCTCCTCGATGACCTCGGTGCCCGTGATGTCCGTGGGCATGAGGTCGGGGGTGAACTGAATACGGCTGAACTCGAGGTCGAGCGCTTCCGCGAGCGTCTGCACCAAGAGGGTCTTGGCGAGCCCAGGCACCCCGACGAGCAGTGCGTGCCCGTTGGCCAGGAGCGCGATGAGGAGCTCCTCGACCACGTCGTTCTGGCCCACGATGCGCTGGGCGACCTGGCGGCGCATGGCGTCGGCCACTTCGGCCGTGCGCTCCAGGAGCTCGACGTCGCGGTCGGCGAGCGTCGCTTCTCGGGTCGGGGTCATCTGGCTCCGGTGGGGATGGGCGCGAAGATAGACGGGTTTTTTCCCGGCCGTCAACCATTGCGCCCACACCCGGAGGCGCCCCGGAGGGGCGCGAGAACCGGCTCCGGGGCGCGCTTGCGCTTTTTTTCACAAGGGCTAGCTTATGCTGCCTCTGGCGGATACCGTGTCGTTCTGGTGCGCGGAGCCCGCCGAGTCGGAGGGAGCGCGGCCTTGGCCGAAAAACGCGACGGTTCGGACCCTCGGGAGGTCCTCAGGGCCTCGGGGCAGTTCATGGGTCTGGGCCTCACGTGGGCGCTGTCGGTCCTGCTCTTTCTCGGCCTGGGGGCGTGGGTGGACTCGAGGCTCGGCACGGGACCGCTGCTGCTGATCGTGGGAGCGTTCGTCGGAGCAGGCGCAGGTTTCTACAGCCTTTATTATCACATCGTGATCGAACCCCGACAGCGGGCAGACGACGATTGATGAGCGCCTCGGTGCGCTACGGCGCCTCCTCCGTCGCCCTCATCGGTCTCCTCACCCTGGGGCTCTGGCCGTTCCTCGACGCCGCGGGGCGCGTGGGCGTCCTCGTCGCTGCCGCCGTCGCCATCCCCATCCAGGTCGGCGCGTTCGTGGCGCTCGTTCGGTACCGGGGCGAGGTGAGGGGCTTCATGGCCGCGTGGGCCGGCGGGATGGCAATTCGAGCGGCCGCGCTCCTGGTCGTGGCGATCCTCGTGATCCGCTCCGGCTCGGCGAGCGCGATTCCCATGCTGCTGGCGCTCGCGGGCTTCTTCTTCGCGCTCCTCCTGCTCGAGCCGGTCTGCTTCAAGGCCGACCCCCCGGGCCACGGAAAGGCGGTATAAATGGGCCTCGCGGGAATGCTGGCCTGGCTCCAGGGTGGCGGCGGCGCCGCCGGGGCACCCACCGGAGGTGGGTCGGGCGAGGCGCCCGACCTGCAGGGAATGCTCATGCACCACCTGCTCGACGGGAGCGAGCTCGAGTTCACGATTCTGGGGCGTGGCTTCGTGATCCCGCTCCCTCACTGGGAGCCGATCCACCTGGGCGGGCTCACGATCGACCTGTCGCCCACGAAGCACGTGGTCTTCCTCGTCCTCGCGGCGATCCTCTGCCTCGCGGTCTTCATTCCGATCGCCGGCGCCATGCGGAAGAAGTACAACGGCCGCGCGCCGAGCGGCCTGGCGAACGCGATGGAGGCGATGATCCTCTACTTCCGCGACGAGGTGGTGCGGAGGAACATCGGGCACGGGGCCGACGCCTACACCGGCTACGTCCTCACGCTCTTCTTCTTCATTCTTTTCATGAACGTGCTCGGACTCCTTCCCTTCGGGGCCACGGCCACGGGGAACTTCATGGTGACCGGAGCGCTCGCGCTCATCACGCTCGTCGTGGTCGAGGTCTCGGGGATGCAGGCGCTCGGCTTCAAGGGCTACATGAAGACGATCTTCTTCGTGCCGCCCGGGCTCAATCCGGCGATGTCGGTCCTGATGCTCGTCATCCTCACGCCCGTCGAACTGCTCGGGAAGATCGCCAAGCCGTTCGCGCTGATGGTCCGTCTCTTCGCCAACATGATGGCGGGGCACACGCTCGTGCTTTCGCTCCTGGGCCTCATCTTCATGTTCGCCAGCGCGGGCATCGTCGTCGTGAACGGCGTCGCGGTGGCGTCGGTCGTCATGGTCACCGCAATCATGATGCTCGAGATCTTCGTGGCGTTCCTCCAGGCGTACATCTTCGCCATGCTCACGGCGGTCTTCATCGGGCTCATCCGCCACCACGCGCATTGATTTCTTCCACCCTCCAACCGACGACAACCTCCAAAGGAAGCTGAAATGCTCTACGGAATGCTCGCCTTCTTCCAGGACGCCGGAGCGGCCGCCGGCGCGGGCGCGTTCGGCCAGCTCGGCGCCGGTATCGGCATCGGACTCGCCGTGATCGGCGCAGGCATCGGCATCGGCCAGATCGGCAACGGCGCGACGCAGGGTATCGCGCGCCAACCCGAGGCAGCCGCCACGATTCAGACGGCCGCCATCATCCTGGCCGCGCTCATCGAGGGCGCCGCGCTCTTCGGTCTCGTGATCACGATTCTGTACAAGTTCTTCTAGCCCATCGGGGGAAGCAGGACATGAGAGCGAGTCGCATCACGACGACCGCGCTCGTCCTTCTCGCCCTGGCGCCCGGTTCGGCGTGGGCGCAGGGGGGCGGCGAGGGTGGCGGGGGCCTGTACGACATCAATACGGGCCTCAGCGTCTGGACCCTCCTCGTCTTCGCCATTCTGGTCGTGGTGCTGGGCAAGTTCGCCTGGGGACCCATCCTGAACATGGTCGAGGAGCGCGAGAAGGGGATCCAGGCGAAGCTCGACGAGGCGGCAGCGCTCAACGCCGACGCGGCCAAGCTGCTCGAGCAGCACCGCGAGCAGCTCGCGGACGCGCGCAGGCAGGCGAGCGAGCTGATCGCCGAGGGCAGAACGGCGGCCGAGCGCGTGCGGAAGGACATCGAGGAGAAGGCGCGCGCCGAGGGTCAGGCGATCGTTGAGCGAGCGCGCGCCGAGATCGAGCGCGAGCGCGACGCGGCGATCGACATGCTGAGGAAGGAGTCGGTCGACCTGGCGCTGGCCGCGGCCTCCAAGCTGATGCAGGAGAACCTCGACCAGGCCAAGGATCGCGCGCTCGTCGAGCGCTTTCTGGGTGAGCTCGGCACGAAGGGCACGAAGGGAGGGGCGCGCGCGTGAGAGACGAGACCGTCTCGAGGAACTACGCGGCGACGCTCTTCGAGCTCGCGAAGAAGCATGACGCGCTCGAGGAGTACGGACGCGCGCTCGCGAGCGTGGCGGATCTCCTCGACGAGGATCCCCGCTTCCGGATGTTCCTGGTGACGCCGCGGATCGACGACGAGGATCGGAAGGCCGTCGTGGTCACGGCGCTCGGTGACAGGCTGCCGAAGCACGTGGTGAACTTCGTGCTCGTCACGATCGACAAGCGCCGCCAGAGGCTCCTCAGGAGCATCTCACGCGAGTACAGCCTGATTCTCGACGAGCACATCGGGAGAGAGCACGTCGAGGTGACGCTCGCACGCAGGGCGGACGAGGGCACGGAAAGGCTGATCGCGACCCGGCTGACCGGCGTGCTCGGCAAAGAGGCGATTCCCCACTTCCGGCTGAAGCCCGAGATCATCGGCGGCCTCATCGTGCGCACCGCAGACACCATATACGACGGATCGATCCGGAGGCGCCTCGAGGGCATGCGTCGCCGGCTCCTCCAGGCCGACATGCCGGGCGAAGCGCTCGGCGGGGCCGGGGCTGATCCGATTCCCATGCTCAGGACCTGATAGAGATGGCTACCGACTCCCAACTCCGCGCCGGCGAGATCAAGGACATCCTCCTCACCGAGATCGAGCGGTACGACGAGGACCTGAAGGCCGAAGAGATCGGCGAGGTCCTCGAGGTGAAGGACGGCATCGCGCGCATCTACGGCCTCACGAAGGCGATGGCGTCCGAGATGCTCGAGATCACGTCCTCGGGGACCGGCAAGACCGTGACCGCGCTGGCGCTGAACCTCGAAGAGGACAACATCGGCGCGGTGATCATGGGCGAATGGACCGGGCTCCACGAGGGGGACCAGGTCCGCCGCACGGGCCGCGTGCTCGATGTCGAGGTGGGCCCCGGCTACCTGGGACGGGTCGTCGACCCGCTCGGCAGCCCGCAGGACGGCCTGGGCCCCATCGAGGGGATCGAGGGACGGCGCCAGATCGACATCGTCGCTCCGGGCATCGTGAAGCGGCAGCCGGTGAAGGAGCCGCTCCAGACGGGCATCAAGGCGATCGACTCGATGATCCCCATCGGTCGTGGCCAGCGCGAGCTGATCATCGGGGACCGCGGCACGGGCAAGACCGCCGTCGCGGTCGACACGATCATCAACCAGAAGGGCACGGGCGTCATCTGCATCTACTGCGCGATCGGCCAGCGCGCCGGCAAGGTGCGGAGCGTCGTCGAGACGCTGCGGGAGCACGGCGCCTTGGAGTACACGATCATCGTGGCCGCGAACGCGTCCGACCCGGCCCCGATGCAGTACATCGCGCCGTACTCTGCGACCGCGATGGCCGAGCACTTCATGTGGCAGGGTAAGCACACGCTCGTCGTCTACGACGACCTCTCGAAGCAGGCGACCGCCTACCGCCAGCTCTCGCTCGTGCTCCGGCGTCCTCCGGGCCGCGAGGCGTACCCCGGCGACGTCTTCTACCTGCACTCGCGGCTGCTCGAGCGCGCCGCGAAGCTGTCCAACGAGCAGGGTGGCGGGTCGCTGACGGCGCTCCCGATCATCGAGACGCAGGCCGGCGACGTGTCGGCGTACATCCCGACCAACGTGATCTCGATCACGGACGGACAGATCTTCCTCGAGCCCGACCTCTTCTATTCGGGTGTGCGGCCGGCGGTGAACGTCGGCATTTCGGTCTCCCGCGTCGGAGGCGCTGCGCAGATCAAGGCGATGAAGGCGGTCGCAGGACGGCTGCGCCTCGACCTCGCGCAGTACCGGGAGCTCGAGGCGTTCGCACAGTTCGGCTCCGACCTCGACGCGGCGACGCAGCGGCAGCTCGCGCGCGGCGCGCGCACGGTGGAGCTGCTCAAGCAGCCTCAGTACCAGCCGATGCCGGTGCAGAATCAGGTCGCGGTGATCTTCGCGGTGACGAACGGCTACCTCGACACGTTCCCGGTTGAGCGCATGCGCCAGTGGGAGCGTGGCTTCCACGAGTGGTTGGCCGCGAAGAATCCGCAGATCCTCGGCGGGATCCGCGAGACGGGCGCGCTCGGCGACGAGTTGAAGGCCGACCTGATCAGGGCGATCGAGGAGTACAACGCGACGTTCGCCGCCGAGCTCGAGCACGCCGGGGCCACGGCGTAAGGGCGGGGAGGCGCACACGTGGCCGGAGCACGCGATGTCAAGCGGCGGATCAAGTCGGTGGAGAACACCAAGCAGATCACCCGCACCATGGAGCTTGTCGCGACGTCGAAGCTGAAGCGCGCGACGGACAGGGTCTACGCGACGCGACCGTACGCGGCGGGCCTCCAGGAGATCGTGTCGGGGCTCTACTCCCCAGGGCTCGCCGAGCGGTATCCGATCCTGCGACGGCCGGAGAAGGTCCAGCGCGCGGCCGTTTTGCTGCTCACGGCGAACCGCGGCCTCGCGGGAGGCTTCAACGCGAACCTCATCCGGCAGGCGCGCGGCGTGCTGGAGGAGCTGCGGGGGAAGGGCGTCGACACCGAGCTGCACATCGCAGGCAAGAAGGGGATCGCGTACTTCCGCTTCCGCGGTGAGCCGATCCTCACGCAGCGGTTGGACATCGGTGACCGACCGAGCGTGGAGGACGCGGAGTCACTCGTCGGGCCGCTGCGGGCGCGCTTCGAGGTAGGTGAGATCGACGCGCTCCACCTCGTCAGCTCCGAGTTCAAGTCCGCCATGTCGACGCCGCCGCACACGCGGCAGCTGCTGCCCATCGAGGCGGACCCCGGGGCGTCGTCCGCGGACGTCTACATCCTGTCTCCGAGCGGAGACATGATCCTCGAGCGCATCCTGCCGCTCTACATCAGAAACGCGGTCTACACCGCGCTCGTCGAGAACGCCGCCGCCGAGCAGGGCTCCAGGCGCACGGCCATGAAGAACGCGACCGACAACGCGGGTGACGTGCTCGAGCACCTCACGCGCACGTACAACCGGGCCCGTCAGGCCCAGATCACGCAGGAGATCGCCGAGATCGTCGGCGGCTCCGCCGCCCTCGAGTAGACACCCTCGTGCAGGGATAAACGACAATGGCTGAGAAGAACGGAAAGGGAACTGGCTCTGTGGTTCAGGTGATCGGTCCCGTGCTCGACATCGAGTTTCCGACCGAGCACCTCCCCGACATCTACAACGCGGTCAAGCTCGAGACGACGAACGAGGCCGGCCAGAAGATCTCCCTCGTGGCCGAGGTGCAGCAGCACATCGGCCGCGGACAGGTCCGCGCCGTGTCGATGTCGTCCACGGACGGGGTGACGCGCGGCATGGCAGTCGAAGACACCGGCGCGCCGATCATGGTGCCCGTCGGCGAGCCGTCGCTCGGGCGCATCCTGAACGTGCTCGGCGAGCCCGTGGACGAGTTGGGGCCCGTGGGCGGCGAGGGCGCAGAGCTCGTGCGGTGGCCCATCCACCGTCTCGCGCCGCGCTTCGACCAGCTGGAGCCGAAGACCGAGATCTTCGAGACCGGCATCAAGGTGGTCGACCTGCTCGCGCCGTACGTGAAGGGAGGCAAGACCGGCCTCTTCGGCGGCGCCGGCGTGGGCAAGACCGTCATCATCATGGAGCTCATCAACAACATCGCCATGGAGCACGGGGGTAGGTCCGTGTTCTGCGGCGTGGGCGAGCGCACTCGGGAGGGGAACGACCTCTGGCTCGAGATGAAGGAGTCGGGCGTGCTCAGCTCGACGTCGCTCGTGTACGGCCAGATGAACGAGCCGCCCGGCGCCAGGCTTCGCGTGGGGCTCTCGGGCCTCACCATGGCCGAGTACTTCCGCGACGTCGAGGGGCAGGATGTGCTTCTGTTCATCGACAACATCTTCCGCTTCACGCAGGCGGGCTCCGAGGTCTCGGCGCTCCTCGGGCGCATGCCGTCCGCGGTGGGCTACCAGCCCACGCTCGGCACCGAGATGGGCGAGCTCCAGGAGCGCATCACCTCGACGGCGCAGGGCTCGATCACCTCGGTGCAGGCGATCTACGTGCCTGCCGACGACCTGACCGACCCGGCACCGGCGACGGCGTTCACGCACCTCGACGCCATGACCGTCCTGTCTCGCTCCATCTCGGAGCAGGGGATCTACCCAGCCGTCGACCCGCTCGACTCCTCGTCGCGCATCATGGACCCCCAGTTCGTCGGTGAGCGCCACTACAAGGTCGCCACGCAGGTGCAGGCGATCCTACAGCGCTACAAGGACCTCCAGGACATCATCGCGATCCTGGGCATGGACGAGCTCACCGAGGAGGACAAGATCATCGTTGGGCGTGCCCGACGGATCGCGCGCTTCCTCTCGCAGCCGTTCTTCGTGGCCGAGACTTTCACGGGCATCAAGGGCCAGTACGTGAAGCTCGAGCAGACGATCGAGTCGTTCGAGCGCGTCGCGAGCGGCGAGTTCGATCACCTGCCCGAGCAGGCGTTCTACATGCAGGGCGGCATCGAGGGCGTCGTGGCCGAGGGCGAGCGCCTGGCGGCGGGAGGCTGACGCCGAAGATGGCCGGTCCGCTCAAAGTCAGGGTCGTCTCGCCCGAGAAGATCGTCTTCGAGGGGGAGGCCGCCGCGGTGGTCGCGCCCGCGTGGGATGGCCAGGTCGGCATCCTGCCCGGCCACGCGCCGATGCTCGCGCTCGTGGGGTCCGGCGCGCTGAGCATCGACCGGCCGGGTGGCGGGAGCGACACATTCCACGTCGCCGGGGGCGTTCTCAAGGTCGAGCGGAACCAGGTGACTCTGCTCACGGAGTACGCCGGCGCCGAAGCCCCCGCGCAGGTTCCCGCGTCGGCGATCGTCTACGCGGAGGACATCGAGGGCTCGTAGCGGCGTTCCGTGCGACTCGACCTCCACGTTCACAGCACGGTTTCGGACGGCTCCTGGTCGCCCGAGGCTGTCGTGCGTGGGGCCGCCGCGGGCGGCCTCGACGTGATCGCGATTACGGACCACGACACCGCCGCCGGCTTCGCGGCGGCCACCTCGGCGGCGGCTGGCCTCGACATTCAGGTGCTCCCCGCGCTCGAGGTCAGCTCGACGCACGCCGGCAGGGACATTCACGTGCTCGGCTACTTCGTGGACCCCGACTCCTCGGCGGTTCGAGCGCACGCGGGCCGGGCCACGGGGCGCCGCGAGGAGCGCATGCGCGAGATGCTCACGCGGCTCGCCAAGCAGGGGATCGCGATCGACTACGTCGCCGTCGAGAAGGCCGCGGGGCCCGACCGAGTCGTGATCGGCCGCCCCCATCTCGCCAGGGCGCTGGTCGCCGCCGGCCACGCGACCTCCCTCCCCGACGCGTTCGACAGGCTGATCGGGGACGACAAGCCCGCGTTCGTGCCGACGAACCTCCTCACCGCGGAGGAGGCGGTCGAGGTGGTGATCGCCGCCGGAGGCGTCCCCATGTGGGCGCACCCTCCGGGGGACATGGTCGACGCGCTCTTACCCGCGTTGCTCGGGGTCGGGCTGCGGGGGCTCGAGGTGTACCGGCCGAAGAACGCACGCACGGACGTGATGCGGTACGAGGCGATCTGCCGCTCGCGGGGACTCCTCATGAGCGGAGGGTCGGACTGGCACACCCCGGAGGGGGGCAGCGCGCTCGGCAACTTCTTCGTGACGGGCGACGAGGTCGAGGGGCTGCTTGCGGCCGGTGGGATGTAGCCGGCTGAAGCGCTGCTTCAGCCGCGCGCCCCCCAGGGCGCGAGGAGCCCGCGCACGGCCGCGGCCACGTCCGGCGCCCCCATCACCGCGCCGACGACCGCGAGGCCGGCCGCCGCCGTTTTCGAGACTTCGGCGGAGCGCTCGACCGTGACGCCGCCGATCCCGACGACGGGGACGTCGACGGCGCGGGCGACGCGGTCCAGCCCCTCGATGCCGATCACGTCGCCCGCGTCGGGCTTCGTGCTCGTGGCGTAGACCGCGCCGCACCCGATGTAGTCGGCACCGTAGCTGGCGAGCCTCCGGGCGACGTCCGGGTCGTCGGTCGAGGCGCCGATGATGAATCCGTCGGGAACCGCAGCCCGCACACTCGCGACCGGAAGGTCGTCCGGCCCCAGGTGGACCCCATCCGCCCCGAGCGCGAGCGCGACGTCGACGCGGTCGTTCACGATGAGCAGCGCGCCGGCCTCGCGCGCGAGCGGCTGCACGCGCCGCCCGAGATCGAGGAGCTCGCGTGCCGTCGCCGCCTTCGCGCGGATCTGCACCGCGGTCGCGCCGGCGGCGAGCGCGATCACCAGCACGTCCTCGACGGGCCGGGGCCGCGCGAGCCCCTCGTCGGTGATGACGACGAGACGAAGCCGGCGGGCCAGCTCCGCCCGAGTCACGGCACGGCCGCCGGGAGCCGCTCCCAGCGTCCGCGGCGGCGAGGGCTCACTCCTCGGCCCCGTCGCTCCTGCGGGCGCGGCGCGCTGCGTCGACGGCCTGGTTGTGCTCCGCGAGCGAGCGCGTGAACACGTGCGTGCCGTCGGGCCAAGCGACGAAGTAGAGGTAGTCGCCCGTCGGGTTGAGCGTCGCCTCGATCGCCGCCTCACCGGGGGAGCCGATGGGCCCCGGCGGGAGACCGGCGAAGGCGTACGTGTTGTACGGATTGTCGGCCACCGAGTCGATGGCGGCGAAGAGGAGGCGCTCACGGTAGCCACCGAGTGCGTAGAGTACGGTCGGGTCGGCCTGGAGCAGCCATCCCAACTCGAGGCGGTTGTGATAGACGCCGGCGATCTGCGGCATCTCCGCCACTTGGCGGGCCTCCGCCTGTACGATCGAGGCGAGCGTGACGGCCTCGTGCTCCGTGAGGCCGACATCGTCGAGGCGCGCCCTCCGCTCCGGGGTCCAGACCTCCTGGTACCGCTCCACCATCGCGGCCACGACCCTCTCGACCGGCACGCCGCTCGCGAAAAGGTAGGTGTCGGGAAAGAGGTATCCCTCGAGCCCCGGCCCCGGCACGCCGAGCTCGGCAACCAGCTCCTCGCTCGCGAGCACGGCCGCCACCGAGACCCCCGACACGCCGCTCACCCGGGCGATCCGGGGGGCGATCTGCGCGAGTGTGAAGCCCTCCGGGACCGTCATCGGCTCCGTGAGCACTTCACCCCGCGTAAGGCGGCGCACGACGGAGGCCCAGGAGCTCGGGGCGGGAATCTGGTAGCGGCCGGCCTTGATCTGCCGGGCCGTGCCACGGGCGCGTGCGTACAGCTCGAAGAGGGCGCTGCCGCGCACGACGCCGCGGGTCGCCAGCGAGTCCACCACCTGCCCGAGCGTGGCCCCCTCAGGCACGACGATCCGGAGCGGCGGCCCGGGATCGGGCGGCGCCACGGTGAAGAGGACGGCGACGCCCGCCACGACGGCCCCCAGCGTCCAGGCCATTCGTCTCGCCCTGGTCGTCATCTGGCGACTCCCGGTTGGTCGAGCCACGCCTGGAGGATGAGCTGCGCGGCTGCGGCGTCCACTCGTCCCTTCTCCTCGCGCTGGCGCTTGCCGAGACCCACCGACCGCACCGCGCGCTCTGCGCGCACGGAGGTGAGGCGCTCATCCACGAACGACACCTCCACGCCCAGACGCGCTCCGAGGCGGCGCCCGACCTCGCGCACTTCACCGCACCACTCGTTATCCTCGCCGCGGAGGTTGAGCGGGAGCCCCACCACCACATGCTCGACGTCGAGCCCGCGGGCGATCACCTCGAGCCTGGAGAGCGGGAAGCGCTTCCCCCGGCGCCGCTGGAGCGTCTCCAGCGGCAGAGCGACGGTGCCCGTAGGGTCGCTCACCGCGAGACCGACCCGCCGCTTCCCGACGTCGACACCCAGCACGCGCATGCGAACGCGGGCGCTAGAGCGCCGCGAGCGCCCCGTCCAGGTCGGCGTCGTCGTCCAGCAGGCGGCCGTAGAGCTCGTGGATGGCGCCGGCGGAGCCGAACGCGAACTGGCATGCATCCGCACCCCTCGTGCGGCAGACGACCTCGAGCACTGCCACCGGTCCGCCCGCGAGCTCGGACAGGATACCGGACAAGAAGCCCGTGCTGAAGTGGCAGCTCGCCTCGGGGCCGCCCTCCGCCTCGGCGGCCTCCGCCCAATCGGTGCTGGAGAGGAGGCCGACGGCCTCGTGGCGTTGCTCGTGCCGGAGGGTGCCCCAGCCGCGCTTGCCGAAGAAGTCCGACAGCTTCGACCAGAAGGCACCCTGACCCAGCGAGTGGGGGTCGCGCTCCTCGCCGCCGACCCACGCCGCGGCCGCGGCCACACCGGCCGTGTATCCGGCGTGATGGAGCGCGTGCACGGTGGGCAGCGTCCCGGCCTCCTTCTCGAGCTCGGCACGTAACGAGCCGAACACCGACACCGGGACCGCGATCTCGCGCGGGGCACCACGCTTCGTGATCATGGGCTCTCCTGTCTCGTCCTCGTCTCGTCGCCCGCCTTCCGCGTGGCTAATATACGTAGTAGAAGCTGTGGGTATCACCGGGGGAGGTCCATGGATCACGATCAGGATCGTCAGGTTCTCAACTTCATATCCGGGCTCCTGCTCGGCGCCATCATCGGCGCGGGCGTCGCGTACCTCACCGCTCCCCAGCCGGGCAAGAAAGCGCGGAAGCGAATCAAGAAGGCTGCGGGCACCTTCCGTGACTCGGCATCCGACCGGCTCGACGACCTCGCCGACGAGGTGAAGGGGAAGGTCGATGAGGTCGTGAGGGTCGTCCGCAAGGGTGTGGTGAGCTGAGCGCACGAGTTCGATGATCCCGGCCCGGGTCATCGAACGGAAGCGGGACGGGCACGCCCTCGAGGCCCCGGTGCTGGCGGGCTTCCTCGAGGGGTACTTCCGCGGCGAGGTGCCCGACTACCAGATGTCGGCGTTCCTCATGGCCGCCTACCTGCGGGGCCTCGACGACGGGGAGACCGAGGTCCTCGTGCGCTGCATGCTCGAGTCCGGACGCACGCTCGACCTCTCCTACCTGCCGGGTCCGCGCGTCGACAAGCACTCCACTGGCGGCGTCGGGGACAAGGTCTCCCTCGTGCTCGCTCCACTCGTGGCCGCGCTGGACGTCTTCGTGCCGATGATGTCCGGACGCGGCCTCGGGCACACGACGGGCACGCTCGACAAGCTGGAGGCGATCCCGGGCTTTCAGACCGACGTGTCGCTCGCGCGGTTCAAGGAGATCCTGAAGAGCGTGGGGTGCGCGATGATCGGTCAGACCGCCGAGATCGCGCCGCTCGACAAGCGGCTCTACGCGCTCCGCGACGTGACGGGCACCGTATCGGCGATCCCGCTCATCGCGGCGAGCATCATGAGCAAGAAGCTCGCGGAAGGGCTCACCGGCCTTCTGCTCGACGTGAAGGTCGGGGGGGGCGCGTTCATTCCGGAGGAGGAGCGAGCGAGCGAGCTCGCGCGCAAGATGGTCGCGATCGGAGCTGCGAGAGGGCTGCCGACGGTTGCCCTCCTCACCGCCATGGACCGCCCGCTGGGCCACGCGATCGGGAACGGGCTGGAGACCGCGGAGGCGGTCCGCTGCCTGCGTGGGGAGGGACCGGCGGACCTCCGGGAGCTGGTTCTCGTCGAGGCGGCGGAGATGCTGCGTCTCGGCTACCCGGACGTGCCGGCCGCGGAGGCGCGGAGCCGCGCCGAGGCGGCGCTCGACTCCGGCGCGGCGCTCGAGCGGTTCGTGCGGCTGGTGGAGGCGCAGGGCGGGGAGCCGCGCGTGGCGGACGAGCCCGACCTGTTGAAGACGGCCCCGGTGCGCGCCGACGTGTCGGCGGAGCGGGCGGGCATCGTGCTGGAGGTGGCTCCGCGCGGTCTCGGGGAGGGCGTCATCGCGCTCGGCGGCGGACGCACGATGATGCATCAGCCGATCGACCACGGTGTCGGCTTCGAGGTGCTCGTCGTGCCGGGGCAGGAAGTCGCCGACGGCGACCTCCTCGGCGTCGTTCACGCCAAGGACGAGAACGGAGCTCGGGTGGGCGTGGAGACCCTGCGCGAGGCCGTGCGGTTCGGTGAGCCCGGTGAGCGGGCCCGTGACGTGCGTCCCCTCGTCTCGCTGCGCGTGAGCCCGGACGACGCGAGCTGAGCGGACGGCGACCGCTATCCCGGCTACCGCAGCCCTGGCAGCCCGGGGATCCTGAACCGCCGAGTGGATCGGTCGCAGAACTCGGTCGGTTCCGTGCCCGGGATGTAGTACTCGAGGTATTGGTCCTCCGCGGGGCACCACTGGGACGCGAGAAGACCCGTGCGCCGGTCCACGAGGATGGCGTTCAGCCCCGGGTGTGGGGCCCACGCCTCCGGAATCTCGAGGAGGGGCTCCTGCGGCTCTATCGCGCGCTCTTCGTCGCCTTCTACGCCGTAGTATACGCGCTTCATGAAGTCGCCCCAGACGGGCGCCACGAGCCCGCCACCCGTCGCCTGAGGCCGACCCGGACCGAGCTGGAAGATCGGCTGCGGCGTATCCATCCCGAACCAGATCGTCGCTTGGAGGTTCGGCGTGAAGCCGTTGAACCAGACGTCCGTGCCGTCGTTCGTCGTGCCCGTCTTGCCTGCGGCTGGCACTTCGCGGGGAAGCCCGGCCACCGAGCGGACGTTGGCGCCGGTCCCCCAGTTCACCGCGTCCTCGAGCATCGACACCATGATGCGCGCCACCATGCCGTCGAGGACCACCGTGCGCTCGGGCTGCGGCTCCCAGACGACGTTCCCCTGGGAGTCCTCCACGCGGAGGATCGGGAACGGCTCGATCTTGGTGCCGAGCGTCGGAAACGCCGAGTAGGCCTCCGCGGCGTCCAGCGGGATGACCGCGGTG
>Ga0214472_10004745_pt1 | contig 14332 bp, 14 predicted proteins | sample RVTome_6_FD_207662 | JGI IMG/M metagenome (GOLD analysis project Ga0214472, IMG submission 207662) | Soil microbial communities from uranium-contaminated site in the Upper Colorado River Basin, Wyoming, United States - RVT140D175 | ecosystem: Environmental > Terrestrial > Soil > Contaminated >... | reverse complement strand
ACCCTAAGAATCATCCCAACTCCGCCGCCGTAGGGTCTATCGTCTACAGTTCTCCTCTCTCCCTCCCCGTACTGCCTTAAGTCGCAAATCTTTATGTCTACCAGCCCTTTATCCTGTGCCCTTTTAACAATTGATTCGTCGAAAGGACCCGAAAACATTTTTGGAAACAGGGTCAAAATATCTATCCTCATACTTGTATTGTATCAAGGCCATCTGATAAAGTGAAAATAATGGACAAAGTCGTAATTGTGATGCCTTCCTACAAAGAGGCCGAAAATATTGGCCCAATGATTGACGAGCTTTTTGACAGTGTATTTCCCAAGATAGCGGGTGCCGAGATGCACCTTCTTATCGTCAATGACCTTCCGGCAGACGGCTCCCCCGACGACGGAACCGGGAGCATCGTTAGGGGCAAGATGGAAAAACACAAGAACTTGCACATTCTGGAAGATAAAAAACAGGGCTTGGGCTGGGCTTATATAAGAGGCTTTAAGTACGCGGTGGGCGAAATCGGGGCGGATGCCGTCATGGAGATGGACGCAGACTTTCAGCACCCTCCGAGGTTCGTAAGGCCAATGGTTGAGGCGTATTTGGACGGCGCGGATTACGCAATAGGAAGCCGCTACATTAAGGGCGGATCGGTTCCCAAAGAGTGGGCCCTGTTTCGAAAGGCCATAAGCTATTTCGGAAACCTCTTTATAAGAATTGTTCTTGTTAAGCCCAAAATTCACGACCTAACAACGGGCTTTAGGCTCACAAGGGTTAAGGGGGTCCTGGAAAAAATAGACCTGGACCACCTGATGGAGCCCCACCTTTTTGCCCACAAGGTGGACCTTCTTTATCAGAGCATCAAAAACTCAAAGAAGGTAGTTGAGGTTCCTTTGGAATTTGCGCCACGTACTAAAGAAAAATCCAAGTTCAATCCCAAGGAGATGATTGCAACTTTTAGGGTTGCCATTATCTTGGGCATCAAGGATAAGATTAGGTTTATTAAATTTGGAACCGTCGGCTTCCTGGGGTTCATGGTCAACTTCATATTTATCAGGGTTTTCCGGGGGATGGGTCTTTCGGAAACATTGGCGTGGTTATTCGCAACCGAGCTTGCAATTATCAATAACTACGTTCTAAATAACATCTGGACTTTTAAAGAAGCCAAGATAGCGGGCCTCGCCAAAACCGTTTTCAAGTTCTTCCAATTCAATCTTACCTCTGCGGGGGCTTTGGCAATTCAATCTATTTTCGGCCCCCTAGGTGTCAAAATTGTTGGGGAAAGATTCGACTGGCTGGTTCTGGCCGTAGTTGTTGTTCTAATGGTCCTTCCCTATAACTACTTAATGTATAATCTCGTCATCTGGAAGACTTGGAAGCTTCCTTGGTCCAAGAAAAGCTAATGGTAGCTTACCCGCGCTCCGAAAAAGAATTCAAAAAGTGGCTTATCGAAGAATACTTTGTCAATGGCTCCGTAGACGGGGTACTTAGAAAATACCGCTGGGAGATACCAATATCTTACGCCTCTTATCAGCGAGTTCTTGACCAAGCCGGCATACTAAAGGGTGCGGGTCCCAATAGCAAACTGACCGAAATCTTAAGCTTTTTAACAAGGCTGATGGAGGAAAAAATTCCTTTTGAATATCTTTACAAAAATATGCCTCCCAGTTTTAAGGCCTCCGCGGCAACAATCTACAGGGTTTTAAGCTACATCAAAGAGGGGGTTACAAGAAGACTTGCAACGGGACTTATTATCACGCCTTCGGGCAATCAGAAAAAAATTCTAATCGGGGAAGACATTTCTACTCCCAGGCTCGAGCTTGGCAAGCCTTTCGGGGCGCTTTCGATACCAATGGGGTTTTCCAGAAAATCTGACCCCAGAGAAGACGCGATATTAAGGGTCTTGCAACAGGAAGTTTTTACAAGGCAGGCCGTTTTGGGTAAAGTGCCAGATGTAATTGGGGTAAGACCCAAGCCCTTTATGTTTTTGGACATAGCCGACGTCAGGGTGGAAATTTTTCATTTGGTCCTGCCCAGGAAATATTCATCGACCAAAAACCTTTTCAGTTACAAACTGAAAAATTACGATTTTGTTTCAATTAACGACCTCGGTGAATTGGAAAAGAGAAAAGAAGCCTTCAGGGTCGGAGTTTTGGAGGCTATTTCGGGGTATAAGAAATATTTGTCCCTAAGAAACAGAAATCTGGTTTTTAACCCGCTTCAGCTAAAGAGTCAGCTAAACTATTTTTTAAGACAAGAGGATAACTATCCGTTTGGTTAGCCACAACAGGCCTTCTGAATTTGTAGCCGTAGACAAGGATCCCTTTTTCTCCGTCTTCTTTTAGCTTTCGTGTAACCATCTCAACCCGCATTCCCATCTCAACATCGAATTTCTTTTCCCAGTGCCAGTCCCCACTTGCGTCCACCACCTTTTCTTCCTTCCAGTCCAGGTCGGTGATTTGGGCGGTAACAACCGGACCCTCGTCGGTCTGTATTTGGGCGACTATATACGGAGCTTGGACTTTAAACTCTTCAGGCGCCTCGTCCCTGCCAATTATTGCCCAGGAGACGACCTGCCCTTTACCGCTTAATACATATGGGGTTCTTGCTTCCTGTCTACAATTGGGACAAAGGTCTCTGGGCGGGAAGATTACCTCTTCGCAGCTAAGGCAAATTTCACCGACCAACCTGTACCTTTGCTCATTAAGCCTCCAGTGGCGCGAGATTTCGTGGCTCATTGTCCGGAGTTCCTTCTTTTATCAATCTCGTTAAGAAGCGACTGGGTTTGTCTTGCATCAAAAAGCACTGCCTTGCCCGGCTCGTAGTGGCGAACCTCTAGAGGTTTGCCGTTATAAGTAGGGTATGGGGGGTCGATAATTCCCGCAACAAAAGACCCGACGCGTGCTGGTACTTGCCTAAGCCCCTCTGGGACTTTTACCTTGGGAATGTCGAGGGGCCGAAGGGTCCCCATTGACCTTTCTATAGCCATAGAATAAGCCTACAGCCGTTTTTCTCTCAAATACTCTCAAGGTTAAAGAAACGAGGACCAATTGGAGATAGGCATTACATTTTGGGAGATAAATGCCAGGCTATAGAGAAATATCGGAATAATAATAACCACGAAAGCAATTTTGAACTCCTTTTTGCTTAAGCTGTCCCCAAAAGCCGCAATCATAAATGGAACAAGGGGAAGGCTATAGCGAATGACGTCTCGGTGGCTGACAAAAAGGGTTGAAATAAAAAATATTAGGCAGAACCAATAAAGAACGTCTTTGCCTTTTTTGGCTAGAGTTGCAATCCCTAGGGCCCCGATAAGGTACACAAATATAATCTCTTCCAGCCAGAAAGTTCCCACCCAAGGAGCCGAGTAGTTGAATACCTGGAACGGTGGGAAGAAAAGGTGAATGTTGTCCCCAGAGTGGAAGTAAGCGAAAAAGTCACCAAGGCGTAGCTGATAGAGGATAAATATTCCAAGAAGCGAAAGTGGGATAAGGAGAAGGGGAAGAAATTTAGCCGCATTTACATTTCTTAGCCACACTGAGAATTTTAAGGTAGCAAGGTTTTTAAGTTGCGGGCCGAAAAAGGTAAATGCATATGCGACAAAAAGCAGGATCCCGGGGGATTTTGTAAGCTGGGCTAGTGCCCCCCAAACTCCTGCCAGTAAGTATTTTTTGTTCTGGAAATAAAAGACTGAAGCAATGACGGCAGCCATAAAAAGGGGCTCGGCACTTCCCACAGAGCGCACAATCAGCCACCTTGCCGGAAAAAGGCCGAATAGAATGGTCAGAAATACCGCGTTTTTTCCTTCCACATATTGCCTGATGAATCTGCCAAAGAAATAAATTGCGAGGGCAGAGGCTGCAACGGTTACCAAAAGCATTGAATAAGGAAATCCAAACAAAGGGGCAAAAAGCTTAATTAGAGTCGGAAAAGCCGGGAAATGGGCGGCGTAATACTCGGTGGGCAAGGAAAACTCGAAATTTTCCGAAATTGAACTCGGGTCATAAAAGGTTTTGGCAACTACCAGATATAGCGGTCCGTCGTAGTTTGCGACAATTGACTGCATCCCGCTTTGGGGAAGGGGAATGTGCCAAATACTTTTTGCCCTCAAAAAAAATGGAAGCCAAAGAATAAGGGTGGGGAGAGCCGCAATTGCCAAGGCAGATAGTATTCCCCTGAAAACCTTGAACATGTAGTCAAATGATATAACTTTGAGCCTCGGCTTACAAGAATTGTAGGCTAATGTATGTTAGACTTTTAAGTACAAATGGCCACAACAATTGACAAACTTTCGGTCTTTTTTCCTGCCTATAACGAGGAAGCCAATATTGAAAAAACTGTCTTGGCGGCCAAAAAGGTTTTGGAGGAAGTTGCCAAGAGCTGGGAGATACTCATTATTAATGACGGCTCTAAGGACAGAACCGGTGAAATTGCCCAAAAGTTGGCAAAAAAAGACCCCAGGATTCGGGTTATTAACCATGAGCCCAATCGGGGCTACGGAGCCTCTCTGAAAAGCGGATTTTACTCAAGCCGCTATCCCTGGATTTGTTTTACAGATTCCGACGGCCAGTTTGATTTTTCCGAGGTTACTAAATTTATAGAAACCCAAGATGCAACCGGTGCAGACTTGGTAATAGGCTATTACCTTAAAAGGCAGGTTCCCCCATACCGAAAGCTAAACACTTTTTTTTGGGAGCTTGTAGTGACTGCCCTTTTCGGGCTTAGGGTAAGAGATATTGACTGTGGGTTCAAACTAGTTTCCAAAAAAGTTATTGATGGAATCGCCAAACTTGAGTCGGAAAGGGGAGCTTTTATTTCAAGCGAATTTCTGATTAAAGCAAATAAGTCAGGCTTTAAAATAGTCGAGATTCCAGTCCACCACTATCCGGCAACCAGAAAGGGGACGGGGGCAAACTTAAACGTAATTATAAAAAGTTTTATAGACCTATTTAAGCTATGGAGAAAATTGCACTAAAGCTTTGGCGCTGGATTAAAGAAAATCCTGCCGAGGCCGCCTTTCTAATTTCTATTCTTGTTATTTCGGCTTTTGTCAGACTTTACAGAATCTCCGAATATATGACCTTTTTGGGGGATGAAGGAAGGGACGCAATTATAGTTAGAAGACTTCTTGTAAACGCAGACCCAATACTAATAGGCCCGGGTACCTCAATTGGGAATATGTACTTGGGGCCGCTTTATTACTACATGATGGCTCCGGCGCTACTTATGGCGGGGTATTCCCCGGTAGGGCCAGCCGTTCAGATTGCTCTTTTGGGCGTGGCTACCGTGGGCTTTATTTGGTATGTGGGGAGGCAGTGGTTTGGAAGGGTGGCGGGGCTTATTTCGGCATTTCTTTACGCTATTTCCCCCGTTGTGATTAACTATTCCCGTTCCTCCTGGAACCCCAATATAATGCCTTTCTTCGCCCTTTTATGTATTTGGGCAACTTGGCAATTTTTCAAAAACGACAAATTCCGATGGATTATCGTTGCCGGGGTATCCTTTGCCTTTGTTCTTCAGTCCCATTATCTGGGGCTCCTTCTTGCGCCAATAATGGGCTTTTATTGGCTATTAAAACTGCTCAAAATACGCTCCAATAAAAAACAATTGGGCGGCTTTATCAAAAATAGCCTGATTTCGCTGGCCTTTTTCGCCTTTCTTATGAGTCCCCTTGTAATTTTTGACGCAAGGCACGGCTGGCAGAATTTTTCGGCCATAAAGAAGTTTTTTACGGAGCGCCAGGCGACAATTTCTGCTAGGCCCTGGAATGCCATTCCCGCCCTAGCCCCTTTGTCCGAGAAAATATCCAGCCGGCTACTCGGAGGCACCGATAAGGCGTTGGGTAGATGGATAGCCTTGGGGATTGTGGCGTTTTCGGCCTGGCTTTTTATTCTAAGGTCAAGACTGAAGGGGCTTGAGAAAAGTGCATATCTTTTCATTTTTATCTGGTTGGCCGCTGCCCTTATCGGGCTAGGAGTCTACAAGCAGGAAATATACGACCATTACTACGGTTTTTTCTTTGCGGCGCCCTTTCTTTTTATCGGAGGAGTTGCCCAGAAACTAATTGATACATATAAAAAAGCCGGCATAATCGTTGTTGTTGGGATGGTAGCTGTACTTTCCTACTTTTCCTTTAGGCAAATCCCTATAAAATATCCTCCCAGTACACAGCTTCCCAGAACCATCGAAGTTGCCGAGAAAATCAGAATGGAAGCTGCTGGAAAAAGATTTAATTTGGCAGTTATTGCCGAAAGAAACTATGAGGACGCATATCAATACTTTTTGGAAGATTGGAGGACGGGAGTAACCGATATCGACGCCCAAAGGCTTGACGCCACAGTAGGGGATTATTTATTTGTTGTCTGCGAACTGCCAAGGGAGAAATGCGACCCAACACACAGTCCCAAAACAGAAGTTGCCAACTTCGGCTGGAGCAAAATTGACGCCGAGTGGCAGGTAGGCGGCGTTACTCTTTACAAACTTGGCCACAGCCTACAATGAAAAAGGTAGAGAAAATTAAGGAACTTAAGGAGAAGCTTAAAAAATACGAGAAGAAATTGGCGGATAAAAGATTGGGCTATGGGGAGGTAGTAAGAACCAGATTTGGCGACTCTTACGAAGACCAATTAAGGGACGATGTGAACGCATTGGAATCCCTGGTGAGAGCTATCAAAGAGGAAATAGAGCTATTGAAAGCAAAAAGATGAACTACAAAGAATCAGTCGAAATTCTTAAAGAGATTAAGAAGGCAAAGTCCATTCTTGTGAATTGTCATAGGAGCCCCGACCCCGACAGTGTAGGCAGCGCCCTTGCTATGCAAAGAGTCCTTACAAATTTAGGTAAGACCGCAAAGGTTATATATCCCGGCGAAGAGTTACAAAAACACCTGAGTTTTCTAAACGGCTTTGAAAAAATAGAGCTTGTAGATTTTTCAACATTCGATTTCTCCAAATATGACCTTTTTATCGTACTAGATTCCTCAAGTTGGTATATGGTTTCGGGGAATAAAGAAATTCCTCTGCCCAAAATTCCCATGTTTGTTATCGACCACCACCTTACCAATGAAAAATACGGCAAAATAAACCTGGTTGACGAGAAAGTTACCTCAACTGGAGAGCTGCTTTACAAAGTTTTTGAGGATTGGGAAACAAGAATTGATGATAAAACGGCGTCCAGTCTTTTGACCGGAATAATCGGAGACACCGGTGTTTTTAGATATCCCGGTAAGAACTGGCCCACTCTGGATGTAGCTGGAAAATTAATGAAAGCCGGTGCCGATAAGGACATGATAGTCTTCAATTTATATAGTAGCTCCGACATCAGTCTTGTTAAATTTTGGGGAGAGGTACTTCGCCGTATGGAGCTAGACAAAGAACACAAGTTTGTGTGGTGCGCGATTCCTTACGAAAAGTACTTAGAGCTACAAAGTATGAAGTTGGGTCGGGAATCAGCGGCTGGCCAATTTCTTGCCATTGTTAACGGGACCGATTTCGGAATCCTCATGGTTGAGGATAAGAAGGACTCCTTGTCGATAAGCTTGAGATCAAGAACCGGTTTTGATACAACTCGAATTGCTCTTGCTTTGGGGGGAGGAGGCCACATATATGCTTCGGGTGCAAAAATTGAGGGGATGGGCTTCAACCAAGCCGTAGACAAGGTTTTAGAAACCGCCAGGAGGCTCGCAAATGAAAATAAATCTTAAATCCTTTGTTACTCCTTGGAATTTAATGATTTTCGGGATTTTGGCTTTGGCCCTTTTTGTAAGGGTTTATAGGCAAAACGAACTTTTGGGTTTTTATTACGACCAAGGACGCGACGCCCTTGTCGTCTGGGATCTATGGCATAAAGCCAGGCCATTTTTGATAGGACCGGTTACGGGGCTACCCGGAATTTTCTTGGGCCCCTTTTATTACTACTTAATTGCACCCCTCTACCTAATGGGCGGTGGAAATCCTTTGTATCCTTCGGTATTTCTGGGATTTCTAACAGTGGCCGCAGTTTATTTCCTTTATCGGTTGGGAGAAAAAATGCATTCGAGGACGGCCGGACTTATCTCGGCCGTTATTGCTTCGTTTTCCTATCAAATTGTCTATAACAGCCGTTGGTTGTCAAATCCCATTCCGATTTATTTAACCTCGGTACTATTTTTGGGGTCTTTGTGGGAAATTGTAAACGGTGGCAAAAAGTATTGGTGGACTGTCTCCTTCCTTGTTGCTGGAATTTCCCTGCACTTTGAATCCGCAAGTGCGGTCTTTTATGTACCCATTCTTGTAGTGTTTTCAATCTGGCAGAGAGATAAATTTCCAGGAATTAAAGTTTTTCTTTTGTCGCTTGCGGCCTTTGGGGTAACGCTTCTTCCCCAGATTATTTTTAATTTTCGCCACGAAAATATTCTTTTTAATAATTTTCAAAAATTATTCGTGCAGGAGAGGGGATTTCAATTTACCAAGTTTCTCCTTGAAGAAAGAACCAAGTTTTTCTGGGAGGTTACCTCAAACAAGTTAATTACAGGGTGGTATTTTTATTCGGCTCTGTTTTTTGCTTTGGTAGCCTTAGCCCTCGGATTTGGCAGAAAAAACCTCAAAAAGGGACTAATTGGACTTTTCGGAATTTTCTTTTTGATACCAATCTTGGGTTACTACTCGTTTCGTGGAAATCACGGGGTTGTATATGATTATTACCTCTCGGGCTTCTACCTTCCTTTCATTCTTCTTTTTTCAGTTGGACTTGCCGAGCTTGCAAAAAACAAAAAAGGAATTTTGGCTGTTACAATTTTCTTCGCAATTTTTCTCGTAAGAAACTTAACCATTGTCGAAAGTCACATTACCCAGTCAGGAGAGGGGCCTCAGACCATAAATTTCAAAAATCAGATTAAAGCAGTTGATTGGGTCTTCGAGGACGCAAAAGGCAGGGGAAGGTTTAATGTCGACGTTTATGTTCCCCCCGTAATCCCTTACGCATATGATTATCTTTTTTTGTTGCAGGCAACCGAGAGATGCGGGGAGGGGCTTTGCGGACTTGATAGAGATGGTTTACAACCGGTCTTATACACGCTGTTCGAAGAGGACCCGCCGCATCCGGAAAGGCTTGAGGCCTGGCTTGCAAGACAAAAAGGCATTGGAGACGTTGAGCAGGAGAGCCGATTTGCGGGAATAACGGTACAGAGAAGGAAAAGGTTATAAAAGATGCTAAAGAAACTGGCCGAGAGCAAATGGGTCTTAGTTGTAATCCTAGCCTTGGGTCTTTTATTAAGAGTTTATAATGCCAGGGAAACTTTTTTATATGGCCACGACCAGGACTTGGCCGGCTGGATAATCAAAGATATTCTTGTTAACCACCACCCCCGGCTTATTGGCCAACTAACTTCAACCGACGGAATCTTCATTGGGCCCATTTTTTATTATTTCCTTATCCCCTTTTATCTGCTTACAAAAATGGACCCGATCGGAGGAGTATTGGCGGTAAGCGTTTTGGGAGTAGCGACTATCGCGTCTTATTATTTTGTTTTTTCTAAAGTTTTTGGAAAAGTTGCAGGGATGCTTGCCGGGCTTATATACGCCGTAAGCTACTACATGGTTTTTAATGACAGGGAAGTTGTTCCCACAATGCCCGTCATGCTCTGGTCGGTATGGTACTTTTGGGCCCTAAACCTTCTGTTAAAAGGCAAAAGACTAGGGTATCTTGTTTCTGGGCTTCTTCTTGGGCTTATCTGGCATATCAACATGTCTCTTATTCTTGTAACCCCCCTTATTCCTCTTTCAGTCTTTTTTTCAAAAAAGAAGATTTCTTGGAGAGGCGTTGTCCGGGCGGTAGCGGCTTTTGTTGTTTTATCCATCCCCCTAATCGTTTTTGAGCTAAGACACTCCTTCCCCCAAGTCCAGGCGTTTATATCTGCACTTACCACCAACCAAAAAGACATAGTAAGCGGAGCAGACAAATTTAACAGGGTACTGCAGCTTTTAAATAAAAATGCTCACAGTTTCTTGACCTCGCCGCTTCCTATCTCTCACTGGGCCGCAACCCTATTTTTCTGGGGAGGCCTTTTTTATCTATGGTCCAAAAAGATAATCGACAAGCGCTTGGCCATTGTCATGATTGCCTGGATAGGCCTATTCATCGTATTTTTTGCCGGATACTCAAAAATCGTTTCCGAATATTACCTCAACGGCGTTATGGTTATCTGGCTCGGAACTTTAACTCTAACAATATCGCTCTTATTGTCCAGGAAAAAAACAGTGGTAATTGGTTTGGCCCTACTTAGTTTTTTTGTGGCAGGTAACCTTTACAGAATTTTTACCCGGCCGCTAAATAAAAGCGGATACCTTGAGAGAAAGGCTTTGGTAAGGGAGATTAAAAGGGATGCCCAGGAAAAAGGTTATCCCTGTGTCGCGGTATCCTACATCACAAAGCCGGGATACGAATTGGGCTATCGTTATCTGTTTTATATCCAAGGCATGCACGTAAACCGGCCCGAAAGCCAAAGTCCAGTTTACACGATTGTTTTTCCTTTAGACGATGTACTATTTCCCGTTCATAAAACCTTCGGTGCTCTGGGCTTAATTTACCCTGACTATAAAAGGTATACTAAAGAGGGCGTTGCCCAAAGCTGTAGCGGCCAGAACCAAAATCTTGAAGATTCCATGTTTGGGTACACCGAGTAACAAATGAGACACTTTTTGTCGGTAGTAATTCCTGCTTACAACGAGGAAAAAAGCCTCAAGGAGGGTGTTTTGGAAGAGGTGGACGGGTATTTAAGAGGGGTAGAATATCCTTGGGAAGTGTTAATCGTGGACGACGGCTCCATTGATAAAACGGCCCTGCTTGTTGAAAAATTTGCAGGTGTCCATAAGGGATTTCGGCTTCTTCGCGAGCCTCACCGCGGAAAAGGTGGAACCGTGATTGCAGGAATGCTTAAGGCCAAGGGAGATATTGTTTTATTCTCCGACATGGACCAAGCCACTCCCATAACCCAGCTTGAGAGGGTTCTTCCCAAATTCGACCAAGGCTACGATATTGTCATTGGTTCCCGCTCGGGAAGGCAAGGCGCGCCTTTTATTAGAAAACTTATGGCATACGGATTTTCGGTTCTTAGGCTTATGGTTCTAAGGCTTCCCTATAAAGATACCCAGTGCGGTTTTAAAGCCTTTACAAAAAAAGCCAGCCAGGAGGTCTTCAGAAGAATGAAGATATTTAACGAAAGAATGAGAACCCAAGGAGCCTCGGTTACCGCGGGATTTGACCTGGAGATTTTATATTTGGCCAGAAAACTTCACCTTAAGGTAGCGGAGGTTCCCGTAGAATGGCACCACAGGGAAGGAACCAAGGTCAACCCATTAAAAGATTCGTGGGAAGGATTTAGGGACCTTATCAAGGTCAGACTAAATGCCCTAAGCGGAAAGTATAGGGTGTAAAGAAATGAAAAAATTCTTAACAGCCTGGAGGACAACAATCATTCTTTGTTTTGTTATCCTGGGCGTGGCCCTGGCACTTAGGCTTTTTAATCTGACGTACCTTCCTGTGTTTGGGGACGAGGCAATCTATATTCGCTGGGCCCAGGTGATGAGGGCGGAGCCGACTTTGAGATTTTTGCCCCTGTCGGACGGAAAACAGCCCCTTTTTATGTGGGTTGTAATTCCGTTTTTGAAGATTATTTCCGACCCTCTTCTTGCGGGAAGAGTCGTTTCTGTTTTGTCTGGCCTTGCAACCACCGCGGGCATATTTGCGACAACCTACTTGATTTTCAAATCCAAAAAAGCCGCAATTTTCTCCTCGTTTATCTATGCAGTAAGCCCCTTTGGAGTATTTTTCGACAGGCTCGCCTTGGCGGACGCGATGCTTTCTGCATTTGGGGTTTGGACGCTATTCTTTTCGACCCTTTTTGTTAAAACCGTGCGTCTTGATTTCGCGATGATTACGGGCTTTATATTGGGAGGAGGGCTACTTACAAAGTCCCCGGCCCTTTTTTATGCACTGCTTCTTCCCTCAACTTGGATACTTTCCTCATTTCCCCAAAAGAAAGACAAGCTTATCTTACATCTTTTTAAACTGGGCCTTTTTACTTTAGCGGCCCTTGTTATCGGCTACGGGATGTACAACATCCTTCGGCTTGGGCCGAACTTTCATATGGTGGGCTTAAGGAACCAGGATTATGTATTTCCCATATCCCACATCTGGGAAAATCCCAAGGACCCCTTTATTTTCCATGTAAAAGAAATAGGCGAGTGGCTCTGGATGCTGGGGCCAAGCGTGCTTTCCGCCCTTGTACTTATCGGCGCCTTCTTTAACCTAAAGAAAAAACCCAAAGAAGTTCTTGTTCTTTTGGCCTGGGCGGGGATACCCCTTTTTGCCGGTGCAATGTATGCCAAGGTCTTCACCGCCCGCTATATTCTTTTTTCCCTGCCTTACCTAATTGTGCTGGCGGGCCTTGCGCTTGAGCTAAAGGGAAAACTTTTGCAAAAAGCAGCTGCGGCCCTGTTTGTCCTTTTTGTTTTCCACTCCCTTTTTGTTAACCGTCTAATTCTTTTTGAGCTGCAGCGTGCCCCGCTTCCCAGAAGCGAGCGCTCGGGGTATTTGGAAGAATGGACTTCGGGATACGGAATAAGGCAGGTCGCCGATTCCTTACGGGAAATTTACCAAAAGGAAGGAAGGCAAATCGCCGTTGGGACCGAGGGATACTTTGGAACGCTTCCGGACGGACTAATGATTTATTTAAACGACCTACCCGAAGTAAAAATATTTGGGGTGGGAATTATCATTAAAGATTTACCCCAAGAGCTTATTGACTCCAAAAAGGCGGGCAATCCTACCTACTTTATTATAAATAGTACAAGGTATAAGGGAGACCCCGAGGCTCCGGGACTCAAGCTTCTGGCTTCATATCCCAAAGGGGTTAGGCCCGACGGCACCAGGGAAGAGCTTCTTTTTTACGAGATTACCGAGGCCTCCACCCAGGAGGAAGAGGTCCCAGCCCAACAGTAACAATGCAACTTTCGCTCATCATTCCCGCCTACAACGAAGAAAAATTGATTCGGGGAACAATATCTAAGTTTAAGTCCTTTCTGGATAAAAAGGGATACTCGTGGGAGATAATAGTTGCTGATGACGGGAGTCGAGACAAAACTTCCCAAATAGTTAAATCTTTTAGAAATCCCAAAGTTAAGCTAGTGGCTCTTGGGAAAAACCAAGGGAAGGGGGCGGCGCTTAAGGCGGGGTTTCTTACCGCACAAGGGGAGTATCAGATATTCTCGGATGCGGACCTTTCGGTTCCGATTGAAACCCTTGAGCCATTTTTACAAAAACTTAAAGACTTCGACGTGGTTATTGCCTCAAGAAGGGTTAAGGGGGCGGAAATTAAAGTTCACCAGCCGTGGCTAAGGGAAAACATGGGCAGGGTATTTACCGCTCTTACCCAGATTCTTACGGGTTCCTCGGTAGTTGACTTTACCTGCGGTTTTAAGGGATTTACCAAGGAGGCCGCCAAACAAATCTTTGGGCGCGCCCTAATTTCCCGCTGGGCGTATGATGCAGAGATTGTATTTTTGGCAGAAAAAAAAGGTTTTAGGATTGCTCAGCACCCTGTTTCCTGGGTTAATCGCAAAGACACAAGGGTACGGCTTAACAGGGTGGTCTTGGAGTCCTTAAGAGACCTTTTTGCAATTAGGGTAAATGAGATGCGGGGGCGATATGATTGAGAAAGCAAAAAAAATATTCTTTTCGTTTTGGTTTTTGGCTTTTATTCTTTCAATTCCCACTTTTTGGACACTTGTTAGGCCGGGGTATTTCCCAATGCATGACGATATCTCCGCGATGCGGCTTTTGCAGCTGGATAAATGCGTAAATGACGGCCAAATTCCTTGTCGCTGGGTTCCCGATATGGGGTTTGGTTACGGCTACCCCCAGTTTAACTTTTATGCTCCCGCCCCTTACTACCTCATGGAGGGCTTCCACATTGCCGGCTTGGGGTACCTGGATTCGGTCAAGGCGGGCTTTGTTGTAAGTTTTATCCTATCAACCCTGGGGATGTACCTTTTGGGAAAAAGCCTGTGGGGGAGCTTAGGGGGATTTATCTCGGCAGTTTTTTATTCGTATCTTCCTTACCGGGCAATGGACGCTTTCGCCAGGGGAGCAGTGGGGGAGCTTTATGCGCTTGCGCTACTTCCTTTTGTTTTTTGGGCCTTTCGCGAGGCCTTATTGGGAAGAAAAAGAGCGGTTCTTTGGCTTGCACTCTCCCTCTCTGCCCTACTTACGTCGCACAATATAACTGCCATGATCTTCATTCCTTTCTTGGTAGGTTGGGCAGTTTTTCTTATTTTCTACCAAAAACTTCAGTTGCTCCCCGACTTTA
>Ga0214472_10004744_pt1 | contig 14334 bp, 31 predicted proteins | sample RVTome_6_FD_207662 | JGI IMG/M metagenome (GOLD analysis project Ga0214472, IMG submission 207662) | Soil microbial communities from uranium-contaminated site in the Upper Colorado River Basin, Wyoming, United States - RVT140D175 | ecosystem: Environmental > Terrestrial > Soil > Contaminated >... | reverse complement strand
CCCGCCGCTCGCCGCTCGCCGCCACGATGGGCGTGGGCGTGAAACGCCCCCCGTTTATGGTCAACGGGGGGCGAATCGGGGGCGGATTGTGGTTGTGAATTAAAGCGGGTCATTCCATTCTGTTTTGTCAATAATTATAACGTCAATACTGCACCCTATACTTCTTCATTTTCCTATCTAATTGACAGTACCCCAAACAAATCTTCCGAAAGTTGGGGGTGTGTTTCGGTACAGGATGCAGCGTAGGCAGCAAGTGCAACTCTGGCGTGATGGTCGGAACTGGGGTGCAAAACGAAGGCAAATCCGGTAACTTCTTCTGCGCTATGGGGGGTTTGACTTGTTCCGTCATACCAAAGAGCGTGCATTTGGACGGGATGCCCGCCAATCCCTTCCCCGTCCGGTTCTTTGAAAACGCGATACTTTTCGTAGAGTTTATCCTGCATTTTTTTCGCCTTTCTTCTTTAGGTCTATGATTAGGTGGACTCTTGCAATTACCCCGCGGTTTTCGACCCTATGCTTTAAGTCGTGCCGTACCCTAAACCACTGACCGGGGACGGGCACAAAGAATTCCATCATTGTTATAGAACCTTGTTCCGTTGGGGCTTTATTAGTATAAAACCTCGTTCCGTTGGGAACGACTAAAGGAAGGTGCCACCGTTCGTAATATGGGGGTTCGTCAATATGCCAATCTAGGGTTCCTCCCGGCACAAGCCCCGAATACCAAGCCCAGACAACCTCCTTTTCCGGGCCTGCGAAATGTTGAACAAGGCCAAGCGTCAATGGGCGCAATGACTCCCAATGATATTTGCTACCGGCGGGGGTATCTTCAATAAGGCGAATTCCGCGAAAGCCTTGATTCCAACCGGCGTGGACTTCTGGCCCCCAACCAACGGCGGCTTCAACGGATTGTAGTTCTTCTAAAAGTAGCGGCAGGTAATGTTCCGTCAGCATTTTAAATCAGTGCCTCCTGTCTAACTTTCCATCCTTCGGGGATGGTATCCCTTTGTATTAGATTGTCTACGGTAATCGCAAATCCCTCGGCATCAAATACGTTTGGCTCCTGAAAACGAATCTTGAAAATTGGGCCGGGAACCGCATCGGCAGGCGTCCACGAATATCTTTCTAGGGTTTGACGTGTAGCGTTAGAATTTCCCGCCATTACAACTGTTTCATTATCTTGCCAATCTATGAATCGGTACGCCTGCGGAGCGACCCCATAAAATGTACGCATTGAATGCTTAACCGCCCATTTTCCGGGAGCCTCCCCGCTAGGTTCGGGGACTCCATGCCGCGCCGATATTACCCCGCCGTCAGTGTCAACATAAAGTGGGCTTTTGGGAATTAGTTCATTCCAAAGACGTTCCCTGACTCGCCCGGTAATCATTGCCCCAACGAATCCTGCCGCTGGCGGCGGGGATTTTCGTTCGCCTACCGTTTCGCCAATCCTTTTGCCGTATTTATCTTCAAACCGTACCCGCTTAACGCTTCCACTCATTCCAAAAATTCCCCAAAGGCTGTTTGCCACCACTTTCATCATTGCCCCGGCGTTGCCCGGAAGGTTCCGTCCCTCAATCATAAGGGCGCGCCACCGTTCAAAAAGGCCGGGGTACCATCCTGTCCCATTATAGGCGGCTTCAATCTCTATTTTGCAACCACTATTTTTAGCATTCCGTAAATCAGCAAAAGGATACCAACCCCTATGGGTTCCAGACTTCCACCACATGCCGAAAGGTACGGGTTTGAAGATTGGATATGGTGGCCCCACTTCATTAGGAACAGTAACCGTCGCTAGGGCAATACCATCCCCCGTCAATGGGACTGTTGTATCAATCAGTTTTAGCGAAGTGGGGAAAGGACCACTCATTGCAGAGGGGTAGGCCGAATGGATGTCAACATACAAGCAATTCGGCGTGGGGCTATCGTCATATAGTTCCTTACGACCACCGTAAAGCCCGCGCCTTCCGAGTGGTGAAACAAATCCTATAGGGGCGGAAAATCCCGTACGCCAAAATTGTTCTGCCGTCCACCCTGCCGAACCTAAATGAACGTTATTGCTAATGCAGAAGTCGTTTAGAATGCGAAGTGCGGCGAAGGCGTCGGCGGGGTTGTCATCCTCAAAGACTCCCCTAGTGCCTATGACTTTAGGCCCGTCGTCAAGTTTAACATTGAAAACTTGATTGTGCCAGAGGCTTGCCTCGCAAAATTGAGCGTCAAGGGCTACAAAGATTTCGTTAACTTTGCTACGGCTAAAAATCTTGTGTTCCGAATATCGCCGCAAAAGCGCGCGGGCATTTGCTCCTGGCGTAGCAACTTCCGTGCCCCAATTTGACCAGATTTCAATACCCCCCGTACCGGCATGAATCATGGCAAGCGGTTTTGGTACTTGCCTTTTTGTCGGAAGGGGTTGATATTGCCGTTTCAATTTTACCCCCGCCCCCTTCTTTCGCGGCTTGCCTTATATGCCATAAGCATTGACGAATCCATACCCGCCGCTAAACGTGCTTCTTCTACTTGAATACTAGAAAACGTACCCTTGACTTGCTTTCTTTCGTCGCAGAACGCCCCAAGTCCAAAAATGTAGTGTCGCAGGATTGATTTATTGCATCCCTGCCTATCACAAATGGGCCACCTAAAAAGTTCTTGCTGTTCCATCACCTTTATTCTGTCCCCTTTCTAATAGAATTTGGGGTATTTATGACACCTTTTTCTACGTCAATAAAGGTTACTTTTGCGGTATCGTGGATTCTCCACGGCGTGTGATAATCATTCCCCAATCTAATAATGTCGTAACTGCCGTCGTCGTAGGTAATGGTGACAATCCACTCTCCGTCAGGCGCACTAACATTAACTGTCGCCCAACTTTCCATAGGGGGGACGTTATAAGCGTGGAGCCAACCGGCAGCGTCAAGCGATAAGCGGTTGGCGTCCATTTCCGACTTAAGCCATTCGGGGGTATCCGGGGCACTATAAAAATCTTGCGCTTTTTGAAGGTCAAGCCCGCCGCCGAAGAACGTCCCGAGAACGCCAATGTCTTTAGCGCGTCTATAAATTTCCAATTCGTTGACTAAGTCGCCCCGTGTTTTAGTTGAAACCTTTATGCCAAAACGTTTGGCAAGTTTCTTCAAATCGGGGACGTTCCAAGCGTCAAACGATTTGGGTAAGCGTGGAATGGGTGCCATAATGGGAGTGGTTGGTCATGGACTTTGAGCCTAGCCGCCGTCCGAGACTGAAGGCTACCCCCCCCGCCGAAACGAGGGGGGTAGTCTTTTATTTATCCCCTAAAAGGGGGCATCGTCGGTGTCTGGCTGCTCTACCGGGATCGGGTCGGACATATGCCGCTGAATAACTTTTGCACCCATAGCCTTTTCTTCGGACGTTGCCGCTACGAAAATATAGGCCGGAGACTTGGCTGATTCGGGGTCGCGCTTTTGTCTTGTCAGGCGTGCGACAAACCACGTTTGTGGTGCGTCGTGCCATTGCTGCAACTGTCGCCTAGTCACTGTCCAGAAGTAAGGAATTTCCCCAACGTTTCGGTATGGGGGTTCCTCGGTTGTGTCGGGAAAAGCCACCAGCGTTTCGGCGAAAAAGACATCGGAAATGCCAATTTCCGTGGTCATTTTGTCTGAGCGGGTCGGCCGAATGACAAGCAATTCACCTTCCAGCGTGCTTGCCTTAACCCCAGAAGGGGCGACTACTGTACCCAAGTCCCTAAGGATTTGGTCAATGTCGTGGTTGGTCATTTACTATCTTCCTTTTTTTTCGTTGAGAATTTGGGATACTCTACCTTGTGACATATTGGCGGCCTTAGCAATAGTGCTTGGGGGCGTTCGATTGTCGGCAAGTTGCCGAATGATTCTATCCCTTTCCTTTCGCTCCTTATTGGCGATTCTTTCAAGGCTTGTTAGCCTTGCTACTTTGCGTTGAAGTTGCCCCAAAAGGGGACTGTTAGTATTGCTCATGGTTTTGGCTTAATGGTGCTACCCCGCCTTTCGTGTTAGACTGAATCCTGGTGGGGCGGGGTGCGGGGTTAACCCCGCCTTTCCCGGCACCTTGCCCCACCATTCAGACTTTAGCACACTAAAGGGCGGGGAGCAAGTAGGGGTTTATGGTGAAAAGAAAGTCAAAAGAACCAACGGCGTTTACCGTACTTGCGGTAACGGAAGAAGGGGAAAAAATAGAGGTTGGCCCCTTCCGTACCAGGGCTGCGGCGGAAGCGGAGGGTAAAGCGTATCGCGGGGCAGGCGCAAGGGTTAGAATTGCAGAGGGTGATGTTCGCAATTTCGTTGCGTCGGGCGACGATGATGACGAAAGCGGCGGCAATGATAGTGACGATTGGGTGGATGATGTTTTCGACGATGACGACGACGACGACGACGACATTGAGCCAGCGGCCACCCATCCATTCTTCCGCACGCTGTTTGGAAAGGACGAGAATTAATGGCGGATAATAAGAAACAACAACTTCCTCCCCCTGACGACGACGATGAAGGCTCGACCGTAAGGGATAGTAAGGGGCGGTTTGCGTCGTCAGAAAAGCGACCTTCTGGCGCATCGCTTGAAGGGCAATTGCTAAATCTTTTTGAAGCCATTGGGGGTGCCGTCTTTATTTGGAATTATAGGGACGGGCAGATTATTGCGGTACAGGCGGCGCCACTCGCCAAAGCCCTTAATAAGTTGGCACAACAGAACGCAAAGGTAAAGCGCCTACTGCAAGCAATGACTACGGGCGGGGCTTGGGGCGAGGTTATGTCCATTGTCGTTCTTGGCATGGTTCTGCCAATTGCTCAGAACCACGGGTTTGAATTCCCCTGGCAAAAAGTAGATTCCGGAATTTTTGACGATAGCGGCAACGAACCTGGCGATAATGATGACGACGACGTCCCCTGGCAAAAAGTAGATTCCGAAGAAGAAGATTTGCGCGGCGTAATGCCGCCACTCCAGGGATAACGAATAAAGATGCCATTTATAGAAGAACGCGCAGGGGAAGTACGGCACGTTCAAGGTGATGATTTCTTGGAGCATTTTCGCTGGCAGCAGGGCGAGCATGTTTCCATGATTGGCCCGACGGGATTAGGGAAAACCACGCTTGCAGTTCGATTGATTGACCTTGATAAGAGAAAGCACGTTCTTTTTGTCGCAACCAAGCCCAGGGATAGCGTTATTCCGACTTTGAAAAAGCGGGGATTTGCTATTGTTAGGTCTTGGCCGGAACATATTGATGCAGAAATCGCGAACAAGATTGTTCTTTGGCCGAAGTTTAGAAAGCCAACGAAAGCCGAAACTAAGCACCAACAGCAAACGATTTATCGGGCTATGTCGTCTACGTTTGCTGCGGGGGGGTGGACGATTGTTCTTGATGAAGTTTCATATATTGTAAATCAATTAAGACTAAGAACGGCGGTGGAATTGCTCTGGCAGCAGGGGCGCTCGCAGGGGGTTACCGTAGTGGCGGGGACACAAAGGCCCGCCAACGTTCCGCTATTCATGTACGATCAAGCAACGCACCTATTCTTTTGGCGGGAAAACGACCGTACCAACCTAGATAGAATTGCGGGGATTGGTTCAGCAGATTCGCTCACCGTTAAAACGGCAGTAAGGGAATTAGACGCAAAGCAGCGCGAAATCCTTTATGTTAATACCCGAACAGGCGGCAAGGCTATTGTCAAATTTAGCGGTATGGGGGTTGACTGAAACTAACCGCTGTGCTATGGTGGTCGCAGACATAGGCGCTTGGTAAGGCAAACCTGCCCGATCTTGTTGCCGCCAAAATGGGAGCAAAGGCGGGGAATCCGTTTCTACGGGTTCCCCCCTTTATTTGGACGAAAGGAAGGAACTTAATTTGCATATGCACGTAGGCTCATTAGACGCATTGGTTGTGTTTGCCTACCTGATTATTTTCGGGTTCATTTGGCATACGCTTGCCGCTAAATGGAGCGACCATCCCGTCGGGCAAGCAATGGCCTTTATTTTCTAGCAAGGAGACAATCACTAAATGACAACTAGAATTGTGGCCGCTGGCGGCGGGAGTGGCGGCGAAATCCAAGCGAAAGGTACGGAAACCGCGGCGCGGGTAGCGGCGATTCCCTTTACTCGTGCAGCGGTAGAACATCGTGAACGTTTTGTAGACGACTCTAGTGCCCTTACCGCTGCTGTTCAAAATATTGGCCCCTTTGATGTTGCCGCATTTGGCTACATGCGCGGTATTTATGTCTATGTTGAATCGGCGAGCGGGGCGGCGGGATTGAACAACGCTGTTTCAACGGCTGACGGCCCGTGGAGCGTCTTGCAGGATGTTACGCTTAGGGACGTTAGCGGGGGGCCGCTTGTCGGCCCGATTAGTGGCTATGACCTTATGCTGATTAATAAGTATGGCGGTTATGCCTTTGACTCTGACCCTGTTCGTTGGCCCACTTTCGTTGACGTAGATAACGACGGTGGATTCTCCTTCCTCCTGTATATTCCGGTGGAAATTGTTGCAAGAAATGCTTTCGGCGCACTTCCTAATATGAATGCGGCGAACACTTACAAGTTGGACATTTCATTGGCGGCAAGTGCTACCGTCTTTTCAACGGCCCCCGATACCCTTCCGACAGTTAGGGTTAGGGCTTGGCTTGACGCATGGACGGCCCCGCAGGGAACTGACCCGGCAGGGAATGCGCAGGGGCAGCGTCCCCCGGCAGTTGGAACCACCCAATATTGGAGCAAGGTTACAAAGAATACTGTCGTTGGAAGTAACAACGTTTCGTTGCCCCGAGTGGGTAATTTCATTCGTACCCTTGTTATGGTTGTGCGAGACGAAAATGGGGCCAGGGAAGGGGCTGACGCACCCACCGATCCATTGCGGCTTACTCTTGATTCGTTCGACCTTTTTAACGATGAAATGGACGTGTTGCGGGCCATCATGGCGCGCCAATATGGTTATGCCTTGAATGCGATTACCAACGCCGACGACGACGAGGGTGTATTTGTCTATTCGTTCAGCCATGACTTTGATGGACACCCTGGCGGAGAATTGGGCGACCTTTGGCTTCCCACTTCTCAGTCAAGCCGACTTGAAATCGTGGGCAGCGTTGTCAACGCTGCTGGCACTTTGGATGTATTGACAAACGACGTTAATCCGACTAAGGCATTTTTGGCTACCCGCTAAAAAGGATGCAGCAATCAATGAATAAAATTCAATGGGATTCGGCTACCGCAGCGGGGGCAATCACGCTGGCTGCACTTGGGTTTGTAATCCTGGTGCGGCGCGGTTTCCGTGGAATTAAGACATAAGAAAGGAAATGAGTAATGGTTGCAGCATTGGCGACTAATTGGTTTGTTCTTCTTGTCGGTATTGCCCTTGGGCTTTGGGTTGTCCCAAAGGCTATTAAGGCGTTCAAGTAACATGGACATTAACATGGACATTAGGGATTTGATTTCAGAATTGCGGCGCAGGGGCAACTCCGAGGAAAAGTTTGAAGCGATTGCTTCTTTCTTTGAGGCGTCGTTCGGCGATGAAAAAAACCCTACCCCCCCCGTCGCCGCATCGGACGGCGGCGGGGGAGAGGCGGGGTAAAATTGTGGAATAAATTCAAGAGTGACCTTACCGATACGCTTTGGCGGGCGTGGCATACGTTCTGGCAAGCGTCGGCTAGCGCCTTCGTGATTCCCAATAATGCGTTTGATGTCGGGGCTTGGAATGCTGCCCTTTTGGGGGCAGTGGGGGCGGGCCTATCGGTTTTAAATAGTGCGTTAAGGGCTGCGCGAAAATGATGATTCTAGGTATTATGCTATTAATGGCAGGCGTTGTTTTTGTTTGGGGCGGCGTAGTTAACAGGTCGCCTTTTACAGCAATGAGCCAATTTTTGCGGGGCGAACAAGGGGCATTTGCGAAGTGAATCCGAACCGAACCATTTTTACGTCACTGTTCTTCGTTTGGGCTTTCGGGTTTCTTAAGTCTGACAAAGAATTGGCAGGGGGTGCCACGGGCGCTTTCTCTAACGTTGTTACAAGAACAGTAGGGGTAAGCGTAGCGGGCATTATGCTTTCGGCAATGACGGCAACTGCCCCGAAGGTTGCGTCCGGGTTTGCCCTACTTATTGCATTAACTGCGGCAGGGTTTAGGTCGGAAGCAATTGCCGATACTGTTTCTAGGATTACTGACCCTAACGTACAGGCAGCAAAGCGTATCGGCTCAGAAGTTGGAAAGGAATATAGATAACATGAATGCGAATGGACTTTTTAACGTTGCCGGGGCAATTGTAACTGTGGCGGCAGTTACGGCCTTTGTAAGTAGCCCACAAACGGCAAACATTATTCGTGCGGTTGGGGCGGCTTTTGGTAACGCTATTCGGGCCTCGTTGGGTAAGTAAATGAAGCAAGATATCCAGCCACTCGCCGACGGGCGGATTGACCCCGGCTATTACATGGAAGGGGAGGAAACCTACATTGGCCGAATTGATGGAGCGACTAGACCGCCTGACGTGGAGCAATTGAGGCCGGTTCCAGCGCCCAATGCCCGCCGTTCGTGGCAGTATCTTTACCTATGGATTCGGGATACTTGGCCCTTCCAAAAATACCCGACCAATCAAGGGGAAAAGGTTGTGCTAGAACCTCTTGCTCAATATTCTACATTTCAGGGACAGAATCCGCCTGATATCTTTCGTAAAGATTCGATCCGCATGGTTCCTGAACCGTGGTCGGTTAATTTGCCGCAAGGCGGTGATCGCTAGATGGAAGACGTCAAGCGCATTTTGTCTAAACAAGTTGGGCCTTTTACGGTAGGTGTTTGGGCCATTGTCCTTGCTGGCGGGGTTTCGCTGGCTTTGGTTATTCGTAGGCTTAGTGGCAATAGGGCCGACTCGGATTCTCCCGGAACGGAGGAAGGGGACACTACGACGGCATTAACGTCCGAGGAACGGTTAGTTGTTCCCTATGAATTGGTTAGGGAACTTATCGAAATGCGAATCATGCAAGGAACCGGCCCTACCCCCATTACACCAAACGATAACGAAGATAATGGTAGTGATGACGATGACGATGGGGTAATAACCCCAAGAAGGCCCGGCAAAAAGGGATTTAACCCAATCCCGTCCGGGGACAGTGTAAACCGGGAGGGAACCGCAAAAACAAATATCGTAGTTGACCTTAGTGGGGAAAGGGTTGCATAAAAAACATGATAAAGGATAGTGCAGCGGAAAGATGGATTGTCGCGGGAACAATGCTAATTATTGTTGGCCTTGCGGTAGTGTATGGTTCTAACTTTATTCAGAAGGCATCGGCAGCAACAAGGAGGGTTATTAATGGATAGTATCGAAATGCGCTTGTCTCGCCTTGAAGCGCTTGCGAAAAGCCTACTTGACGCAATGCTAGACGCTTCAAACAATCCAATTATCGGGGGTATGATTCCCCCGAGCATGCGAGAAGAAGTGAAGGAATTGCGCGAACTTTTTGATATCGAATATGCCTAAGTTGACGCATCCCGTTCCTGGCGCCCGCTCACCGGCGGGCATTGGGGTTTTTGGGGCTTGCCGACAAAGTGGCGGCGACCCTTGCGGACGAAAGCATATGGGTATTGACCTTGTAGTGGATAGCGGTACGCCCATTAGGGCGGCGGCGGCGGGAATTATTGCTAACTTTTCGGGATGGATTAATGGCTCAGCAGGTTACGGGGTATGGGTTGTTCATCCTGACGGTTGGGTTACGAAATATTTTCATTTGCGTCCTGACTCTAACTTTCTATCGTTTGGTACGCCGGTAAAAACCGGAGACATAATCGGCCTAGTGGGGCGGACGGGTTGCGGGGCAACGAATACCCCGCCGTCCGCAAACCCAACCTGCGGCGTTGACCACTTACACTTTGAAGCGCACCACCCAATTTGGGGCGCAGTTGACGCCTGGCCGATAATAAATGAAGGTGATGATTTGCCCTTTATCCCCCCCCCTGGCCCCGGAAGTCCCCCCATTCTAGGCCCCGGTCAACCAATCCCGCCGATTGATTATGGAAACATTTCAGTTCCATTTACCAATATTGACGAATTTGAAGCCCTGCCTTGCGCGACGCTTGAATCATTTATTCTGCAATTGAGACAAGGTGAAGAACTTTCAGGAGAAGAACTTGCAAAATTAATGGGATTTTCCTTAAAGGATTTAGTAGGTGATCCCCACAAGGCTGAAATCTTTAGGCGCGCAAGGCAAAAAGTTGTTGATTGTGGCCTAGAAGAAAAGGGCTTAATTGAAGCCGTTACGGAACCAATTGGGCGAATAGTTGGGTTCCTTCGATTGCTGTTTTCCGTTCGTTCGCTTTATGTTGCGGGCGGGGCAGCAATGATTGGCGGCGGCGCTTGGGCCATTAGTAAAGCAATCCGATGATAAGAGAACGCCTGCACGAATCTAGTGGGGCAATCCTTGACGGTTCGGGTAATGGGCGGGTTGTCATAGGTCCGGTAAGGAGTGGCGCGTCTTGGATTATCCAGCGTTTGGTCGTGTTTATCGACGGTGGCGTTTCCGTTAATAGTGGTGCGGAATGTCAAGTTTATAAGGGCGACACCGTGAACCTCGTTAACCTTATTGACGGAACCACCAGGGCGGGTCAAGACGTGGCTGAATTGCCCAATCCCATTGTTCTTATGGGGGGGGAAAAAATCCTATTTAACTTCACGGGGGGAACCGCTGGTGCTAGGGCAACGGCGGCGATTCATGGTATAATTTCTGTAGGTTAATTATGGGTTTTAAAGGTACTTACGTAGCAAGTGGTGGCGAGATTGCTAACGACATTATTGAGGCAAGGCATATTGTCGCGGGAACCATTACCGCCACCGAAATTACCGTTACCAACCTAGCCGCAATATCTACCAATACGGGCGACCTTACCGTAACCGGAACAATTGTTACGGGAAGTAGTGGCGAATTTCTAGAGATTAATACTAGCGACGACTTGGCTTTTAAGACCCTTGTCGGTTTTCCCCCCGTTCCCGTAAAGGTTGCCACGATTAACAATAACCCAACCGGGCTGAACATATGGGGGGCAGATCACGTAACCATTAAGACACAAGGAAGCCCGACAACAGTAGCAAGTTTTTCGTCAAACGGCCTGGCGGTACCAGTCGGCGACATTAAGGGAACACTATCCCGCCTTATCCTCTTTGTTGGTGGACAACTTGAAATCAGCAGCGGAGAAATTACTGTTACGCATTCAAAGCACACAATTGATACAGAAGGCGGGGCGGCAAATGATGATTTGTTGACAATCAACGGGGGGATTGCGGGGCAAATTTTAATCCTGCAATCTGCCAACAATTCGCGTGAAGTTACATTGATAGATAATACCGGAAATCTTTGGCTAGCGGGCAACTTCACTTTAAGCGGCACTAAGGACTCCATTACGCTTGTTTGTGAGGGGGTAAAGTGGCGAGAAATTGCAAGGAGTAGCAATCAGTGACAATCGCATTTCTAAGTTTGTCCATTTTTCTAGCGGTTGGGTGGATTGCGTATGCGTGGAAAGTTAGTTTCACGACATACAAACAGCAAGTGCAGGGAACCGTTAAACAACTACAGTTTGCAACCAACCTCTTAGGCATAATGGTACTAGGGGGTAGCGAAGGCGAAACCGCAATACCCTCCGAGGTTGAAAAACTAACTAGCGTCCTAGATACGCGACTAATAAGAAAGGATGGAGAATGGATATTGAAAGTGACGAAATAACAACTCTTTGGGATAGGGTCAAGGAAGCCGGTAGGCGTATCACTGAAACGCTCTGGCCCGAAGAACAGGACACAACGGTTCAACCAACCGCGGCCCCAAGCCCAGAGCAAGAAGAAGCGGTTGCCGACTTGCTCGCCATAGAATTGGCCCGCCTAGTGTTGGACGCCCCCATGAGGGTTACGGCGGTTCCGTCAAGGCGGCTTATTAATGGTCATCACTTCGCCAAAGCGGGCGTAGACAATTCGCAAGTTGTCGGCTTTCAACCCGACCGAATGCGAATCACAATCCTTAATTTTGACGACACGAATGAAGTGTGGATAGGCGGTACGCCAGAACTTACTACGTCAACTTCGGGGCTTAGAATTGCTGCCGGTTCTTCCTTTACCCTTGAAACCCAAGCAGCAATCTACGCTAGGGCATCGTCGGGAGAAACCGCAACGCTCGCCTACCTTATCGAATTTGGAGACTAGGAAATATGGAAGTCACGATACGAAAGCACGCCCTTGATGCGCTGCGAGAAATAAAGCGCAAAACGGATGACCATACCCATACCCGCTTTAATATGCCCGACCCCGACACTGACCTTTCTGGCGCAATAAATTGGGTCATAGGATATACCGATGAATCTACCAGGGAGCCGACAGAAAAAAAGGATAGCGGTTTTATCCGTCGCAGTGGTGAATGAAATGCTAGAAGTCTCCCCCGACGAGATTCTAAGAAGATTAGACGCTCTGGCTAAAAACCACGATGTCTTTTCACGAAACCAGGAACGTATCATGCGAGCAATCGAAGGAGAAGAAAACTTGGGCCACATTGGATTGGTTAAGCAATCCCAACGCAACCGACGAAATATTTCCATTCTCTTTGCGTCAATGCCTCTTGCGGTTACCGCAGGAACGGCATTGGGTAAAATGGTTTCAGATTGGTTGATAACATAATGAACCACTTCACAAATCCCGCCCCCGAATACAATAGACCCCTAAGACCCGACTATGATTACTTTCAGGGGAGGCTACGAAAGTATGGACATAAAGGAATTGATATTTATGGGCCTCGGGGAATCCCAATCCTCGCCGCCCACTCTGGCAGGGTTTACGATGCGGGCAAGTTAAATGATGATGCCGGGTTTGGCGTTGAAATCCTAGAACATATCAAAGGCGTTAACGGCTATTGGCTTACCCGATATCTTCATTGTGAGGAAGGGTCGATCCTAGTTAAGAATGGTGACGCTATTAGGCGCGGTACAAAAATTGGTCGAATGGGCAATAGCGGAAATGCAAATGCCGTCCACCTGCACTTTGAGACTCGATGGGTTCCGGTAAACCAACTTAACCCCAATCTTAGAGGCGTAGATTTGGGTACACCTATAGACCCCCTGCCCGCCCTTTATCCCGATACGTTTGTTCATCAATGGGAAGCAGCGTTTAGGCGTAACGGGTTTGAAATCGTGGACATTGTAGACGGCGTACCCGACCCCGAAACGGTACGCCTGGCTGTCAATCAATTCGTGCGCCAAAACGCATAGCGAAAGGGGAGGGTCGAAACCCTCCCCTTTGCGCCCGTCTTTGGGACTTTAGCCGACGTAACGAGCGAAAACCTTGACCTCGCCGTCAACGGTACGGCTCTTACCCTCAAACGCTCCAGGTGGTGCGTAGGCCGCATCCCCCTGACGAATTGAGGCAGCAAGTCCACGCCTTGCTTGGTCGGTACTGTCATCCATCGGAACCTCGGCCCACTGTCCGGGGTTTTCCTGCAAGGCGGCTGCAATGCCGTCGTGGTCGTACTTGCTCTGACGGCGGCTTGTGGGTGGCTCACCGTCAATGAACGCAACCGGGGCGCTCTGGCTCTTTGCCATTCTCGTTCCCTCCTTTTTGGGAATCCGACTATACCCATAAAGATACACGGCTTGACACCCCCCTGTCAAGTCGTGTATCGTGGGGCTTGCCCCCCATAGAGGAAGGAAAGGCGGCATGGACGGCAGCAACGGCAACGGCCAACGGCCCCCCGATGCAATAATGAGCGGCGACGACGTTTATTATCTGTTCGGGGACATTCGGATTATGACGGGCCGCGCCACAATTTATTCGATTGAGACAGGCAAGCATTACAACAAACCATTTCTTATGCTTCCCGTTCGGCGGGGAGATGATGGAGAACCGGAACCGTTGTACCTGATTCTCAGTGACGAAGGACTTACTAGTTTGAGTCGCGCAATCGTCGGAATACTGCTCGGCAAGTACGGCGACCTCACGTGAATAGAATAGCCGCCGCCAACTACCACAACCCAAAACCCCCAAAGACGGAGGCCCGAAGATGGACAACGAGGCAATCGAATTGATCGACCGAATCGCACGAGTCACGTCTAAGATGGCGGAGATCATCACGGCTTACAAAATGGGGGTGCGGGACGCATACGCCGCAGCGTTGCTGATGGCGGCATTGAACAAAGTCATTACCGACGAAATCGACGCCTACGCCGCAGCGTTGCTGGCGGCATTGAACAAAGTCATTACCGACGAAATCGACGCCTTCAGGTAAGGCACCCGTCGCACGTCCACCACGACCTACTCTCGCCGCTTTAATTCACAACCACAATCCGCCCCCGATTCGCCCCCCCGTTGCCCATCGTGGCGGCGAGCGGCGAGCGGCGGG
>Ga0214472_10004743_pt1 | contig 14335 bp, 10 predicted proteins | sample RVTome_6_FD_207662 | JGI IMG/M metagenome (GOLD analysis project Ga0214472, IMG submission 207662) | Soil microbial communities from uranium-contaminated site in the Upper Colorado River Basin, Wyoming, United States - RVT140D175 | ecosystem: Environmental > Terrestrial > Soil > Contaminated >... | reverse complement strand
GACCTGCTGCACATCAGCGCGCCCAAGAACCACTTCCCGCTCGCGCACGAGGCGCGCCGCAGCCTGCTGCTCGCCGGCGGCATCGGCGTCACGCCGATCCTGTGCATGGCCGAGCGGCTGGCGATGAGCGGTGCCGACTTCGAGATGCACTACTGCACCCGCTCGCCCGCACGCACCGCCTTCCTGCAACGCATCCGCGACTCGGCCTTCGCGGCGCGGGTTCAGGTCCACTTCGACGACGGCGCCGCCGAGCAGCGCTTCGACCTTGCCGCCATGCTCGCCGCACCCGAGCCCGGCGTGCACCTCTACGTGTGCGGGCCGAAGGGTTTCATGGACGCGGTGCTCGCCGCGGCGCGCGCCAAAGGCTGGCCGGAGGCGCAGCTGCATTACGAGTTCTTCGCCGCCGTGCTGCAGAAGTCGGACGGCGACAGCGCCTTCGAGGTGCGCCTGGCGAGCTCCGGGCGCACCCTTGCGGTCGCCGCCGACCAGACGGTGGCCGCCGCGCTGACAGCAGCCGGGGTCGAGATCCCGACGTCGTGCGAACAGGGCGTGTGCGGCACCTGCCTCACCCGCGTGCTGGCCGGCGAGCCCGACCACCGCGACGCCTACCTGACGCCGGAGGAACAGGCCGCCAACGACCAGTTCCTGCCCTGCTGCTCGCGCGCCAAGTCGCCGCTGTTGGTGCTGGACCTGTAGCGCCGCGGCCGCCGCGCAAAAAGCGCGGCGGCGTCCGCTCAGCGTCCGCGCGGCCTTCCGACGCGGTGCAGCAGCTCCAGCAGGATGGCACGCTCGGCGGCGCTCAGCTCGCGCAGCGCCTCGTCCTCCATCGTGAGCGACAGCTCGCGGGCGCGCGTGGCGAGCTCGCGCCCGGCCGCGGTGAGGCACACCAGCTGTGCGCGGCGATCCTGCTCGCTGCGCACGCGTTCGACCAGGCCGCGCTCGACCAGCCGATCGACCAGCGTCGTCAGGTTGGGGGCCGACATCGCCAACGCCTGCGTGAGCCGGGTCTGGGTCACGTCGTCGTTGGTCAGAAGCAGCACCAGCAGCGAGAACTCGACCGGCCGCAACTGCAGGGGCTCACCGATGCGGGCCTGGAAGGCGGGACGCACATGCACGTCGGCACGCGCCATGGCGTAGCCGAGCAGATGTCCGAGGGCGGAATGGTCGATCGCGTCGGGCGCCGGGCGTGCACTGCGCCTGGCGCCCGTCCCGGTGTCCGGGCTCGTTGGCGCGGATGCATTCGGCGCGGGCATTTTCAGCTTTGGAGAGTTCATGGCGTGCGAAAGTATGCCAGCAATGCAGGCGACCGGCCTCGCCGTCGGCGAGGCCGGTCGCTGCAAGCGCGATCGGGATGACGGGGGGCGCCCGCTCAGGCGAGCCCGAGCAGGCGCTTGGCGTTTTCCTTCAGGATCAGCGGATGGACCTCCGGCTTGAAGCCGGCCTGCTCGAAATCCTTGAGCCAGCGATCGGGCGAGATGAGCGGAAAATCCGAGCCGAACAGCATCCGGTCCTTCAGCAGGGTGTTGGCGTACTGCACCAGCTGCGGCGGGAAATAGCGCGGCGACCAGCCCGACAGGTCGATCCACATGTTGGGCTTGTGCAGGCACAGCGACAGCGCCTCGTCCTGCCACGGCCAGCTCGGGTGCGCCATGACGATCTGCATGTCGGAGAAGTCGATCGCGACGTCCTCGAGCAGCATCGGGTTGGAGCGCCCCACCTTCAGTCCGCCGCCGCGCGGCATGCCGCTGCCGATGCCCGAGTGCCCAGTGTGGAAGATCGCCGGCAGCTTGTACTCGGCGATCACCTCGTAGATCGGCCACGCGAAGCGGTCGTAGGGATCGAAGCCCTGCACGGTCGGATGAAACTTGAAGCCGCGCACGCCGAACTCCTCGATCAGACGGCGCGCCTCGCGCGCGCCCATCCTGCCCTTGTGCGGGTCGATGCTGCCGAACGCGATCATCATGTCGCTGTTCTTGCGCGCGGCCTCGGCGATTTCCTCGTTGGGAATGCGGCGGCGGCCGATCTGGGTTTCCGAATCGACGGTGAACATCACCAGGCCGATCTTGCGCTCGCGGTAATAGGCCACGGTCTCGTCGATGGTCGGACGGTGATTGGAGCCGAAGTACTTGTCGGCCGCACGGTCGAACTCCTCGCCGAAGTGATCGTGGGCCTGGCAGCAGGAGACTTCCGCGTGGGTGTGGATATCGATCGCGATCAGGTCATCTGTTTTCATGGTGGTCCTCAGGCCTGGATAGCCTTGTCGTCTTTGAGATGGCCGCAGCCTCGTGCGCTGTCGGGCCATGGATGTTCCGGGTCTCGCTCTCGTCGGCCACGTTGGTGCGGGCGAAGGCGACACGCGCACCGAGCTCACCCGCCAGCGCGTTGCCGAGCTCGACGTTGAGGTCGGCGATCACCACCGCGGCGCCGGCCGCATGCAGCGCGCGCACGGTGGCCTCGCCCAGGCCCGAGGCGCCGCCGGTGACGATGAAGGTGTTGTGGTCGAATTTCATGCTTGCTCCCGACGCGTCATGTCCGCGGCCCCTTGCCCTTGCGCTCGAGGAAGTGCGCGATGCGCGCGGCGACCTCGGGGCCGGTCTGGGTCAGTGCGGCGGTCAGCGATTCGACGAACAAGCCATCGTCGCTGGCCATGTTGTCGATGCGCGAGATGGCGGACACCATCGCCCAGTTGGAGATGGGCGCGTTCTCGGCGATGCGGCGCGCGAGCTGCTGCGCCTTGGGCAAAGCCTCGCCGGGCCCGACGAGGTAATGCGCGAGCCCGAGGCGCAGCCCTTCGTCGGCGTCCAGGATGCGGCCGGTGAGCATCATCTCGCACATGCGCCCCGGGCCGATGATCCTGGCCACGCGCACCGAGCCGCCGCCGCCGACGAAGATGCCGTGCCGACCCTCGGGCAGCTGGTAGATGGTGCTCGGCTCGGACACGCGCACGTGGGTGGCGGTGGCCAGCTCCAGCCCGCCGCCGATTACCGCGCCCTGCAGCGCGGCGACGACCGGGATGCCGCCGTTCTGGATGCGGTCGAAGATGCGGTGCCAGCCGCGCGAGTGCCGCATCACGCCGAAGGGTTCGCGGTGCTGGTGCTCGGCGAGGTCGAGCCCGGCGCAGAAGTGCTCGCCTTCACCCGCCAGTACGATCGCCCGCGTTCCTTCCGGCGTGTCGATCAGTGCCGCCTCCAGCGCCGCCATCAGGCGGTCGCTGACCGCGTTGCGCTTGTCCGGGCGCGCCAGGGTGATCGCGTAGATGCCGTCATCGACCGAAGTCCTGACCAGTTGTTCGCTCATGCTTGCTTTCCTTGGTGGCGTCACGAACCCGGACGGGCGATGACGGTATCGCGCGGCAGCAGCAGGTAGGGGTCCTGCGTGCGGCCTTCGTACATCGCCTCGACCAGCGCCGCGCGATGCATCAGCACCGCGCGCTGGTTGATCGAGCCCTTGTCGGTGATCTCGCCCTTGTCGATCGACGGCGGCTCGACCAGCACGTGTCCGCGCGCGACGCGGTTGGCGCTGCCGGTGCCCTCGCGCCACAACCGGTCGACCAGTATCTGGAAGAACTGGCGCACCGGCGCCGCATGCAGCACGTCGGTCAGCGGGGCGGCGTCGGGCAGACCGGCGAGATTGCGGCACTCGTCGACGCGCGGCAGGAGCAGCACGCCGATGTCGTCACGGTTCACGCCCGCCACCACCACGTCCTGCACACAGGGTGCGCCGGCCGCGATGATCCGCGTCCGCAGCGGCCCGACGCTGACGAAGGTGCCGGTCGACAGCTTGAAGTCCTCGGCGATGCGCCCGTCGAACATCAGGCCGTGACCGGGGGCATTCGGGTCGATGAACTTCACCGCGTCGCCGGTGCGATAGAAGCCTTCGTCATCGAACGCCTCGGCGGTGAGTTGCGGTGCGCGCCAGTAGCCCGGCATCACGTTCGGGCCGCGGAAGCGGATCTCGGTCTTGCCCTGCAGCGGCACCAGCCTGACCTCGACGCCCGGGATCGGCAGACCGATATGACCCGAGCACAGATCCGTGCCGACCGCGAACATCGACGACGGCGCGGTCTCGGTCATCCCCAGCCCGGTGATCATGCGGATGCGCTCGCCCAGCGTGCGCTCGGCGAGCCGGTCGAGCTGGTCCCACACCGCCTGCGACAGGCCGGCACCGGCGAAGAAGAAGGCCCGCAGGCGCTTGAACAGCGTCTCGCGCAGCACGTCGTCGCGCTCCATCGCCGCGGCGATCTCCTCGAAGCCCTTGGGCACGTTGAAGTACACGGTGGGCGAGATCTCGCGCAGGTTGCGCAGCGTCTCGGCGGTGCCCTGCGGCGTGGGCTTGCCGTCGTCGATGTAGAGCGTGCCGCCGTTGTACAGCGCGATCCCGACGTTGTGGTTGCCGCCGAAGGTGTGGTTCCACGGCAGCCAGTCGACCAGCACCGGCGGCTCCTCGGCGAGGAAGGCCAGGCACTGGCGGATCATCTGCTGGTTGGCGCACAACATGCGGTGGGTGTTGACCACCCCCTTGGGCAGCTTGGTCGAGCCGGAGGTGAACAGGAACTTGACGATGGTGTCGGGCGTGAGCCGCGCGCGCACGGCATCGACCGCTTCGCCCGGCGTGGTAGCCAGCAGATCGGCGAACGGCGTCACGTCCCGGTCGGGCAGCGAACCCTCGCCGAGCACCACTTCGACGTCGGCCCCGACGGTCGCCGCGATCGCCCTGGCGTAGGCCGGCCCGGACGCGAACACCAGTCCCGGGGTGGTCTCGCCGATGATGTGGCGCAGCTTGCCGTAGTCCTGCGACACCAGCGCGTAGGCGGGCGAGATCGACGCATAGGGGATGCCGGCGAACATCGCGCCGAAGGCGAGCGTCAGGTGCTCGGGGCTGTTCTCGGCCAGGATCAGCACCGGGCGCTCGACCGACAGCGGTCGCGCGAGCAGCGCCTCGCCCACGGCGCGCGCGCGGGCGAGCATCTGCGCATAGGAGATGCGCAGCCAGTCGCCGCCCTTGTCGCGGCGCGCGACGAAGGTCCGCTCGGGCGCCACCTGCGCCCAGTCGGCGAGGCGATCGTTGAGGACGTCCGGGAAGGGCTTGAGCGCCTCGGTCGAGGTGAGCAGCGTCGTGCCGTCGGCGCGCCGCTCGACCTTCGCCTCGACGCAGCCGCCGACCGCGACGGCTCGATAGCGGGGATGCGCAGCGGCGTTCATCGGCATCCCTCCGGTAGTGCACAGGGCGCGTAGCGAAGGAAGGGGCGGCGCGGTGCGCCACGGGTTTCGCAGGACGTCGACGAGGCGCGCCCGATATGAACAGCGTGATCCATGGAATTCCTTGTCTCCTGAAAATGCATGGGTCGTCCGCAACCGTGAAGAGGCCCTTCCCGACCACTCTTGCACCGCGCCAACGAGTTCATTTTTCGTTATGTTTTATAAACATTAGACGAATTGAGCGAGAAGGTAAAGCGTGATTCGCAGCCACCCCTTATCGCCCTCCATTACTTGGCCATACGGTCGCGTTCGACGGCACACGAGGCGCTTCCGCGGTTAATGGCTGCGGGGCTATCGCTTATTCCTTAAAACCTGTCTACCGCCTCCCCGACCATGATCGCCCTCCCTTCCGGATGCCGGCCGGGCGCCAAGAGAATGCCCACCGCCCCTGCACATCGGAGCGGTGGACATCAAGCCGGCGGGCAAGCGGGATTGGGAGGAGACTGGCGCACCGGGGAGAGAAACCACGCCGTGGGAGCCGGCTATGCAGGTTCCGGCGGGTCCCGGTCGATATCCGCCGCCTTGCACCACGCGCCTGCGCGCCGGATGCGCGCCTTTCCGAAGCAGCGAAATTCATTGCGCGACATCGATCACCACCTTGCCCACCTGGGCGTTCGATTCGAGATAGTGGTGCGCGGCGACGATCTGGTCGAAGGGAAAGACCCGGTCGATCACCGGACGAAGGGCACCGGCAGCCAGGCCGGCCTCGATGAAGCTGCGTGCAGCCTGAAGGCGTGCCGCGTCGCGCAGCAGCTCGAACACCAGGTATCCCCGTAGCGACAGGCCCCGGGCGACCGCGGCGTGGAAGGGAAACGGCGTCTGTACTGCCTGGCCGCTCAGGTTGCCGTAGATCACCAGGGTGCCGCCGGGGCCGAGCGCGTCAGCCAGCGCCAGCACGGCGGGCCCGGCGACCGGATCGAAGGCGAGCCGCGCGCCCTTGCCGCCGGTGATGCGCGCCACCTCGGCCGCCAGCGCGTTGCCGGGAGCGAGGACGTGGGCCGCCCCGTGCGCACGCAACACGTCCGTCTTGGCCGCGGTACGCGTGAGGGCGATCGGCGTTGCGCCCAGCATGCGCGCGATCTGGATGGCGGCCAGACCGACGCTGCTCGAGGCCGCGGAGATCAGCACCGCATCCCCGGGGCCGATGCGGCCGATCTCCACCAGCGCGCCGTAGGCGGTGAGGCTCGCCATCCACAACGCCGCGGCATCGGTCGCACTCAGCCCCGCAGGCGCAGGAATGAGCGCATTCGCCGGCACGATCGCGCGCTCGGCATAGGTGCCGTAACGGTTCATCGAAAAGGCCGGCAGCACGCACACGGTGTCGCCCACCGCCACCCCGGCGACGCCAGGGCCGACGGCCTCCACGACTCCGGCGGCCTCGTAGCCCAAGCGCGACGGCAACTGCGGCGTCTCCAGATACCGACCCGCGCGATAGGCCGCCTCGGCGCGGTTCAGACCGATGGCGAGGACGCGCAGGCGGACTTCGCCGGCGCCGGGTTCGCCGACTTCGAGGTCCTCGAAGGCCAGCACCTCGGGACCGCCGACACGATGGAAGCGGACCGTGCGCGCCTTCATGCGCGCTCGCTCGTGTTCGCTGCCAGAGCCCGGCGCAGGACGCTGGCGACCTGGTCCACCGCGATCCGGGCCGCGTCGAGCGCACCGCCCATGCTGATGAAGCCGTGCGCGAGGCCGGCGTATACGACCAGGGTGACGTGAGTCCCGGCCGCGGCGAGCTTGTCCGCGTAGGCGATGCCCTCGTCGCGCAGCGGGTCGTAGCCGGCCACCAGCACCAGCGCCGGCGGCAGACCGCCGAGCTCGTCGGCGAACAGCGGCGCCACGCGAAAATCCGTTACCGCGCGGCGGCCACCGAGGTAGAGCTCGGTGAAGTACCACGCCGAACGGCTGGTCAGCGTGTAGCCCTCGCCGTGGCGACGATACGAGTCGAACATGCCCGGTTCGGGCGCGGTGACGGGATAGATCAGCACCTGCCGCACCAGCGCCGGCCCGCCGCGGTCCCGCGCCAGGATCGCGCACACCGTGGCCAGGTTGGCCCCGGCGCTGTCGCCGGCAACGGCGATTCGTGCCGGATCGATGCCCAGTTCGCCCGCATGCGCGGCCAGCCACACCAGCGCGGCATAACTGTCGTCCACCGCGGCCGGGAACGGATGTTCCGGTGCGAGACGGTAGTCGACCTGCACCAGCACGCAGTCGGCCTGCGCGCACAGCACGCTCGCCACGCCGTCGTAGTCCTGCGGCCGCCCGACGACGAAGCCACCGCCGTGCAGGTACAGGACGGCGCCGCGCACACCACCCGACCCGCGCGGCCGATAGATGCGCAACACCAGCTCGCTGCCCGGGCCGTCGATGCGCCGCTCCTCGATAACCACGTCGGCGACGGGCACGTCGCCCCGGGCGAGGATCTGGCTATACAGCTCGCGCGCCGCCGCCGGCGGCAGATCGGCGAAATCCGGCGCGCCGGAGGCGCGCATTCCTTCAAGCAGATTGTGCAGCTGGATGTCGAGCATCGAGTGTTCTCCGGATAGTGGACGGGTCCTCGTCGTGCGGGAGCACGGTGTCGGCCGAAAAGACGCTGTGGGATGCCGCTTCGGCGGCGGCCGTATCGGCCCGCTCGACGGCTGGCGCCGGTTTCAGCAGGAAGTGCGCCAGCGCCGGCAGCAGGATGAGCGCGCCCAGCATGTTGAGCAGGAACATGAAGCCCAGCAGGATGCCCATGTCGGCCTGGAACTTGATCGGCGAGAAGGCCCAGGTCGCCACCGCCACCGCCAGCGTCGCCCCGGTGAGCAGCACCACCCGCCCGGTAAAGCGCAGGGCGAGCTGGTAAGCCTCGCCCAGGCTCGCGCCGGCGCGCAGGCCGCCGAGCAGCACCGCAAGAACGTACAGCGCGTAATCCACGCCGATGCCGACGCCGAGCGCGATCACCGGCAGGGTCGCCACCTTGACGCCCATGCCGAGCGCCACCATCAACGCCTCGGACAGCACCGAGGTGAGCATCAGCGGCAGCACCGCAAGCAGCACCGCGCGCCAGGAGCGGAAGGTGATCCAGCACAGCACGATGACCGCGCCATACACCAGATAGAGCATCTGGCGCATCGCCTTCTCGACCACGATGTTGGTCGCGGCCTCGATGCCGGCACTGCCGGCCGCCAGCAGGAAGCGGGTGTCGTCGTCGTTGTTGGCCGCGGCGAAGGTCTCCACCGCCGCTACTACGCGCTCCAGCGTTTCCGCCTTGTGGTCCTGCAGATAGACGTAGACCGACAGCAGGTTGCAGCCCTGGTTGAAGAACTCGCGCGGCGCGCGGGTCTGCACCGCGCCGAGCGCGGCGTCGTTGGGGATGAGGTCGAGCCACTTGAAGTTGCCTTCGTTGTAGCCCACGGTGGCGTAGCGGGAGAGCTTGGCCATCGAGTTGGTGGCTTCCACGCCCGGCAGCTGTTCGAGCTGCCAGGTCAGGTCGCGCACCCGCGACAGCACCTTGTAGCGGGTGCAGCCGTCTTCCGGCGTGCGCACCATCACCACGAAGATGTCGGCGCTCGCGGCGTAGTTGGCGACCATGAAGGCGGAATCGCGGTTGTAGCGCGAGTCGGCGCGCAGCTCCGGCGCCCCCGGGTCGAGGTCGCCGATCTGCAGGCGCTGCCCGGCCACGACGCCGACCACCGCCAGCACGACACTCGCGGCGATCGCGGCGATCGCCCACGGACGCCGGGTGAACAGGCCTAAGAAACGCCACACCGCGTCCATCGGCTGGCGCCGCGGCGTACCCGTCCCGGCGGCCTCGACCGGAACACCGCGCGCCGCCGCAGCGCGGCTCACCCCGACGTAGGACAGCAGCACCGGTAGCAGGATCAGGTTGGTGAAGATCAGCACCCCGACGCCCAGGCTGGCGGTCAGCGCGAGCTCGCGGATCACCCCGATGTCGATCACCAGCAGCACGGCGAAGCCGACCGCGTCGGTGATCAGCGCGGCCATGCCGGTGCGGAACAGGCGGCGGAAGGTGTGGCGGGCGGCCTCGTACCTGTGCGTGCCGCGCCCCACGTCCTGCATGATGCCGTTCATCTTCTGCGCACCGTGGCTGATGCCGATCGCGAACACCAGGAAGGGCACCAGCACCGAATAGGGGTCGAGCGCGAAACCGAGCGCGGACAACAGCCCCAGTTGCCACAGCACGCCGACGAGCGAACAGCCGGTCACCAGCAGGGTGCTGCGCACGCAGCGGGTGTAGGCGAACAGCACCGCGCCGGCGATCAGCACCGCGAGGACGAAGAACACCAGCACCTGACGCAGGCCGTCGATCAGGTCGCCGACAATCTTGGCGAAACCGGTGATGTGGATGCGGATGCGCTCGGTCTGGTAGCGGGCCCGGATATCCTCGATGCGGTGCGAGAAGTCGGCGTAGTCCATCGCCTGGCCGGTGCGCGGATCCTTGTCGAGCAGCGGCACGTAGATCACGCTGGAACGGAAGTTCTCCGCCACCAGCTGCCCGATCTCGCCCGAGCGCTGCACGTTCACGCGCACGGCGTGCAGGCTCTCGGCCGAACCGTCGTAGTCCTCGGGGATCACGGTGCCGCCGTCCAGGCCCTCCTCGGTGACGGCAACCCAGCGCGTGGCGGGGGTCCACAAGGACTTCATGTACGGCCGATCCACGCCCGGCAGCAGATAGATCTCGTCGTTGATGCGCGCCAGGGTGTCGAGGTAGGCCTGGTCGAAGATGTCGCCCTCCTCGACCGCCACCGCGATGCGCAGCGAATTTCCCAGCCCGGCCAGGTCGGCCTTGTGGGCGAGGAAGTTGGCGATGAAGGGGTGTCCGGTGGGGATCATCTTCTCGAAGCTCGCATTGAGCTGCAGGCGCGCGGCCTGCCACCCCAGCACCAGGGTGGCGAGCAGGCACAGGAGAAGGATGAGCGGGCGCCGGTTGAAGATGAGGCGCTCGGCAAGGGAGCCCGACCGGGGGTCGAAGTCTCCGCTCGTCTGCGCCATCGTCGCGGTGGCGCTTGCACTGTCGGTGGTCAAAGTCTGCTCCTTGGGTTGGGGGCCCGTTCGTTCCGCTGTCTGTTGTTGTGTGCGCCTACGGCAGGCCCAGGCGGTGGGCACCGACCAGGCTGGCACCCACCACCGCGCCGTCCGCCGCCTGGGCCAGCCCGGCCAGCGGCAGGGCCGGCAGATCGGGCACCCGCCCGAAACTGCGGCCCGCATCGCGGCTCACCAGCAGCTCGCCGGCCTGGCTGACCAGCGCCGGGCTGCCGTCGGCGAGCACGGTGCCCGCGCTGAGGGACTCCGACTGGCCGGTGTCGACCCGCTGCCAGGTGTCGCCGCGATCGTCGGAGCGGAACGCGTTGCCGCGCAGGCCGAAGGCGATGAAGGCCCCGCCCGGCTCGCTGATCACGCCGAAGAAGCTGCCCGCATACGGCGATTCGAGCGCCTCGAAGTGCTCGCCGCCGTCGCGCGAGCGCAGCAGCGTGCCCTGCTCGCCCACCACCAGCAGGACGCCCTGCGCGGCGCTCATGCCGTACAGGTGAAAACCGTCCGGATTGGGCATCCGGTCGTGCCACGGCCGCCAGTTGAGGCCGCCGTCGTCGGTGCGAAAGATCTGGTTGTAGGCGCCGAGCACGAAGCCGGTTCGGGTATCGGTGAAATGGACGTCGAGAAATGGCTTGTCCGGTCCCTCCTCCACCAGCCGGCGGGCATTGCGAAGGCCACGTTCGGCCGCCTCGCGCGTCTCTTCGCCGGCATCCCGTGCGCGCGCCTCGGCCTCCTTCAGCACCCGCTGCGCGGCGGCGACGCCGTCGAGTTGCTTGACCCAGGTCTCACCGCCGTCGGCGCTGTGCAGGACCGTCCCCAGGTGGCCGACGGCCCAGCCATGGCGCGCGTCGACAAAGCGCACCGCGGTGAGCGACACCGACACCGGAACGCGCGCCTGGCGCCAGCTGGCGCCGTTGTCGTCGCTGAGCAGGACGATGCCCTGCTCGCCCACCGCAACCAGGCGCGCGCCGGCGCGGGTGACTGCCAGCATCGCCTGCTGCGTGGCCCTGGCCGACGCCAGTGCCGGCTGCGCGAGCACGGCGAAGCCGGCACTGGCCGGCGGGGACGCAGACCATGCATGGCCCGCAAGGAGGAACACACAGGCCGGCACAACCGCACGCAGGGCCGGCAATAGGGGGTTCGTATGGCTGTTGTCGATCATGATTCGCTTCACCGAGGCAGCGCCCGGCACCGCGCCGGCCGCGGTCGAAACCGGGGTCGGCACGGCGGCGGAAGCTGCCGAGTCATATTCGCGCGCCGCATCGCAGATGGCCGTGGCGGGCCCGTCGGTCGGCGGCATCGCGCGCCTCGCCACGGCGTCTCCGCTCAGCGCGCGCCCTGGTTGGCGAGCTCTTCCGGGCTCCAGATGTTCTCGGACTTCGGCGCGCCGACCTTGTAGTGCGTGGCCGCTTCATTCATCGCGGCATTGAAGTAGTAGGCACCGGTCTGCAGGTCGTAACCGCCCCACATGACGTTGGTCACCAGCGCCGGCAGCTCGGGCACCAGATAGGTGAGCGAGTAGTTGGAGCGCCACAGGTCGCCCTTGGCGTCCCAGCCGTCGAACAACACGATCTGCCACGAGTCCTCGTCGATGTAGTACTTGCGCTTGGGCACGGTGTGGCGCTTGCCGGGCTTGAGGGTGGCCTCCACCACCCACACGCGGTGCAGTTCCCAGCGCACGTGGTCGGGGTTGAGGAAGTGCGTGCCGACCAGCTCATCGACTTTCTTCAGAGCCGCACGGTTGTTGTTGTAGGGGATAAACACTTCCTTCTTGCCGACCAGCTTGTACTCGTGGCGGTCGATCGGCCCGAACATCATGAAGGCCTCGTCGAACAGGCCGACCCCGGAGGTGACGAAGTCCGGCGTGTCGTAGGCGACCGAGGGCGCCTTGCGCACGCGCCGCTGGCCGACCAGGTATTGCCAGATGTCGCGTGACCTGCCCGCCATCGACGCGTCGTGCGCGAGGATCGCCTCGCCCGCCTTGGAACCCGGCCCGGATACGATGAAGCGGCCCAACGCGTAGGTTCCGCGGTAGGCGTCGAGCTTGCCGTCCTGGTAGTAGTAAGGCCACTGCTGCAATTCGTCGCCCTCGCTGGCCAGCGCGCGGCGCCCGTCGGCGGTCACGATGAAGGTGCGCAGGGCGTAATGGACCGACTGCCCGAACCAGCTCAGGCGGTGGTTCCACATGATCTCCTCGCCGTTGGCCGGGATCGGGAAGGGAATGCCGCCGTAGGCACCGCTCACCGACGTGGCGTCGTCGGCCAGCTTCGCCCGGGTCGCGTTGGCGAAGGTGTTGTCATAGACCCACTGCGGGCCCCCGGCCGTGCGTCGGGTCGGATAGACGTCAATGCGGAAGTCCGGGTAGCGCGCGAACAGGGCCTTCACCCCGTCGGTCAGCTTGTCGGCATGCTGGGCGACGTTTCCCGCCGTGATCCGCAGCACCGGCTTGTCCGCCGCAAACGGATCGGGGCGCGGCGTGCCGTTCTGGTAGCCGTTCGGAACCTTGGCGTAGCCGCCGTCCCAGGCCGGAATGGAGCCGTCCTTGTTGCCGGCCTTCTCGGCGCCGAACGGGGTCAGGCCGGTCTTCAGCCTGGCCGCCTCGTCGGCGGTCACGGCGGCGACCGCCGCGTGCGTGCCGAGGGCGAGCGCGATGGCCGCCACCGTGGTGCGTAGAGCGCTGTTCATGTCGTGTCGTCTCCGTTAGAAGGTGCGCTGAATGTTGAAGGAAACGAAATCCCGGTCCTTCAGCGTCTGTTTGAACGAAAGCATGGGCGTGGCGGAGTTTTGCGGCGTGACGAAGCTGAACTCGTCGCCGAGGAAGCGCACGTAGCTCATGCCGAACTTCCATACGTTCTGGTAGGTGCCGTTGACGCCGAGCGAGAAATCGCCGCCGTGCGAGCTGCCGCCGTTGAAGTTGGCGACGGCGCCGGAGCGGCCCTCGAAGTTGTAGCCGAGAGCGATCGGCACCTCGAGGTCGAGGCCGGGCAGCACCTGGAAGTAGGCGGGCGAGAAGATCATGCGCATCGCCCACGCATCGCGCGTGGTGTTCGGGTCGAGCGCAGCCCGGTTCTTGTCCACCGACAGCACGCGGTTCCACGCCAGCTCGGCGAGCACCGCGCCGCCGCCCCACAGGGCCGACGGCTGCAGCACGTAGATGCCGGACAGGTTGGCATGGGCGGTCTTGCCCACCGGGTAGAGGATGTTGCCGCGGTTGTCCGCGGCCTGGAAAAGGGAGATCTGCGGATCGCCGTTGAGCGGCGCGTTGTGCCGCACCGAACCCTCGGCGGCCAGGTTCAGCTGCCCGATCGAGGTCGTCGCGCTGGCGCCGAAGGTCCGGATCCCTTCCGCATAGACGGTGCGGATCGTTCCGCCGACCGGATCGAAGTAGAAGCTGGTCGGCGTCTTGGCGTGATAGCGGGCGAAATACAGGCCGTACTCGAAATCGCTGCCCTCGGGCGCGAAGCGCAGCTGGAGACCGCCCTGCCCCGAATCGCGCGGCTCGAGGTTGGAGATCTGGTTCCAGGCCACGCCGGGGCCGACGATGAGCGACTCCGAACCGTCTCCCGCCCAGTCGATATTGGACAGGTAGCTGCCGACCGCCGGAATCTTGGTTTCGTCCCAGCGAAACTGGTAGTAGGCGCCGAGCGACAGCCCCGGCACGATCTGCAGCGTGCCCGAGACCTGCTCGACCGGCCGCAACACCTCCTTGAACTGCGAGCTGGGCACCGTCAGCAGCTTGACCAGGTCGATCGGCCCCTGCGCGTCGGCGATGCCATTGGCGCCGAAGAACAGCGTCTCGCCATACACCAGCGAGTGGCGCCCCAGGCGCAGGTTGGTGCGCATGCTGCCCACGTCGAAGTTGCCGTAGACGAAGGCGTCGAGCAGCTCGGCGCGGCGCCCGTGCAGGTCCCGCGTGTCGTCGGTGAACTCGTCGTAGGGGACGCTGGTCGAGTTGTTGGTGAACGGCGAATCGTGGTCGTTGTTGCGGTTGTAGACGTCGTCGTACCAGGCCGCCGCGCTCAGCCGAAAGCCGACGTTGCGGT
>Ga0214472_10004742_pt1 | contig 14335 bp, 12 predicted proteins | sample RVTome_6_FD_207662 | JGI IMG/M metagenome (GOLD analysis project Ga0214472, IMG submission 207662) | Soil microbial communities from uranium-contaminated site in the Upper Colorado River Basin, Wyoming, United States - RVT140D175 | ecosystem: Environmental > Terrestrial > Soil > Contaminated >... | reverse complement strand
GCGTTTCCTGGACGACGACCTTGTCACCGAGTTGCTTCTTGATCGCCTCGACCTCCGGCCCCGGCAGGTTCCGGAACTCGACGTACGCGCGCCCGGACCGGATCGCCGCCGCCCGCACGGACGTCTCCGTGCTGATGAAGAACTTGTACCCGTCGAGGTAGGGACGATCCTTGACGAAGTAGTCGGGGTTCCTTTCCCCCTCGAACGTGGAGCCGCGCACGTAGCTCTTGAACTTGAAGGGGCCGGAGCCGACGACCTTCGTCTTGAAGTAGTTGGGGTCCTGGTCCAGGTACTTCTTCGGGAAGATGACGTTCCAGGGCGAGGCCAGGTTGGCGATGAGGGAGGCCGACGGGAACTTGAGCCTGAACACCACCGTGCCGGGGTCGGGCGCCTCGACCCGCTCGATCGCCGTGAAGGCGGTCCGCCGCGAGCTTCGGACCCCCTGCGGGGGGAAGACGATCTTGTCGTAGCTGGCTTTGACATCGGCGGCCGTCAACGGCGAGCCGTCGTGGAACCGGATTCCCTGCCGGATCTTGAAGGTGTAGATCAGGCCGTCGGGCGAGATCTTCCACTCGGTGGCCACGTCCCCGATGATCTTCGGGAAGCTGTGCGGGTCGAACTGCAAGAGCGTGCTGTAGAGCGGAGCCACGAGCTGGATGTTGGCGAAGGTGCTCTCCTGGTGGGGGTCGAGGCTCGGCGGCTCCGCGCCGATGACCGCCAGCAGGACGCCTCCCCGGCGCGGCGTTTCCGCCGCCCGGACCACGGCGGGGGTCGCCACCGCCGCCGAGACGACCAGCAGCGCGAGTGCAGCGACGCTGAACAGCATACGATGAAGTCGAATTCTTACCGCCATCTGACACCTCCCTCGGAAATGGAACGTTGCACGGAGGTCCAACGCCCCCGCTCTGCGCTCTCAGTCCTCCGCCAGCCAGACGTCCTGGAGCTGCTGGTTGGAGTAGTGGCTGGGCGGGGCGACGTAATTCTTCACCTTGGCCCAGTGCACCACGTTCCGCGTCGACCAGAGGCCCGGCAAGTAGTACGCACTCTCGAGGACGACCTTCTCCAGCTCATTGACGAGCCTCTTGCGCTCGACGGGGTCGATGACCCTCGACTGTCTCGCGAACAGGTCGTCGATCCTGGGGTCGGAGAACCGGCTCCAGTTCTGGGTGCTCCCCGTGACGTAGCGACCGAGGAACGAATCGGGGTCATCCGTGTACTCGACCGTCGGGGCGATGATCGCCTCGAAGTTCCCCGTGTTCTGTCCATCCGCGAACCAGGCCGCCGTCTCGAGCGGTCGGTGCTCGGCCTCGACCCCGATCTTCTTCCACTCCTGGATCACGAACACCGCCCAGTCCTGGTAGGGAAGCTTGATGTTGCGGTTCTTCAACACGACCTTGAGGCCGCTCCCGTAGCCGGCCTCGGCCAGGAGCCGCCGGGCCTCGGCCCGGCTTTTCTCGGCGTCCCTCCAGAAACCCGGAAGCTTTTGGAGCTCCGCCTCCGGCATCCCCCACTCCGAGTCCGGACGGATCAATCCCCCGACATTCTTGAGCCCCGTGAGCGGGTAGAGCACCTTGCCCGCCGTGTACCGATCGATGCCCAGCGTGAGAGCCTTGCGGACACGAACGTCGTTGAACGGCTTCACCGTGTTGTTGACCGCGATCCCCCAGTGGGCGGTCCAGGGCGTTTCCTGGACGGCGACCTTGTCGCCGAGTTGCCTCTTGATCGCCTCCACATCGGCCCCGGGCAGGTTGCGGAACTCGATGAAGGCGCGCCCGGAGCGGATGGCCGACGCCCGCACGGACGTCTCAGGGCTGATGAAGAACTTGTACCCGTCGAGGTAAGGCCGGTCCTTGACGAAGTAGTCCGGGTTCCGCTCCCCCTCGAACGTGGAGCCGCGCGTGTAGCTCTTGAACTTGAACGGCCCGGAGCCCACGACGTTTGTCTTGAAATAGTTGGGATCCTTGTCCAGGTACTTCTTCGGGAAAATCACGTTCCACGGCGAGGCCAGGTTGCTGAGGAGGGAAGCCGACGGGAACTTCAGCGTGAACACCACGGTGCCGGGGTCGGGGGCATCGATGCGCGCGACCGCCGTGTAGGCGTTCTTCCGCACGCTGCGGACCCCCTGCGGCGGAAAGACGATCTTGTCGTACGTGGCCTTCACGTCCGCGGCCGTCATCACGGAGCCGTCGTGGAACCGGACGCCCTGCCGGATCTTGAAGGTGTAAGTGAGCTTGTCGGGCGCGATCTTCCACTCGGTGGCCACGTCGCCGATGATCTTCGGGTAGCTGTACGGATCGATCTGCAGGAGCGTGTTGTAGAGCGGAGCCACGAGCTGGATGTTGGCGAAGGTACTCTCCTGATGGGGGTCGAGGCTCGGCGGGTCGGCGCCGATGACCGCCAGCAGGACGCCCCCCCGGCGCGGGGTTTCCGCCGCCTGGACCGCAGCGGGAATCGCCGCAAGCGCCGACAGGACCAGGAGCGCGAGCGCAACGACGGTGAACCGCATCGGGTGACGCCTGACCTGTGCCGCCATTTGACACCTCCCACGCCCGGACACTCGGGCTCAGCTGACCTTCCAGATGCTTCCCGTCTTCGCCAGGTGTTTGATGGGTGTGAGGGACTCGACCTGCCATCCCTTTTCTCGCAGCCAGACCTCGAAGTCTTCCCGCTTGGTGCCGTGGCATTCTGCCAGCAAGCGTCCGTCTCCGAGCGCAAAGACGGTCGTGACGGTAGTCTGCGCATCCGGCCGCCACTGACTCGTCTCGCGCAATTCTTCGCCGAACTTCGCGATGTCATCCCATCCGGGTGCGGTCCCGATGGCTATCCAGCGTCCCATGTCGCCTCCCTTGCGACCCGACACGCCGCGAGCGTTCCCGCTCCGGTGTCGAGGCGTCCTTGGCGGGCTATGCGCTCTTCGGTGGCACGAAGGGGTACGGGACCGGCCGGCCGCCGCGAATGGGAAGGACGATGGTCGCCGTGCCCGGACAACTCTCGATGCCGTTCTGGAGCCGCATACCGACTTCCAGGTCGGCGTAGCCGAGCCCCTCCTGCTCGCGCTTGCCGGTGACCGTCGCCCAGCAGGTGATGGTGTCGCCAGGCACGATCATGGCGCGGTGCTGAAAGGACACCTTCCATGGCCACCCGTCGGGGAGGCAGAGGTCTTTCAGGTAGCGGGGCATGATGCTCTGCTTCCACGAGCCCTGGCCCAGAATGTTCGGCAGGCCGTCGTGGTAGATGGCGAAGCTCTGGTCGTAGTGGATGCGGTGCCAGTTCTCGATCGCCGAGCTCCACCGGAAGAGATGCGTGGGGGTCAGCGGGCCGATGACCAGCGGGGGCATCGACTGGCCCACCGCGACGTCGTCGTAGTGGAGCTGCGGCTTCTTCCGGAGCTCGTCTGCGGTCACCATGCGCACTCTCCCTGGCAGCCCGACCTACCGGCGAATGGTAGAGGCTCTGAGGATGCAGAGCAGCTGACCGTTCTGGTCGGTGTATGTCGTCTCGATCGTGATGATGAGCATGGGGCTGCCGTCCTTGTTGACGCGCTCCTTGACGTCCGCGATCTTCGCCTGCGAGTAGATCCGGTCCCCGAGAGTCGGATACTTGTAGAGCTCGATCTCGTTGCCGGCGTTCAGGATCCGCTTCAGGTCGGTGGGGATCGGCGGTAACGACCCCCGGGTCTCGGCCCGCTCCACGCCGCCGATGCCGTCGGAATTCGGGTTCTCGAGAAAGGCGCGGGTGATCGGATCATCCGCGCCGGGCGGGGTCTTCCTGCTGAGGTACGTGCAGTAGATCGGCGGGGTCACGATCCCGCCGAACCTGGTGGTCTTGGCGAACGCCGCGTCCCAGTAGCGGGGATCCGGGTCCATGATCGCTTGCGTGAAGCGGCGCAGGTCTTCCTGCTCGATACCCCAGAGGTTCGCCTCCACCCGCTCGGCGGTGACGCCGATCAGGGCCCGTATCTCGTCCGTGAGCGCGCTCTTCCTCTCGGCCATGCCGTCCCCCCTCAGATCCGGAGCGATACCGCGACTAGCTCGAGGGCTTCGGGAAGAAGTCCTCGTTCCACGGCCAGCCCCCATTTACCTCGAACGGCGGCAGCCCTTTCTGGACACGCTCGAGATAGGGGCTGCCGATCGGCTCGTTCCACGGGTTGATGCATCCCTCGTACATCTTCGGCCCCAGCTTGAAATGCTTGGCCTGCTCGACCGTCTCCACGAAGGGAGCGTTCGCGTCAAACATGTGCTCCAGCTTGGTCGGCCGCGGACCAGTCCGGGAGACATGCCCCCAGGCCATCCGTCCGATCGTCTCTTCGAGCAGCCAGACACAGTCGATGAGCTTGTCCAGATCCACGCCCGTCTCGATCCCCATGCCGTCCAGCATGTGCATGAAGTCCTCGGTCGGCGCCATGCCCGTGGCCCGCCCGGTGCCGCAATACGGACAGCCGCCGACGCCGCCGATGGTGCCTTCGAGATGGAGCGTGTCCTTGCCTTCCAGGGTCTTGATGGCCGCATACGCGGAGGTCAGCGCCATGCCCCGGGCGTTGTGCAGGTGGGCCCGGAAGTCGTTGACGTCCGGCCACTGCTTCTTCACGCGGGTGAAGATCTCCTCGACCTTGACCGGATGGCACCAACCCATGGGGTCGCCGATGCCCACCGACGTGACCTTGATGCCGACCGCGTCCCACAGCTCGTGCTGCTTCTCCAGGAATTTCATCGTCATGTCGACGGTGAAATCGCCCACGAAGTTCGAGCCGAAGCTGGCATTCGTGCCGATGCCGGCCTCGGTCGCGTCCTTCTCCTTGGCCGCGGCGATGATCTTCGGCCACGCCGCCATCTCCTGCATCTGGGAGCGGTTGGTGTTCCGCCTGGCGAAGACGTCGCACATGTGACAGAAGAGCCGGGGTTTCCCGGACCCCCGCTCGATCGTCAGCGGCGGCGAGTACTTCTTCGCCCGCTCGACGCCCTTCTCGTTCAATGCCAGGGCGGTATAGGTCACCCCCGGCTTCGGGCGAAACTTCTCCATGAGCTCGTCCATGCGGGCCATCTGGGGCGTGTACTTCGGGCTCACGAAGGAGCCGACCACGATCCGCTTCAGCCCCGTCTCCGAGAGGGCTTCGAGCAGCGCCACTTTGGCCTCGATCGGGATCTCGGCAGCCTCGATCTGCATGCCCTCGCGCATGCCCTCCTCGGTGTAGACGATCGTAGGATAGCGTCCCGCCATGGTGTTCTCCTTTTGTGCTCTCGCGCTAGCGCGGCACGGTCACCGCGTCCATGAGCTCCCCGGCGTCGGCGAGGGATTCCAACCGCTGCACAAGCTGGATGGGACGGGCGATCCGTTCGCGGTCGAAGACGTACGCCGCGTTGGCGCGGAACTTGTCGACCACTGCATCGCCGGTAAGGTGCATCGCCGGCTGAAGAACCATATCATGCGCCCGCCCGTCCCGCATCCTTACCAGCAATCGAGCCTCCGGGTTACCGTCGGTGATGTGCGGACGGCGCAGCGTCACGTCGGGGTTGCGGGTCAACCGGACCCGCGCCATGAACGCCTGAATGTCGCCCTGGTCGGCGCGCTTGTCGGTGAACGTGTCCAGGTCGACCTTGCCGTCGATGACGGCGGCGGCGATGTTGTAGCGCAGACAGAACTTGCCATCCAGTCCCCGGTGGACCTCGTCACGGAGAAGCGCGCCAGTGCACGGGACGTTGGGACCGATGTGCTCGATCAGCTCCACGTCGTCCGGGTTGATCGTGTGCGTCCGGAGGAGTTCCAGCAGGCCGGTGAGGGTCTGGTGATTGCCGCCACAGCAGGGCCACGGCTTGACCCGCGTGCCCTCCGAGACGAGGTGGTAGAGGTCGCCCAGGAACTTGGTCACCGCCGGGAGATTGCACTTGGCCCCGCCGAAGTTGTCCGCGTAGCCCTGACGGCCCTCGATGATGTCCGGATCGGCCGTGAAGCCCCTGGCGGCCAGCTTGGCGGCGACCACGCCGCTCCGCGCGGCGTGGCCGGGATGGAACGGCTTCGTCATCGTGCCGAAGTTCCGCCGCAGGCCGCTCGCCTGGGAGCCGGCAATCCCCAGGGCCATCCGGGTCTTCTGGACGTCCAGGCGCAGGAGCTTGCTGGCGACGACCGCCGAAGCCATGGCGCCGAAGATCGCCGTCGGGTGCCAGTCCCTGTCGGGGTGCAAGTTGGTGCTGAGCCGAGTGCCGACCTCGTACCCGACGACCCAGGCCGCCAGCACCTCGCGGCCCGACAGGTGCAACTCCTCGGCGAGGGCGAGCGCGGGCGGGGTGAGGACGATCGCCGGATGCCCGCCGATGCCGCCCAAATCGTCGAAGTCCTCGGCGTGACCGAGCGCGCCGTTGGCAAAGGCGGCGTTGGCAGCGGCGGTGCGGATCTTCGTGGCGATGACGCGCGCCTGCGGAGTGCCACCCTGCTCCTCCGTGAAGTCGGCGATCATCCGCCCCAGCTCTGTCGTCGAGCCCTGGATGGCCGTGCCCAGGAAATCGAGGATCGATTTCTTGGCCTGCTCGTACGCCGCGGCAGGGATGTCGGCGTATGAGGTGGCGACGATCCACTGCGCGAGGCTTTCCGTGGTCCCCATCGTCCCTACTCCATTTCTTTCTGGCGCTGCCGCCAGCGCCGAGCTCTCCAGGGGCTGGTGCACACTAGTGCTTTCTCTCCCCGACTGTCAAGGCGGGTCTCGAGGGGCTGGACGGGCCGCCCTCGGGGCGTCGACCCCGGGCTCGTCCTTCTCGGTGCCCAGGCGCTTCTTGAAGTCGGGGTCCCAGTAGGCCAGGCGGCCTCGCCTGACGCGCTCGTCCATCTCCATGTAGGCGAGGGGGCGCAGCTGGGTGGGGCGGGTCGCGACGATCCCCTGCTGCTCCAGGTCGGCGTACCGCGCGTCGCTGTATCCAAGAATCCCCTGGATCACATCGCGGTTGTGCACCCCCAGGGCGGGGCCCGGACCCCTCACGGAAAGCGGCGTCTTGCTGAGGCGCCAGGGGCGGCCGATGATCACGCGTTCCCCGATCCCGCGTTCCGGCGGGAACCGCAGGGTCTCCAGGAAACCACGGGACCTGAGGTGCGGGTCCAGGTTCACATCCCTCGCGTCGAAGACCGCGCCGGCTGGGACTCCCGCGCCCTGCAGGCGCTCCATGGCTTCGAACTTCGCGAGGCTCCTGGTCCACTCGGCGACGATCCCGTCGATCTCGTCGTGGTGCGCGAGACGATCGCGGTGGGTGGCGAAGCGAGCCTCCTGCGCGAGCTCGGGTTTGCCGATGAGACGGCACAGCCCCGCCCACTCCTCGTCGTCCCGGACCGACACGACGCACCACTGATCGTCGCCGGCACACGGGTAGCACCCCTGCGGCGCCTTGGAGGGATGGCGGTTCCCGAGACGCTCCCCGAGGCGCCCGTTCGCCAGCCAGTCGAGAATGTACTCGCTGACCGTGTAGCACCCCAGCTGATACATGCCGATATCGATCCAGAGTCCCTTTTTGTACCGATGGCGGTAGCGGAGGGCCAGCGCGGTCCCCATGAGGCACGCCCAGGTCGCAAGGAAATCCACGAATGACTGACCCGCCTTGGAGGGGATGCCTCCGCGGTAGCCGGTCACGTGGGCGAGCCCGTGCGTCGCTTCCTGCGTCGTGGCCTGCGCCGGGTATTGCGAGTAGGGGCCGGAGCCGGGGCCGTAGCCGGTGTTGGACACCATGATGATGTCCGACTTGAGCTGCTTCATGTTCGGGTAGTCGAGTCCCCAGCCCCGCATGACGCGCGGCGTGAAGCTTTCGAGGAAGATGTCGCTCACCCTGATGAGGTCCTTGAGGACTTCCCGCCCCTCGGGCCGGCCGAGGTCCAGCACCATCGACTTCTTGCCCCGGTTGATGAGGTTGAAGTTGGCGGTCCGGTTCCAGGAATCCGCGCCCGGCTGATTGTCGGCGTGCACCCCCGAGAACGGACCGTCGCGCGTGATGTCGAGCCGCCCCGGCCCCTCGATCTTGATGACCTCGGCCCCCATGTCGGCCATCAGGCCACAGGCGTAGGGCACCGCGAAGACGTGGCCGAGGTCGATGATGCGTATCCCTTCGAGCGGCAGCCTGGCCACGGCGCGCCTCAGATGACCCCGGCCTGCCGGAGCCTCATGACGTCGTCCTCCGTGTATCCGAGGATCTCGCCGTACACCTCCAGATTGTGCTGTCCGAGCAGCGGAGCCGGCCGGCGATACCGTGCGGGCGTCTCCGTCATGTTCCAGAGCCCGAAAGGTGCCTTGATCGTCCCGATCACCGGATGCTCCACCTCTTGATAGAAGTCCCGGGCTTCGAGCTGGGCACAGGCGGCCAGGTCGGCCGGAGTCTGCACGATCCCGAAGAGAATGCGGTACTGCTCCGAGGCGGTCTTGAACATCTCGCCCATGGTGCGGTCCTTCGCCGCCTCGACAAGCAGCTCGTCCAGGGCCTGGCCGTTGATCACCCGCTGATTGACGTCGGCGAAGCGCTCGTCCTTCAGGTCGGGGTGGCCATAGAAGTCCGCCACGTCGTTCCAGGAGGCGCCGCCGCCGGCCTGGTTCACGAAATACCCGTCCTTGCACGGCATCACGTTGCCGAACATGGTGCCCTCGGGCCGGCGCCGGCCCTGGACGCCCCCCGTCCAGCTGTAGAACGGCTGGTTGATGACCATCGTCGAGGTCACCACCTCCTGGACGGAGATGTCCACGTGCTGGCCCGCTCCGGTGGCGTCCCGGAGCAGGAGGGTGAAGAGCGTGGCCACGGTGCCGTTGAAGCCGGCTTCGTACTGGGCCTGAAAGCCGCCGTGCTTCAGCGGCTCGCGGTCGGTGGTCCCGCTGATGCTCATGATTCCGCTCGTGGCGTAGGCGACGATCTCTCCCCCTTTGTAGTCACGGTACGGACCGGTCTGGCCAAAGGGGGTGATGGAGGTCATCACGAGCGCGGGATTCTGGCCCTCGAGGGAGGGGTGATCGAGCCCCAGCGACGCGAGGTAACCGGGGGAAAACGACTCCACCACGACGTCGGCTCGGCGGGCCAGCTCCTTGAAGATGTCGGCGCCCCGCGGCTCTTCCAGGTTCAGCGTAATGCCGCGTTTGTTCAGATTCGTCAGCAGGAAGAAAAGGCTTTTCTCCGGGTGAGCCTCGCCCCCGGAGAAGGGCGGCATGCTCCGGCCGCACTCGCCGCCGGCGGGCTCCACCTTGATGACGTCCGCCCCGAAGTCGCCCAGGAGCTTGGCACAGAGGGGGCCCGCGATCCCCCGGCTCACATCCAGGACGCGGAGATCGTCGAGTGCCGCTGGGATCATCGGTCGGGTCAGACCTCCTGCGGCGATCGCGTCGCCGCCCGGGGCGTCAGGGCAGTCGATAGGCCCGGCGCGCCGTGCCGCTGAACAGCGCCAGCTTGTCGTCGGCGGAGGCGCCGGCGGCGATACGCTTGAACGCATTCCACAGCGTCGCGTAGCCGGTGCCCATCTTCTCCACGGGGAAGTTACTCTCGAACATGCAGCGGTCCGGTCCGAAGAGCTCGATGCAGGTCCCCATGTAGGGCCCCCAGAACGCCGCGAGCTCGGCCGAGGACGGCGGCGCCTCCATGGTCTTGTAGCCGAATGCCGCCAGCCGCATCAGCATCCCGCCGAGCTTCAGGGTCACGTTCGGGCATTTCGCCAGCTCCGTCATCGAGGCCTTCCACGACCCGAAGACCTCGTCGCGCCTGCCCTCGTAGGGGCCGTAGCCGAGGGGGCCCCCCACGTGGCCCATGATGATGTTGGCATCAGGGAACGCCCGCGCCAGCTCGATGATGTCCGCGAGCTGCGGATGGAAGAGCCAGGCGTCGAAGGACAGGCCCAGAGCGATCAGCCGGCGCAGGCCGGCGCGAAAGTCCGGGCGCCCGAACAGATGCGGCGCCGTGATCGCGTGGCTGTTCCCGATCACCTCGCTCGCGTCCCACCCGCCCGGGTGGCGCACGCCGCGGAACCGGCCGCCGCCGGCCCTCACGTGCGCCTCGAGCACCGGTTCGACGCGGTCGCCCAGCGTGAGATCGGCGAACCCCACGATGCCGGCGGCGACCCGCACCGGTCCGTAGGCGCCGCTCGCGCTCATCGCCGCGACGCCGGCCACGAACTCGGTCTGGCCCACCGGCCGCATCTCCTCGGGCCCGTCGGCGCGATACATGGCGTTGCATTCGACGAACACGGTCGCGACGACGTTGTGGCCGGTGCGGACGTCGGCGAGGAACTCGTCCAGCAGGTAGCGGTTGTCCGGGCGGTGCCACAGGTGATGATGGGTGTCGATGATCGGCAGGTCGGGATCCAGCACCGGCTCGGGCGGCTGCCGTGCCAGCCACGAGCCGTCGGGGGCGAAGATCCTCCCGAACCGGGTCGGCTCCTTGGGCGGGCTCAGGCGTTCGCTTCCGCCGCGGCGAACTCCGCGGCGCGCACCAGTGTTGCGAGAAACCGTCGGGACCTTCCCATCTGGCCTCCAGTGCGTCCCCAAGACGTTCGCCGTCGTGCCGGGCAAGAGTTGCAGACATCCGGCGCATCGTCAAGAACCAATTCGTCTCCCCCCTTCCCTCCGTCGCCGGCCTCTGTCAGACTCGTCGCTCGGGTGCGGGCCGCGCGCTCGATACGCCGTGACGGTTCCGGAGATCGACGGCATTCAACGGAGGACAGGGACGATGGATTTCGGGGTCGTCACCGCCAAGGTGGACGAGATCGGCTACATCACGCATGCCGAGAACCTCGGCTACAGCCACTGCTGGGTCACGGACAGCCCAATGATCCGCTCCAACTGCTGGGCCGTCCTCGCCCTGGCGGCGCAGCAGACCAGGCGCATGCGCCTCGGGACCGGGGTCAACGTGCCGGGGCTGCGGCTCGCCCCGGCCGTCGCGAACGGCATCGCGACCATCAATCGCCTCGCGCCCGGTCGCTGCTTCATCGGGCTCGGCACCGGTCACACCGGCATGCGCCTGCTGGGCAGGAAGCCGATGCGGCTCGGGCCCTTCCGGGAGTACGTCCTTGTCGTGCAGAAGCTGCTCCGCGGCGAGGAGGCCGACTACACCCTCGACGGCGAGACCCATCCGATCCGCTTCCAGATGCGCGAGCATCGCTTCGTCGACCTCGACCACCGGATCCCGGTCTACGTCGCCGCCTACGGCCCGCTGGCCCAGGCGCTGGCGGGCGAGATCGCCGACGGTCTCGTCTCGGGGCTGCCGCGCGGAGGCGCGGTGGCCGACATGCTCGCCAACGTGCGCCGCGGCGCGGCGCGCGCGGGTCGCGCGCTCCCGCCCGACTTCTACACCTCGGCGATGATGACGCTGGTCATGCGCGAGCCTGGGGAGCCGCTCGACTCGGAGCGCATCGTCGCCGAGAGCGGCGCCGGGGTCATCACGGGCCTTCACTACCTCGTGGCCCGCCACCTCGAAACCGGCGAGGATCCGCCCGAGTACGCCCGGCCGGTCTGGAACGCCTACATGAGCTGGCTCGACAAGGCGCCCCCGGCGGTCCGGCACCAGCGGCTCCACGCGAGCCACGCCAGCTTCGTCGATCCCGAGGAGGCGCGCTTCATCACCGCGGACCTCGTCAAGGCCACCTGCGTGGCCGGCACGCCGGACGAGCTGGTGGAGCAGGTTCGCGGCCTCGAGCGCCAGGGGCTCCGGCAGCTCATGCTGTATCCCCCGCTCAACCGGCAGTACCGCGTCATCGAGGATTTCGCCGCGAAGGTGATGGCGCGCCTGTAGTCAGGCCGGCAGCATCGTCGTGGCGTCGGCGAGGCAGACCAGCTCGCCGCGCTGGTTGACGCCCCGGACCCGGCAGTCCACGACCTTGTGCCCGTCTTCGAGCCGCTTGTCGGTCACCTCTCCCTCGAAGGTCACCGTGTCGCCGGCGCGGAAGGGGGTGATGGCCCGCATCAGCAGCCGGCCGCCGTCGTAGAACGCTCGCAGGGGGAAGGACCGCTCCAGCATCTGATCGACATAGGACATGGTGGCCGGACCGGAGTTGACCGTGCCGCCGAAGATGTTCTGCCGGGCGAACTCCTCGTCGGTGTGGATGTTGCTGAGGCTGGGTTTGCCTGCGAGGCGCAACTCGTTCTTGCGGTCGATGATCTCCTGGCTCTCGGACACGACCAGTGGCGCCAGCCGGTCGCCGATGGAGACGGCGTCGAACGTGAGGCAGCGCCCCTGGGTGGATGCGGTCGCCGCCGCTCCGGCGTCCGGCAGGAGCGGCTGGGCCATCCCCCGGTCGCTGGGCACGTCCCGCTGGCCCCGGGCGTAGGAGAAGATGCAGGTGTAGTCGTACCTGGCCACGTGTTCGCCCCGCTGGTTGCCGGCCTCAACCCGGAAGGTGACGAACCTGCTGCCCCGCCGCTCGTACTTCTCCAGAACCCGCCGGGTGCCCGTGAGGGTGTCCCCGGCGCGCACCGGACGGGACCAGCGGATCTCGCACTTGGCGAAGGGGGTCTGACGCCGGGCCGTCTCGGACTCTTCGAGCGCGACGAAACCGTGGCGTTCGGCGATCTCGCCCCGCAGGAGGGGCGCGTAGGCGAGCACCATCGTCGGCATCGCGACGAGCGCGCCGCCATACTCCACGTTCGCCCCGGATCTCTGGAACCGCGGATCGGGATTCTGCGCCAGCCGCGCGTATGCGGCGATGTGCCCGGCGGTCAGCGCGACGACCGTCGGGGCGCCGTCCTGGCCTGGCTCCACGGCGTCGTAGTCCCAGGGTCTTTCTCGCGGCTCGGGCACGGCACTCTCCTTCGGTCGTTCGCCTCCGGTCATCCGGCCCGGGACCCCCCGCGCAGCAGCTCGCCGAGCGTGGCGTTGAACGCGTCGGGGAGCTCGTAGGCGGCCCAGTGGCCGGCCACGGGAATGATGCGCAAGTCCACCGCCGGGCACAGCGCGCGCAACGCGGCGATCCGGTCCTGCAGCGTGTAGTAGGCGAGCTGGTCGCGTTCCCCCCAGATCGCGTTGACCGGGACGCGGAGCTGCGGCAGCGACAGGGCGAGCGGCCGCTGCGCGACCAGGGCTGGGCTGTCCAGCCGCGCGTGGCGCGCATTCCAGTCCTGGATCGCGATCGCCAGGGCGTCGATCCGCGCCGGGTCCGCGATCATGATCCGCAGGAGATTGGTGCGGTGCGCCTGGGCGAGCTCCTCGCCGGTCTTGTCGCGCACCCGCTCGAGCGCCATCGGCGTGCGCGCCCGGACCAGCCCGCCCGCGCCGAGGAGTGTCAGGGAGCGCACGCGCTCGCCGTGCAGGAGGGCGACGTGGCCGCCCACCGAGGCGCCGAAGGAGAAGCCGACAAGGTCGTAGGACGCCCGGGGGCCGAGCAGCCCGTCGATCCCCGCGGCGACGATCGCGCTGATGGTCGTCATCTCCGGCGGCGCGGGCGGATCCGCGGACTCGCCGAGCCCCGGGAGATCCGGCGCCAGCACGCGGTGGGTGCGGCTGAAGGCCGGCACGGTGCGCACCCAGTGCTGCCACGAGCCGGCCCCGCCGTGCAGAAGCACGAGGGCGGGCCCGTCGCCCCAGCTCCGCCACACCATGCTGCCGTCGCCGCACGGTGACTCCGCCCGCCGGGCCTCCGCCTCCAGTCGCCGCACCGTCGTGACCGGCCCGTCGGCGTCCTCGGAACGGTCGGCGATCTCGACGTCGTCTCTCACCGCGCTTCCCCGGCCGAGCGGCCTACTGCGGACCCTTCGCCGGCGTCATTGAGCACCAGCCTTGGGGGCACCAGCCTGGGGGCACCAGCCGGGATCGAGCCCGACGACACCCCGCGCGGCCAGCTCCCCGATCGCCGCGTCCGTGTAGCCGAGCCGCCGCATCACCTCCGCCGTGTGCTGGCCCAGGCGCGGCGGATGCAGCTCGATGCGCCCCGGCGTCTCGCTGAACTTCAGCGGCAGCCCGGCCATGCGGATCGGTCCGAGCCCGGGCAGCTCGAGCTGCACGATCATGTCGCGGGCGCGGACCTGCTCCTCGGCCACGGCCCTGTCGATCCGGTTGATGGGCGAGCACGGCACGCCGGCCTCCTTCAACCGCGCCTGCCAGTGGGCGACCGGGGCCTTGGCCATGACCTCGCCGATCATGCCGATCAGCAGGTCACGGTGGTCGGCGCGCTGGCGCGCGTCGCAGAAGCGCGGGTCGTCCGCCCATTCCGGCCGCCCGAGCGCTCCGCACAGGTCGCGGTACATCCGGTCGTTGAAGGCGGAGATGACGATCCAGTCGTCGGAGGCCTTGAATGCCCGGTAGATCGGGCTGGTGAGGGCGCCGCTGCCGCTCGGCCCCGGCACCTCGCCGCTCGAGAAGAACCGCGTCAGATGGTAGGACAGCATCGCGAGCTGGCCCTC
>Ga0214472_10004741_pt1 | contig 14336 bp, 16 predicted proteins | sample RVTome_6_FD_207662 | JGI IMG/M metagenome (GOLD analysis project Ga0214472, IMG submission 207662) | Soil microbial communities from uranium-contaminated site in the Upper Colorado River Basin, Wyoming, United States - RVT140D175 | ecosystem: Environmental > Terrestrial > Soil > Contaminated >... | reverse complement strand
CCGGTTTCAGCGCGGCGGCAAGGTTCCGCAGGAACGCCACGGGGTCGTCGACCTGGTCGTAGACGTCCACGACGAGGATGGCGTCGAACGTACGCTCCGGAAGGTTCGGGACGCTGCCGGCGCCCAGGCGGGTCTGCACGTTCTGCAGACCCTCGCGCGCGACGCGCCTTCGGATCGCCTCGAGCATCTGCCGCTGCACATCCTGCGCGTAGACCCTGCCGTTCGGACCGACGCGGCGGGCGAGCTGGATGGTGAACCAGCCGGCGCCTGCCCCGGTGTCGGCGACGACGGACCCTTCGGCGACGCCGAGCGCGTCCATGATCTGTTCCGGCTTCTGCCAGGCCTCGCGGTCCGGTGCTTCCAGCAGCCCGAGGTTTTCGGGCGGGAACAACCGTCCCTGCCGGCCCGCCGGCGCGACGTTCTGGGCAGATAACGACGCAAGGCACAAGGCACAAAGCACAAGGCTCAACCAGAGAATGGGTGCCAGGCTCCTCATGACTTTCTCACCTCGCCGGCAATGCCAGGGCGCGTCATGTTCTCGGCAGAGAGGACCTCATCGAGGCGCCTGGCGTCCATGAGGCCGCGCTCGAGCACGATCTCGCGAATGGTCTTGCCGGTCTTCACCGCCTCCTTGGCGATTTCCGCGGTCTTCGCATAACCGATGTAAGGGCTGAGCGCCGTCGCGACCGCTGTACTGCGATCGAGCAGTTCGCGGCAGCGCGTCGCGTCGGCTTCGATGCCGTCCACGCATCGCACGCGCAGTGCCTTCATCGACTCGCGGAGGATGGTCGACATGTGCAGCGCATTCCAGGCGATGACGGGCATCATCACGTTCAGTTCCAGTTGGCCCGCCTCGGACGCGGCGGCGACGGTCACGTCGCAGCCCATCACCTGGCAGCAGACCTGATTGACCATTTCCGGCACGGACGGATTGACCTTGCCCGGCATGATCGACGAGCCCGGCTGCACCGCCGGCAGCACGATCTCCGCGATACCGGCACGCGGTCCCATGCTGAGGAGCCGCAGGTCAGAGGCCACCTTGCCGAGCTCCACCGCGAGCCTGCGCATCGCGCCTGAATAGGCAAGCACGTCGCCCATGCTTTGCGTGACGCGGAACCGGTTTGCCGCCGGCTTCAGCCGGAGTCCCGTCGCGCGGGCCAGGTTCCTGATCGCCTGCGCCGCGTACTCCTCGCCGGCGTTGAGTCCGGTGCCCACCGCCGTGGCACCCAGATTCAATTCTTCAAGCTGCCCCGCCGCCTGGTCCACGTCGTCTGCGCCGCGCGCAATACACGCGGCGTATCCGCCAAACTCCTGGCCGAGCGTCATGGGCACCGCGTCCTGCAGGTGGGTGCGGCCGACCTTCAGGATCGCTTCGAAGGCGTGCGCCTTCCGCGCCAATGCAGCAGACAGCCCGCGCCCCGATTCCACGAGCGCCGCGTGTCCGAGCAGCAGCGCGAGGCGCGTCGCTGTCGGGAACACGTCGTTCGTGGACTGCCCCATGTTGACGTGATCGTTCGGATGGACCAGCCGGTACTCGCCGCGGGCGCCGCCCAGGATCTCGGCAGCCCGGTTGGCAAGCACCTCGTTCGCGTTCATGTTGTGCGACGTGCCGGCGCCTGCCTGATACACGTCGACGATGAACTGGTCGCGCAGGGCGCCGCCAAGCACTTCGTCGGCGGCACGGACAATGGCGTCGCCGACGCGCGCGTCCAGGCGATCCAGCGCCCGGTTGGCCTGTGCGGCGGCCTTTTTGATGAGGATTGTGGCGGTAACAAGGTCGGCCGGCGCGCGCAACCCGCTGATGGGGAAGTTCGCCGCCGCCCGGGCCGTCTGTATGCCGTAGTAGGCGTCGGCTGGAACGGCCGATTCACCGAGAGGATCGCGCTCGGTCCTGAATTGCATGGCCTCTCCTGTCCGACCTTACCCGTAAATTATACTGCTCTGATGGCAGCAGGATTCTTCGACAGCGCGCTCGCGCTCATCGTCCGGACGTCCACCGACCTCCCGCCCGACGTACGCGCCGCGATGAAAGTGGCGATGACGGAGGAGTCTCCCGGTACCCAGTCGGCGCAGGCGCTGTCGATCATCGCGCAGAACATCGACCAGGCGGCCGACTGCGAAGGCGCGATCTGCCAGGACACCGGCATGCCCACGTTCGAGGTGAAGACCCCCGTGGGCGCCAACCAGATCGAGATGAAGATGCAGATCAAGGAGGCGGTCGCCGAAGCCACCAGGCGCGGCAAGCTCCGGCCGAACTCGGTGGATTCGATCACCGGCGAGAACTCCGGCACCAACCTGGGCGCCGGCACGCCGATCATTCATTTCGAGCAGTGGGAGAAGGACGACATCGAGGTAAAGCTGATCCTGAAGGGCGGCGGTTGCGAGAACATGAACGCGCAGTACTCGGTGCCGACGGAGTTGCAGGGGCTCGGCCGCGCCGACCGCAACCTCGAAGGCGTGCGGAAGTGCATCCTGCACGCCGTATGGAACGCCCAGGGCAAAGGGTGCGCGCCCGGCGCCGTTGGCGTCTGCATTGGCGGCGACCGCACGTCGGGCTACGTCCACGCCAAGGAGCAGCTCTTTCGAACGCTCGACGACGTGAATCCGGATCCGCGGCTGGCGGAACTTGAAGCCTCGATCATGGGCGAGGTGAACAGGCTTGGCATCGGGACGATGGGGTTCGGGGGACGGACGTCGCTGATCGGGTGCAAGATCGGCGCGCTCAATCGCCTGCCTGCAAGCTTCTTCGTGTCGGTGGCCTACGACTGCTGGGCGTTCCGGCGCCTCGGCGTCGTGCTGGACGGCGGCACTGGAGCGATCAAGCAGTGGCTGTATCGCGACCCGTCGACGCCGGTCGCCGCGATGGCGGACCAGGCCGGCTTCCAGCGTACCGGACGCGAAGTGGCGCTCCGGACGCCGCTGACGGAGGAACAGGTCCGCGCGCTCAAAGTCGGCGACATTGTCCTCGTGTCCGGGCAGCTCAACACGGGACGCGATGCCGTGCACGCGCACCTGATGAAGCACGATCCGCCGATCGATCTGCACGGCTCCGTGCTGTACCACTGCGGTCCGGTGGTCGCCAGGGAAGGCGAGGGCTGGCGTGTGACCGCCGCGGGCCCGACGACGAGCATCCGCGAGGAACCTTACCAGGCCGACATCATCCGCAAGTACGGCGTCCGCGCCGTGATCGGCAAGGGCGGCATGGGCGGCAAGACGCTCGCTGCGCTCAAGGACGCGGGCGCCGTGTACCTCAACGCTATCGGCGGCGCGGCGCAGTTCTACGCCCGCGCGATAAACAAGGTGGAAGGTGTTTCGCTGATGGAATTCGGCACCCCCGAGGCGATGTGGCACCTCGCGGTGACCGATTTCCCCGCGATCGTCACGATGGACGCCCACGGGAACAGCCTGCACAAGGACATTGAGCAGGAATCCGCCAAAGAGCTCGCTGCGCTCGCTGGTTAGTGGTTTGTGGATAGTGGTTGGTGGTGTTGCCGCGCCGGTCCCGCCACCATCCAGTAACCACTAACCACCAACCAGCCAAGGGTTTACACGCATACACCAGGGCTTGCCGGGGTGGGAGGCGGCCGCTATAATCGATGAGGGATCTTTCCGCTGCCCGCTTCGGCACCGGGTGTCCCCGGGAGAATCACAGACCATGATCAATGTGTCCGCGACGGCAGCCTCGAAGATCAACGAGCTGCTCACTGAAGAGGGCAAGACCGGCAGCGGCCTGCGCGTGTTCGTGCAGGGCGGCGGCTGCTCGGGCTTCCAGTACGGCCTGATGATCGAGGAAGGCGGCGGCGCCGCCGACCAGGTGTTCGAGTCGAATGGCGTCAGGTTGTTCGTCGATCCGGTCAGCATCAGCTACCTCAAGGGCGCCGAAGTGGACTTCGTCGACACGGTTACGGGCGGCGGCTTCACCATCAAGAACCCGAACGCGGTCTCCACGTGCGGGTGCGGGTCGTCGTTCAGCGTCTAAGCCCTCCGTGGCGACCACCCTCGAGGACCTCTCCCGCCTGAAGCCTACGGGCGGGAAACGGTCCAGTAAGCGGGAGCAGATCGTCAACGTGTTCCTGCGGCAGGAAGGGCACCTCAGCGCCGACGACCTGGTCGACCTCATCCGGCGCGAGGACCAACGCATCAGCCGCGCCACCGTCTATCGCACATTGCAGTGGATGGTGGACGCGGGCATTGCCCGCAAGGTCGACTTCGGCGAGGGGCGGTTCCGCTTCGAGCATTCCTACCGGCAGCCGCGCCACTTTCACCTGATCTGCAAGACCTGCCACCGGTCGTTCGAGTTCCTCAGCTCCGACATCGAAGCGCTCGTGGAAGAAGTGGCGACCGCCCGCAGCTTCACGGCGTCGCAGAGCGTCGTGCAGATCTACGGCACGTGCGAAGAGTGCCGGACCGGCCGCAATCCGGCGGTCGAGGTCGGACACACCGACCTGCTGTTCGCGCGCGACGCGCTCCGAATTGCGATTGCGACCGAGCGCAGCGGCCTCGAGTTCTACAGCCGCGCCGCGAGGCTGACCAAGGACGCCCGCGGCCGCAAGGTCTTCGAGGACCTGGCGCGTGAGGAGAAAGAACACCTGGGCAAGCTCGAGGCGCGCTACAAGGAGCTGCTGCGGCGGGATTCCAAGCTCGAGTCGCGGCCGACGTTCCTCTTCTTCAAGGGGGCCGCGCACGGGCTGTTTGCCGAAGGCGCCGAACGGCTGCTGCGCGGCGTCAACGATCAGCAGGCGCTCATGATCGGCATCCGCTGCGAGCGGGGCTCGCATCGTTTCTTCAAGAAATACGGAGAGCGCTTCGAGGACTCGGAAGGCAAGCAGATCTTCCTCGAGTTCGCCGACGAGGAGCGCGACCATCTCGACCTCCTCGTGCGTGAATACCGCGCGCTCCTGAAGCGACAGGGCCGCACGCGGGGCACCGTGCGGCACGGATCGGCCGCGCGCGCCGCCCGGTGAGCCTGTCCTTCCCGAGGCCTGTCCGGGGCGGCATCGACCTCCATCTGCACACCACCGCCTCCGATGGCCGCTGCACCCCGCGTCAACTCGTGGAGCGGGCGGCGAAGGCAGGCGTCTCGGTGATGGCCGTCACCGATCACGACACCACGGCGGCGGTCGGCGACGTCCACGCGGAAGCGCGCCGGCACGGCATCCACGCGGTGACCGGCATCGAGATCACGGCCGTCGAGGCCGGCCGCGATCTGCATGTGCTGGGCTACCTGTTCGACGTGCAGCACCAGGGACTCGCGGCGCTGCTCGTCGAGCAGCGGGCCGCGAGGATTGCGCGCATCGAGGCGATCGGTTCCCGGCTGGCCGCCCACGGCGTTCCAATCGATCTCGGTCCAATGCTCGAGCAGACGCGCCGTGACAGCGGCCGGTCGATCGGACGTCCCCAGGTGGCGCGCGCGATGGTGGCCGCGGGACACGTGGCGACGGTCCAGGAAGCCTTCGATCGCTGGCTCCAGCGCGGACGGCCCGGGTTCGTGCCGCGGGAAGGTCCCACGCCAGAAGCCGTCATCGACATCATTCATCAGGCGGGGGGCATTGCGTCGATCGCCCATCCGGGGCAGCGCGATCTCGGCCCGCGAATTCCCGTGCTGGCTGCGGCAGGCCTGGACGCTGTCGAAGCGTTCCATCCGGATCACGACGCGTCTCTGGTGCAGGAGTACATGGAGATCGCGCGCGATCTGGATCTGCTCCTCACCGGTGGCTCGGACTTCCATGGCGATCCGGCTCATGGATGCGAACCCGGGTCGGTGACGCTGCCGGCGGCCGAATGGGCGCGCGTCGAGGCGCGTAGCGTGCGGCGCGGACCTTCACGGTCCGCGTAGGCGTGATGTCATCTGCCGAGGTCGTCGTTTCCCTGCGCGAGGTCGAGAAGGACTACAAGAGCCTTCGTCCGCTGCGAGTGCAGCACCTCGAGCTGCGGCAGGGCGAGACCGTCGCACTGCTGGGATTCGACGCGACCGCCGCCGAGATTCTCGTGAACCTCATTACCGGCGCGACGCTGCCCGACTCCGGGGACGTCGACGTGTTCGGCGTGTCGACTCGATTAATCGCCGATCCCGACGCGTGGCTGGTGGAGATGGACCGCTTCGGCATCCTCAGCCAGCGCGTCGTCCTGCTCGATGCGTTTACGGTAGAGCAGAATCTCGCGCTGCCTTTCACACTCGAGATCGAGGAGCTGTCAGACACCGTGCTGGCGACCGTCCGCGTCCTGGCCGCGGAGGTCGGCCTGTTGCGGCAGTTGTCGCAGCGCCCGGCGTCGCTGGATGCCGAGGCGCAGCTGCGGCTCCGCCTGGGCAAAGCGCTGGCGCTCGGGCCGCGCGTCCTGCTGGCGGAACATCCGAACGCCGCGCTGCCCGCCGACGCCGTGTCGCGATTTGCAGCAGCGCTCGCGGCGGTTGGGGCCGCACGCAAGCTCTCCATGCTGGTCATGACCGCCGACTCGGCATTTGCGCGAGCGGTGTCCACCCGCACACTTACCTTAAATGCCGCAACCGGCGAACTAAGGCGCGCGTCCGGCTGGCGCAAGTGGTTTTGACCCAGCTGGAGCGTAAGCATCCCCGTGGAACGGAACTTGGATTCGTCCCTATAGGGTCATCAGGGGATGGCCCGCGGAGGGACTCGACGTGGCGAACGGGACGATTAAGAGGCTGGTGCGTGATCGTGGCTTCGGCTTTATCCGCGATGACGGTGGGCAGGAGTGGTTCTTCCATCGAAGCTCGATCAAGGTCGGGAGCTTCGAGCAGCTCAACGAGGGGCAGCGGGTCAGCTTCGACGAGGAGCCCTCGGCGAAGGGCCCACGGGCCGGGAACATCCGGTCGGACGGCAACTCGACGGCGGCTTGAGCGCGGGGCAGATCGTCGGAAACTCGTGGTGTCTGCGATTCCTGGACTCGAGAGGTGACTACGATCCCCGGAACCGAGAGATGATTACGTAAAATCCCGGCCCCGCTCTGTTCTTGAAAAGCGGCGGCCGGGCCGCCAGGGAGTCTAGCTTTCGATCAGTCGAACGTCGCCGGCGCGAGGTCCCTTGGTGGATTCCTCGGATGAGAATTCCACGCGCTGGCCCTCGCGCAGCAGTTCGAAGACTGCGCCGCGCACGGCGCTGCGATGGAAGAAGTGCTCGATGCCACCTTCATCGCGTATGAATCCAAAACCTTTGTCGATGAGGAGGCGTGCGATAGTCCCGGTCGGCATGGCGTGTCCTCCGATGCGCGCGAAGCCTGGGACGAGATCCCAGGCGCTTCATGGGACCGCTTCTAAGGAACGCCGTTAAGGCGTTCCGGTAGAAAGCGAGCGAACTATGAAGCCACGGTAATACGTAGCGGTCACACGCGCGCGCGCCGGCGCCAAAAGCTGGGCCAGTGTAGGAAGTACTGCCGGTGAAGTCAAGGCAATGCCAGAACTCCTTTCAGGCCAGTTGATTGCGTCCATAAGTCGCTGTCGCTACGATTAGCGGATGCTGGCCGCGATCATCCTGGCCGCGGGCGATTCCACGCGCATGGGTCGGCCCAAGGCGCTGCTTCCCGATCCCGAAGGCCGTCCGTTCGTCGCGCGGCTGGTGCGAACGTTTGCCGCCGCCGGGGTTCGGGATGTGATCGTGGTCACCGGCGGCCTTCACGCCGCGATTGCTGATGCCCTGGCCGGGGACCAGCCGCCGATCGCGCCGATCCTCGCCAACAATCCGCAACCCGCCCTGGGCCAGGTCTCGTCGCTCTGGATCGGGCTTGATGCGGCTGAAAAGCTTGCCTCGCCGAAGCCGCACAGCGGCGAAGGCCGGGGCGTCGACGGCGTGCTCATGACGCTGGTCGACATTCCACTCGTGCGGGCTTCGACAATTCAGAACCTCATCGACGCGTGGGCGGGAAGCCGTGCGCCGATCGTGCGTCCGGCCGTCGGCGACCGACACGGTCATCCCGTGTTGTTCGATCGATCCGTGTTCGATGCGCTCCGCCACGCACCGATCACCGAGGGCGCGAAAGCGGTGGTCCACGCCAACGCGGATCGCGTCGTCAACGTGCAGGTGGAGGACGAGGGGTGCTTGCTGGACGTGGACACCCCGGCCGACTACGAGGCGGTCATCCGGAAGACGTAGGCGTGGGTGCCGGCTGATCGTTATTGAGGTTCCGGGAACAGCCTCAGCGTTTCTCCCAGGCGCGGGGCTCGACGATCGTGATCTGCGACGGCGCCACGTCAAACGGCTTGAATTCTCCGGTCCGGCCCTGAGGGTCTCGAGCAGTGACCGTGTAGTTGATAATGCCCGTCATCGCGTCGTCCGGCACCTTCCACTCAGCAATCCAGAACTCGCGCTCGGGCTGCTTGACGTTCTGCCGATCGCGCATCGGCAAATCGATTGTCTGCCCGCGATAGTTGAGGTGCACGACGAGCTGGCTGGCCCGGTCGCGCTTGCCCGTCGCGGGATTGATTGCGGTGAATCGGAATCCGATGCGGTCGCCGGGTTTGAAATAGCTGTTGAGAGCGCAGCTGTGCGGAATCCCGACCCCGAGGAATAAGACCGTGTCGCCCGTCAGGAAAAGCTTCTCGCTGGAGGCGCCCTGTCCCGCTGCGGGGGAACCCTGGAGCGTGGCAAGCAGGAGCGCCAGCACGACCGCGGGGATGGTTTGGACTCTCGTCATGGCCATAAACCTACCCAACTGCACTGCCAATGTCCAGTCGGCGGCATCTCAGGGCCGGCGTCGGTGACTCCCGTGACAAGGCATACACTCTGGGTCATGAAAAGCCGACATTTCACCGTCGTCGTCTGCATCCTGGCGTTCTCGACGTCAACACCGGCATTCGCGCAGCTTGCGCCCCCGAATGACATCGGCGTGGCGCTGGGCCACATCCACCTCGCGGTCAAGGATGTCGAGGCGCAGAAGCCGTTCTGGACGACGATGCTCGGTGGAACACTCGTGACGAATGGGCCGCTCACGCTCATCCAGTTTCCGGGGATCTTCGTCATGCTTCGGCAGGCCGACGCGGCGGCGCCCGCCGGCGGGTCGGTCGCTGACCATTTCGGTCTGGTCTATCAGGACCTCTCGGCTGCGCGCGCACGATGGAAGGCGTCGGGCATCAAGTACGACGTTGGACAGACGAACCCGAATCAGGGTTATGTGTACGCACCCGACGGTGGGGTGCGTGTAGAGGTGTTTGACGATCCCTCGCTGCCGGGCCCGGTCGGCATGGATCACATCCACCTGTATCCAGCCGCTGAGGATATTCCGGCGATGCAGGCGTGGTACGCGAAGGTGTTCGGTGGCTTCCCGGGCCAGCGCAAGCGCGTCGCCGGGCCGGGTGTCATCGAGTGCGACTACTTCCACCGTTTCAACGTGTCGTTTTCACCCGCGTCCGGGAAGCTCGCGCCGAGCCGGGGCCGCGCGATCGATCACATCGGTTTCGATGTCACGAACCTCGAGGAGTTCGAGAAGAGGCTGGCGGGTCAGGGCGTGAAGTTCGACGCGCCGATTCGCGAGATTCCGAACGCCCGCACGAAGGTGGCCTTTCTTACCGACCCGTGGGGCACGTATATCGAGGTCACCGAGAAGCTCGCGCCGTAGCCGCCGTGCTGGCTGGGGACGTTCTGCCATGGCTGAGGCAGCTCGAGGGGGTCCGAACAGCTAGAATCTTTACACAGGAGTTCGTCATGCGTGCACGAATCGTGTGTGCCGTCCTCGGGGCGCTCGCTGTCGCCGTCGTTTCCGCGGACGAGGGGATGTGGCGGCTCGGGCAATTGCCGCTCGATGTCATCGCGAAACGCTATGGCGTGACGCTGACGCCCGCGGACCTGGAACGGCTGCAGAACGCGCCGGTCCGCATTTCGTCTGGAGGCACCGGCACATTCGCCTCGCCGAACGGTCTCATTCTGACGAATCATCACGTCGCCCTCGACTGTATCCGGACCTCGACCCTGGCCGAACAACAGAAGGGCAGCGAGGAAAATCTGATCGAGCGTGGCTTCACGGCGCGCACGATCAGCGAGGAGCTTCCCTGTCGCCGCTTCCGTGTCCAGATCGAGCGCAGCAGCCGCGATGTCACGACCGAGCTGAATACCGACGTGAAGCCCGGTATGGCAATGGCGCAGATTCAGCAGGTGCGTCAGACGAAGCGGGCCGAGATGGAGCGTGCGTGCAAGCAGGAGAGGGGCGCCAGCTTCACGTGCTCCGTGGTTGATTTCAACAGCGGCGCGTTTTCACAGCTGATCGTCCATGAGGACTTCAACGATATACGGCTCGTGTACGCGCCTGAAAAGCAGCTTGGCTACTTCGGCGGCGACGAGATGAACTTCCGATTCCCGCGCTACGTGTCGGATATCTCCATCCTGCGCGCGTACGTGGGCAAGGACGGCTCGCATGGCGAATTCAACGCCGCGAATATCCCGTACCGCCCGGCACATTACCTGCGCGTCACGCAGACCGGGGTGAACGAAGACGACGTCACGTTCGTGGCGGGCAACCCGGGCAATACGAACAGATACCGCATCAGTGAGTCGGCCGTGTACAACACGAACCGGGGGATGCCGAGGCAGATTCAGGAGCTCGAGACGGAACTGGCGTTGCTGCGCAAGTACGCGGCCGCGAAGCCCGAGAACCAGGTGCTGCTGCAGGAACGCATCTTCGGACTGGCGAACGCGCTGAAGTACACGCAGGATGTCCTCGCGGCGCTCAAGACGAGCGGCGTCGTGAAGCAGCAGCAGAATCGCGAACGGGAGTTCATGGCGTTCCTGAAAACCAGGGCCGCACTGCAGAAGGAGTACGCGACCCTGTTCGAGGATCATCGGAAGCTGTACGCCACGGCCGTGGAGGCGAACCTGGATCTCGATGGCGCCCTCGACTGGCTGCAAAAGGCCTCGGTCGTGAATTACGCGGCCACCTTGTACGAATTCGCGCAGGAGCGCGCGAAGCCATCGGACCGCGAGCGCGACCCGCAGTTCCAGGAGCGTTTCTGGAACGATCTGCGCCAGGCGCTGCTCGATGACGAGCCGCTCATCACCGGCCTCGAGGAAGACGTGCTCGCCATCGGCTTCGAGCGCGCGCTGAAGCTGCCCGCCGAGCGCCGGATTCCCGCCGTCCAATCGCTGGTGAAGCGCGCGGGGACATCGGATCCGCGCGCACTCGCGCATGCCGTGGCTGTGTCCACGCTCGCCGGTGTCGACGTTCGCAAGAAGCTGCTCGAAGCGCCGCCTGCTGCATTCGAAGAGTCGAATGATCCGGCGATCGCCTTCGCGCGGGACCTCCTGCCGACGATCCGCGAGCGGCGCGCCCGGACGCGTGTGCTGAACGAGACGCTGTTCCAGCACCGTTCGAAGTTTGCCCGAGGACTCGCCGAATGGAAGGGGATGACGCTGTACCCGGACGCGAACTACACGCTGCGCGTCAGCTTCGGCACCGTCGCGGGTTACCGCGACCGCAGCGGCACGCCCGTGCCGTTCGCGACGAAGTTCTCCGACATGTTCGCGCTGGCGCAGGCGCGCGGCAACCGCGGTGAATTCGAAATGCCGGTCTCGCTCCTCACATGGCGAAAGAGCATCGGCGAGTCGACGTTCAACCAGCGGTTTGCCAATCTGCCGGTGGATTTTGTCAGCACCAACGACATCACCGGCGGCAACTCCGGCAGCGCCACGTTGAACCGGCGGCTCGAGATCGTCGGCTTGATCTTCGACGGCAACGAAGAGGCGATGGCCAGCGACTGGGCTTATAGCGAGACTGCCGGCCGCGCCCTGAGCACCGACATTCGCTTTGCGCTGACGATCGCGCGCGAAGTCCATGGCGCCGGTTGGATCGTTGACGAGCTGATCAACGGCAAGTAGGGGACGTTACGCCTGCTCCCGCGATGCGAGCACGAGTCCTGCGACGAATACGGCGCCGCCCAGGACGGCGGGTCCGAGGTGCGTGCCGCTCAGATAGCCGATCGCCGGGTGCACACCGATGGCGGTGCTGAATCCTGCGGCGCCCGCAATCGCAAGCGCCTGCCATAGGGCCGTCGATCCCCTGGCGTACCGCGCGCAGGCACACATCGCCACGCCGAAGCTGACCAGGGCACCGCCGAAACCCGCGCGATCGTGCGCGATCAGCGGCACGAGGCGTGAGTGGCCACTCCGAATCCGTTGCCGAATGCCGACTTCATGGGTATCCTGCGCGAGGCTTCAGGCGCACGTATTGCTCTGCCCGCACGCCATTGGATGCTGGAGAGTGGCGCGGCGTACTTACGCACGGAAACCGAACTGATTCTGAAGAGCCGCCGCGTGGTTCCCGCCAGGCTGCTCGACGGCGGATTCACATTCAAGTGTCCGCCGTGGCGCGATGCGGCAGACGCCCTCGTTCGGGAATGGCGACTGACCCGCGAGCCGCGCTCGCTGGCTGCGTAGTCGGTGAACTCGCCTGGCTGCCAACCGAAGCTCCTTCGCCTGCATTCCAGAGCGAAGGTTGGCGGACCCGACCGGAGCCAGTTCGAACCACATCCTGCCATGGCTGAAGCAGATCGCGGGACTGCGCGCCGCCGGTGTGCGCGCGCTCGCCTGAGGCGTCGACCTTCACCGGGCATCCGAGGTGCGACCGTCCGGCATCAACGCCATGGGCAATCGATACCGCTCCCGCAGGAGCCTCACATGGTGTGCCGTGTGGCCGAGAATAATGTGGATGAGCGCACGAGCGCTGATGTGGAAACCATTCGCTGTGCCGACGCGAGTCCATGCGACCAGGGGAATTCCATTCGCGAGTGCGATCGTGCTCGCTCGCTGTAGTCTGAACTCGTAGACGAGATCACGGATCGCGCGGTCATTGAACTGCCCCTCGGGCACATAACGAGTTTCGTCGAATCCAGCCAGCGCAGTGCTGTCGTTCCGACTGATTCGAAGCAGTCGGTAGGCATAGACGCGTTCGGTGTCGAGGAGGTGACCGACGACTTCCTTGATCGTCCACTTGCCTTCGGCATAACGAAACATCGCTCGCGACTCAGTAAGACCGGCACACTGCGCCTCGAGCTCGGAGACTTGCGCCCGAAGGTGAGAATCGACATGGCCGTCGGGAAAGGCGGCAAGGAAATCTCGGTAGAACGGGGCCGCTTCTTCAGCCGGGACGTTCGGAAGAATCAGCGCGTCCCTGAGTGTGAATACGCGGGTCACGAATGCCTCAGGGTGTGAACGGGTTGAGGTACGGCACGCCAGTTCGTGTCACATCCTTCGTGTTGCGTGTCACAAGAGTCAGGCCATGGACGTGTGCGGTGGCGGCCAGCAGGCTGTCGATCGCCGGTAATGTCGCCACTGCGTTCATCCGGCCCCACTCCTCCGTCACCTTCTGATCCACGAGCAGGATTCGCTCCTCGTACTCCGTCACCAGCGCGTGAAACCATCGATTGAGCGCAAGCGCTCGCGCCCGGTCGCGACGATGAATCGACTCGATGCCGCGCCGGAGCTCACCCACGGTCAGCACGCTCAGAAACAACTCGGCATCGTCGACGCCCGCCAACCACTGCCGAACTCCGGCATCGGCGCGCTCACGTTTTCGCAGCTCCGAGACGATGTTGCTGTCAAGCAGGTAGCTCACAGCCTGAGGCGCTTACGGGGCCGATCCCGCGGGCGTTCAAAGTCGTGATCGGCGCCGACATCGGGCATCGCCAAGAGGTGCTCTTTTAGCGAGGACCGACGCCGTGCCGGCAGCAGGACCTCCCGAAGGATCTCCCGGTGCTCTGCTTCCGTCGATCGGCGATGTTTCGCAGCCCGCTGCCGCAAGCGCGTGACGATCTCCTCGTCGAGATTACGCACGATCAGTTGAGCCATGCTATCAATGATAGCACCTCGACACTGCGCGAGGAACGCCGGCAGTCGGAAAGGCCTTGAAGGGAACTGTCGAGGTTGGTGGACCTGTCTTGGACCCAATCGAACCCGATCGTCCAATGGCTGAGGAGGATCGATGGCCTCCGAGCCGGGACGACGCCGTACGCGTTCTGCGACGTTCGATCACGTTCAAAGACAAGTGATGCGCGCGAAGGTCTGATTCCAGGACCTGTGGTGGATAGAGTCAACCGTGTTCCGTGCTCGCGGTGAAGCCAGAGGGATCTGTCCGGCCTGTCGCGTGACCGGCGGATTCAGGCGTGCTGGACGGACCCTGACGATGATGTGTCCATCTGGCCCGCAAGTAGCCGCGCAGCCTCCGCGATCTCCGTTGCGCTGCCAAGTACCGCGGCTCGATCACCCGCGGCAAGCGTTTCGCCCGGCGTCGGATTGCTGATCACGGTGTCGCCACGGCCGATCGCCACGATTGAGGCGCCGGTCCGTGCACGGACGTTCGATTCCGCAAGTGTCCGACCGGCAACCGGGCTCTGGTTGCTG
>Ga0214472_10004739_pt1 | contig 14337 bp, 9 predicted proteins | sample RVTome_6_FD_207662 | JGI IMG/M metagenome (GOLD analysis project Ga0214472, IMG submission 207662) | Soil microbial communities from uranium-contaminated site in the Upper Colorado River Basin, Wyoming, United States - RVT140D175 | ecosystem: Environmental > Terrestrial > Soil > Contaminated >... | reverse complement strand
TCAGACGGTTTTCAGACCGTCACAGCAGCCACACGGCTCTACCACACGTAGTAGCGCACGGCGAACCGGATGCCGGGACCGACCCCTCCGTCTCCCAGGGGTGCCAGGAGAAGCTCGCAGCCCACCGCGAGGCCCGGCAGTCCCGCAAACCCAATCTCGGCGCCAGCGCCTGCATAGGGCCAAGTGCCCGTGCCGCCCTCGACCCCGGCCTCGCCCTCCGTGCCGCCGCCCCGCCCAGGTGTGACCCGTTCCCAGCGCCCGCGGGCCTGCGTTGTGTGAACAACTCCCGCTGTCGCGTAGACCTTGATGGGAACCCTGCGGCCGGCCCTGGGGTCGATGAACGCAATGAGGACGCCTCCGGTGAACTGCTTGCCGGCGTCGGAGGAGACTTCAGTGAATCCCGGCTCGCTCGGGTCGGCGTAGTGTCGGCCCAGGCTGACGCTGAACCCCAGCCGCTTGGCCCAACCTCGGAGCTCGAGTGCCGGATCGCTCACGTCGTAGAAGCCGCCCAGCTGTACTCCCAGTCCCAGACGCCCGATCGTACGCGGCTGCGGCCGCTGGGTTCCGCCGGTGGGACCACTCTGCTGAGAGATCACGTCGGCGGACTCCGCAGCCTGCGCGACCTCACCCCCGACGACCAAGCCGAGCACCAGGATACCGAGACGCACGCTGCGCATCGCTGCCCCCCACGCCCACGAGAGTCGCGGTCTCGGACTCGGGATGACTGGACGTCAGGGTACGGGGCCGGAGTGTCTTCGGTCAACACCGACTGGCTTATGAGCGGGAACTCACACTGCCTCGCGGCGCGGGTCGCCGAAGAGCGGCCGGCCACCGAGCGACGCGTAGAAGCCCCACGCAGCCACTGCCAGGGTCGCGAGGATGCCGGCGATCGCCTCGTTGGCGTACCAGGCCCCGAGGTGCGTCGTCATCAGCGAAGGGCCCACGTAGTACCTGACGCTCATCGCGGTCACGGCGGCGACGAGGCCCGGCCAGACCAGAAGCCCGTAGAGCACACCTCGAACGACGAGGTGGTAGAGGAGGTCCTCGGGGCTCCCGAGGTAGGGAGGTGCGACGAGCAGGGCCAGGGTCACGGCGAGTGCGGCCCAGGCTCGACGCAGGAGCTGCCGGAGAAGCACCAGCACCAGAAGGACGAAGAGGTTCTCTCCGATGGCATAGGCGGGCACGGCGATCAGGTCGGCGACCGCAGCCCACCCCCTGGCGAGACCATCGGGCCAGTCTGGCCAGCGAGCTGCCGCTGCTCCCTGCGCAAGGCGACCCGCCTGACCGACGAGGGTGGCGGCGACGCCGCCCAAGACGCCGAGGAGGATGTCCCGCCCGACGAGGGGATCGAACACACGACCGCGCAGGAGGCGTGTCCAGGAGACCACGGTCTCCGGCCAGCGGCGTCGAACGATGGGTTCGAGGGCGAGGTAGCTGACCCAAGCCGAAGCGGCCAGAAGGAGGACGGTCGCGGCAGTCTGCAATACGAGTGGCGGCTCGAGGTTCCTCGGGTTGTAGAGGCTGATGCCGACGACCCAGCCGAGCGCGACAAAGGCAGCGATGCGACGAGCGCCTTCACGGTCGGCTCTTCCGATGCGCACGTTACGCCAGGCCAGCATCGTGGCGAGAAGCAGAACGCCCAGGATCAAGTAGACGAACATTGAGCCCGGCTGAGCCGAGCTCGTGTCGGCGGGGGCGGCGGGATCCTGAACTCGAAGCCACACCGGCCGGCCGCGGAACGACGCGGCCTCGACGCGGGTCGGCGCGCCGGGTTCGCCGAGATCCCATGCGTGCCTCTCGTCCCCGAACACGGGAGGAATGCCTGCCGGTGCGACGGGCCGCGCCGCCCCCAGGTCAAGGCCGGCTCGACGGAGTACGGCGGCCCAACCCGGACCCGTCGCGGCCTGGCTCTCGCCCGAGGCCGGGACCCGGACGTACTCCACGAGGGCGCCGTGCGCGTCGAGGACGACGCCCGCCATGCCTGGCACAACGTGGGGAGGGTGCGTGAACGACAGGCCACCCGCGCGCTGCTGCTCACGGGAGAGTCGCTGGGGGCTCTCGCGGTACCAGAAGAGGGGCCGCCGCTGGTCCTTCTCGCCCTCGAGAACGAAGTCGTAAGCGCGGTCTACCGACGCTGAGCCGGGGCCGAGATCCTTCAGGATCTGTTGTGCCTCGTGCACCAGCACCTGAGGCGGCTTGTCGAGATCGAGGTAGAACGGCGACACGCGGTCGCCCAGGAACGCGACGAGTGCGACGCCCCCAACGGCCGCGGCGAGACCCGAGAGTGCGATGAGGGGGCGGAGCCCGCCCACCCCACCCACGGCCGCCACCAGCTCCGGCGACGGCGTCTCTCCGGCGGCCAGCGCCGCCGCGAGCGGGTCGCCGCCCGGGAGCGAGGCGGCGACCGCGAGAGCGGAGGCCGGCCGCAGGGCGGAGTCGGTCGCGAGACAGCGCTCGATCGCCCGGTCGATCGCCGGATCCAGCTCTTTCACGTGGCTCGACGGGCTCTTTGGCGTGGGATGGCTGCCCCGCTCCTCGGCGGCGCGAGGAGGGAAGGCGGGCCTTCCCGTGAAGATCTCGTAGAGCACGAGGCCGAGCGCGTGGATGTCGCTGCGGACAGTGACCTCGCGGCCCTCGCGCTGCTCGGGAGACATGTAGGCCGGCGTTCCCGCCGAGGCCTCGGCTGAGGTGAGGCGCTCGGCGAGAGCGGCGAGACCGAAGTCCGCGATCCGAACCCGGCCTCTCCCGTCCACCATCACGTTGGCGGGCTTGAGGTCGCGGTGCAGGATCCCCTGGTCGTGGACGGCGGAAAGACCCGCGCACAGCTCACGCGCCATGCGCACCGCGCGCTCCTCGGGAAGCCGGCCGATACGTCGCAGGACCGAGGCCAGGTCCTCGCCGTCGACGTACTCCATCGACAGGAACTCGTGGCCGTCAGCCTCGACGATGTCCCACACGCGGCAGACGTTGGGATGCGCGACCAGGCGCGCGAGCTTGACCTCGTCCCGCAGACGCTGACGGCGGGCCTCGTCGCCGCGGAAGGCGGGCGGGAGGAACTTGAGCGCCACTGCCTGCCCGAGCTTCAAGTCCTCTGCGCGGTAGACCTCGCCCATCCCGCCGTGGCCCAAGGGAGCGACCACGCGGTAGCGGCGGCCGAGAACCGCTCCCGGCAGCAGCGCCACGGGCACCTTGGCTGCGGGCGCCGACGGCTGCAGCTGCGTCGTCAGGTCCGACTCATCCATGGATGCCGCTCGCTTTCAGGTCTCGAGCCAGTCGCCTCCGAAGGCAGGCCTGCCGGCGAGAGCTGTTCGGAAGCCGTAGGCGCCGATCGCGATGACGATCGCCAGCACGGCGAACCCTCGCGGTGCCCACCAGAGCGAGGTATCGAAGGTCAGGGGAAGCTCGCTCAGAAGGAACGTGACCAGGGTGTACGAGGCGTAACCCAGCACACCTAGCCGCGTGAGCACGAAGAGCTCGACGACCGCTGCCGCCAGGCCCAATGTCAAGCCCAGGAGCGGCCCGAATCCGAGAACCGCCTGGCTCACACCTGCCACGCACCATGCGACCATCGCCAGCAGGTCCCGCCTGAGAACGATCCGGAGCAGAACCAGCACGAAGAGCCAGATGATCGACCACTGAGCCGCGGCGTAGACGTTCACCAGGATCCGGAAGGCGACGCCCGTCCAGGACGTCAGCGACTGGTCATGGACGAGCGCCCAATGTGGCGCTTGGGGCTGACCGAGCCAGGAGGGCGCCCGGGTCGCGACCACATAGAGGCCGAACAACAGCGGGGCGACTGCGGCGCCCAGCAGCAGATCACGCCCCACCATGGGGTCGCGCCAGCGTCCGGCGAGCAGCCTGCCCCAGGAGATCAGGATTCGCGGCCACCGACGCCGGGCGTAGGGCTCGAGGGCCACGTAGAGGATCCAGATGAGGGCGGCCCAGACCATGGGATAGGCGAAGACCTTGATCAGGAGCCAGAACTCGACGAGGCCGGGGACGTGGTCGGCCCGAAAAAGCCGCGCGAGGCTGTAGGTCACGAACACGAAGACGGCCACCCGAAAGGCGCCCTTGCGGTCTCCGCGCCGCAGAAGCAGGTTGCGCCGGGCCAGGACAAGGCCGCCCAGCGGCACCACGAGACCGAGCGCCCCCAGAAACACGGGCTGGACCGGGGTGGGACCCGCATCCGAAAACCGCGACACGGGTTCCGGCGCAGCCCAGGGCGGCAGCACAGCGAACCAGACAGGCCGACCGTGGTAGGCAGCGCCTTCGATGCGGACGGCCAGGTCCGCCATACCCGGATAGGCTCCCACCCAGGCCGCCTTGCGATCGGAGTCTACCGGTGCCGTCCATTCGGGGGAGACGGGCCGGAAGCTGGCGGGATCCAGCTCGGCCGCCTGGAAGAGGGGCGACCAGTCCGGGTCGGGCCACGGGCCGCCGCTCTCGACGCGAGGCGGCACCGCTAGGTAGCGCGTAAGGCGGCCCCGTGCATCGAGATCGACTTCGGCCATGCCGGGCACATCGGAGGCAGGATCGTCGCGCTCGACACTCCCATTGCGGTTGGCGGCGACGAGACTCGTCGGGCTCTGGCGGTAGAAGAAGCGGAGCGGAGAAAGCGGCGCGTCGCGCAGGCGATCGAAGCGGTGCGGGGATCGATCGTTGCGAAGCACATGGATAAAGTGAGGCAGGTCCCAGTCGTAGGACCCGCTCCAGTCCGCGGGCCGCGCCCCGTGCCCGAGTGTCGCCAGGGTCCGCTGGGCCCTCTCGACCAGGATCGCGTGCGTCAGCGGCGGCGGTCTGCTCGGAATGTAGCTCAGGCGATCCGAGGCCCAGACAGCCAGGGCCAGGCCCCCCAGCAACGTGAGCAGGGCGCTCCAGGCGACGGCCGGCCGCAGGTCTCCGACAGTCCCCGCGGCGGCCACCACGTCCGGCGCGGGTGTCTCGCCGGCCGCGATCGCCGCTTCGAGCGGGTCGCCACCGGGCAGGAGCGCCAAGACCGCGCGCGCAGACGCGGGTCGAGCCTGCGGGTCCTCCTCCAGGCACTGAGCGATCACGCGCTCGAAGCTGGCGTCGATCTGGCCGGAGAGGACGCCGAGACGCGGAAGCCGCTCGGCCCGGTGCTGGCTGCGCAGCTCGTCGAGTGTCGTCGCGCTGAAGAAGCGCCGGCCCGCGACCATCTCGTAGAGGATCAGGCCGAGCGAGTACAGATCGCTCTTGACGCTGAGCTCGCCGCCCGCGAGCTGCTCGGGCGACATGTAGAGCGCGGTGCCGGCCGTGTCGCGCGGGGGCGCGGCCTGCTGCTCGACCGCGAGACCGAAGTCCGTGAGCCGCGCGCGGCCGCGGCCGTCGATCATCACGTTGGCCGGCTTGAGGTCGCGGTGCAGCACGCCGCGGTCGTGGGCCGCCAGCAGGCCCGCGCACAGGCCGCGAGCGATCTCGAGCGCCTTATCAGCGGCGAGGTGGCCGATGCGCGAGAGCAGCGACGCCAGGTCCTCGCCGTCCACGTACTCCATGGCGATGAAGGTCAGGCCCTCGACCTCGACCAGGTCGTAGAGTCGGCAGACATTCGGGTGGGACACCTGCCGGCCCAGGCGTACCTCGGAGTACAGGCGCTGCTTCGCGATCGCCGGCATGTCGCTCCGCACGAACTTGAGAGCGACCGCCTGCCCGAGCTTGAGGTCGTCGGCGCGGTACACCTCGCCCATGCCTCCCCGGCCCAGCGGGTAGATGACGCGGTAGCGGCCGGCCAGCAGGGTGCCCGGTGCAAAGCGAGGCTCGGCGCCGCCAGGAGAAGCCCTGGCCAGCGTGGGCTGATCGTCGCCGAGCGAGCGCCCTTCGATCATGGCGTGAAACCGAAAGCCGACGCGGGGCGACGCGGTTGCTCACGCAGCACGGCGCCCGCGTGGGCTGATTCACTGGATGTCCTGGCGGAGCTGGAAGACCCTAACGGCTATCCGTCTCGCGAGTCAAGGGCCCGAATGCCCGAAATCCGCTGCGAAGTGCAGCGGGCGACGCTCGAGGCTGGTGGCCTGGCGGAGACGAACGACCGTTTCCATGTGGAAGGTCTTGGGGAACTGGTCGAAGAGGTGAACGACGTCGGGGCGGTAGCCGTGCGCCGCGAAGAGCGCGAGGTCGCGGCCGAGCGTCGGCGGGTCGCACGAGACGTAGACGATCGCCTCGGGCCGCCGCGCCGCGAGCGCCTCGACGACCCTGCGTCCGGCCCCGGTCCGGGGCGGGTCGAGCACGATCCGCTCGCCGGCACGGGGCGGCAGCTCCGAGAGCGCCTGCTCCACCTCCGCCACGCGAACGCTCAGCAAGCCCAAGCCGGCGCGTCGCGCCGAGACGCGCGCGTCTTCGGCGGCGAGCCCCGACTGCTCGACCGCGACCGTCTCGCAGCCGTCGCGCGCCGCGAGCGGCAGCGCGAAGAAACCGACGCCCGCATACAGATCGAGGATGCGGGAGTCGCCCGCCGGCACGAGCTCGACGACCGTTCGCGCGAGCGGCTCGAGCAGGAAGCGGTTGGCCTGGAAGAACGAGGCCGCGTGGGCACGCAGCGTCAATCCCAGGACGCTCGCTTCCACGAAGGGCACGCCCGAGAGCCACTCGAGCGAGCGCGTGCGCGTGCGCACTCCGAAGCCCGCGAGGCCCGGCACCGCCGCGGCTATCGCCGCGAGCGGCGCCGTCTCGTGCCGGCCGAGCGAGGTCTCGAGCGTCGCGACCAGCGTGTTCCCGTCCGGCGACTCGACGAGCTCGAGCCCGTAAAGCCGCGCGGCGAGCGCGGGGCGCGCCGCAAGCGCGCCTTGGAAAGCGCGGGCCGCGCGGTTCATCGTGTCCGACAGCTGCAGGCAGGCCTCGATGTCGACCACGCGGCGGGTGCCCTCCTGCCGCAGGCCGAGCCGCAGACCGTCGTCGCCGCGCGCGAAGTGGAGCGAGGCCCTCATGCGCCAGCCCGCCTCGGGCGACGCGTGGACGCTGACGGGACCCTCCCACGCCGCGCCGGCTCGCGCCAGCGACTCGCGCAGCACCGCCTGCTTGAGCCGCAGCTCGGCCTCGGACCCGTAGTCCTGGTAGGCACAGCCGCCGCAGCGCGGCACGTAGGGGCAGGGCGAGGTCCGTCGGTCGGGAGACGGCTGGAGCACCTCGACGAGCGCGCCCTCGGCCCAGCCGGCGTGCACCTCCGTGATGCGGGCGCGCACGCGGTCCCCGGGGTGCGCCCGCGGGACGAACACGACGCGGCCCTCGAGCCGCGCCAGCCCACGGCCGCGGAAGACGCCCTTCTCGATCGTGGCCTCGACGAGCGCCCCCGGCAGCAGGCCGTCTCCGCTCACGCGGCTCCCCCGGCTTCGAGATGGAACAGGCTCAGGCGCGGCAGCGCGTGCGCTTCGAGCAGTCGCCGTGCCCGCGACTCGCGCCGCAGCGTCTCGACGACGCGGGCGGGCATGCGCTGGCGCCAGCGCTCGAGGCCAAGGTCGATCTCCGCCTCGAGTGCTTCCACGCGCTCGGCTCCGGCGTCCTGGGCGAGCGCCTCCACGAGCCGGCCCTCGCGCTCGGCGAGCCAGGCCGTGACCTCGTCGAGCGAGCCGCCCCCGGCCCGCTCCTCGAGCTCACGCGCGAGCACGAGCGCGAGCTCCCGGCCTCGCGGACCCAGCTCGCGCGCCCGGCGCAGGTCGTGCGCGAAGCCGACGAGCGCCGCCGCGGCGTCCAGGCCCGGCTCGCTCCCGAGCGCGAGCGCGCGCCGCCAGCGCTCTTCCGCCTTCTCCACCTCGGGGGCGCAGTAGGCGAGGCTCTTCACCTTGCGCTCACGGTTCCAGCCGTGTGCGTGGGAGTCGAGCGCGTCGCGGATGCCGCGCAGCACGACGCGCAGCGGCAGCCCGGCGAGCCGCCATCGGCGCACCAGGTTCCATTCCGCGTTCGAGAGGATGAGCGGATCCCCGCGGCGCGAGACGAAGTACTCCTCGACCGTCTGGTAGTACTCGGCCTCGGGGTCCTCGCTCACGGGCGCTCAGCGCGGCTCGGCGCTGTTCCGCTCGAAGATCAGGCGCAGCCCGACCAGCGTCAGCACCGGGTCGACCGTCTCGATCGAGGGAATCTCGGCCGCCAGCGTCCCCGCGAAGCCCCCGGTCGCGACGACGCGGGCCGGCTCGCCGAGCTCGCCGCGGATGCGCCCGATCAGGCCCTCGCACATCGCGGCGTAGCCGTAGTAGAGGCCCGACTGCATCGAGCAGACGGTGGTGCGTCCCACCACCCGCCCGGGATCGCGCACGTCCACCCGCGGCAGTCGCGCCGCCCGCTGGAAGAGCGCGTCCGCGCTGATCCCGATCCCGGGACAGATGACGCCTCCCGCGTACTCGCCCCGGCGCGTGATCAGGTCGAGCGTCGTCGCGGTCCCGAAATCGACCACGATCACTGGGCCGCCGTAGCGGGCGAACGCGGCCACGCCGTTGACGATGCGGTCGGCGCCCACGTCGCCCGGCGGCTCGTACAGGATCGGCATGCCGGTCTTGACGCCCGGCCCGATCACGAGCGGCTCGCGGCCCAGGTAGCTGCGGCCGAGCTCCACCAGCACGGGGGTGAGCGGCGGCACGACACTCGCGAGCGCGATCGCCTCCACCCGGCCCGGGTCGAGGCCGGAGCCGGCGAAGAGGTTCCGCACCAGGATCCCGTACTCGTCCGCGGTCTGCTCGCGCCGGGTGGTGAGCCGCCAATGGGCCTTGAGCTCGGGGCCTTCGAAGACGCCGAGCACCGTGTTGGAGTTGCCGACGTCGATCGTGAGCAGCACGTTCAGCTCAGGAGGCGGCCGCCTGGCGCACCCGGGAAACCTCGCCCGAGACGAAGCGCCGCCTGTCCCCTCCCGAAAACTCGATCACGAGCGCGCCGTCGTCGTCCACCGTGACGAGCCGCCCGCGCAGCACGGCCGCGCCGCTGCGCACGTCCACGAGAGTGCCCCACCAGGGAATCGCGCGCTCGCGCCACGCAGCGACGACCCGCGAAGGCGCCTCACGCAGGGCATCGTACCAGACGCCGAGACGCGCGAGGACCGCGACGGCGACCGCCTCGGGGCTCGCTTCCCGGGCGGCTTCCGCGCGGAGCGACGTCACGCCGTCCCGCAGCTCGGCGGGCAGGCTCGAGGCCTCGAGCGCCACGTTCAGGCCCAGTCCCAGGACCACCCACTCGACGCCCGCGCTGCCGGAGGACGCCTCGGCCAGGATGCCCGCGAGCTTGCGCCCCGAGGCGAGCACGTCGTTCGGCCACTTGAGCTCGCAGGCGACACCGAAGCTCGCCACGGCCTCGGCCACCGCGACACCCGCCGCGAGCGGGACGAGCGAGGCCGGCTCGCTGCGCGGCCGCAGCAGCACCGAGAGATAGAGCCCGCCCGGAGGCGATTGCCACGTGCGCCCCTCGCGGCCGCGACCGCCCGTCTGACGCTCGGCCAAGACCGCGGTCCACTCGGGAGCGCCCGCGCGAGCGAGGTCCTTGAGCCGGTCGCTGGTCGAGCCGATCGATTCGTGCCACTCGACCGCCGGCAGGCGCGGGCCGCCCCGTGAGGCGAGCGCCTCGACGAGGGCCGCTCCAGGGTCCATCAGACCTCGACGCGGCCCTGCTTCTCGCCCAGGACCAGCTCCACCACCTCGAAGCTGCCTGGCTCCAGGTCCGGGCGCGCTTCGAGCAGCGGGCCCTCGGCGCGGGCGGCGGCCCGCAGGTCCGCGAGACACGGGCGCAGCAGCTCGATGGCGTCGGCGTGCGCCGCCACGCGCAGCGTGGTGAGCTGGCGCCCCACGGTGCCGCCCAAAGCACTCTTCCCACGCCTCACCGCGTCGAGGAACGCGCAGGCCAGGTCGAAGACCCGCCCGGCCTCGGCGCCCTGCGCGCTCTGCGGCAGCTCGCCCGCGCCGGGCCACGCCGCGCGGTGGATGCTGCGGCTGCCGGTCGCGCCGGCGAAACCCCACGACCACGCTTCCTCCGTGACGTACGGCAGGTAGGGCGCGAGGAGCCGCAGCAGGACGCTCAGGCCCTGCTGCGCGGCCCGCACGGCCGAGCTGCGGCCGGCCGCGTCCGTCTCCGAGCGGGCACGCGCTTTCACGAGCTCGAGATAGTTGTCGGTGTAGCCGGACCAGAAGAATCGCTCGACCACGTCGAGCGCGCCCGCGTAGTCGAGGTCGTCGAGGAGCGTCGTCGCGCGCGCGGCCGTCTCGCCGAGCCGCGCCAGGAAGCCGAGGTCGAGCGGGTGGCTCACGGGCCCAAAGGCCGCGCTCTGCGCGAGCGCGTACTTCGAGGCGTTGTAGAGCTTCGTCACCAGGCGCCGGCCCACGGCGAACACCTTCTCGTCGAAGGCCGTGTCGGTCCCGAGCCGCGCGGCGAGCGACCAGTAGCGCACGGCGTCGGCCCCGTACTGCTCGAGCAGGTGCATCGGAGTCACGACGTTGCCCTTGCTCTTCGACATCTTCTTGCGGTCGGGGTCGAGCACCCAGCCCGAGATCGCCGCGCTGCGCCAGGGGATCGTGCGCTCGTGGAGCCAGGCCTTGACGATCGTGTAGAAGGCCCAGGTCCGGATGATCTCGTGGCTCTGCGGCCGCAGGTCCATCGGGAACAGCCGCTTGTGCCGCTCAGGGGCCTGGATCCAGCCGGTCGCGATCTGGGGGCTGAGTGACGAGGTGAACCAGGTGTCGAAGACGTCGGCCTCGCCCGTGAAGCCGCCCGGCTGGTCGCGCTGCACCTCCGAGTAGCCGGGCGGCACGTCAGCCGTCGGGTCGACCGGCAACGTCTCGTCGCCGGCCAGGATCGCGGCGGCGAAATCGGGCGTGCCGTCCGCGCGCAGCGGGTACCAGACGGGAAACGGAACGCCGAAATAGCGCTGGCGGCTGATGCACCAGTCGAGGTTCAGGTTCTCGGTCCAGTTGCGGAAGCGCATGCGCATGAAGTCGGGGTGCCAGGCGATCCGCTCGCCGGCAAGGACGAGCTCCTGCTTGTGCTCGAGGATCTTCACGAACCACTGGCGCGTGGTGATGAACTCGAGCGGGCGGTCGCCCTTCTCGTAGAACTTCACGGGGTGCTCGAGCGGCTGCGGCTCCGCGACCAACGGGGCCGCCCCGGCACCCGTCGCGTCGGCGGCGGGATCGCGCAGCAGCTCCACGATCGCTTTCTGCGCCTCCTTGACCCTGGTCCCGGCGAGCCGCGCGTAGGCCTGGTTGGCGCGCGCCGGGTCGAGGCTCGGGAACGCCTCCGTCCCGAACTCCACCGGCACGAGCGTGCCGTCGCGGCCGATCACCTGCCGCAGCGCGAGCGACTGCTCGCGCCACCATTGCACGTCGGTGGCGTCGCCGAAGCTGCAGACCATCAGGATCCCGGTGCCCTTCTCGCGCTCCACGAGCTCGCTCGGGAAGATCGGCACGGGCACGCGGAAGAGGGGCGTGATCGCCCGCTTGCCGAAGAGGCCGCGGTAACGATCGTCGTCCGGGTGCGCGGCCACTCCCACGCACGCGGGCAGCAGCTCGGGCCGCGTCGTCGCGATCACGAAGCTCGAGCCGCCAAGGACGCCGAAGCGCAGCTGGTGGAAGGCTCCCTTCACGGGACGATCTTCGACCTCCGCCTGCGCGACCGCCGTGCGGAAGTCCACGTCCCACAGCGTCGGGGCCTCGACCTGGTACACGTGGCCCTTGCGGAAGAGGTCGAGGAAGCTCCACTGCGCGAGGCGGCGGCTCTTGGCGTCGATCGTCGAGTACTCGAGCGCCCAGTCGACGGAGAGCCCGAGTCGCTGCCACAGCGCCTTGAAGGCCTGCTCGTCCTCGGCCGTGAGCACCAGGCACAGCTCGATGAAGTTCTTGCGCGAGATGCGGCGGGCCGGCTGCTTGCGCGCGGCCTCTTCCGCCATCGCCAGCACCAGCCCGGGCTCGAACGGCACGTGGGCTTCGCAGCGCACGTGGTAGTAGTTCTGGACGCGGCGCTCGGTCGGCAGCCCGTTGTCGTCCCAGCCCATCGGGTAGAACACGTTCTTGCCGCGCATGCGCTGGTAGCGCGCGAGCACGTCCGTCTGGGTGTAGCTGAACACGTGGCCCACGTGGAGCGACCCCGACACCGTGGGCGGCGGAGTGTCGACGACGAAGGCCGGGCGGGGGTCGCCCTCCTCGAAGCGGTGGACGCCCCAGTCGCTCCAGAGGCGGTCCCACTTCTCCTCGGCCTGCTTCGGCTCGAAGTGCGGGCCGAGGGCGGTCGGGTCGATGGTGACGATCACGGTTTCGTCTACGCCGCTTTGGCTTCAGGTCTTCTGAAGCTCGGCCTTCAGGCGCTCGATCTCCTGCTTGATCAGCGCCTCGGCCAGGTCGGGAATCACTTCCCAGGCGATCTCGCGCACGGCCTTCTCCGAGATCTGGGCGACCACGCGCTGGGCGATCTTCTCGACCATCTCGACCGGCACCGACACGGCGGCGGCTTCCGAGACCGGTGGCGGCGCAGGCTCGCGCTCCGCGGCGTGAGGCGCCAGGCCAGCGAACGAATCCGGCGCCGCCTCCGGCTCGAACCGCGGCGACGGGTGCGGCGAAGGCGGAGGAGCCGGCGGCTCGATCGGCCAATCCACGGCCCGTGCTGCCGCGGGCGACGGCGGCGTGAACGCGCGCGGGGGCTCCGGCGCTCGCGGCTTTGGCTCGGGCGTGAACCCCGGGAAAGGTCGTGGAGGCACCGTGGCGACCTCGGGCTCAGGCTCGGGCTCCGACATCGGCTCCGGCTCGAAGTCGGACTCCGAGAAAGTCGTCTCCTCCACGGCCCCGAAGGAGGCCGTCGTCGACGACGCCTCCTGCGCCACCGCCGGGACGAGCGGAGGCAGCGTCCTGGAGCCGCTGAACATCATCGTCGCCCCCGAATCGGCGGGGTCCGCCTCGTCGAGCGCCGTCGGCGGCGGGGCCTCGAAGTCGAGGTCCTCCTCGACCACCTCCTCGAATACGGTCGCGTCCTCGACCACCTCGGCCGCGTCGATCGCCTCGGGTTCGAACTCGCTCTCCGACTCGGGTACGAACGCCGGCTCCACGCTCGCCGGCGTGGGCGACGCGGCCGCCGGCAGCGGCGGCACCGGTGTCGGTGTCGGCGGCGCCGGCACGGGCGCAGCGGCATGCGAGACGTTCCACGGCAGGTCGGAGGCCTTGAACATCACCGTCGACGTCGATTCCGGCTGCGCCGGCTCGACCGGCTCGAGCTCGGGCGGTGCGGCCATCAACGTGGCCGACTCCTCTTCGCTCATCGGCGCGAGTGGCGACGCGGGGGCGTGTGGCGCCGTCTCGACGGCCGCGTCGAACGACTCGTCCGGGATGAAGCTCGGGACTTCGGCAACGGGCGCGGCCATCGGCCGCGGGGGTGCCGGAGGAGGAGGCGGCGGCGGCGGGACCACGACGTGCGGCGGGACGAAAGCCGTGGGCCGCGCGAACGGAACGACCGGCGGCGGAGGCGCCGCGGCTCGCTGCGGCGCGCGTGCCAGGAGATCCCTGACCTTGGCGATCAGCGTCTCGGGCTCGAAGGGCTTCGCGAGCGACCCGTCGTAGCCGGCCCGGGCCGCGCGTTCCTGGTCGAAGGGCTCGAAGGCGCCGGTCAGCAGCAGCACCGGCACGTGCGAGAAGGCCGCGCTCTTCTTGATCTGCTCGCAGACCTCGTAGCCGTCCTTCTCGGGCATGATGATGTCGCACAGCACGATGTCCGGGCGGACCTCGGCCAGCTTCTCGAGGGCGAGCCTCCCGTTGCCCACGGTGACCACGTCGAAGTCCTCGTCAGAGAAGGTCAGCTCGATGACCTTCTGGATCGTGATGCTGTCGTCCGCGAGCAGGATCTTCTTGCCCATCCTGTTTTGCGCCCCCAAGGGCTCCAGACAGGAGCCACCTCGCCGCCTCGTCGAAGCACTCCCGCTCGCGCGGGGCGCTCACCTTGCGATCCGGATCAAGATAGACCCTTCCCTCCCGCCTGTCAACGAGTTAGCGGCACGAGTCGGGGGGTCTGCTCAGCGGCTCGGGACCGGGTTCTGGATCACCCGCACGACGTCCTGCGTCGAAGCGCCCGGCAGGAACACCTCGGCGACGCCGAGATGCTTGAGCTCCGCGATGTCCTGTGCGGGGATGATGCCGCCCACGAAAAGCCGCACGGAGTCCATCCCCCGCTCGCGCAGCAGCTCGACGATGCGCCGGCAGATCGGCAGGTGGGCGCCGGAGAGGATGCTGAGGCCGATCACGTCGGCGTCCTCCTGCACCGCGGCGGCGACGATCTGCTCCGGGCTCTGGCGCAGGCCCGTGTAGATCACCTCGAGCCCGGCGTCGCGCAGGGCGCGCGCGATCACCTTGGCTCCGCGATCGTGGCCGTCGAGCC
>Ga0214472_10004738_pt1 | contig 14339 bp, 15 predicted proteins | sample RVTome_6_FD_207662 | JGI IMG/M metagenome (GOLD analysis project Ga0214472, IMG submission 207662) | Soil microbial communities from uranium-contaminated site in the Upper Colorado River Basin, Wyoming, United States - RVT140D175 | ecosystem: Environmental > Terrestrial > Soil > Contaminated >... | reverse complement strand
GAGTTGGATCGCCAATTGACCGAGCTGCTCCCCCAGTTTTCAGCGGAGGCCATTCAGCAGGATCCGGCCGAGTTCCGCCGCAAGTATAAAGGTCTACGCCAGATGTGGCAGGCGCTGGGCAACGGCTCGGGCTCCTTGCTGTCAGCCCTCGACCGTCAGGCTGGCAGCCATTCCCGCCTCCAGATGGCCGGGGATGCTGCATACGATCTGGAGTGAGCCGGCGTCCGCCGGAGCTGTGAAGATGAAAGTTTGGACTTGGCTCGCGGCGAGCTTGGTTTCGGCCAACACATTCGCCTGGTCATCGGCGTCGAACGGGGCCGCGGCCTGGTAGCCGGCATCCAGCAGCACCCAATTGTGCTCGATCGTCCCACTGTTGGTTAAGGTGAGCGTGACTTCGGCTCCGGCCGGCACTGAGGCGCTTGCCGGTGAGAAGGAGAATTCCGACATGGACATGGCAATCGCTGCGGTGCTCGGACCTCCGCAGGCAGCCAGTCCCGCCACGAGCAAGAGAATCACGGCAGAATAGATCAGAAACCGATTGGTCATAGGGATCTTCCTCCTGTTGATGCGAGAGTCTAAGCCGGTCCGTCCGAGAGCGCAAGCAACTTGCCCGCTCGGGTCCCGATTCGACGGAGCCAGCCGATGATAAACTACCAGCCGCCAGCACGGGAGCCATGCGCGAACGCAATATTCTGCTCGTAACGATCCTAGTCCTGAGCCTGATTGGCGTGGGGATTGCCGTGGCGAGCCTGGTTCGACCCTTGCCGCAGCCAGCCAGCGACCGTGCCGTTCTGGTTGACCAGCTGCTCCGAGTCTTCTTCGGCCTGGCAACCGCGGTGTTCCTCGGGGTGGAGGGGCTGCTCGTTTTCGCGGCCGTTCGCGGGCGACTCTTCGGTAGCTCCGCTGCAATTAGCAACCCGAACCCAGCTTTGGAGCTGCTGTGGCTCGCGGTCCCGGCCGCGCTCGTGCTGGTGCTCAGCGTATATTCGATCCGAGTGCTGTTGCTGATCGAAGCGCCCCGATCCGATCCGCTGCTTGTTGAAATCGCAGCGAGCCAATATCGGTGGGAGTTCCATTACCCGGAAAGCGGCGTTACTGCAAACGAACTTCACCTGCCCGCGGGGCGCCCGGCCGTGCTGACATTCAGATCGAGCGATGTGATCCACTCCTTCTGGGTTCCGGTCTTTGGAGGGAAGGTTGACGCTCTGCCGGACCGGGTTACTTCGCTGGCCTTGACCCCACTTCGCACCGGAGTGTACCAAGCTGTTTGCGCCGAGTACTGCGGCGCGGATCACGCCGGAATGATTGCTCCGGTGTGGGTTGAGGATCCTGCCGGTTTCGAGCAGTGGCTGCAATCTGAGGCCGGAGATTGATCATGAGCAGAGATATGCGCAGCTATCTTCGTCCGACAACCGATCCGGCGGTGCTGGCCGTCCAGTTCCTGGTGACCAGTTTCGCCTTTTTCCTGCTCGGGGGTGCGCTGGCGCTCGGGATGGCTGGAGAGACCAGTTTGCCTGGGGTTGAGTTGATGGGTGCTGAGGCCTACTCTCGGGCGTTTTCCAACCATGGTTCGATCATGATCTTCCTTTGGCTGATGCCGGCAGTTGCCGGTCTCACCCACGCGCTGTTGCTGCGAGTGCTTGGTGTGACCCGAAGCGCCCTCCCAAGATTGAGCGGGCTGGGATTCTGGCTGCTCCTGCCCGGCGGACTGCTGATGCTGTCCAGCTTCTTTATGGGCGGGGACTTCCCCGGCTGGACGGCCTATCTGCCGCTGTCGGCCCAGACGATTGGGGTGGGCCAGACCCTGTGGGTCGTCAGCCTGATCGTGCTCCTTCTTTCGCTGGGCTGCAACGCGACCGGATTCTTGGCCACAATTCTTGCCGCTCGGAGTGAAACATCCCGCAGTCGCTCTCCATTTGTTGTCGCCAGCCTCATCAGCTCGACCCTGGCGTTGATTTCTGCCCCGGTCCTACTGGCGGCACTGACCGCGCTGCTGGTGGACCGCCTGAGCGCGGGGCCTAGCTTCCTCGCCGGCTCGCTTGGGGTGACCCTGTGGCAGAACGCATTTTGGTTCTTCGGCCACCCAGCAACGACGATGCTGCTCCTGCCGGCGATTGGGGCAGTCTCGGAGGTCATTCAGGCCAACACCGGCAACCCGTTGGTCGCAAAGCGATCGGTCAACCTTGCCATGGTCGCGGTCGGCGGCCTGGGCCTCGTCTCCTGGGGTCAACACATGTTTGCCAGCGGGCTGATCCCGTCCGTCCGGGTCCCGTTCATGTTGACTTCGATGGCAGTCGCCATTCCTCTGGCTTTCATCGTTTTCGCCTGGTTGACTACCCTGTGGGTCAGCAAGGTGCGGTTCAGCACTCCGATGCTGTTTTCGCTCGGTTTCATCTCGATGTTCGGGCTGGCGGGGCTCAGCGGTTTGGTCCTGGCTTCGATCCCGGCCAACCTTCAACTGCACGGCAGCACCTTCGTCTCCGGCCACTCGCATCTCGCACTTTTCGGCGGAGTGATGTCGGGGTTGTTCGCCGGGATCTACTATGTATTTCCGACTCTCACCGGAAAAGACTATGATGAGAATCTTGGAAAGCTGCACTTCCTCGCCCACGCCGGTGGTGTGCATCTTGCTTTCTTGCCGATGCTGCTGATCGGGTTGCAAGGTGTCCCGCGTCGAGTCTTTGAGATCCGGCCTGGACTCGAACTCTTTGAGCTGGCTTCCAGCGGGGGCGCGCTGATCCTGGCCGGCGCCTCGCTGCTGTTTCTCTACAATATATTCTTTGCTTGGCGGACCGGCCGACCCGCAGCCCAAGAAGTCCTGCCGGGGTCGACCCTGTGACCACCGGCCTGACCAAGCCCCAAACTTCGACCTGGTCCACTCGGCTGGTGGATTATCTCTCGCTCACCAAGCCGGCAATCGTCGCTTTACTCTTGTTGACGACCTTGTGTGGGATGGTGATTGCAATTGGCGGACTTCCGCCGCTGGCGACGGTTGGGTTGACCCTGCTCGGGGGCGGACTCACCGCAGGAGGGGCGGGGGCGCTCAATCAGTACATCGACCGGGGTATTGACCGGCGGATGGTTCGAACGATGCGGCGGGCCCTCCCGGACCAGCGTATCCGGCCGGTGGAAGGTCTATTGTTAGGCCTGGCGATGTGTGTGGCTGGCCTGGCCGTCCTGGCGATTGGCGTGAATCTGCTCAGTGCAATCCTCTCCTTGGCAGGAATCATCTACTACGCGGTGCTCTACACTGTCCTGCTGAAACCGAGTACCCCGCAGAATATCGTTGTCGGTGGGGGAGCGGGTGCAATACCGCCCCTGGTGGGATGGGCCGCCGCCACCGGATCGCTCAGCCTGCCGGCACTTTTCCTATTCGCGGTGATCTTCTTTTGGACCCCGCCCCACTTTTGGGCCCTGGCCCTGCTCAAGCGGTCTGATTACGCCCGGGCCGGAATACCGATGCTGCCAGTGGTCTCCGGCGAGGTCGAGACCCATCGTCAGATTCTGCTGTACAGTTTGCAGCTGGTCGCGCTGACGGCCCTGCTCCCGCTGGTGGGGTTGGGCGGGGGGCTGTATCTGACCGCCGCGCTGCTGCTCGGGATCGGGTTGGTCCGCCACGCCCGGATCTTGCAAAGGCGGGGTGGGAATCGATTCGCCTGGAGAATGTATCGTTATTCGAGCCTGTATTTGGCAGGGATCTTTTTGGCGCTGGCAGCCGATGCGGTTCTCATCGGATGACATGATAAACTTTGGCCGATCGAGCGACTCAGGAGGAGCAATGGTTGAGACAATCCGAATGGAAAAAGTCGACGTGGTGAAGGCTGCTGGGAGGATCGACAGCCACTCTTCGCCTGAGCTGAAGGACGCATTTGACCTCTTGCTCAATGACGGACGCAACATGCTAGTGTTCGACATGAGCGAAGTGGAGTTCCTCTCTAGTAGCGGGGTGTGGGTCCTGTTGGAGACCCAGAAGCGAGCCCGCCGCCGCAGTAAGGGAGATCTGGTGCTGGCCAACCCGAGTGAGAACATTAAGAAGACCCTCGATTTGGCCGGGCTGATGCACTTCATGAAGATCTTCGACGGTGTCGACACTGCCGTGGCTGGTTTCTGAAGTTGAGCATTGATGCGTAATGCCCAAGGCGACGTTCAAGGCTCGATACGAGAACCTGGGACGAATCTGCGAGTTCGTCTCAAGCACTGCGAAGCGGGCAGGGCTGGACGATTCCGCGGCCTACGCGGTGGAACTGGCCACCAATGAAGCGTGCACGAACATTATCGAGCACGGCTATGGCGGCGAAAGCGATAACCGGATCGAGTGCTCGATCGAGGCCGACGATGGCGGGGTGACTGTCGTCTTGCTTGACTGGAGTCGGCCATTTGATCCCTCTGGCGTGCCGGTGGCGAATTTTGCGGTACCGTTGGAGGAGTTGAATCCGAGGGGAGCCGGCCTGCGGTTGATCCGCGGCTCGATGGATGAGGTTCAGTTTGAGCCGATTCCCGGCACGGGCAACCGGCTGACGATGCGCAAGAGTCGCTAACCGGGCAAATCGCGGGCCAGGACCATCAGAGTGATGTCATCGGTTTGAGTCCCACCGGCCACAAACGCTGAGGTTTCCCCTAAGAGCTTGGACTGCAGATCATCGGCCATGAGGCCGAGGGTTTTGCATTGCCAGTTCTAAGTTCAGTTGAATGGAAGTGGTTAGTTTTGGGGCGGCCGCCCTCGAGCTTTGGCCCGCCCTATGCCCAGGCGTGGTAGGCTAAGCAGGCGGTCAAGCGGACGGCGATCCAATCTCGGAGGCAGGATATGGAATACCGGAAGCTAGGAAAGACCGGGCTAACAGTCACCCCGCTGTGCCTGGGCACCATGCAATTCGGCTGGACAGCCGATGAAGGTACTTCAATCAAGATTCTCACCCGGGCCGCCGAGCGCGGAATCAACTTCATCGATACCGCCGACGTTTACTCCCGCTGGGTCGCCGGCAATCCGGGTGGGGTTGCGGAGGGCATCATCGGCAAGTGGTTGGGGATGGGAATCGTCCGCCGGGACCAGATCGTGCTGGCGACCAAGGTTCGGGGTCGGATGGGGGAGGGGCCTAACGAGCAGGGCCTCTCGCGGTTGCATATCACAGAGGCAGTGAAAAACTCACTGCGCCGCCTCGGGACCGACTATATCGACCTGTACCAGACCCATTCGGTGGATCCTGAGACGCCCATCGATGAGACCCTGCGGGCGCTCGACGACCTTGTCCACCAGGGCGTGGTCCGCTACTTCGGATGCTCGAATTATCCAGCTTGGCGACTCATGCAGGCGCTCTGGAGCTCGAATCGGATGGGCCTGGAGGGCTTTGTGTGCCTGCAGCCCGAGTACAGCCTGCTTGCCCGGCAGCAGTACGAGCAGGAGCTCGAGCAGGTTTGCCAGACGTACGGGCTGGGGGTGATCCCTTATAGTCCGCTGGCCCGCGGCTTTCTCACTGGAAAGTACCGGAAAGACGAGCCGCCACCGGCCGACGGCCGCCTGGCCGGGAGTCCCCGGCTCGAAGAATACGCCCGTGAGGCGCAAGTCTGGCAAGTGCTTGCCAGCCTCAAAGAGTTGGGCCGAAAGCACGCCGCCTCGCTTTCCCAACTGGCCCTAGCCTGGTTGCTGCAGCGACCGACGGTCACAAGTCCGATCATCGGCCCCCGGTCGCTCGAGCAGCTGGACGACAATCTTGGGGCTCTCGACGTTCGGCTGGAGCCGGAAGAGGTCGCGGAGCTCGATCAGGTCAGCGCCTGGATGAGCCCCAGCTAACCGGTCCGCTCCCTTGCGCACTTATGACAAGTAGCCCGGCGAGATGTATAATTGCCCAGGGCGAGCATCAGCAGCCAGATGAAGCCGGCAATTGATCGTTTTCTCAGCCATCTCCGAGTGGAGCAGGAGCGGGCTAAGAATACCGTCTCGGCCTATTCGATTGACGTGCGCCAGTTTGAGCAAGTGCTGAGCGCCCGGGCCGGCGGGGCCGTCAAACCGCACGACCTGAGCACCCGAATGGTCAGCGAGTATTCCAACTGGCTCGTTGAACAGGGTTACCGACCCTCCACGGTCTCGCGGAAAATGGCCGCCGCTCGAGCCTTCTTGCTGTACCTGGCCGAGAAAGAGCGGACCGTCAACCGCCGGATTCCGGACCAGCTCCAACCTCCAAGCACTCCCCGTCGATTGCCGCGAACTCTATCGGAGGACGAGATTCGGCGGCTGCTGGCAGCCCCTGGCCGGGTCGAGAGTCCCCGCGCCTTACGTGACTCAGCTGTGCTTGCCTTGTTGTACTCGGCCGGCATGCGGGCCTCGGAGGCGGTTCAGGTCAACCTTGAGGATCTTGATTTGAAGGCCGGGACTTTGGTACGGCGGGGACCGGAGCCGGTTATCCTGCAGCTCGCCGGATCGGTGGGAGCCTTGGGGCGTTACCTCACCGCCGGCCGACCGCATCTCGTTCGCGACGCCAGGGAGCGGGCCCTGTACCTGAATCTGCGTGGCAAGCGCTTGAGCCGACAAGGGCTCTGGCTGGTCGTCAAGCGTTGGGCCGCCGCGGCAGACCTGGGCGCCGATCTCTCCCCGCACTCGTTGCGCCACTCTTTGATCCGACATTTGCTGCAGCAAGGGAGGAGCAAGCGCGATATCCAGGCCATGCTTGGTTTGAGCAGTCCCAACGCAATTCGGGTGCGGTTGACCGCCAAGCGATGAATCACGATCAATTCCCGAGCATGGAAGAAATTGACTTGCTGGCGAATCGAATCCGGGAATCCACGGATCTGCGTCCGAAGGTCGGAATGATCCTGGGCTCCGGGTTGGGCGGCTTGGCCGATTTGCTCGAATCTTCAGTGTCGCTGCTAACCGGGGAGTTGCCGGGCTGGCCAACATCGACGGTTGAAGGCCATGCGGGTCGCTTGGTCATCGGGGTGCTCGAAGGCATGCCCGTTTGCGTCTTGCAAGGTCGGGTGCACTACTACGAGGGGTACTCGATGGCCAGGATCGGGCTGCCAATTCGGGTGCTCCAGCGCCTTGGCGCCGACATGCTGATCGTGACCAACGCGGCCGGGGGAGTCAATCCGGCGTTCGAACCGGGCGATGTCATGTTGATCAACGATCACATCAACCTGATCGGGATGGCCGGGCTCTCTCCTCTGCGCGGTCCGAACTTGCAGGAATTCGGGCCCCGTTTCCCAGATATGAGCCAAGCCTATGATCGTCAACTCCAAGCGCTGGCTCGTCAGGTCGCTGCCCAAGAGGGTCTCGTGCTGCGGGAAGGCGTCTATATCTGCCTGGGTGGTCCAGCCTTCGAGACTCCCGCCGATTTGCGGTTCCTGCGGACGATCGGGGTGGACGCGGTCGGGATGTCCACGGTGCCTGAGATCGTAGTCGCCCGGCACGCTGGAATGCGTGCCCTGGGATTCTCCGGGATCAGCAACAAAGTAAGTCTGGACGGTGAGAAGCTGACCACCCATCAAGAAGTGCTGGAGGCGGGCCGGCGAGTAGGACCGAAACTCGAGCGGCTCATTCGCGGTGTGCTGCGCAGGCTGTAGCCGAGATGGAAGAGGCTCTGCTGCTCATCGCCTCTCTGCAGGGATGGATCTATACCCTCCTGCTGCTGACTTCGTTGGTTTATCTCAGGCTAGCCATGCAATCGAATGCCGAGGTCCGCAAGTCACTCTTCGGACTGGAGCGGGAGCGGGCTGCGTCCCGCCGGACTCGGGCGCTGGCAATGCTCGGGCTGATCGGGCTGGCCGGCCTGGCTACTTTCTTCCTGTCGAACTTCCTGGTTCCTTCGGTCCCGGCCGTCGCCAGGCCCACTCTCGTGCCAACCATCTCACTGCTCACGACGGCCGGCGAAGCACTCGGTAGCGCAGTCGGGCCACAAACTCCAGACAGCAGTGGCTGCTCAAACCCGGGTGCAACCATCAGCTCACCTTTCGCCGGGGCGCAAGTTCAAGGACTGGTCGAGGTGCGGGGCAGCGCCAACATCCCCAATTTCGCCTTCTACAAGATTGAAATCAAGGCTAGCGATTCGTCGACCAATTGGCAGGTAATCTCTGCCGGGACCGAACCCAAGATCGAGGATGGGTTGGGGGTCTGGGACACCAGCCTTGTAATCAGCGGGGTGTACCTGCTACAGTTGGTCGTCACCGACACTGCCGGGAACGCTCCCTTACCGTGTGCGCTGGAAGTCGTAGTGTTGCCCACCGGCGGTTGAGGAACTGAGGCCAAACTTCGATGGAGATCCGTCCGGCGATTTCAAGCGACATTTCGGCGCTGATGGCGATGGATCCCGGCTATCAGACCGACCATGTCTGGCAGATGGCGGTGAGCGCCCACTCGCCGGACACCAGCGTGATATTTCGGGAGGTCAGGCTGCCACGTCAGATGCGGGTCGAGTACCCCCGGGATCCCCGCCGGCTCGCCGATGAATGGACGCATGCCTCTGAAATCTTGCTGGCCGAGTCTGACCGCGGGCTGCTGGGCTACCTGATTTTGGAGAGCGGCCAAGCCCCTTCGACCGGCTGGATTACGGATCTCGTGGTGGCGGTCGCCCACCGGCGCCAGGGTGTAGCAACCCGGCTGCTGGCCGCCGCGAAGCGCTGGTCCCAGCAGTCCGGCTTCGCCCGGCTTACCTTGGAAATGCAGAGCAAGAACTTTCCTGGTATCAGCCTGGTTCGCAAGCTTGGCTTCCTCTACTCCGGCTATCACGACAAGTACTATCCGGACGAGGAAATCGCGCTTTTCTTCACCCTGAATCTGAAGTAGCCGGGAGCATGCTCGAGACCCTCACCTCTGCCCTGATGGTGGTGAATCAGATCCTGAATGCCGGCAACGCGGTAACCGCGTTCTCCCTGCTGCTCTATTCCCTCACCTTCAATCCCAAAGAGCGAACGGCCCGAATCCTGGCTCTGCTGCTTGGCTGCCTGGCCCTCGTTTACGCTACCGATGTCATGGCGGGGACGGCCACCCTGGAGAGCGAACAGCAGATCTGGCTGCGGCTCCAATGGGCCGGGATCAGCTTCGGGGCGGCCGGCTACATGCATATTTCCGACGCGTTGCTGGCAGCGACTGGCCGGCCCTCGCGCGGGCGCCGGAAGTGGATCATCCGCATTGGTTACCTCTTAAGCCTGGTCAGCTTTGGGTCCGCGGCCCTCAGCGAGGAGTTGGTCGGCCCGCTAAACGTTGTAGGGCCGGTGGCTTTCCTCTCCGGCGGGAGGCTGCTTCCGCTCTTCGTGGCGTACTTCGGACTCGCCCTGACCTTCACCGGATTCAATTTCTGGCGGGCATACAAGCGGTGCTTGACTTCCGTCAGCCGTCGGCGGATGCGCTACCTGATCTTCGGATCCGCGGCGCCGTTCTTGGGGGTGTTTCCATTCCTCAGTGCCGGTGGCAGCTTCCTGCTCCAGACCCCGCTGCTGACCTGGGCGGTGCTTGGAGTGCTCAATGTGCTGGTTGCGGTTCAGATTGTGATGATGACTTATGCGGTGGCCTACTTCGGAGTGAGCTTCCCGGACCGGGTAGTGAAGAGCCGGCTATTTCAGTGGTTGCTGAGAGGCCCGATCGTTGCTTCGACGACCCTCGCAGTAACAGTGGTCATCGATCGGCTCGGCCACCGCATCGGCTTGGAAAACAGCCGAGCCGTTCCGCTCTTCATGGTCGGGACAATTTTGAGCCTGCAATACCTGATCACCCTGATTCGCCCGACTGCGGAAAGGTGGCTTTTCTATGGTCAGGACCGTAACGACGTCAGCCGGTTGCATCTGCTTGAAGAGCGGTTGCTCACCACCGGCGATCTGCGCCAGTATCTGGAGGCGATCTTGAATGCTGCCTGCGATCTAACAGGCGCCTCCTCGGCGTTCGTCGCCGCGGTGGGCGAGCAGGGGGTTGAGCTTGAGGTGGCGGTCGGGCCCGACGATCCGCTGCGCGATCCGTTGGATTCGACCCCCAGCCTGTCTGCAGAAAACAATCGAGAGCTGCCCGGATTTGGGCCACTCTTCCGCTGGGATCGCTACTGGTTGGCGCCGCTGCTGGCCTCGCCGACGGGCGAGTTGGTTGGGGTCCTAGGGCTGAAGCTGGCGTCAGGGGACTTCGAGTTTGGGCCAGAAACGGTCGAAGCCCTGTCGCTGGTCCGGGAGCGGGCCGCCGTTGCACTCACCGATCGGGCCTTGCAGCGGGAAGTGTTCGCGGCCGTAGACCGGCTTGTGCCGCAAGTGGAAGCCGTACAGAGGATGCGGGCGGCCGCCCGCTATGGCGGGGTGCAAGCCCTGACCATGCCGGCGGAGAGCCTGCCGGCCGATTCCGACTTGGCCAACTTGGTTCGAGGAGCCCTCGGTCACTATTGGGGCGGACCGCGGCTGACCCAGAGCCCCTTGCTGCGGTTGAGCGTCGTGCGCGAGGCAGTGGCGGCGCACGACGGCAACCCGGTCAATGCGCTGCGGGCGACCCTGCGGCAGGCGATCGATCGGGTCAGACCGCAAGGTGAGCGGCGGTTCACCGGGGAGTGGATGCTGTACAACATCCTGGAGATGAAGTTCCTCGAAGGACGCAAGGTCCGCGATGTGGCTGTCCGCCTGGCGATGTCCGAGGCGGACCTATATCGGAAGCAGAAAGTCGCCATCGAGTATGTCGCCCGGGCGATGGAAGAAATGGAGCGGGAGGCCCGGGCGGCCAAGCCGGTCAATCCGCGCAGCTGAGGCGGCGGGCCTTGCCTTTTTCAGACCGCCAGAGGACACTCTGATCCCGTCAGCATGAGAATCGCCCGACGATCGCTTTGGGACTTGCTTGCCATTCCGCTACTTGCGGCGGCAGTCGTCACATCTCTCGGACTGCTGGACCTCAGTGCTGGAGGGCTGCTGGACGCCTGGATCGGGTTCCTGCGTCGTTGGCTCGGACTTGGGGCAATGGCCGTGCCGATCACCGCGGCATTGGCGATTCTCATCCGTCCCGGACGCTGGGATCGGGTCATCGCCACGGAACTCGTCTTCTTTTCAGTCCTCGGTCTACTGAGCGCGGTTGCGGCCGACAGCCTGCCGGAAGCGGAATTGGGCAGGGGGGGCGGGATCGTTGGGTGGGCGATTGCCGACACGTTGGGTCGGATCGTGGGGTCGGTGGGCCGGATCCTTGCTTTGCTGTTGATCGGTGCAAGTGCCACTGCGCTGGCCCTCGGTGATCGCCTTGGTCGCAGGCTTCCGGCAGGTCCGATCGTCGCCAGCCCGCATGGCCTGGCCCCGCCGGCAGAGGCTGCCAAGGCACCTGGCAAGCGGCGAGTACCGGCCGAATTCCGCAAAGAATTCAAGTTGCCGGAGCCCACGAATTCGCAGAAGGCGGGCTCCAGAGCTCGGAGCGAATTGCCGGCCTCGCTCGATTTCCTCGAACCTGGGGAAACCCGCCAGGTGACTGCCCGAGAGATAAACCTGGCGGCGGGTCTGATCGAGAAGACCTTGGCCGAATTCGGTCTGCCGGCCAAGGTCGTTGATTTCAGATCTGGCCCCTCGGTCACCCAATTCGCAGTCGAACCAGGCTACGTGGAACACCAGGCACCCGATGGATCGGTGTCCCGCAGCAAAGTACGGGTATCGCAGATCTCCTCGCTCGCAAACGATTTGGCCCTGGCGCTCTCTGCCCCGGCGATCCGAATCGAGGCTCCCGTCCCCGGCAAGGCCTACCTCGGGATTGAGGTCCCGAATCGGAAACCGGAGCGGGTTCGGCTGCGCCCGATCTTGGAATCGGAGCGGTTCCGTTCCATGGGCTCCCCGCTCGCGATCGCCCTGGGCCGCGATGTTGCCGGCGAATCGATCGTCGCCGATCTGGCTTCGATGCCGCACCTGCTGATCGCCGGCACCACGGGTTCAGGCAAGTCGGTGTGCATCACCGCCCTGGCGGCCTGCCTGGCGATCAACAACGGACCGGAGCAGCTCCGTTTCGTGCTGATCGACCCGAAGCGGGTCGAGTTGCTGCGGTTTAACGGCCTGCCGCATTTGATGGGTAAAGTTGAGACCGACCTCACCCGGATTACAGGGGTGCTGCGCTGGTGCACGTTGGAAATGGACCGCCGCTTCAAGCTGCTGGAGGCCGCCTCTGCCCGGGATGTGGCGATCTACAATCGCAAGATGCTCCGCCGAAAAGGCGCCGAGGCACTGCCCCGGCTTGTCGTCATGATCGATGAGCTGGCGGACTTGATGATGCTGGCACCGGACGCGACCGAATCGGCGCTGGTCCGGCTGGCACAGATGGCCAGGGCGACCGGGATACATCTGGTGGTGGCTACCCAACGACCGAGCACCGATGTGGTGACCGGCCTGATCAAAGCGAACTTCCCGGCCCGGATCGCCTGCGCGGTCGCCTCTAGCATTGATTCACGGGTGATCCTCGATGGGCCAGGCGCCGAATCGCTGCTGGGCAAAGGTGACATGCTCTATCTAGCCCCGGAGGCAGCCGCCCCGGTGCGTTTGCAGGGGGTATACGTGAGCGACAGAGAATTGGAAGGATTGATCAGCAGCTGGAATTCGGGGGCCGCTCGGGGTGCCCTGGCGCCTTGGGAGGATTACCTGGTGCGCCAGGATGCGCTGAGCCAGCAAGACGACGTTTTGGAACGGGCCATCGAATTGGTGAAGGAAACCGGGCAGGCCAGCGCCTCGCTGCTGCAACGCCGGTTGCGGGTCGGTTACCCGCGGGCGGCCCGCCTCATGGATGAGCTTGAGGAGCTCGGGCTGATCGGCCGAGCCACCGGCGGGGGCCGCACCCGCGAGGTTTTGATGTCAGATGACGACCGGGGCGATGAACCTGCCGGCCCCCAACCTTGACTGGCCCATACCCGCGGGTTAGCATTTCGAATCCAGCGTGCCACCAGCCATGGACCAAACCCAGCCTAGAACCCTGAGCGATTTCATGCGCGTCCGATTCCGTGGAGTCGTCGATGGAATCGGGATGGTGCTCAAGGACCTGGGAGTCACGCCAATCGCCCTCTCGCTGGTTGGACTGGGGGGGCACCTGGTGGCGGCGGTCCTCGTGGCTCGCGGGGAATTCCTGATCGGCGGACTGTTCTTGCTATTTCTGGCACCGGTTGATGCCTTGGACGGCGCGCTGGCCCGCCTGCGGGGCGAGACCTCGAATTTCGGCGGGTTCTTTGATTCGGTGATCGATCGATACTCTGAAATGCTGGTATTCGGTGGTTTGTTGATCTACTTCCAGAACCGATTCGACAAAGGGATGGTCACGTTGGTGTTCGTTGCGGCCGCCGGTTCGTTGCTGGTGTCATACGCCCGAGCCCGCGGTGAGGCGCTTGGTTATGTGGTCCGGGGCGGCATGCTGACCCGCTTCGAGCGGTACTTGATCCTGGTCCCGAGCCTCTTGTTTGGTCTCCCCAAGTGGGGAGTCGGGATCGTTGCGGTGCTGGCCAACATCACTGCGGTCCAGCGATTTCTAGACGTTCGGAAACAGGCCTGGGATAAGAGAGAGAAGGCGTTTCGTGAGCGTTGACTTCCAGCCGGTCGGGATCCAGATCACCGCCTTTGGGCTGAGTTTTTTCCTGCGCTACTATGGGATGCTGCTGATGCTCGGTGCCCTCGCCGCGGCCGGCGTGACCAGTCGCCTGTTGAAAATCGACCGGGCCGACTCAGAAATCGCCTGGGACGGATTGATCTGGGTGCTCGTCTTTGGGGTCGTTGGGGCCCGGCTTTATCACGTCTTTACCCCTTCGCTCAGCTTGCAGGAGCAAGGGATCACGACCGCCTGGTACCTCACCCATCCGCTCGACCTCATCAATACAACTCGGGGTGGACTTGGGATGCCGGGCGCGATCATGGGCGGTGTCTTCGGACTTTACCTTTTCGCCCGCCGTAGGAAACTGCCGCTGGGTCGGCTGATGGACTCTGCCGCTCCGGGAGTGGCGTTGGCCCAGGCAATTGGCCGCTGGGGAAACTTCGTCAACCAGGAGCTCTACGGGCCCCCGACCGATCTACCCTGGGGGATTCGGATCGACCCGGCCAATCGATTGCCGGGCTACGAGCCGTTCGAGCGTTTCCACCCGCTCTTCTTCTACGAGTCAGTCTGGAACCTGGTCAACTTCATCTTCCTGCTCTGGTTGTGGAGAAACTATCGAGATCGCCTGGTCTCCGGCGACATCTTCCTCGCCTACCTGGTCAGCTATCCACTGGGTCGCTTCCTGCTCGAGTACTTGCGGCTCGACTACGTCCCTGCATTTGGGATCAACTTGAACCAGGCCGTGATGCTGGTCGTGGCGATCGCTGCGGCGGTTGCCCTTTACCTCCGCAATCGGCCTGTCCCGGTCCACCCCCGTAAGCGCCGCCCCAAGCAAGCCTAGGCCTGGCCG
>Ga0214472_10004736_pt1 | contig 14344 bp, 17 predicted proteins | sample RVTome_6_FD_207662 | JGI IMG/M metagenome (GOLD analysis project Ga0214472, IMG submission 207662) | Soil microbial communities from uranium-contaminated site in the Upper Colorado River Basin, Wyoming, United States - RVT140D175 | ecosystem: Environmental > Terrestrial > Soil > Contaminated >... | reverse complement strand
ACCATCGGCGCGGTCGAGGCGCTCGACAAGCACGGCGCGCCGCCGCTCAGGGAAAAATTCCTGTACAAGCTCGTCTCTGGCGAATGGATGGGCACCATGAACCTGACCGAGCCGCAGGCGGGTTCCGACCTCAATGCCCTGAAGTCGCGCGCCGAGCGCGCCGCCGACGGCACTTACCGCATCTTCGGCCAGAAGATATTCATCACCTATGGCGAACACGACCTCACCGACAACATCGTGCATCTGGTGCTTGCCCGGCTGCCCGATGCTCCTGCCGGCACGCGCGGCATCTCGCTGTTCCTCGTGCCGAAATTCCTTGTCAACGACGACGGTAGCCTTGGCGAGCGCAATGACGTCTTCTGCCATTCGATCGAGCACAAGCTTGGTATCCACGCCTCGCCGACCTGCACCATGATCTTTGGCGACGGCAAATTCGGTTCCGAGCCAGGCGCGATCGGCTACCTGATCGGGCAGGAGAACCGCGGTCTTGCCTGCATGTTCACGATGATGAACAACGCCCGCCTCAATGTCGGCATTCAGGGCGTCGCCATCGCCGAAGCCGCCTACCAGCATGCGCTCGCCTATGCCCACGAGCGCCGGCAGGGCAAGGCGCCCAATGGACCATCGGACGGCACTGGCAACGGCATGAGCCCGATCGTCGAGCACCCCGACGTGCAGCGCAATCTGCTGACGATGAAGGCACATGTCGCCGCCGCTCGCGCCATTTGCCATTGCTGTGCGCACGCCATCGACATGACGCGTGTCGCCGGGGCAGACGCGGCGAAATGGAATGAGCGCGCCAGCCTGATCACCCCGGTCGCCAAGGCATTTTCGACCGATATCGGCGTCGAGGTTGCCTCCATCGGCGTCCAGATCCACGGCGGCATGGGCTTCATCGAGGAAACCGGGGCAGCGCAGTTTCTGCGCGATGCCCGCATCAACCCGATCTACGAGGGCACCAACGGCATCCAGGCGATCGACCTGGTAACGCGCAAATTGCCGCTTTCCGGCGGCGACGCGGTCAATGCCTGGATCGGCGAACTGCGCGCCATTGCCGAACAGGTCCGTGCCTCCAACCGGCCCGAGTTCGGCGAAACCGCCGGGCGGCTTGCCGAGGCCCTCGACGCGCTCGAGGAAGCAACAGCCTGGTTGCTCGAGGCCCAGGCCAACGGCAATGCCGAGGTCGCGCTTGCCGGCGCCTCGCCCTATCTGCGCCTGTTCGGCATTGCCGCCGGTGGCGCCTATCTCGCCAGGGGCGGGCTTGCCGACAGCGAGGCCGGACGCGCGACGCTTGCCCGCTTTTTTGCCGAAAATTTCCTCGCCGAATGTGCGGCGCTGAAGGCCCGCGTAATCGGGGGCGCGGACAGCCTTGCCGCCGCTAGCCGCCTGCTCGCAATCGCCTGACCGGGGAGAATACCGATGGCCGGCCCTATCGATGTCGGCGCCGCCGATGGCGTCCTGACGATGCGCATGAACCGCCCCGACAAGAAGAATGCGATCACTTCGGCGATGTATGCCGGCATGGCCGAAGCGCTCGACCGGGCGGCGTCCGACGACGCCATTCGTTGCACCTTGATCCTCGGCGTGCCCGGCGCGTTCTCGGCCGGCAACGATATCGCCGATTTCCTCGCCGTCGCCACATCCGGCCAACGCGGCTCCATGGCCGTCTTCGATTTCCTCGAGCGCATCATCCAGGCGAAGAAACCGATTGTTGCCGGCGTCGACGGCATCGCAATCGGTATCGGCACGACGATGCTGCTGCATTGCGACTACGTCGTCGCTTCCGAAGCCTCGTCCTTCAAGACGCCCTTTGTCGATCTTGGCCTGTTGCCGGAAGCCGGCTCCAGCCTGATTGGCCCGCGACTGATGGGCCATCATCGCGCTTTCGCGTTGCTGGCGATGGGCGAAACGTTTTCGCCGCAGCAGGCGATGGAGGCGGGCTTCGTCAACCGCGTGGTCACCTCAGCCGAACTGGAAGCAGCTGCATCTGCCGCCGCGAAAGCCATTGCCGCCAAGCCGCCGGAAGCATTGGCCCAGAGCCGCGACCTGATCCGCGGCGACCGCGCCGATGTGCTCGCCCGCATGCGCGAGGAGGCCGAATTGTGGAAAGCGCGCCTGACCTCGAACGAAGCCAAACAGGCCTTCCTGGCGTTCATGGCGAAGGGGCAGCAGAAAAAGGCGTAACGGCGTTCGGGCGCTTCACGTATCGAGCGGTCCGCCCGGTATCGGTAGGTTGTCGCAGTTGATCAGCACGATGGGCTCGGTGCTCCCCTCGACCCGAATCACCAAGAGATTGATTTCCCAGACGCCGGCGGATTTACGCGCCCGTGAAAAGGCGACTCCGTTTGCGCGCGAACCCTTCAACGGGATCTCCAAAGAAGCCTGTCCTTCGCTGCCATTGATCCGGATGTTGCCGCCGACGAAGTAACCGGGCTCGATATCCGCGCCGAGTGAGGCTCGTGCGGCCGGACTTGCCATGATTTCGGCTATCGACATCCGATAGGCGTCGCTGTTCTTCATGACGCCGAACACGGCAAATGCCGTGCCGCCAACGAACAGCGGAATTGTCAGCCAGACGACCAAGCCGGCAATTGCCCAGTTCCGCTGCGTGCGCCGGAAGTGTTCCTCGTCGCGCCATAGCCGACTTTGCCAAGCCCAGCGGCTGCCCTTGGCGCCAAGCACGAACATCATGACAACATTGACGACCGGGATCAGGCACAGCAACGCGATCCAGACGCTGTTGCCGATGCCCCAGATCCAATTGAGCAGGAATGCGCCCCAGTTCCAGCGGTCGAGGTGGGCGGGGATTTCGCGCGAGTTGGCGTTTGTTGTTGCTTGCCGGGCCTGCATGATTTCATCCACGGGATTTCAGGCCGGCCGCCGTGATGCCGGCGAGCGCGCATTTTTCGTCCATGTCGCCGATATCGCCCGATACGCCGACAGCGCCGACTACTTTGCCACGTTGATCGGCAATCAGCACGCCGCCCGGCGAAGGCGCGATCCGGCCGCCGCTGGCGGCGGCAAGCGCGTTGAAGAATGCCGGCGCGTTTCCCGCGCGCTTCGCAAGTTCGCGCGAGCCGAAGCCCATCCCGAGCGAGCCCCATGCTTTGGCGAATGTGATGTCGAAGCGCAGGATGCCGGCATCCTCCTGCCTCTGGAACACCAGCAGGTTGCCGCCACGGTCCAGCACTGAAACGGCCAATGGCGCGAGGCCGAGCCGCTTGCCCTCGGCGATCGTCGCGTCGGCAATGGTCTTTGCCTGTTCCAGCGTAAGCATCGGCGCCCCCTGGTCTCCGTTTGATATAGCTCGTGTCAGGCCAATTCAGGCGTAGCCATTGGAAGGCCAAGCCGAGCGAACAGCGCCTCTTCGCCGCCCTTGCGGAAGCAAACTACCCTCGATCCGCTTGCGTGTTTGGCCCAACCAAGCTCGAGGACACGCGCCAACACGGCCGCGCCAAGTGAACCTGAAAGATGCAAGCGTCGCGCACTCCAATCCAGGCAACCCTTGCATAGGGGCCGCCTGCCCTGCGCCAGCCGGGCGACATCGATTCCGAATCCGAACGCGGCGTCGCGTCCGGCGGCAGAAAGCTGGAAAGTCGTTGCTTCGCTCGCCGGGACGATCAGCTGTCTTGCGCGCATGCCCTCGAACAGGCGCACCGCGATCTCGCCGGCAAGGTGATCGTAGCAGACGCGCGCCCTGCGCATTTCGGCGTCTTTGGGTCCCGTGCGCGTGCGCAGCAATCCGCGCTTCGATGCCACGGTCATCAATCCTTCCAGGACGGCGGCTATTTCGGGGTCGGCAAGCGCGAAATAGCGGTGGCGGCCCTGGCTGTGCGGCCGCACGAGTTCACCTGCCTGCAGTTTGGCCAGATGCGAACTTGCCGTTTGCGGCGTGATGCCGGCCTCGTTTGCCAGTTCGGTCGCGGTCAGCGCCCTGCCGCTCAATAGTGCCGTCAGCATGTTGGCGCGCGCCGGATCGCCGATCAGCGACGCAACGAAGGCGATGTTTGGTCCTTCCTTCATCCTTCGATGGTAATCGAAGCATATTCGTCGGTCAAACGCTATTGTGGCAGGCGAAACGACGGAGAGGCCAATGCTGACCTGTTTTATCCGCTACCACATCGATCCGACCCGCAAGGCGCAGTTCGAAGAATATGCGCGCAGCTGGGGCGTTGCCATCCCGCGCTGCGGCGCCGACCTCGTCGGTTATTTTTCCCCGCATGAGGGTTCGAGCACGCTTGCCTATGGCGTCTATCACATCGCCAGCCTCGCCGAATACGAAGCCTATCGCGCGCGGCTTGCGGCCGATCCGCTCGGCCGCGCCAATTACGAGTTTGCGCAACGCGAAAGGTTCATCTTGCGCGAGGACCGGACGTTTCTGAAACGCGTGTCAGGATAGGCCGATTGGACGGCATTGCATCTTATCGCTCCAATAGCGCCACTGCCTCCACATGCGGGCTGAACACAAATTGGTCGATCGGCGTCACCGACAGGACACGATAGCCGCCGTCGACGAGGATGCGAAGGTCGCGCGCCAGCGTAGCCGGATTGCAAGAGACCGCGGCAATTCGCTTGACGTTCGAACTTGCCAGTTCGCGCGACTGCGCTTCGGCTCCGGCGCGCGGCGGATCGAACACCGCGGCGTCGAACCCGTTCAACTCGGCAGCTGTGACCGGGGCGCGGTAAAGGTCGCGGCGCTCGGTCGAAACCGCTTTCAGCACGCCGCCAGCCTCGCGCCATGCCCGCTCTAGCGCCAACAGTGCCGCGCCGTCTTTTTCGACGGCGTGGACCTGCGCGTTCGCTGCCAGCCGCAGCGCAAAGGCGCCGGAACCCGAAAACAGGTCGATGAGCTTCCTGGCGGTGGACAAATGCGAGATGACCAGCTCGGCCATGGCTTGTTCGGCAGCAGCCACGGCCTGGACGAACCCTTCCGGCGGTGGCGTCACCCGGGCAATTCCCGCCTGCAGATATGGCCGGGCGGTTTCGATCGCGTTTTCGCTGTTGATCGACAGTCGCGCTGCCTTTGCTGCCAATGCCCATTCGATGGCGCGCCGCCGCGTCGCCTCGGAGACGGGCGCGCCATTGGTCGCCGCGATGTCGAGGCCGTTGTCGCAAGCAAGCGCCGCAATCTTCACCACGCCGCGCCTTGGCGCCAGGATCGCGGAGAGTTCGCGCAATGACTTCAGGGTCGCGGAGAGTTCCGGCGCCAGCACAGGGCATTCTTCGAGATCGACGATGCGGTTGGTTCGCCGCTGCGCGAAACCAAGCCGGACGCCGTCGTGCGTGCGGATCGCCGTGAATACCGCTCTTCGCCGGGATGCGACCGGAAAATGCCGGATCGGCTGCACTTCCGTCCCGATACCCTCGCGCGCCAGCGCATCGGCGACCAGTTGCCGCTTCCAGGCGAGATAGGCGTCGTGGCGCAGATGCTGCATGTGGCAACCGCCGCAGACGCCGAAATGATGGCAGACCGGTGCTACCCGGTCGCGCGAACTTTCGAGGACCTTCGTGCTCTCGAAATGCCCGTCGCGCACTTCGGCGATCACGGTTTCGCCGGGCAGCGCGAAGCCGACATGTGTGATGCCTTCCGGCATCTCGGCGATGCCGTCGCCCTTGTGGCCGAGACGCGAGATGGCGAACTGCCGGTTCATTCCTCGCGGAACCCATAAAGCAGCCATTCGCGGTTGCCGCTTCCGCCGGCAATCGGAGAGGCCACGACGCCCTCCGCCCGCCAGCCGGGCTCGCCCGAAAGCCAGACGCTCATCTCATCGGCGCATTGCCGCGCCGCGCTTTCGTCGCGCACCAGCCCGCCCTTGCCGATCGCATCAGGGCCGAGTTCGAATTGCGGCTTGACGAGGAAGATGCCCTTTGCGCCTGGCACTGCCAACTGCAGCGCGGGCGGCAGGGCGAGGCGCAGCGAGATGAAACTCAAATCGGCGACGAGGAATTGCGGCCGCTCGCCGTCAAGCATTTTGCCCGCCAGATCGCGGGCGTTGACGCCTTCCAGAAGCCGCACGCGCGCATCGGCCCTGACTGCGGGGTGCATCTGCCCGTGGCCGACATCGACGGCCCAGACCTTCGCCGCGCCTTCTTCGAGCAGGAGCTGGGTGAATCCGCCGGTCGAAGCGCCGAGATCGAGCGCGATCCGCCCCGCGGGGCAATAGCCGCTCGCTTCGAGTCCTGCCTTGAGCTTCAGCGCCGCGCGCGAGACATAGGCGCGGCCGAAATCGGCAGTCTCGATCCGGTCGGTTTCAACGACCGGCATCGATAGGCGCGTCGCAACCTCTCCGTTGACCGCGATGCAGCCGCGCCGCACCGCGTCGGCCGCCCGCGACCGCGTCGCATAGCGGCCGGACGCAACGAGGTACTGGTCGAGGCGTTGGCGCATGATCCGCTCATGCGCCGCGATGGCGGGGTTGGCAAGCCGCGGTGACGATCAGTCGAGACGGGGCAGATGGTTCGGCGCCGGGTTGCCGGTCCGGTGCGCTCCGAAAATCATCGAAACGCGCTCGCGGCCGTCATCGCTGCGAAAGATCGAATGCGTCGCGAACGGATCGAGATTGAGCGACTCCCGGTTGTTGTCCACGATCGGCGGCAGTTTGTTCTGCTTCGCGCCGCCTGCCTCGCCCTTCGGGGCAGGCCGGCGCGGGGATTTCCGCGTTTCGCCGCCGATGTCGCCGGTCGCCCGATAGTCGAGCTCGCTGTCCTCGAGGATCAAGCCGCGCAGCTCACCAAGCTTCTCGGCGGCAATGCGCGCGGCGGCCTTTTCGATGTTCCTGTCAACGGTCCGGCGCGGCGGATCGTCGGCAAGAGCGGTCCCCGACAACGATGCGGCAAGCGCGGCCAGTACCGCGGCGCGGACAATACGCATGAAAACCCCACGACTGGCGGTCAGCTTGCCAGCCCAGGCTTAGCGAAGCGCAAAGGAACATGGTTAAGGGGGACTGAACCGCCTCAGAAGCAGTTCGCGATGAACGTCGTCAATCGCGTCAGATAGATGTCGTCGGCCAGCGCGATCCACGCCGCAGCGGAAATCGCAACCGCCACGCCGAACAAGACGGCAAATGCGCGAATCGTCCAGGCTCTTGCTTGCGTACCGGCCATTTCCATCACGCTTCAGCCATTGGCGATCAATCGCCGCAGCTTTTCCAAAACCGTGTCGGCGGATTCCTGATAGGCGATCGTACCCGAAAAACTGCCGTCGCCGTGCATCAAATATATGGAGGCGGTATGGTCAACGGTATAGTCGCCGTCTTCGGTCGGCACTTTCCGGCTATAGACCTTGTAGGCTTTCTTGATGGCCTCGACTGCCTCCGGAGTTCCGGTCAGCGCAACGATGCGCGGGTCGAAGGAGGTCATGTACTCGGCCAGCACTTCGCTGGTGTCACGTTCTGGATCGACCGTGACGAATACCATTTTCAGCCGGTCGGCGTCCTTGCCGAGTTCCTTGAGCCAGCCGGAAGCTTCCCACAGCGTTGTCGGGCAGACTTCCGGACAATGCGTGAAACCGAAGAAAACCAGATAGGGCGAGCCGGCAAGTTCGCGGTCGGTGAATTGGCTGCCGTCGCTGCGCGTCAGCGCGAACGGGCCGCCGATGCCGCCGCCGGTCGCGGCGACCAGTTTCTGGCCCGCCTCCCGGTTGAGGCCGACATAGACAACGGCAACGGTCAGAAGCCCGGCGAGGGTCCAGGCGACGATCCGAAAGAGGCGCAGGTTCATCTCATTCCGGATCGAGCGGTTCGGTGCCTACAGCCTTGCCGCTCGCATCCGTCTTGATCTTTTCGACCTTGGCTTCGGCCGCCGCCAGCAGCCGCTGGCAATGGTCGCGCAATTTCTCGCCGCGTTCGTAATGCGCGATCGAGGCTTCGAGTTCGACATTGCCCTGTTCGAGCGCCGTGACGATCTTTTCCAGTTCGCCGAGCGCTTGTTCGAAGCTCATGTTCATGATTTCGGATTTGGTTTCTGCCGCCGCCATCGTCCGGCCCCACTCCTTTTGTCTCAGCCCGCCATCAATCGGCGCACATGTGCGTCGGCGGATTCGGCCAATCCTTCCAGATCATAGCCGCCTTCCAGCACGCTTACGAGCTTGCCGCCGCAATGACGGTCCGCCAATTCCATTAGCTTGCCCGTGACCCACGAAAAATCCTCGCCGGCAAGGCGCAGGCTCGCCAGCGGATCACGCCAATGCGCGTCGAATCCGGCGGAAATCAGGATCAGGTCCGGCGCGAAATTGTCGATCGCCGGCAGGATCCGTTCCCGGAGCGCGGCCCGAAATTTCTCGCCGTCGTCGCCGGCCCAGAGTGGCGCATTGAAGATGTTGCCAACGCCGGTTTCGCCGATCGCGCCGGTTCCGGGATAGAGCGGCATCTGGTGCGTCGAGGCATAGAGCACGCTTGCGTCGTCCCAGAAGATGTCCTGCGTGCCATTGCCGTGATGGACATCGAAATCGACGATCGCCACGCGCTCGGCGCCGTGATGGTTCCGGGCGTACCGGGCGGCAACCGCGATATTGTTGATCAGGCAGAACCCCATCGCCTGGTGCTTTTCGGCATGGTGGCCGGGCGGGCGCACCGCGACGAAGGCATTGTCGGCCGCGCCGGTCATGACCGCGTCAACGGCGTCGAGCGCACCGCCGACCGCGCGAGCCACCGCCTCCCAGCTTTTCGGGCTCGCGGCGGTGTCGCCATCGATCCGGGCCAGCCCCATTTCCGGGATCAGGGCGGCGACCGCTTCGACATAGGCCTGCGGGTGGGCAAGCGTGTAGCTTTGCGGATCGGCGGCCGGCGCCTCGACGCGCTCCAGCGCCGCAAATTCGGCGCCGGCAAGCGCCTCGGCGATCGCGCGCAACCTCTCCGGCCGCTCCGGATGACCGGGGGCGTTCAGATGCTCCGAGCAGATCGGATGGGTGTAGAGGCGGGTTTTCACGCGGCTGATCCTAAGCCTATGTGGGACCGCGGCATTGCCGCGTCAACCGCGGCGCGCAGTATCAGCGTTGCGGCCTGTGGATGCGGTAGACCGCCCCGTTTTCCAGGCCGACCGTGAATACCGGATTTCCCGCGGGACCTTCGACGGCAATCGCCTTGTCGATCGCCGCAGGCAGGTCTGCGAACGCGATCTCGCGAATGTTCCGCCGGTCGAGCGTCACGATCCTGAGGCGTTTGCGGTCGGCCGATGGCAGCGCCAGGTCGACGCGTCCATCGCCATCGACGTCGGCGATCGTCGAAAGCCGCAGTTCCGTCGAGCCGATGGCGTGATTGGAGAAGTTGTCTGCCGCCGCGACGATCCGCAACCTGCGGTTCTCCAGCCGCAAGAACGCCAGCTTGCCGCCGATATGCGGCGTCGTGACGATGGCGATTTCCGGGATGCGGCCGCCGCCGAACGGCGCGATCGCCGCGATATTCAGCCAGCGGAACGGCCGGCCGACAAAGGGCGTTCGTGAAACCGGCTCGAAGGTTTCCCCGGACGGCGCGAAGACGGCGACTGCGGAACCTGAAATCAGCGACGACAGGATGGTGACAATTTCGCTTTTGCCGTCACCGTCGAGGTCGGCGATGCGCGGGTAGAGGTCCTCGAAGACATGCAGTTCGTTGAGCCGGTAGCTTATTCGCCTGCCGTTCGCCAGTTCGGCGGCCAATGCTCCGCCTTCGATATTGTCGCCAAGAATGCCGTGGCGGTAACGCGATGTCGGCTCGGCATACCAGGCGCGTGAAATTCCGCCGCTCTCGGCGGTCGCCGTGAGCATTGCCGGAATCCTGCTTGGTGCCGGCGCAAGCGACTGGGCCACGATTTCTCGGGGCAGTTCCGGCTTTTCGACCTTCTCCGCGATCCAGGCCTCCGCGGCGAAAGCGGCGCACGATGCGCCGAACCCGCAGAGGAACGCCACCGCGCAATACAGGCGACAAAGGTTGCTCATTCCAGCAACACTGTCTTCGAGATTTCTACGCCGAACCCCTCCAGGCCGACATAGTGGCGCTCGCGCGTCGCCAGCAACTCGATCGACTGGATGCCGAGATCGCGCAGGATTTGCGCGCCAAGGCCGATTTCGAGCCATTCTTCGCGGCGCCGCTCCGCGGTAGCGTGGCCTTCGGCGGCATCCGCGCGCAGGCCGGCACCTGACCGCCGCGCGACATGCGCGACGCCGGCCGAGCCTTCGCGCAGATAGACGATCACGCCGCGCCCCGCCTTCTGGATATGCGCCATCGCCTTGCGCAGGTTGTGCGGATTTCCGAACACGTCGTCGATTGCGCTTTCGATCTGCATTCGCGCCGGCACGCCGGCGCCGTCGCGGATGTCGCCATAGACCAGCGCGACATGGTGCATCGGGTCCCAGGGCGTGCGGTAGGTGATCGCTTCAGCCGGCCCGGTCGCCGTCTCGATCCGGGCGGCGTCGACGCGTTCGACGAAGGTTTCCTGGCGCTGGCGGAAGGCGATCAGATCGGCAACCGAAAGCAACTTCAGCCTGTGCTTCGTTGCGAATTCGACGACCTGCGGGCCGCGCATGACGGTTCCGTCGTCGTTCATCAATTCGGAGATCACGCCGACCGGCGGCAGGTTTGCCGACCGGCAGAGATCGACGGCCGCCTCGGTATGACCGGAACGCATCAGGACGCCGCCCTCGCGCGCGATCAGCGGAAAGATATGGCCGGGTCTGACGAAATCGGCGGCTCCCGAATTCGGGTTGGCGAGGCCGCGCACAGTCCCGCACCGCTCCTCGGCCGAGATTCCCGTTGTGGTGCCGTGCCGATAGTCGACCGAAACCGTGAACGCGGTCGAATGCGGCGCTTCGTTTTCGGCCACCATCGGCGAAAGATTGAGCCGGTGGGCCTCTGCAGATGTCATCGGCGCGCAGACGATGCCGGAGGTGTGGCGAATGATGAACGCCATTTTTTCAGGCGTGCAATGGACGGCGGCGACGATCAGGTCGCCTTCGTTCTCGCGATCGTCGTCGTCTATCTGCTGGTTGTAGGGCATCATCGTGCCTTGATCACGGTCGCCCTTGCGTGCTTGTTGCGCGCCAGCATTTCGCGCCGCAGGATGGCGTTCATGCGCGCCTGATAGCCCTTGCCTGGGGCCTTCAGCCACGCCAGCACGTCAGAATCGATTCGGGCCGTGATCTGCTGCTTCAGCGGCTTGTAGAACCTGCCGCGCACAGCGCCACGCCATTTCTCGTCAGGCGATTGCGGAATATCGCTTCGCTCAATTGCTTCGTCGGGAAGTTCGGCCAATGCCTTCAACTCGGCTTCCTGCTCCGCTGTAAGCGGCGGGAGATTGGAAAGGTCCACCTCAAGGCGAATAACTCTGCCGCTGCTCGTCTGCATACCGGCGCCTTTCGCTGCGATCGGCTTTGCGGGCCGAAACGATGCGGATGATTTCGATTTCGTCGCCGTCATGGTCTTTCTCCCGGATCGTGTGGGCTACGACAAGGATCTGGTGGCCTTGTACCAACCCAATTGTCAGCCACCGCAACTCCCCGTCTTCAATGCGCTCCTGCGTCGATAACGCGAACGGATCGGCAAAGGCGCGGATTGCCGTTTCGAAGCTGACGCGGTGCTTTCGCCGATTGATACGGTTCTTGGCTTCGTTCCACTCGAAACGGATTTTCGTCATTACAGACATATAATTACAAAACTATAATTACAAGCGGGCATTTGACCTGGCGCTCCAAAGTCGCCAGTTACTGCCCTGCTGCCCTATTGCCTTACGGCCCTACGATTTACCCGTCTGGCCGCGATGCAGAAGATAGTGGTCGGCGATCGCGCAGGCGACCATCGCTTCGCCGATCGGCACCGCGCGGATGCCGACGCAGGGATCGTGCCGCCCCTTGGTCGAGACCTCGATCTGCTCGCCCTTGGCGTTGATCGAACGGCGCGGCGTCAGGATCGAGGAGGTCGGCTTCACCGCGAATCGGGCGACGATCGGCTGCCCGCTGGAAATGCCGCCGAGAATGCCGCCGGCATGATTCGATAGGAAGATCGGCTTGCCGTCATTGCCCATGCGGATTTCGTCGCCGTTTTCCTCGCCGGTCAGTTCGGCGACCGCCATGCCGTCGCCGATTTCGACGCCCTTGACCGCGTTGATGCTCATCAGCCCGGCGGCGATGTCCTGGTCGAGCTTGGCGTAGACCGGCGCGCCGAGCCCGGCCGGCACGCCTTCGGCGACGATTTCGATCACGGCGCCGATCGACGAACCCGCCTTTCGAATGCCCGCCAGATATTCGGCCCAGCTTGCCGCCGTTTTGGCGTCGGGGCAGAAGAAATCGTTGCGGCCGATTTCGTCCCAGTCCCAGCGCGAACGATCGATCCGGTGCTTGCCGACCTGGATCAGGGCGCCGCGCACCGAAACGCCTGGAACGATCCGTCGGGCGAGCGCGCCGGCTGCCACACGCGCGGCAGTCTCGCGCGCCGACGACCGCCCGCCGCCGCGATAATCGCGGATGCCGTATTTGACGTCATAGGTGTAGTCGGCATGCCCCGGTCGATAGCGGTCGCGGATTTCCGAATAATCCTTGGAGCGCTGGTCGGTATTGCGGATCAGCAGCGAGATCGGCGTGCCGGTAGTGCGTAGCAGTTCCGGATCGGCTTCGTCGGCAAGAGTGCCGGAAAGAATTTCGACTTCGTCTGCTTCCTGGCGCTGGGTGGTGAATTTCGATTGGCCGGGCCGCCTGCGGTCGAGTTCGGCCTGGATGTCGGCGCGGCGGAACTCGAGCCCCGGCGGGCAGCCGTCGATGACGCAGCCCAGCGCCGGCCCATGGCTTTCGCCCCAGGTCGTGACCCGAAACAGGTGGCCGAAGGTGTTGAAGGACATGGTGAAAGCCGATTTTTGCGCCTGCTCCTAATAGGTGCCGGGCTTGGCGCGGTCAAACGCTTTGCCGGCGCATGGCATGTGCCTACAACTGCTCCTCGCGGCCGTCGCGCCAGATCAGGATGCGGTCTTGCGGGAAGGGATAGCCGGCCGCCTCCTCTCTTTCGATCCCGACCAGAAGATGGCGCAGCACCCGGCCGACAACGCCGTGGGCGACGACGACGATGTCGCGATCCTGTTCTTCGAGCCACGGCTGGATTCGTCCGAGCACCATTTCATGGCTTTCGCCGCCACGCGGGCAGAATTCCCAGCGCTCGCGCTTGCGCCGGCGATGCACGAGCGGATTCCGGCGCTTGAACTCGGCGAGCGTGATTCCCTCCAGCTCGCCATAGCTTGCCTCGATCAAGCGGCCGTCGATCGCGTAGTTCTTCGGATCGAACCCCATCTCGGCGCGGATGATCTCCATCGTCTCGCGGGCGCGGTCGAGCGGGCTGCTGACGAAGGGCAGGGCCGGTGCGGCACCGAACCGCCGGGCAAGCTTGGTGCCTTGCAGCCTGGCCTGCAATCGGCCCTTTTCGTTGAGAGGAACGTCCTTTTGCCCCTGGAACCGCAATTCCGCGTTCCAGTCGGTTTCACCATGACGGATGAAGTAAATGGTGCGGCTATTCATTTTTTCCGCCAGGGCGTGATCCTGAAACGTGGAACCCGCTTTTCAGGCAAGATCACGCTCAAGGAACTAAATCTGCGCATGGCGCGGCGGCGTCATTCGTCCTTGACGACGGAAATGTCGGGTGCGTCGACCGCTTTCATGCCGACCGCGTGGTAGCCGGAATCGACGTGGTGGATCTCGCCGGTGACCGCGCGCGACAGGTCGGAGATGAGGTAGAGCGCGGCATCGCCGACCTCTTCGGTCGTCACCGTGCGCCGCAGCGGCGAATTGTATTCGTTCCATTTCAGGATATAGCGGAAATCGCCGATGCCGGAGGCCGCAAGCGTCTTGATCGGCCCGGCCGAGATCGCGTTGACGCGGATCTTTTTCGGCCCGAGATCGACCGCGAGGTAGCGCACCGAGGCTTCCAGGGCCGCCTTGGCGACGCCCATGACGTTATAGTGCGGCATTACCTTTTCCGCGCCGTAATAGGTCAGCGTCAGCACCGAGCCGCCATTGCCCATCAGCTTTTCGGCGCGTTGCGTGACCGCGGTCAGCGAATAGACGGAGATGTCCATCGTGCGCCGGAAGTTTTCCGAGGAAGTGTCGACGAAACGGCCGGTCAGTTCGTCCTTGTCCGAAAACGCGATCGCGTGGACCAGGAAATCGAGCCCGCCCCACTTCTTCGCGATCTCGTCGAACACGGCGTCGATGGTCGTTCCGTCGGTCACGTCGCAATGGCCGACGACGATCGCGCCGACACTCTCAGCAAGCGGCTCGACGCGCTTTCTCAGCGCGTCGCCCTGATAGGTGAACGCCAGCTTCGCGCCGGCGCGCGCCGCCGATGCCGCGATGCCCCATGCGATCGAGCGCTGGTTGGCGACGCCCATGATC
>Ga0214472_10004734_pt1 | contig 14346 bp, 9 predicted proteins | sample RVTome_6_FD_207662 | JGI IMG/M metagenome (GOLD analysis project Ga0214472, IMG submission 207662) | Soil microbial communities from uranium-contaminated site in the Upper Colorado River Basin, Wyoming, United States - RVT140D175 | ecosystem: Environmental > Terrestrial > Soil > Contaminated >... | reverse complement strand
GTAGACAATATGTTCGCCGTCGGCGTGCAGGGAGGCGTTGAACTTCTGATGGCGGCTCAGCGCGATGGCGACAGCCTTGATCAGGAACGGCAGCGGGGTCAGCTTGACGCCGGACTTGGCCGCTTCGTCCTTCATCTCCTTGCGGAAGGCTTCCAGTTCGGTGATGTCGGCATCGTCGAACTGGGTCACGTGCGGGATGTTGAGCCAGCAGCGTGACATGTTGTCGCGGGTGATCTTGTCGATCTTGCTCAGCTTGACCATCTCGATCTCGCCGAACTTGCTGAAGTCGACGGCCGGGATCGGCGGAATGCCGGAGCCGCCGGTGACGCCCGCTGCCGCGGCCGGAGCACCCTGCTCCAGTTGCTTCAGCGCGCCCTTGACGTAGCTCTGTACATCCTCCTTGACGATACGGCCCTTGCGGCCGCTGCCGCTGACCTTGGTCAGGTCGACGCCGAACTCACGCGCCAGCGCACGCACGGCGGGGCCGGCGTAGACCGAGCGGTTCTTCTTGTCCAGCGCGGCCAGATCGCCGGCGGACAGGGCGGCGCCGGCAACCGGTGCCGCAGAGGCCGGAGCCGGAGCGGCAGCCGCTGCAGGTGCGGCCGCTGCGGGGGCAGGTGCCGGAGCAGCCGCCGCCGGGGCAGGTGCAGCGCCCGCGACCTCGAGTTCGAGCAGCAGGTCGCCTTCGTTGACCTTGTCGCCCTCCTTGATCTTCATCGACTTGACCACGCCACCCTTGGGTGCCGGGACCTCCATCGAGGCCTTGTCGGTCTCCAGCGTGATCAGGCTGTCGCCTTCGGCGATGGTATCGCCGTCCTTGACCAGCACTTCGATAACGTCGACGTCGGAGGCGCCGCTCAGGTCCGGGATCAGGACCTGTTCGATGCCGCCGGACGCGGCCGGAGCGGCAGCGGCAGCTGCCGCCGCCGGAGCCGGAGCTTCGGCCGCCGGTGCCGGTGCAGCTTCTGTCGCGACAGGCGCAGCGCCGCCGGAGACTTCAAGCTCGAGCAGCAGATCGCCTTCGTTGACCTTGTCGCCCTCTTTGATCTTCAGCGACTTGATGACGCCGCCCTTGGGTGCCGGCACCTCCATCGAGGCCTTGTCGGTCTCCAGCGTGATCAGGCTGTCGCCCTCGGCGATGGTGTCGCCCTCCTTGACCAGCACCTCGATCACGTCGACGTCGGAGGCGCCGCTCAGATCGGGGATCAGCACCTGTTCGATGCTGCTCGCGGCCGGTGCCGCGGCAGGCGCCGGGGCTGCTGCCGGTGCAGGTGCCGCTGCGGCGGCGGGTGCCGGGTCGGCCGCGGGCTCAGCCGCCGCCGATGCACCGGCCACCTCCAGCTCGACGATCGCATCGCCTTCGCTGCAGGTGCCGCCTTCGCTGACCAGGATGTTTTTCACCACGCCCGCGGCGGTGGAGGGTACCTCCATCGACGCCTTGTCGGTTTCCAGTGTGATCAGGCTGTCGCCCTCGGCAACGCTGTCACCCACCTTGACGCAGATCTCGATGATGTCCACGCCATCGTAGCCGCCGATGTCCGGCACTGTAATAGTTGTTGTGCTCACAATACTGTCCTCTCGTTAACCTTCAGATGTTCAGTGCCGGATCACACGGTCCAGGGGGCCGGTTTTTCCGGGTTGAGATTGAACTTCTGCATCGCCTTGGCAACGACGGCAGGCTCGAGCTTGCCCTCCTCCTGCAGCGCTTTCAGCGCCGCTATACAGACGTAGTAGCGGTTAACTTCGAAGAACTCACGCAGCTTGGTGCGGGTATCGGAACGGCCGAAACCGTCGGTACCGAGCACCTTGTAGCGGCGCGGGATGTACTCGCGCAGCTGGTCGGCGTAGAGACGCATGTAGTCGGTCGACGCGATGACCGGACCTTCGTGCCCCTTCAGTGCCTGCTCGAGGTAGGACTCGCGCGGCTGATCTTCCGGGTGCAGCATGTTCCAGCGGTACACCGCCTGAGCGTCGCGGCGCAGTTCGTTGATAGAGGTGGTGCTCCAGACATCCGCTTCGACACCGAACTCGTCACGCAGCAGCGTGGCGGCTTCGCGTACTTCGCGCAGGATAGAGCCGCAACCGAACAGCTGAACCTTGAGTTCGGCCGACTTGCCCTCTTCCAGCAGGTACATCCCCTTGACGATCCCCTCCTCGGCACCCTGAGGCATCTCCGGATGCTGGTAGTTCTCGTTCAGCGTGGTGATGTAGTAGAACTTGTTCTCCTGGTCCCGGTACATCCGCTTCAGGCCGTCCTGCACGATCACCGCGACTTCGTAGCCGTAGGTCGGGTCGTAGCTGATGCAGTTCGGGATCATCTGCGCCATCAGGTGGCTGTGGCCGTCCTGGTGCTGCAGACCTTCGCCGTTCAGCGTGGTGCGACCGGAGGTGGCACCGATCAGGAAGCCGCGCGCCTGCATGTCGCCGGCGGCCCAGCACAGATCCATGACGCGCTGGAAGCCGAACATGGAGTAGAAGATGTAGAACGGCACCATGGTGCAGTTGTTGTTGGCGTAGGAGGTGGCGCAGGCCAGCCAGGCCGACATGGCGCCCGCCTCGTTGATCCCCTCTTCGAGGATCTGGCCGGTCTTGGACTCCTTGTAGAACATGATCTGGTCGGAGTCATGCGGCACGTAGCGCTGGCCGGCGGATGAGTAGATACCGAGCTGGCGGAACATACCTTCCATACCGAAGGTACGGGCTTCGTCCGGTACGATCGGTACCACGCGATTGCCCATGCTCTTGTCTTTCACCAGCGCGCTGATCACGCGGTTCAGCGCCATCTGCGTCGACAGGGTACGATCGCCGGAGGTTTTCAACTGACCGGAGAAGGCTTCCAGATCGGGGGTTTCCAGCTGTTCGAACTCGGTACGACGGGCCGGGTAGAAACCGCCGAGCTTCTGCCGACGGTCGAGCATGTACTTCATCTCCGGGGAGTCCGGAGCCGGGCGATAGTAGGGCACGGACTTGAGCTGGTCGTCGCTCAGCGGGATGTTGAAGCGGTCGCGGAACGACTTCAGGTCCTCCAGCGCCACCTTCTTCAGCGAGTGGGTGTCGTTCTTGGCCTGACCGGACTGACCGGTACCGTAACCCTTGACGGTCTGCGCCAGAATCACGGTGGGCTGTCCCTTGTTGTTCATCGCCTGATGGTAGGCCGCGTAGACCTTGTACGGGTCGTGGCCGCCGCGGTTCAGGTTCATGATGTCGTCGTCGGACATATCCTTGACCATCTCGGCCAGTTCCGGATATTTGCCGAAGAAGTGTTCGCGGGTGTAGGCGCCGCCGTTGGCCTTGTAGTTCTGCAGCTCGCCGTCGCACACCTCGTTCATGCGCTTGACCAGCAGACCCTTGGTGTCGCGTTCGAACAGCGGATCCCAGTGGCGGCCCCACAGGCACTTGATCACGTTCCAGCCGGCGCCGCGGAAGATACCTTCCAGCTCCTGCACGATCTTGCCGTTGCCGCGTACCGGGCCGTCCAGACGCTGCAGGTTACAGTTGATCACGAACACCAGGTTCTCGAGCTGCTCGCGGCCGGCCAGGGAGATGGCACCCAGGGTTTCCGGCTCGTCGCACTCGCCGTCGCCGAGGAAGGCCCAGACCTTGCGCTCGCCGCGCTTGACCAGATCACGTGCAGACAGATACCGCATCACGTGTGCCTGGTAGATCGCCTGGATCGGACCCAGACCCATGGACACGGTCGGGAACTGCCAGAAGTCCGGCATCAGCCAGGGGTGCGGGTAGGAGGAGAGGCCGTTGCCGTCCACTTCGCGGCGGAAGTTGTCGAGCTGCTCTTCGGTCAAACGCCCTTCAAGATAGGCGCGGGCGTAGATGCCCGGTGATATATGGCCCTGGAAGAACACCATGTCCGACTCGCGGTCGCCTTCGGGGCCGTGGAAGAAGTAGTTGAAACCGATGTCGTACAGCGTGGCGGATGAGGAGAAGCTGGAGATGTGACCGCCCAGACCCTCGTCGTTGTCGTTGGCACGCATCACCATCGCCATCGCGTTCCAGCGGATGAACGAGCGGATGCGGCGTTCCATGAACAGATCACCCGGCATGCGTACCTCTTCACGCGGCGGGATGGTGTTCACGTAGGGGGTGTTCAGAGTGGCAGCACCACCAACGCCGATTTCGGACGCCTTGGTGCCAAGCTTGGTCAGCAGGTAGCGCGCACGCTCGTTACCGTCGTTTTTGGCGACAGACTCGAGTGCCTCCATCCATTCACTGGTCTCGATGGGATCGATATCGTCAATCATCTCGTCTTGCACTGTGCTTTCTCCGATTTCCTTTAGCCGTCTTATAGCCGTCTTATTTAGTTATGCAGCGGAGAACGAGCTCTACTCCGGACATTCGCCAGAGCATCCGTTTCCTGTTTGCGCCCCTGCCAATACAGTGCCTGAGGCATTGCACTGCAACGTCCGGCGAGCCGCTTTATATGTGTAAAGATACTACACATTATGTTTCATTCAGTCTACAAAGTACCCATACAGTCCTCATTGTTATCAGACTATTCCTACATCTTGTAATTTTTATACAAAACCGTCAGCGCGAGAGGTCGGAACGGCGCAACGACCGCTCCAATCGGGTGTTTTCCCGCCCCTGTTCGAGCAGAGCCTCTTCAACATAGACCAGATGATCGTGCGCTGCCTTGCGCGCGCGCTCGGGATCGCCATCGCAGATCGCATCCATCAGCACGCGGTGCTGCTCGTGTATCTTCTGCCGATAGTCCACCTTCGGGTAGATATTCTGCAGGTTGTCGCCGATGTGCTGATGCAGCAGCCTGAACAGCGCGCGCATCATGTGCAGCAGCACCATGTTGTGGGTCGCGGCCGCGATCGACAGATGGAAGTCCACATCGGCCCCCACCTCCTTGTCGAACTCCTTGGTGGCGTGGAACCCCTCCAGAGCCTGATAACATTTCCGGATCGCCTCGCGGTCGGCGGAGGTACTGCGCAACGCCGCATAGTAGGCGGTCACCCCCTCCAGGGCATGACGGAACTCCAACAGATCGTACTGCGCCTCGGGGTGGGTTCTGAACAGCTCCAGCAGCGGATCGGAGAAGGAGCCGCCCAGATCCTCCGATACATAGGTACCGCCGCCCTGGCGACTGACCAGCAGCCCCTTGGCTGCCAGTTTCTGTACCGCCTCGCGCAGGGAGGGCCGGGATACCTCGAACTCCTTGGCCAGTTCGCGCTCGGGCGGCAACTTCTGACCCGGCTTCAGCGTTCCTTCAAGGATCATCGCTTCCAGCTGTCCCATGATCACATCCGACAGTTTTGGCGGCTTAACCCTTTGATATGCCATAGAGAACCTCAGCCCATACATTTTGGTAAGACCACTAATCCTAGCGCGTTCCAAACCCCGCGACCAGCCTCATAAATCCCACACAAGGAACCTGAATAAAAATTGGTAATACCAATAAAATAAAACCACCATTACATAAACCCTTACGAGAGCACCTTGACAAACCTCGCAATCCAGCAGAAAAAAATCTATTGACAGCCTTTGTACAAAAAAAATACAGTAACCGCTCGACTGTTAGGACAATTGGTATTACCAATTAACTGGATCGAAAACCCAGCGCTACCACCCCGTGGCGCCGGGCCGCTCATCCCGAACGCGATAACAACAACGAACCCCAAGGGTGTGTCATGAAAAAATTCCTGAAAACAGCGCTCTCTACCGCAGTCCTCACCGGGGCCGCTATCTCCGTCTCCGCTCCCGCAACCGCAGGCGACAAGCTGCTGCTGAAGACGCCGGTGGCGTTCGGCACCCACCTGCCCGCACTGGGCTCGCCGATCAAGTGGGTATCCGAGCAGTTGCAGTTGGTCACCGACGGCGACATCAAGATGAAGATCTACGAACCGGGCAAGCTGGTCAGCCCGGAGGAGATTCTGGATGCGGTCTCCTCCGGCAAGGTGAACTCCGGTTACGCCACCGCCGGCTACTGGCAGGGCAAGCTGCCCGCGGCAGCACTGTTCTCCGCCGTGCCGTTCGGCCCGGAAGCGGGCGAGTACATGGCCTGGCTTTACTACGGCAACGGCCTGAACCTGTACCAGGAGATGTACGACAACGGCGGCTACAACGTTAAGGTGATCCCCTGCGCGATCATCTCGCCGGAAACCTCGGGCTGGTTCTCCAAGCCGATCGAGAAACCTGAAGACCTCCAAGGCCTGAACATGCGCTTCTTCGGTCTCGGCGCCTCCGTTATGGAGAAACTGGGCGTGGGCACGGTACAACTGCCGGGCGGCGAGATCTTCGGCGCACTGGAGAAGGGCGCCATCGATGCCACCGAATTCTCTCAGCCCGCCATCGATCAGCGCCTGGGCCTGCACAAGATCGTCAAGTACAACTACTTCCCGGGCTGGCATCAGCAGGCCACCGTGTTCGAACTGCTGGTCAACAAGGACACCTGGAAGGAGATGAACGAGAGCAAGCAGGCGATCGTGGAGAACACCTGCAAGGCGTCCATGACCAACGCCATCGCCGAAGGCGAGGCGATGCAGTTCCCGGTGATGGAAAAGGCGAAGCAGGACGGTGTCGAGATCCGTTACTGGAACCAGACCATGCTGGATACCTTCGAGGCCAAGTGGGACGAAGTGGTCGCCGAAAAGACCGCGGCCGATCCGTTCTTCAAGAAGGTATGGGATGACATGAGCAGCTTCCGCCAAAGGTATGACCTCTGGGAAGCCAACGCCTTCCTGCCGCGCACACGGAAGAACTGATCCGCGCCCGCAAAACCTCTACGGGCGGTCCGTCGCTGCGGACCGCCTCTCTTATGTACAGGATGTACGGTATGCCGCGGGCGCATGGATGCGCAGGAGCGGCGCCGCCCTTCTCGGGCGACCTTGACGATCGATTGAATTAACAGGGTAGGGTCTTCCGGTGACTGAACAAGACAAGCTGCCACCAGTACCGCTGGCCGACGGCATCGACCGACTGATCAAGCGCATCGGCCTCGGCGTAGCCTGGGTCTATGTGCTGCTGGTGTTGGTAATCATTCTGCAGGTGGTACTGCGCAAGGGGTTCGCTCACGGCCTGATCGCACTGGAGGAGCTGCAGTGGCATCTCTACGCGGTCGGCGTCATGTTCGGTTTGAGTTATGCACAGGTCACCAACTCGCATGTCCGTGTCGACCTGTTCTACACCGGGTTCACGACCCGAGCCAAGCGCCTGATCGAGGTGTTCGGGATTCTGTTGCTGGTGATGCCGTTTATCGTCATCACCTTCCTGCACAGCCTGGACTTCGTCGCCGACTCCTGGCGCATCAATGAGCACTCCTCCGCCCCCTCCGGCCTGCCCTGGCGCTGGCTGATCAAGAGTTCGATACCGCTCACCCTTGCGTTGCTGGGGCTGGCGATGATCTCGCGCCTCATCCGCGAGCTGACACTACTGGCACGGGGAGAGTAAGCGATGGATATCAACGAGATCCTGGTTATCGCGATGTTCCTGACGTTCATCGCGCTGCTGTTTACCGGCATCCCCGTGGCCTGGGTGCTGGGCGGTACCGGTGTGCTGTTCACCGGTATCGGTTACCTGGCCGACCTCCATCTGGACACCATCACCGGACTGGATTACACCACGCTGGGCCTGGTGGTGAACCGGCTGTGGAAGATCATGGACAACTGGATCCTGGTCGCGCTGCCGATGTTTATCTTCATGGGGATCATGCTGGACAAGTCCGGCGTTGCCGAACGCCTGATGCAGTCGATGCAGGAGTTGTTCGGCCGCGTGCGCGGCGGGCTGGCGATCACCGTCACCGCCATCGGTATCATCCTCGCCGCCTCGACCGGCATCATCGGCGCGTCGGTGGTGTTGCTGGCGGTGATGTCTCTGCCCACCATGACCAAGCAGGGCTACTCCATGCCGCTGGCACTGGGCACCATCGCCTCGGCGGGCACCCTCGGCATCCTGATCCCCCCCTCGATCATGCTGGTGATCATGGCCGATCAGTTGGGGCTGTCGGTCGGCGACCTGTTCATGGGCGCGGTTATCCCGGGCCTGATGCTGGGGGCGATGTATATCCTCTATATCCTGGTCACCGGATGGTTGAAGCCGAGCGCGGCGCCGGCGCCGGAGAACGCCAAGCCGATCAGTGCCGGAGCCTTCATCAACGTGCTGAAGGCGGTGCTGCCCACTTTGCTGCTTATCTTCGTCGTACTGGGATCGATCTTCGCCGGCATTGCCACGCCGACCGAAGCCTCGGGTGTCGGTGCCTTCGGCGCCACCCTGCTCGCGATGTACAACAGGAAGTTCAGCTTCCAAGTACTGAAGGAGGTGATGTCCGGCACCATGAACACCACCGCCTACATCTTCGCCATCTTCATCGGCGCCACCTGCTTTGCGCTGGTGCTGCGCGAGCTGGGCGGCGACGAGTTGATCGAGTCGTTCCTGACCGGACTGCCGTTCGGCCCCTACGGCATCATCTTCTTTATTCTGGGCGTGATCTTCCTGCTCGGCTTCTTCCTCGACTGGATCGAGATCACCCTGATCATCCTGCCGCTGCTGGCACCGGTGATCTCGGCACTGGGACTGGAGATCGACGGCTACGGCGTGGTCGACAATCCGGAGTTGGTCTGGTTCGTGATGCTGGTGGCGATGGCGTTGCAGACATCGTTCCTGACGCCGCCGGTAGGCTTTGCACTCTTCTATCTGAAGGGCGTCTGCCCACCGGACGTCAAGCTGACCGATATCTACAAGGGTGTCGTACCGTTCATCCTGTTGCAGTTGCTGGGGCTTTTGGTGCTGATATTCTTTCCGCAACTGGTGCTCTGGCTGCCGGCCAACGCCTACGGCTGATCGCCGATTGCTGTTCCCGTTTCGGAGCGGCCAACGTCAAGAGGATTAGTTACGCGCATGAAACCGGCATACCAGGCCTTTTATGATCGACTGCGGACGTTCATTCCCGAATCGCGACTGATCCGCGATCCGTTACGCACCCTGGCCTACGGCACCGACGCCAGCTTCTACCGGCTGATCCCGCAACTGGTGGTGCGGGCGGAGAGCGAGGAGGAGGTGGTGCGCATTGTCCAGCTGGCCGATCAGCAGAGGATCCCGATCACCTTCCGCGCCGCGGGCACCAGCCTGTCCGGGCAGGCGATCACCGATTCGGTGCTGGTCGCCCTGGGCGACGGCTGGAGCGGCCATCGCATTCTGGACAACGCCGAGCGGATCCGCCTGCAGCCCGGTGTCATCGGTGCCCAGGCCAACCGTTATCTGGCCCCGTTTCAGCGCAAGATCGGCCCGGACCCGGCGTCGATCAACGCCGCCAAGATCGGCGGCATCGCAGCCAACAACGCCAGCGGCATGTGCTGCGGCACCGCGCACAACAGCTATCGCACGCTCGATTCGATGCGCATGATCCTGGCCGACGGCAGCCTGCTCGACACCGGCAACGACGAGAGCGTCGCCGCGTTCCGTCAGAGCCATCACGGCCTGCTCGACGCGCTGGACGCACTGGCCCGGCTCACCCGCGCCAACGAGACGCTGGCACAGCGCATCGCGCACAAGTACCGGCTCAAGAACACCACCGGTTACGCACTCAACGCACTGATCGACTACGAGGATCCGATCGATATCCTGCAGCACCTGATGATCGGTTCCGAAGGCACCCTCGGCTTTATCTCCGAGATCACCTACCGCACCGTGCCGGACCATCCGCACAAGGCGTCGGCGCTGGTGTTCTTCGACCGGCTGCACACCGCCTGCGAAGCGGTGGCACGGGTCAAGTCGGAGCCGGTGGATGCGGTCGAACTGATCGACCGCGCCGGTTTGCGCTCGATCGAGCACAAGCCGGGCATGCCCGACTTCATCCGCGAGCTGCCGGACGACGCCGCGGCGCTGCTGATCGAAACCCGTGCCGCCGATGCCGAGAGCCTGGACGATCAGTCCCGTCGCATCCGCACCGCGATCGCCGAGCTACCCACCAGCCGACCGGTGGAGTTCACCTCCGATCCCGCCACCTGCGCCCGTTACTGGGCGATCCGCAAGGGGCTGTTCCCGGCGGTGGGCGCGGTGCGCGACACCGGCACCACGGTGATCATCGAGGATATCGCGGTACCGGTGCCGCAACTGGCCGAGGCGGTCGACGATCTGCACCGCATCTTCGAGCGCTGGAGTTACTCCGAAGCGCTGATCTTCGGCCATGCGCTGGAGGGCAACCTGCACTTCGTGTTCACCCAGTCGTTCGACACGCCCGAGGAGATCGAGCGTTACGCCAGGCTGATGGACGACGTCTCCAACCTGATCGTCGGCCGCTACGACGGCTCGCTGAAGGCGGAGCACGGCACCGGCCGCAACATGGCACCCTATGTCGAACTGGAGTGGGGAGCCGAGGCCTATGCGCTGATGTGGGAGCTGAAACAGCTGCTCGACCCGCAACAGGTGCTGAACCCCGGCGTTATCCTGAACCGGGATGCGAATGTACACCTGAGCAACCTGAAGCCGATGCCCGCCGCCGATCCGCTGGTCGACACCTGTATCGAATGCGGATTCTGCGAGCCCAGTTGCCCCTCCCGCGCGCTGACGCTGACGCCGCGCCAGCGCATCGTGATCTGGCGCGAGATCGCCCGTCTCGAGCGCTGCGGCGACGACCCGGAACGGCTGCGCCGCTTGAAGGCGGACTACCGCTACCAGGGCGACGAGACCTGCGCCGCCTGCGGCCTCTGCTCCACCACCTGCCCGGTCGGCATCAACACCGGCGACCTGACCCGCTCGATCCGTCACCAGCGCAACCGACGCCACGAGGGCACCGCCAACTGGATCGCCCGCCACTATGCCGGTGTCGGCAACGCAAGCCGCATCGTGTTCAATCTGGCCAACGGCATGCACGGCCTTATCGGCAGCAACGCCATGAGCAAGCTCACCTCCGGCGTGCGCAAGCTGTCCGGCAACAGGGTTCAGCAGTGGACACCGGCGATGCCGACCGGCGCCCCGCGACTGAACCCGCGCAACCTCCCGGCCACGGACGCCGGCGACGGCACCGCCCGGCCCAGGGTGGTCTATCTGCCCAGCTGCGCAAGCCGAGTGATGGGGCCGCAGCACGGCAGCCAGACCAGACCGCTGATCGAGGCAACCCATGCACTGCTGACCAAGGCGGGTTTCGATGTCATCTACCCCGAGCGCATCGAGTCGCTGTGCTGCGGCATGCCGTTCCAGTCGAAGGGGCTGTTCGACACCGCGGACATGAAATCGCAGGAGCTTGGCAAAGAGTTGCTGCGCATCACTGAACAGGGACAGATTCCGGTCTATTCTGATACCAGCCCCTGTACGCTGAGGCTGAAAGAGAAGATCGACCCGGTCATCGCGCTGTACGACAGCATCGAATTCATTGACCGGTTCGTCATGGAGAAGCTGACCCTGAACCCGATACCCGAGCCGATCGCCCTGCATATCACCTGCAGCGCAACGCGGATGGGTCAGGCCGATGCGCTCAAGCGGATCGCCTCCCGCTGCGCAACCGAGGTCGTGGTACCGGAGGATATCGGCTGCTGCGGCTTTGCCGGCGACAAGGGGTTCAGCACACCGGAACTCAACGCCGGCGCGCTGAGAACGCTCAAGGCAAGCGTCGGGCACTGCGCGGAAGGGTTCTCCAGCAGCCGAACCTGCGAGATCGGTCTGAGCCACCACAGCGGCATCGAGTACAAGTCGGTGGTGTATCTGCTGGAGCGGTGCACCGGCGACTAGCAACCCGCTACTGTCGACCCAAGGTCGACGCAAGAGAGTCGGCGAAGATCAGTCACTGGACTGATCGCCACAGAAGGAGAGCAACATGGCACTTCCAGAGATCAAAACCATTCTGTATACCAGTTCGCTGGGCGCTCATACCCGGCCGGTCTTCCGCCAGGCGGTCCAGTTGGCACACAACCTCGGCGCCCGGATCATCATGCTGCACGTGGTCGAACCGGTGGGCGAGATGGGACGGGCACTGATCCACAGCTACCTGCCCGAGGACGTGATCAAGAAGATGCACGACGAGGGGATCAACCGTGTGCTGGAGCAGATGAAGGAGCGTCTGGAAACGTTCAGGGACGAGGAACTGAAGGCGTTGGGTCGCGATTTCGACTTCGAGATCGAGCCCGTGGTTGCCGAGGGCCAGCATTCCGAAACGATCCTGCGCCAGGCGGAAAGGCTGGGTGCCGATCTGATCGTCATGGGCCAGGAAAATACCTTCGGTCATCACAGCCCCACTACCCATCATGTGGTACGTCAGGCTAAGATTCCGGTCTTTGTCGTGCCGACCGGCGAGCAATACCTCTAATTCATGCAACGTCCCGCCGGCCGACGCCGAAGGGCGTTCCGGCAACGCAGGGGCAGCGGCCCCTGCGCTAAGGACCATTGATGGACGCTACACCTCTCCAACTCCTGGAGCGCATCGCGCAAACCGTTATCCCGCTGGTCGCGATCGTCGGCCTCGGCTATATCTATGCGCGTCGGTCACATACCGACATGTCGGTGGCCAACCGCATCAACATGGACCTGTTCTGTCCGGCGCTGATCTTCTCCGTCATGTCGGCAAAGTCGTTCGATCTCGTCGCCCATATCGATCTCGCCATCGGCGCACTGCTGGTGGTGCTCGGCTCGGGTCTGCTGGTGTGGCCGCTGTGCCGCCTGATCGGCGTGGCGCCGAAGACCTTCGTGCCGCCGATGATGTTCAACAACAGCGGCAATCTGGGCATTCCGCTGGTGGTGCTCGCGTTCGGCGAATATGCGCTGCCGGCGGCGGTGGTGATGTTTCTGGTGGAGAACCTGCTGCACTTCACGGTCGGCGCCTACATCATGGACCACCGCACCCATCCGATGGCGCTGGCCCGCAACCCGATGATCCTGGCCACCGGCATAGGGTTTGTCTGGAGCCTGTTCGAGCTGCCGCTGCCGATGATCGTGCAGACCCCGATCGACATGCTCGGCCAGATCGCGATTCCGCTGATGCTGTTCTCGCTTGGCGTACGGATGACCAGCATCGACTTCAGCAACTGGAAACCCGGACTCTGGGGATCGATCATCGCGCCGCTGAGCGGCCTGTTGATCGCCGTGCCCGCCACCTGGCTGCTGGGGCTCGACAAACAGCAGAGCGCCTATCTGATCCTGTTCGGTGCGCTGCCCCCGGCGGTGCTCAACTACATGGTGTCCGAGCGTTACAACCAGGAGCCACAACAGGTCGCGTCCATCGTGCTGATCAGCAACATGGCCAGTCTGGCCGTCATTCCGCTGACCCTGGCCTTTGTCCTATGACGATTGTCCTGTAACGACGCGGGCCGATGACATATCGCATCCGGCCCGCATCTTTCACGCCTTACTCGCTTTTCGCAACCGCTTCGATCAGGATCTGATCGCGGTTCTTGTCGACGGTGACAGTGCCGATACCTTTCACCTCGGTCAGTTGATCGACACTGGTGAACGGCCCCTGCTGCTCTCGATAGGCAACGATCGCCTGGGCTTTCGCAGGCCCGACGCCATTAAGCGCTTCCGAGATCTGCTCGGCACTGGCGGTGTTGATATCGACGGGAGCGGCAAGGCTCAGCGGGGAGATAAAGGCAAGGCTCAGCGCGAGCGCTTTGAAGAAAGTACGCATGACGAACTCCTTTTCATTGGTTTTGATTCGGCTTCGATCAGCCTGCTGACCATCCCTTGATCAGCAGGTGAACTATACCCCGAGCAAATGGCCTTTGCCAACCGCCCGAAGCGGATTCAGCCTCCGGCCGTCCGCACCTCGTCCAGAATCGCGGCCGCCGCGGCCGCCGGGTCCGCCGCCTGGGTGATGGGGCGCCCGACCACCAGATAGCTGGCACCGGCCGCGATCGCGTCGGCGGGTGTCAATATCCGGCGCTGGTCCCCTACCGCGGCACTGGCCGGACGTATACCGGGCGTCACCAGGCTGAACCCCTCGCCGATCTCTGCGCGCAGCGCCTTCGCTTCCTGCGCCGAACAGACCACACCATCCAGACCGCAATCCCGCGTCAGGCGCGCCAGGCGCAGCACCTGCTCCAGCGGATCGATATCCAGCCCGATCTCGGCCAGGTCCGCACGCTCCATGCTGGTCAGCACCGTCACCGCGATCAGTTGGGTCGACGCGCCCGCGACCTGCTCCAGCTCCTCGCGGGCGGCTTCCATCATCCGCCGTCCGCCACTGGCATGCACGTTGACCATCCACACCCCGAGCTCGGCCGCGGCACGCACCGCCTTGGCGGTGGTGTTGGGGATATCGTGGAATTTGAGATCCAGAAACAGCTCGAACCCCAACGCCTGCAGCGACTCGACAACCTCGGGACCGGCGCGGGTGAACAGCTCCTTGCCCACCTTGACCCGACACAGTGCCGGATCCAGCCGGCGAGCCATCTCCAGCGC
>Ga0214472_10004733_pt1 | contig 14347 bp, 9 predicted proteins | sample RVTome_6_FD_207662 | JGI IMG/M metagenome (GOLD analysis project Ga0214472, IMG submission 207662) | Soil microbial communities from uranium-contaminated site in the Upper Colorado River Basin, Wyoming, United States - RVT140D175 | ecosystem: Environmental > Terrestrial > Soil > Contaminated >... | reverse complement strand
TCGGCAAAGTTGTCATGGGCGCCGAGGGCGATCGCTTCGAGCACGCCATCGACGAGGCCAAGAAGCGCAAGGGCGTCCCGGTGGACACCGACTTGGATGAGCAGGACTTGCGCGAGCTGGTGGACGAGTTCAAGGTCATCGTCAAGGAAGAGACCGGCGAGCAGTTCCCCGACGACCCGCGCGCGCAGTTGGATCTGGCGATCAAAGCCGTGTTCGACTCGTGGAACGGCGACCGCGCCAAGCTGTATCGCAAGCAAGAAAAGATCTCCGACGAGCTTGGCACCGCCGTGAATGTGCAGGCGATGGTGTTCGGGAACTTGGGCGCCGACTCGGGCACCGGCGTCGCGTTCACCCGCGACCCGGCGACCGGCGAGTCGGGGCAGCCCTACGGCGACTATCTGGAGAACGCGCAAGGCGAAGACGTCGTCGCCGGCATCCGCAACACGCTGCCCATCGCCGAGCTTGAACGCATCAATCCGAAAGCCTTCAAGCAGCTTCTGGCGATCATGAAGAAGCTGGAGCGCCACTACCGCGATATGTGCGACATCGAGTTCACGATCGAACGCGGGAAGCTGTGGATGCTGCAGACGCGGATCGGCAAGCGCACCGCGGCGGCGGCCATCCGCCTGGCGGTTCAGATGCGCAAGGAGCGGCTCGTCGACGAACGCGAGGCGGTGCGCCGCGTCACACCCGAACAGATCGACATGCTCCTGCATCCGCAGGTGGACGAAGAGCGGTTCGAAGGGCCCGTGCTCGCGAAGGGTCTCAACGCATCGCCGGGTGCTGCGGTCGGCGTCGCCGTCTTCGACGCCGATCGCGCGGAAGAGCGCGCCGCCACGGAGAAGGTCATCCTGGTCCGGCGTGAGACCAACCCCGACGATCTGAACGGCATGATCGCCGCGCAAGGGATCCTGACCAGCCGCGGCGGCAAGACCAGCCACGCCGCCGTCGTAGCGCGCGGCATGGGCAAGCCGTGTGTGTGCGGGGCCGACGCGCTCGACGTCGATCTATCGGCGCGGCAGTTCACGGTGGGCGGGACGGTGGTGAGGGAAGGCGATCTGATCTCGATCGACGGCAGCACCGGCAAAGTCTTCCTCGGGCAGGTTCCGCTGAAATCGGCGCAGTTATCCGGCGATTTCTCGACGCTGCTGGGATGGGCCGACAAGGTGCGCCGGATGAAGATCCGCGCCAACGCCGACACGCCCGAAGACGCGATCAAGGCACGCGAGTTCGGCGCGGAAGGCATCGGGCTGGCCCGGACCGAGCACATGTTCCTCGGCGACCGTCGGCCGCTGGTCGAGCACTTGATTCTTGCGACCACAGCCGCCGAAGAGCGCGCCGCGCTCGACGCGCTGCTGCCGCTGCAGCGGCAAGACTTCAAGGGCATCCTCGCTGCCATGGACGGTCTGCCGGTGACGATCCGGCTCTTGGATCCGCCACTGCACGAGTTCCTGCCCGACCGCGTCGAGCTGGCGGTCGAGATCGGCAAGCTCGAAGCGAAGAGGAAGAAGGTCCCGGCGGACAAGCGCGCGTTGCTGCACGCCGTCGAGCGGCTTCACGAAGCGAACCCGATGCTCGGCATGCGCGGGGTTCGACTGGGGATGATGAAGCCGGATCTGTACACGATGCAGGTGCGAGCGATCATGGAAGCCGCGTGCGATCTAAAGGCCGAAGGCCGCAACCCGATCGTCGAGATCATGATCCCGCTGGTCAGCGTCGGCGAGGAGATCCGCCGAAGCCGCGACGACGCGGATCGCGTCGCTCGCGAGGTCATCGAAGCGCGCGGGGTCAAAGTCAAGTATCTCATCGGCACGATGATCGAGCTGCCCCGCGCCGCGCTGGTCGCGGGCGAGATCGCCCAGGTCGCCGAGTTCTTCAGCTTCGGAACCAACGACCTGACGCAGACGACGTTCGGCTTCAGCCGCGACGACGTGGCGCGCATCCTGGACGTCTATGTTACGCACGGGATTCTGAAGGTGGATCCGTTCACCACGATCGACCGCGAGGGGGTCGGCGCGCTGGTGCGGATGGCGACCGAACAGGGTCGCGCCGCGCGGCCCGGACTAAAGGTCGGCATTTGCGGCGAACACGGCGGCGATCCGGACTCGATCCAGTTCTGCGACGAGATCGGATTGGACTACGTGTCATGCTCGCCGTTCCGGGTGCCGGTCGCGCGGCTCGCCGCCGCGCACGCGTCGATGGGCATCGTCGACGCGGCGTCGAAGTAGGTTACGAGCCCGGCGGCGGGCAGGGCTGGGTTTCGTACTGGCACGAGTCGATGACGACGCCGCGCCCGTATCGGCCGAGCATGCCGTCGACGATCGCGTCCCCGACGATCGAGCGGACCGTTCCCGACGCGATCACCGTCGTCTCCAATCCCGCGCGGAATGCGATCCGCAGCGCCGGGTTGCCCGACGTTGAATGCCGCTCACCGGGGGCCGGCTCGCCGGTCGCGACGAAGTGCAGATTGAAATCGATGAGGGCTCCCGGATAGCGCTCCGACGGCGCGGATCCTTGAACGGCGACCTCGCGCATCGCCGGGTCGGTCAGGCTCGGCGGGAGCCGCAGGTCGTGCACGCATCCGAAGTCGGATCCTTGCGGCGTCGTCACCGACAGGCAGCCCGTGAACGAGTCGAGTCGAACGGTGCGGCTTGTGGCGTCGTCGGTCGCCGAAGCCGCGAGGCCCCACGCGAAGAATCCTTGCACCGATGTCTCGGGGCCTTCACCGTGGGCGCCGGCGGCTCCGGCGACTGCGGCCGAAGCGACGGGGAACGCGATGAAGTCTCCGGCCACGCCAAAATGCTGGCCGGCGCCCGAAGGAAGCACAGCCGAAGCCATCGCGGACGCGATGCCGACGATTCCGATCCAGAGCTTTCGCACGATTCCCCCCGATTCACGGCTTGCTCGTTCCTATGATTCTCCATCGACCCATCCGGTCCCTTCTGCGTCCTTTTGCACACAGGGAAAAGGTCCCAGTTGCGGCCGCCGCTTTCGGCGGTGAAGATGTGCTTTCCCGCGGGTTCGAGCCTGTCCGCTTGCTCCGCCGGGTACGGAATTCTCCCGACCTCATCGTCGAATGCGTCGAACCGAGGGACGCTGCCGTCGTTCTGGCTCAACGAATGCATCGGGCGAGCCGATGAATGAGGGAGACCGCCCGCCAGGAGGCACGACGTGACCAGCGCCACCCCGACCGTGAAACGCCGCCTTCCCACCCTTCGCGCTCTGATGCGCAATCCCGACTTTCGCCTCTTGTGCTCGAGTCAGATGCTGGCCGGGCTGGGGGAGTGGCTCGCCACGATGGCACTCGTCGCATTGGTGTGGGAACGCACCCATTCGGCCGTCGCCGGCGGCCTGGTGCTCGTCGTGCGGATCCTTCCCGCGGCCGTCCTTGGAACCGTGCTCGGGTCGGTCGTCGACCGGTTCGACCGCAAGCGGGTCATGGTCGCCTGCAACGGCGGTCGTGCCGTTGTCTATGGCGTGCTGCCCTTCATCGCCGGCACCGCACCCGTCATCGCGCTCGCGCTGGTCGCCGAGATCGGCGCGATCGCCTATGCAACCGCGCGCGACGCGACGCTGCCGCGCTTGTGTTCACGCGAATCCCTGCCGACCGCCAACGCGATTTCGATGGCGTCGGCGTTCGGAATGATGCCGGTCGGCTCGGGCATGTTCGCGCTGTTCGGTCTGGCCGGACGCCACGCGATCACGCTGGCGCTTGCCGTCGCGGGCGGCCTCTGCGCGATCGCGACATTGATCGTCGGCCGGGTCAACGCCCATGCGGTTTCCGGAGGGACCATCGAGCGGCCCGAGAAGGTCTCGTTCCTCGACGGCCTGCGCGCCCTGCGCGAAGTCTTCCGCGAAGACGCGATTCTTCGCCGCGTCGGACTGGGCGCCGCGATCGCCGCGACCGGCGGCGGCGCGGTGATCACGCTCGGCCTTGCCTACGTCCGCGGCACGCTGCACGCAGGCTCGACCGCGTATTCGATTCTGCTCGTGAGCTTCTGCGCCGGCGCGGTCGCCGGGGTGGTGTCGCTCCAGAAGTTCCGCGGCGTGCTGCACCATGTGTTCCACGGCGGCGTCGGCGTTATGGGGTTGATCTTGGTGTTGATGGCCTTGTTCCCCTCGACCGGGATCGGCGTGGGGATGGCGTTTCTGTTCGGCGGAGCGTTCGTCGCCACATTCCTCGGCGGGATCACGATCCTGCAGGACCGCGTCCGCGACTCGCTTCGCGGCCGGGCGTTCGGGCTTGCGCATTCGGTGCTTCGCGCCGGTGCCGTGCTGATGGGCTTGCTCTCGGCCTGGGCCGCGCACGCGATCGGCGAACGTCAGCGGGACTTTGGAATGTTCAATCTGGACGGAAACCAGCTGGTGCTCGCCGCCGCCGGCCTGCTCCTGTTCGCCGCCGCCGCCACCCTGCTCCGCCCCGCCCGCGTCCGCGCCTAACGTCCCGGCTCCGAAGTCTCCGGCCATCCTGCGGCCATCGTGTCCAGGGACCACGTCGAAGACGCAACGCGAGCGCTCCCGACGAATCGATGCGGTAAGAACCGGCCGGTTTCCGGCCGCTTGTTACCGCATCGATTCGGCCCACGCCCCGACGCGAAGGTTCGTGAACCGCTTGACCGCCCGGCCATCGACCCAGATCACGAGCCCCTTGCCGTCCTCGGCCGCCAACAAGTATGTGCCGGTCGAGTCGTAGCCGCAGAGCTCGATCGCACGGCCGTCCTCGAAGACCTGCCCCAGGATGCGGCCCGAGCGGTCGAACTCCAGCGTCGGAAACGGACCGGGCGCTTCGCCGAGGTCCGCGTACGAGATGGTGCCGACGAAATGCGATCCGCGGCGCACCACCTTCTCGAGCGAGGGATAGGGGCCGTCGGGGTCCTCCTTCCCGTCGACTTCTTCGGTGTGGATGAACGTCCCGTTGTGCCAGTCGGGGGCGTCTGCGTCGACGATCTCGGGATCGCAGCCCACGCCAGAGCAGAGGAGCCGGTAGACGTGGCGCGAGTCTTCGGTCCATTCGATGCCGGCGAAGCCGGCGTCCACGTGCTCCATTCCCCAATGCCGCACGGCGCCGCTCCGGAGTTCCTTGACGTACATGTCGAAGCCCTCGTGTCCGCAGTCCCACGAGCGCACCCATGCCAGACGCCGTCCGTCGGGGCTGACGGACGGGGAACGACCCTCCGCGAGCCGGGATATGCGTCCACCCGTCAACGAAACGCTCTCGATGACGTCGCAGCCCTCGGACAGGCCACGCTGGATCCAGACCAGGTCGGCGCTCACGGCGATTGCGGAGACGCCGGTCGCTTTCGCGATCTCACGCACGATCGCTCCCGTGGCGGACTTGACGATCACGATGCGGTCGCCGGTGGTTGCAGCGACGAACATCGCCGGCATCGGCGGCGGGGGAAGTGGGGGCAACGAGGGAGGCGCGAGGAGGGAGGGAAGCGAGGGTCCGGTTGAGAGTTGCGATGGGAGTTGCAATGGGCGCTGCGATGGACTTGCGCACGCGGCGCCGATCATCAGGAGAAGAACGAGAAATGAGCGCATGCCCCCTACCATGCCGCGCGGGCCGACCCGCCCGCTATGCCCGAAAGGGCAATGTTGGTGCCCGCGCGCAACAAGGGGCCGGAACGGCGGGATTGGCGAGAGGGCACGGCGTGGGCGCTTCGTCAAGCCCTTCGCGAGTTTCCCGCTCTTGCACTCGGCGTGGCCGGGTTCCTAGCATCCTTGCTTCTTCCTCGGACTCTGTCGGTGCGTGCGGATACGCTGAGTACGGAGAACTGTTGCCTACGATCAGTGAAGAAACGGAACGCATCGAGCGCGAGATTCTTTCGCCGCACGCCCAGCTCGCATCGGCGAGCAAGGGACGGGAACGCGCGGAAGAGCCCGACCCGCTTCGCACCTGCTATCAACGAGATCGCGACCGGATCGTCCATGCGAAGGCCTTCCGGCGGCTCAAGCACAAGACGCAAGTGTTCTTCTCGCCGCAGGGCGATCACTACCGCGTCCGCCTGACTCACACGCTGGAGGTCACCCAGGTCGCGCGCACGATCGCTCGCGCGCTCCGGCTAAACGAAGACTTGGCCGAGGCGATCGCGCTGGGTCACGACCTCGGCCACACGCCGTTCGGCCACATCGGCGAGGGCGTCCTGTCCCGGTTGCTCGGCCGGCCGTTCAAGCATTCGGAGCAGTCGCTGCGGATCGTGGATCTGCTCGAGGACAACGGCCGGGGCCTGAACTTGACCTGGGAGGTTCGCGACGGCATCAAAGCCCATACCTGGTCCCAGCCCGAGCCGTCCACGCTGGAGGCGCGCTGCGTCCGTTTCGCCGATCGCATCGCCTACCTCAACCATGACGTGGACGATGCGATTCGCGACGGGATCATCACGCCGGCCGACGTTCCCGACGGGGTCCTTGAGACCCTCGGCGACACGCATTCGGAGCGGATCAACAGGCTGGTGACCTCCGTCGTCGAGGCGTCGCAGGGCCGGCCGGTCGTCGAGATGCGCGAACCGGAGGCCGCCGCGATGGAAGCCCTGCGCGACTTTCTGTTCGAGCGCGTCTACGTCATCCCCGAAACGGCCGCGGCCCGCGCGCGCTACGAAGCGATCGTCGAGGACCTGTTCCGCCATTACGTCGCTCATCCCGATGAGATCCCCGACGAATACCGCGCCGCAGACGCCGGCGTGGCCACGCGCGCGGCCGACTTCGTGTCCGGCATGACCGACCGCTACGCCCTGACCAAGCACGAAGAAATCGGGGCGTCATGAGCGGGGGGACCGGCAAGGGGCGCATCGCCGACGCGGACCTGGATCTGCTCCGCGACAAGGTCTCGATCGTCGAGGTCGCGGCCGACTATATGAAGGTCCGTCAGGCCGGCCGCATCTTCAAAGCGCTCTGCCCGTTCCATTCCGAGAAGACGCCGTCGTTTTCGATCGATCCGGCGAAGGGGGTCTTCTACTGCTTCGGCTGCCAGAAGGGCGGCGACGTGATCACGCTGGTGCGCGAGCTGGAATCGCTCGACTTCGTCGAAGCGGTCGAGCATCTGGCGCGCAAGACCGGCATCACGCTCCACTACGAGCAACTCAGCGCCGCCGACCGCGCGCGGTCGAAGACCAGAAACCGGCTCATCGACGCGCACCGCGAGGCCGTGGACTACTACCAAGCGCTGCTGAAGTCGTCGGCCGGCGCGAAGAAGGCACGCGACTATCTCGCGTCGCGAAAGCTGCAACCGGAAACGCTTGAGAAATTTCAGGTGGGATGGTCGGAATCGAACTGGGACGGCCTAACGAAACATTTGAAATCTCGCGGCTTTAAGGACGACGAGCTCACCACTGCGGGTCTGTCTCTGCGCACTGAGCGTGGCGGATTGATCGACCGGTTCCGCGGGCGCGTCATGTTTCCGATCTTCGATGTGACCGGCGATCCGCGGGCGTTCGGTGCGCGCAAGCTGCTCGACGACGATGACGGGCCGAAGTATCTCAACAGCGCGGAGTCCCCGATCTACAAGAAGGGAACCGTTCTGTACGCGCTCAATTGGGGGAAGGCCGAGATCGTCAAGGCCGACGTCGCGATCGTCGTCGAAGGCTACACCGACGTGATCGCGTTGCATCAGGAGGGCATACCGCTTGCTGTTGCCACATGCGGCACTGCCCTCGGCGTGGAGCACTTTCAATCGCTTTCCCGCTTTACCAAGAACGTGGTGATCGCGCTCGACGGCGACGCGGCCGGCCAAAGCGCGGCCGAGCGAGCGGTCGAACGGGCCTATCTCGAGGCTCAAGGCCGCGATATGAGCTTAAGAGTTCTCACACTTCCGGCAGGAAGCGACCCTGCGGAACAGGTAACTGCAAGGGGAGGCGAGGAGTTCCGTCGAACTCTGCAGGACAGTGTCCCCGTTGTGGAATTCCGGCTCCGCGCACGGCTCCAAGGGTTGGACCTTTCTGAACCCGAGGGCCGGTCGCGCGGGCTCCGCGCGTGCCTGCCGGTCCTTGCGCAAGTTTCAGATCAGGTCGTTCTTCGCGACTACACCCGGTGGGTCGCCGACCGATGCGGACTCGACTACGACATCGTGTTCCTGGAGGTCCGCAAAGCGCTCCGGGGTGCCTCGGCGCCCGGGCCGGCTGGGATAAAGCAAGCATCCTCGCAGGTCTCCAAGGAGCGGGAGGCGATCAAGTTGGCGTTGCAGTTCCCCGACCTGATCGACGAGCATCTTGAGCGGCTCGACCCGGACGACTTTCAGGTTCCCGTGCACCGAACCGCATGGGTGCAAATCCGGCGAGGCGATACCGATCCGGCGCACGCTCCGGAAGATCGAGTCCGCGACCTGATGACTCGATTGGCGATCGAACCGGTCGAGGGGGTGCCGGACGGCGATCCGGGCGATAGGCTGATCGACGAGATCTTCACCCGCTTGGAGGAATTCGCCGTCACGCGGCAAATCAACGAAGTACGCAGTCGACTGGAGAAGCTGAATCCCGTCACCGATCCGCAGGCCTACGACGCGCTGTTCAAAGAGCTCGTCGGGCTGGAGGCGGCTCGACGGCGAATGACGATCGACGAGCCGGCAGGAGCGTGAAAACCGTGGGCCTTCCCAGCGAGACGCGACCCGACGAGGTGCTTCAACTCGTCGCGAAGGCGCGCGCGCACGGCGGCTTCATCACCCAGGAAGAGCTCGACGAGTTTCTCGCCACGCAAGACCTGACGCCCGAGCAGATCGAAGCGGTCCAGACCGCGCTGACCGAAGACGGCATCGAGATCGTCGAGATGCCGTCGGGCGCGGACCTTGAAGAGGTCGCCGAGCTGGAAGCCGAGGCGCGCGAGATCGAAGCCGCGCTCGCGAAGGCGCAGACGTCGGATCCGGTCCGGATGTATCTGCGCGAGATCGGACGCGTTCCGTTGCTGACGGCCGAACAAGAGGTCTACCTCGCGATGCGGATCGAAGCCGGCTTGGAGGCCGGGCCGTTCTTGTCGGGCGAGAAGCGCGGGCCCGATGCCGCCGAGGTGCGCGAGCTTGCGAAGAAAGCCGACGTCGCATCGATGCTTCCGGCCGGCGTGGCGTCGCCGTCGGTGACGCAAGAGATTCTTCGACGCATCGAACTGGAAGGGCAGCTCGCGAAGAAGAAGCTGATCGAATCGAACCTGCGCCTGGTCGTGTCGATCGCCAAACGCTACATCGGCCGAGGCATGCTGTTCCTGGACCTGATCCAAGAGGGCAACCTCGGGTTGATCCGGGCCGTCGAGAAGTTCGATTACTCGAAAGGATTCAAGTTCTCGACGTATGCGACGTGGTGGATCCGGCAGGCGATCACCCGCGCGATCGCCGATCAGGCGCGAACCATTCGCATCCCGGTCCACATGGTCGAAACGATCAACAAGCTGATCCGCATCCAGCGGCAGATGATGCAGGATCTGGGCCGGGAAGCAACCCCGGACGAGATCGCCCGGGCGATGGAGCTGCCGATCGAGAAGGTGCTCGACATCCAGAAGGTCGCCTTGGAGCCGGTCTCGTTGGAGACGCCGATCGGCGAAGAGGAAGACAGCCATCTGGGAGACTTCATCGAAGACCAGGGGGCGATCGTTCCGGCCGACGCGGCCTCGTTCATTCTGCTGCAAGAGCAGCTCGAAGGCGTGCTCGGCTCGCTGTCGGACCGAGAGAAGAAAGTCATCCAGATGCGCTTCGGCTTGTTCGACGGCCATCAGCGAACGCTCGAAGAGGTCGGCCGCGAGTTCGGCGTCACCCGCGAGCGAATCCGCCAGATCGAATCCAAGACCCTGTCCAAGCTGCGCCATCCGTCGCGGTCCCAGAAGCTTCGCGACTACCTCGACGAATAGCCCCGCCCCGCGAATAGACTGAGCGCCATGCGCGCTCCGTATCGTGTTGTCGTCGCCGCGTTCGCGCTGGCGTTCGGCTTGTCCGGCTGCATCGGCTCCGAGCAGGAGCCGACATCGCCGCAGACGCCCGGTTCGTTCGCGTCGCTGGTCACGCCGGGGACGCCTCGCTGGCGGGCGCTGGCCGAAGCGCCCGAGCCTCGCCAAGAAGTTGCCGCCGCGTTGCTCGACGGCAAGGTCTACGTCGTGGGTGGACTGACCGCGAGCGGCGCCACCAACCGCGTCGACATCTACGACGTCGCCGCCGACACATGGGCCGACGGCCCGCCGCTTCCGGTCGCGTTGCACCACGCGATGGCGGCCGCGTTCGGCGGAGCGATCGTTGTCATCGGCGGGTTCGACGCGCAGAGCCGTCCGGTGGACAGCGTGTTCCGGTTGTCTGGCGGAGCATGGGTCGAAGATCGGCCGCTGCGTCGTCCCCGAGCCGCCGGCGCCGCGATCGTCGAAGGCAGCCGGTTGTTCGTGTTGGGCGGGCAAGGCGCGGGGTCGCTTGTCGCGCCGGTCGAGGAACTCGTGGCGGGCACGTGGGTTGATCGCGCGGCGATTCCGACGCCCCGTCATCACGTCGCCGCCGCGAGCGACGGAACTTGGATCTACGTCTCGGGCGGGCGCACACCGGCCGGCGGTAGCGGCCCCGACCGGAACGTCGCCGCGTTCGAACGATTCAACATCGCGGAAAACCGCTGGGTGCAGGCACCGCCCGTTCCGACGGCGCGCAGCGGCCACGGCAGCGGCTTCATCGACGGCTCGGTGATCGTGACCGGGGGAGAAGATCCCGCGGCCGGCTCGGGTCAGCCGTCGATCGCATCGACGGAGCGCTACGATCCGGCGAAGGGCGTCTGGCTGAAGGATCTGCCGGGCATGTTCCGCGCTCGGCACGGCGTCGGCGCCGTCACGATCGAGGGCAAGCTGTACCTGTTCCTCGGCGGGTCGCGCGTCGCGCTGGCGCCGACGGCCGACTCGGACGTGTTCGTCATCCCGTGACCCGCGATTCCCTGACCGCCGTCACGGCCGAGATCGAATCGTGCGTCGCGTGTCCGCGGCTGGTCGCCTGGCGCGAGCAAGCGGCGCGCGAAAAACCGGCGCGCTATGCCCGCGACGAGTATTGGGCACGGCCGGTCGCCGGGTTCGGCGACCCGAAGGCGCGGCTGCTGATCGTGGGATTGGCGCCGGCGGCGCACGGCGGAAACCGCACCGGGCGCGTGTTCACCGGAGACCGCAGCGGCGACTGGCTGTTCCGCGCGCTTCACAAGGCCGGCTATGCGAATCAGCCGACATCGGTGTCGCGCGGCGACGGCCTTCGGCTGCGCGGCGCCTACGTCGCGGCCGTGGTTCGCTGCGCGCCGCCGGCGAACAAGCCCACGACGACGGAACGCGACACCTGCATCGGCTACCTAGAGCGCGAGATGCGGCTGCTTCGCGATCTGCGCGTGGTCGTGGCACTGGGATCGTTCGGATGGGACGGGGTTGTGCGCGTCGCGCGTGCGGGCGGCCACGCGCCGGCGCGCAAGCCGCGGTTCGGTCACCTGGCCGAAGCGGCGATCGGGCCGTGGACGCTGCTCGGCTCGTACCACCCGAGCCAGCAGAACACCTTCACCGGCACGCTGACCGAGCCGATGTTCGACGCCGTCTTCGCCCGCGCCCGCGCGCTCTCGCCCGAATAGAGACGAGGCCGCAGCCGGGTTGCGGCTGCGGCCCCGCGGGGGGATTGCACAGGGACCTATTGCCGAAGTGAGATCTGCTCGATGGTTGCGTTTACCTCGGAGCGGGCGCGACCCGAGGCAGACGGCGTCGTCGAGGCCGTCGCGCGGACGCCCGCGGTGATGGAGCTGAGCGTGTCGCACCCGTCGTAGTCGAGCCACACCTCGAACAGTTGGTTTTCGATCTCGTCGTTTCCGTCGAGAGGAATCGCTCGCGCGGACGTTGCGCGGGCGCAGTTGCTGTCGGCGAGCACCCAGAGCTCGAGGGAGCCGCCGGGGCCGCTGGTGGCGGGCAGCGCGGGACTCGTTTCGATCGCTGCGCGGTGAACCCGGAACCGGACCAGGATCCGCGCCGGACCCGTGCGCAGAGACTGGATCACGCCGGCCGAAGCGTCGGCGTCGGCCAGGGTCGCCGGGCTTCCCTCGGACGGAGTGATCGCGGCCACGGCGCTCGCCGCTCCCGATTGCGGATCCGCCTGACCTTCCGCGTAGCACGGGGCTTGCGCTCCGGCCGGCAGGAACGTCGAACAGCGTTGCCGGCGGTAGCGGCCTTCGTACGGTGGAGTCAGCTCGACCGGTTCGGGTGTCAGCGTGGCCGTCGGTGTCGGAGTGGGAGTCACCGTAATCGTCTCGGTCGGCGTTGGGGTCCCCGTGAGCGTCTCGGTGGGCGTTGCGGTCGGGGACGTTGTGGGGGACGTTGTGGCGCTTGCGGACGGGGAAGGACCGGGATCCGCGCAGGCGTCTTCGGGTTCGGGATCGACGCCCGGCGGCGGATCCGATGGTGTGGCCGGCTCCCGGTACACACCGACCGCCGTGATGCGCAGCGCCTCGGTCGCATTCGGTTCCGGGGTGCATCCGGGCTGCATGACCGGCCCTTCTTGCGTGTCGATGAGCGCGTCGCCGGAGGCGATGTAGACGCGAATCGAGTCTCCGGCGGACGGAGCGAAGAAGTACAGTTCTAGCGTGCATAGAAAGTCGCCGGCCGGAACGATGCAGGACGCGTCCGGCGAGCCGTACGAGATGTCCCAGGACTCCACCAAGTTGTCCGGGTCGTTCGGTCCTCCTTCGAATTCCGCTCCGATCACGACTTCTCCGTGAGCATCAATGACAACAACTTCGACCGAGTGCGTCGTGCCGGTCAGCGCAACGCCGACCTTCGAGCTCGTCCCGACCGCGATCGACGGAGGGATGTGGGAGACCGGGCGAACGCGAGCGGTGGTGGCGAGGCCGGCGGCCGCGGCCAGCGACAACGCGAGCGTCGCGAAGCCGATCCGGCGAAGGACGTGAATCCGAGTCGATGCCATTCTTTCCCCCCTGGACAGTGTGGCTCACCCGTCCGACTCGGACGGGGGGCTGATCTTTCACTCGAAGACGATGTCGATTGGGCGGTCAAAACCGATACGGTCGGCCCGCAAAGCGGCAGAAGGAGAACTCGGCGGCCAGGACGGGAGCGGTGCGCGGCGAAGTTCTTGCGGGATGCGCATCGGTCGAGCGGCTCTTGCGATCGTGACGCTGGCGGCCGGAACGGTGGTTCCGGCGGGGCCGGCGCGCGCCGCCGCGTCCGAGATCGGCCGGCTGGTCGCGGCGAAGCCCACCGCGGTGGCGGTCGATCCGTCGATCAACGCGATGTACGTGGCCCAGCAGGACGGTGACCTGAAGATCTACGACACTCGCACCTACACGTCCCGGACGGTCGAGCTGACCTGCTGCCTGTCCGCGATCGTCGCCGATGCCGCAACGCATCGTGTGTACGTATCCGGCAACGGTCTGATCGCGCTCGACGGCGCGACCGGCGTGGTCGCGGCGACGGTGTCGCTGGCACCGGGCACGCCGGACGCGCTCGCGCTCGACACGGCCGGCGGCCGGGTGTTCGCCGCCGATCCGCCGGGTGACCGGGTCGTGGTGCTCGATGCGGCGACGGACCAGATCGTCTTGTCGCTGCCGGTGCGCGACCGGCCCGCAGGCCTCGCCTACGACGACGCGTCCGGCGCGCTCTACGTCGCGAGCGGCGGGGAGAATGTCGTCGACGCGATCGATCCGGCGACGGGGAGCGTCCTGGCGACCGCACCTATTCCTTCGCCGTCGGGGATCGCGATCGGCGACGGCGAGATCTTCGTCGCGTCCGGCGCCGGCGTGGTCCGCGTGCTCGACCCCGTCACGCTCGCCGACGTTCGAAGCATCACCGTCGGGCAGATTCCGCGCTCGCTCGCCTACAACCCGGTGAGCCGCCGATTGTGGGTGGCGAACTGGGGCTCGGAGACGGTTTCGTTCGTCGATACCACGACCGCGACGGTGCTGGGCACGATGCCGGCGGGCGCGCAACCGTCCAGCGTCGTCTTCGATGCCGGACTGGGCCGCACCTACGTCGCCGTCCACGGCGCGAACGAAGTCCAACTGCTGCACGAGTCGGCCGCGTCGCTTTCGATCGGCTGGCCCGGCGAAGGCGCCACGATCGGGCCGTCCAAGCGCACGATCACCGGAAACGCGCCGCCGGGCGCGCCGGTCACGATCTTCGAAGGGGCGACCGCCGTCGGCGGCGGCTTCGCCGACCTCAGCGGCGCGTATGCGATCTCGACGTTCCTGGGTGAAGGGACCCACACCGTCGTCGCGGCCGTTCCCTACGAGCCCTACTCGCCGCCGCGAACGTTCACGGTGGATCTCACGCCGCCGGCGATCACGCTCGAGCACCGAACGCCGCCGGGGCCGTCCGGCTGGAACCGGACGCCCGTCTATCTGGTGTGGCGCTGCACCGACGCGCTCGCCGG
>Ga0214472_10004729_pt1 | contig 14349 bp, 8 predicted proteins | sample RVTome_6_FD_207662 | JGI IMG/M metagenome (GOLD analysis project Ga0214472, IMG submission 207662) | Soil microbial communities from uranium-contaminated site in the Upper Colorado River Basin, Wyoming, United States - RVT140D175 | ecosystem: Environmental > Terrestrial > Soil > Contaminated >... | reverse complement strand
GACCGTGATCAGTCCCGGCGCCTGAGGGGCGAGGTGTTGACTCTCAACGGGGGACGGCTTCTGTCAACTTCACAAAACACCTTGCACCAAACCTTGCTCAGAGAGACGGGAACCGCCTGAGCTAAGACAAAATATCAAGACAAGCAATGCCTTGATATTTTTCAGGCTGACGCAGCGTTTGCTAAAAATAGCCGTTTTTGGATTAACAGGCACAGCTTTCGATCTGGAAACGAGCAATTTTTCGCAAGGTCAAGGAAATCAAGGATTTGAGCGGAGGCGTAGCCCGTTACGCCGCACAATCAAATCCGCCGATTGACGCAGAGATTGCGGAAAAGGGCCGTTTCCGGACGAAAACTATTTTTCACTGGGCAGCAACTCAGGCTCAGGTCGTCCTTTGCGTGATTTGACCTTGCAGGTGACCGGCAACCCTTGTTGCAGGGAGATTCTCTTCCCCTGATGGGTAATCTCCAGATGACTCCCCTTCTCGAGCAAATAGATCGCTTCATTACGGGTCATACTGACCCGCAGGCGCTGGCCACGGATGGTCAAGGGGAAACGCAGCTCATCAACATACCGGGGAATATTTGGCGCAAAGCTGACGTTGCCATCGTAGTCACGCATTCCGGCGAAACCGTAGGCAGCCACCATCCACGTTCCTCCCATCGAGGCAACATGACAACCATCTGCCATATTGCCACCGACATCCGCAAGATCCATCAACATCGCGTAACGGGCATACCCCATGGCTTTTTCCGAGGAGCCGACCTCAGAGGCGACGATGCTCTGAATGCAGGCCGACAGCGATGAGTCGCCCGTGGTCAGGGGATCGTAGTATTCGAAATTCCTCTGTTTCTGCTTTTCGGTGAACATATTGCCAAGCAGCAACATTGCCAGCACGACATCGGCCTGCTTGATCACCTGATGACGGTAGATGACCAGCGGATGATAGAAAAGCAGCAGCGGGAATCTGTCGCGCGGCGTGTTTTTAATATCCCAGACCTCGAGATCAAGAAAGTCTTCATCCTGAGGATGGATTCCCAGGGTGCGGTCATAAGGCACGTACATTTTGTCAGCTGCCTGCTGCCAGGTCTCGACTTCACTGAAGTCCAGCTTGGTTCGATCGACCAGGGTCTCGAAATATGCCGGCAGCTGGTCGTGCATTTTCGTGACCGTCTTGGCGGCAAAAAGCAGATTCTCCCGGGCCAGCAGATTGGTATATGCGTTATTGTTGACAACCGCCGTATATTCATCGGGCCCAGTCACTCCATGGATACAAAATTTACCGCCCTTGCGCTCCGAGCAGAAACCGATGTCAACCCAGAAGCGGGCTGTCTCGACAAGCATTTCGGCCCCTTCGTTGTAGAGCATGGCGTTATCGTCTGTGATCTCGACATATTTTTTCAACGCATACATTATATCGGCATTGATGTGATATTGAGCCGTGCCGGCAGCATAATGGGCGGACGCTTCTTCGCCATTAATCGTCCGCCAGGGGAAAAGTGCTCCTTTCTGGTTGAGTTCTCGGGCACGCAGGCGAGCTTGTTCAAGCATACTGTGACGAAACAGCAAGAGGTTACGCGCGATGCGTGGGGCCGTATAAATCAAGAAAGGCAGGACATAAATTTCGATGTCCCAGAAATAATGTCCCTCATAAGTCTGGCCAGACAACCCTTTGGCGGGAATGCCCGTCCCTTCCGCACGCCCCGCAGCCTGAAGAATCTGGAACAGGTTCCAGCGCATCGCCTGTTGGAGCTCGCACTTGTCGCGACCGGAAGCCGACTCATTCCCAAGGATATGGATGTCGCTGCGCTGCCAGAAGTCACTCATATACTCTTTTTGGCCGGCGACCAGTTCACCAAAACCTTTGCCTGTCACCCGAGCAAGGGTTCGTTCGGCTCGTTCCGCGAGCTCCCTGGATGCCGCACGCCGTGAAGAGTGGTAGGTAATGAACTTGACCAGTTGAATCGGGCGCCCCCGTCTGGCATCTACTGAGAAAACCACTTTGCCGAGATCTCCATCGCACTCATTTATGCTTGTGTAAGCGCAGTCAGTCTCGATCGAGTGATCAACGCCGCAGACCATGGTCATGCCACTGTTACAGGCACGGTGCGCCAATATCAGACGCAAATCGCTGCTTGAGTGACCCTCGGGAATGAGAGCCTGGTATGGAAACCCCGTGCTCCGGCGGGGATCATTCTCCCCGGCCTGATTCTCCTGGGCACCGATCACTTCGGATGAGATGATCACCGGAGCATCAGAATTAAGCACCGTGACCTGGTAAGATATTGCAGCGACATGTCGCTGCTGCAGCAAAACCAGACGCTCCGATTCAATCAGGACCTGTTTACCGACCGCCGTCTCCCAGAGAACGCGACGCTTGAGAATCCCATTCTGCATGTCGAGAGTCCTCTCAAAAAACTGCAGGCTGGCCGTCGGCAGGAAGAAAGGTTCGTCATCCACATAGAGCCTGAAGATCTTGGCATCGGCCACGTTGAGCATGACTTGTCCGGTCTTGGCGAAACCGTATGCGTCTTCGCCGTAGACGATCGGCCTGGTCTCGTGGAAACCGTTGATGAAGGTGCCGGATTGACTGATCGGGGTTCCTTCATCATGATTACCACGCATTCCAAGGTAGCCGTTGCCGATTGAAAAGATGGTTTCAGTCTGCGCGAGGAAGCGTGGATAGAAACTCGACTCGATTATCTTCCACTCGTTGATTGGGTAAATATGGCTCGGCGGGTTCAGGGTTTCGTGACGGATCATAAAAAACCTTTTCCTGGATATCTACGTTGCTCCATTAAACCTGATGTGGGAGCATAGTGTGAACGTAGGTGAAATCCGGGCCATTCCTGAACCCGTATGCCTTGCGCTGCGTCAAAATGCAGAGACGCAAAAACAACTGGTTATGGCCAGCCCGGAAACGCAAGCTTTCCGGGCTGGTAGCGCGACGGCCTGTTATTTCAGTATGGAAATGAAACTCTTCGTCCACTGATGAACGTCAAAGCGTTTGATCTGCGAGCGCAGGAGGGTCATCCGTCTCCGCCGTTCCTCTTCGGGCATGCTGAACGCCTGGAAGATGGTATCGGCTGTCGTTTCGACATCGTAAGGATTAACCAGCAGTGCATGTTTACCGAGTTGATCGACGGCGCCGGCAAATTCACTGAGTATGAGCACGCCGAGATTATCCACCGAGCAGGCGCAGTACTCTTTGGCAACCAGGTTCATGCCGTCACGCAGCGGGGTGATCAGGGCGATTTCGGCACTGCGATAATGAGCCAGCAACTGCACCGGCTCAAGGCTTCGATAGTGAAAACGCAATGGCACCCAGCTGTGCATTGAGAAGCGACCGTTGATCTGACCGGCGAGCTGTTCAAGGTAGGCTTTCAGATCCATATAATCGGGCACCATGGTACGGCTCGGCACGACAACCTGCAAAAGCGAGACCTTGCCTTCCATCTCAGGGTATTTCTCCAGGGCTCGTTCGAATGCCAGGAAGCGCTCCGGAATTCCTTTTGTGTAATCGAGTCGATCAATACCAAGAATGATCTGACGCTGCTCGAAGTGTTCATGCAAGTACCATGCGGCGTCAGCGACTTCCCTGGTTTTCGCGCGGGCAGAGAAATCCTCAAAATCAATACTGATCGGATAGTGACCTGCGCGGAAGGTTCGCTCACCATGGCGCAAGATCGTGTAGTTTCGATGCCTGCTTACAATCTTGACACCGGGGACTAAACTCGTCGCGCAACGAACGAAATTACGGTGATCTCGTAACGTTTGAAATCCGATCTGGTCATACGCAAGCAAACTCAGCAAGAGCTCGTTCTTCCAGGGAAGTCGACGAAACAGGTCGGTTTCCGGGAAAGGAATATGCAGAAAAAACGCCAGACGTTGCCACTGCCCCAATTGACGCAGGTACCAGCCGGTCATGGCCAGCTGGTAATCATGTACCCAGATGAAGTCATCAGGCAAGCTGACTTCGGCTATCCTCTCGGCAAATTTCCGGTTCACCTTTTTGTAGGCCTCGAAATGATCGCGATTGAAGTGACAGTTACCGAGCATGTCATGGAAAAGCGGCCAGAGTGTTTCGTTAGAAAAGCCAAAGTAATATTTTTCGACTTCCTCTTCGCTGAGTGGCACTGCCGCCAGAGAGTACCCCTCCTTCTCGACAAACGTATCCAAGAGACGACCGATAGGCGCATCCTCATCACATCCAGGCCAGCCAACCCAGACACCCTGGTTTGCTTTCATAACCGGAGTCATGGCCGTGACCAGACCGCCGGAACCGGGATTGATCTGCCACTCGCCATGATCGTCCTGACTGACGACGATCGGCAAACGATTTGATATGACCACCATACGTTGTTTCATCGCTACTCCTGATGAATTACTTTGCCGAGCTCACCACACTGTGCATGCGGCGTCCTGAATAATGAACGGCCTTGATTTGTGATCATCACGAAACGGTGCCGCCGGCCCCAGAATAAAGCAGAAGAACCGGACGATCGGCCTTTGCGGTTTGTTGCCGAGGATGAATGGATCTCTGCAATAAAGACATCGTGTGTGAATCCTTGGGGTCTACGACAACTAAAACATAACATACTGAGCAACCATTTCAATTTTTCGAGAATCTAACATATTGAAAAAACGTAATTTCTATCAACAGATACCGTCGATCGAAAAATTGTGGCAGTGAACGTGACATCATGCCGCGGACATAAGGTAAAACCTCCGGGAACTGTGCCTGTGTTGTCCCGAGTTTCCGGATGGAAACCAGTTAACCCGTATTGCGTAATCCGGCGGCAATTCCATTGATGGTGGCAGCGAGAACGTAGTCGAGATCATCACTCTGAGCGCCGCTCCGCTTGCGCCGCAAAAGCTCGATCTGGATCAAACTCATGGGATCGATGTAGGGAGCCCGCAGCTGCAGGCTCTTGGCCAGGTCGGGATTGGTTTCGAGCAGGCTCTTCTGTCCGGTGACTTCGAGAATCATGCCGCAGGTCCGGTGAAGCTCTTTTTCCAGCCGGGTGAAGACCCGTGTCCGCAAGTCGGCATCGGGGACCAGGGAAGCATATTGGCGGGCCAGGGGCAGGTCGACCTTTGCCAGAGCCATCTCCACGTTGCGGACCATGTCGAAGAAGAAGGGAAAGCGGCGCATCATGGTTTTCAGCAAATCGCTCTGTACCGGACCGCGGGCGGCAAACCGTTCAAAAGCGGTGCCGATTCCGAACCATGCGGGGATCAGCAGGCGGCTCTGAATCCAGCCGAACCCCCAGGGAATTGCCCGCAAATCGTCGAGCCCACGGGTTTCTTTACGTCTCGAGGGTCGAGAGCCGATCTTGGCCAGTTCGAACTCATTGACCGGCGTGGACTGTTCGAAATAGGTGAGGATGTCGGGGTTGTCGAAGATTTCTTGCCGATACCATGCGAAGGCGTCTTCGGACATTTCCTCCAAAGCCTCCTCCCAGGCTGGTTCGACAACGGCCTCTACCAGTCCGGTACGTGCCAGGGCTTCCAGTGAGGCAGAGACCATCAGCTCCAGATTGCGCCTTGACAGCGCCGGATCGGCATACTTGAAGTTGATCACTTCCCCCTGCTCGGTGAGCTTGAAGGCCCCATTGAAGGCGCCAACCGGCTGGGCGATAATTGCGCGATGGGTTGGGCCGCCCCCGCGTCCGACAGTGCCCCCGCGGCCGTGGAACAGGCGCAGCTTGACGTTGCACTCTGTGGCGACCTGGTGCAGTGCGCGATGAGCCTTGTAGATTTCCCAGCTGCTGGTGAGCATGCCGCCGTCCTTGTTGGAATCAGAGTAGCCAAGCATCACCTCCTGCCAACGCCCCCAGGCGTCGAGGTAGGGGCTGTAGCTCTTTTGCGACCAGAGGCTGCGGCAGATTCTCGGCGCATTGCGCAGATCTTCGATCGATTCGAACAACGGGACCGGCATCAAGCCTGGATCGCCCACCTCCGTTGCCGCGACCTGAATGCCGCATAACTCCATCAGCCAAATCAGAGAAAGGACATCCTCCTTCGAGCTGGCACCGCTGATCACGTAGCTGCGGATCGCCTCGGCAGGAAACTCCTGCTTCAGGTGGGCAAGCGCCCGCAATGTATCGAGCAGTTCAGTAGTCTGTAAAGAAACGGAAGGTGGATCGGCGATTCGCGATGCCGCCGCAGCGAGTTCCGCCACCGCCCGGGCGTGAACATTGGCGTGCTGGCGGATATCGAGGGTGTGCAGGTGAAAACCGAAGGTGGCTACCTTACGCAGCAGCGGCTCCAGCATGCGGTTGGCCAGACGCCCCCCGCGCTGCTCGCGCAGGCAACGGTTCAACAGTTCCAGATCTTCTCGGAAGGCGGCGGCACCGGGATAGGCATCCGGGTTCTGCGTATCCGCCAGGGTGCACCGCAGGCGGTGATGGATCAGGGTCAGGTAGCGCCGGAAAGGTTCGCTCTCGGGCAGAATTTCGATTTCGCGGCGTGCTGTCGGCATCCTGGCTGTGCCTGAATCCACGGCAAGAAGCAGGTCCGGCGCTACTTCCACCCGGCAGGTTGACGGGGTCAGCAGGCGCCGCAGACGCTGGACATCGGCGATATAATCGGCAAGGATCAGCTCCCGGGCCTTGACCAGGGCGTCCCGGGTGGATTCAGAGGTGACGAAGGCATTGCCGTCGCGGTCGCCGCCGATCCAGGTGCCGAAACGGACTACGGTCGGCAATGCCTGCGGGTCAAGTTCGACCTGATAGACCTCCTGGAAATCCCTGGCCATCTCCTCGTAAAAAGTCGCGATGGGAGGCAACAGCGACACGCTGTAGTGGTCGAGGCCCATGGCGATTTCATCCTGCACCGTAGGTTTTCGCCGGCGCACCTCGTCTGATTGCCAGAGGGCGGTGATCTCTGTCAGAATCGCTTCCTGGCACTGGCGGGCCTTGCTGTCGGCGAGGGGCAGGCGGTCGAGTTTTACCAGTTCCCTGGCGATGCGGCGCCGTTTGAAGAGCACCACCCGACGGGCGACCTCGGTAGGATGAGCGGTAAACACCGGGAGAACATCTACCTGTCGAAGCCAGTCCATTGCCTGGTCGGCAGTGATCCCGGTTTCACGCATCCGCCTCAGGGTGGCATACAAGGAGCCGGCCTTGCCAGGCTCACCGGCGACGCGATGTGAGCGGCTGCGGCGCTTGCGATGATTCGCCTCGGCAAGGTTCGTCAGTTCGAAGAAGGTGGCGAAGGCCTTGATGATCTGGTGATGTTCGTCAAGACTTAACGGGGTGACGAGGCTGACCATTTGTTTGAGAAGCTCATGCTCGGCCGGGTTTTCCAGGCCCATTCCGCCGGCTTCACGCTCCAGTTCCCGGTGGCGGATCGCCAGACGGCGCACGCTCTCCTCGAGGTCATACGCCTCTTGTCCGGCCTGCTCACGAATCACCGTTCCCAGAAGATTTCCCAACGAGCGCACGTCACGCCGCAAGGGCCGTTCTTTGAGTTCCGGATCCGGGCTGGTCAGCTCCTCCAGTCTCTGTCCCTGGTCTGCGGCTCTCCAGTACAATTCTGATTCGTTCATGGCGTGTCCTGTCTTCGGCTCTTGGCTCTGCGCGTTCCCTTCCAACGCTTTTCATTATTTTGACTGCTTTCTCGCAAAAAACAACCGTGGCCTGCCTTTCTTGACGTTGACCCTGTGACCAACGAGTTTTCGTCCGGATAAGGGCCATTCCTGTACGGGAACTGACGGCTGTGTCGCCACTCTCCAGATCCAGGGGAACCCGGAAATTTTCCCAGTCTCTGCTATCCTTGTCGCATACTGCGTAGTCTCCATGCAGACACTTTCCACCTTTCGATTCACGTCATTGCCTGAGAAATCGGATGACAATCCGCATCTCCTGGCGCATCAGAAAATCCTTGGGCAATGCCGGTCAAGCAGGTGATCAAGGCTTTGGAAACCTGTCCCGATTCCGGATTGAATGCACAACCGGGTAAAGATTAGACGACGCCCCAAACCCTGCTATACTTCATATGTTTTATAACCCTGATAAACGGAGGTAAGAACATGATCAAATTTTTAACTGTAGGCGCAATGTTGCTGGCTTTTACAATGTCCGGTTGCGAAAAGTCTGAAGAATCGAAATCGGAGCCGGCCGCCACAAAAACAGCCACGGAGAAAGTGACCGAGGCAGCCAAAACTGCTGCCGGGGAAGTGAAAGAAACTGCTAAAACTGTCGCTGAGGAAACCAGGGAGACAACCGCTGCGGCGGTCGACAAAACCAAGGAGATGGCAGGTCAAGCCGCAGAATCAACCAAAGAGGCTGCCGGCGAAGCCGTTGACGCCGTAAAGCAAGCAGTCAGCCCGGAGACGATCGTGCTCGAAGCCAGCTACGGCAACGTTACCTTTCCGCATGCGCTGCATCAGGACGCCTTTGAGTGTTCCACCTGCCACGGCGAAGGGACGCCCGGGCTGTTTGGCCTGGATAAGGATAAAGCACACGCGCTCTGCAGGGACTGCCACAAAGAGCAAGGGGCTGGTCCGACCGGTTGCACGGATTGTCACAAGAAGTAAACAGCACAGCGCGATAATCTTTGACCACCATGCTTTTTAATGGACAACGTTGTTCTCGCTGGCTAAGCCGCTGGTGTTGCGAATTTTTGCTGATGACGCTATATTATAACTAAATTCGTCACCATTTTGCAGGGGGAAACTCATGACTACCAAAATGATACATATCGTCATGGCGGCTCTTTTTGTCACTGGCTTGAACGGCTGTGCCTTGCACTCCGTACCCGAGATACCAACCAGCACTGAGACTGTGGCCGCTGGTTCGACCGTCACGCGTGCCGGTAATGCTCAAAATTTGATAGGTGATGGGGTTGCTGTCGGGCAGACTTTGCCCAACCTCAAATTGACTGACAGGAATATGCAGCTTCGTTCTCTCGATGAACTCAGAGGCAGAACAGTGCTGCTCAGTATTTCTCCATCCCTGGATACCCAGGTTTGCGAACGACAGACTCATCTTCTCGGAGAGGCTGACGATAAAGCTTTGCCCGAGGAGGTTGTCAGGGTTACGATCACGCGGGACCTGCCGTTTGCCCAGAGCCGTTTCGCCACCCAGACAGGCTTTGAAAATATCTTTTACCTGTCCGATTACAAAAGTGCTGAATTCGGTCGTGGAACGGGTCTGTTGCTTGAAGACCTTGGCCTACTGGCGCGTGCGGTCATGGTCGTAGATGGCCAAGGAACGATCAGGTATCTACAGGTCGTTCCGGAGGTTTCACACCTTCCTGACATGGAAAAGGCTTTTGCAGTAGCTCGCGAGATTGCTGCGGAAGAATAAAGATCGTTCCGGTTTTGGACGCAATTAAAAAATAGCCGCGAACCCGCCCGGCAACTGCGCGCTATATTGAAAGTGCTGCCAGGCACATTAAGTCCAATCAGGAAGAAATTTTCCGGAGCGGAGGCGTAGAGTCTTTTACGCCGCACAATCAAATCCGCCTTAAAAGGAGAGCCCTTTTATCCGATACCTGCTAAAGTAACAACCCTAGCAACCTGTCGAACTATCCATGAGCCGGCTGCAAATCCGGCTGTTTGGCCCATATTTTAGCTCCTTTTTAGTCCATAGCTACGGCTATGAACCTGCAAATGAGCTAAAATCTGTTCTCAAACATCAAAATTTTCGCTTCGGCCCGTATAGAACGACAGATTGCTAGGACAGGTTAATATGACTTATAGGTACTCCGCAATGACCAGCACTCTCCACCCTCTCCACCCTCTCCACCCTCTATTGGCCGCATGGCCCCGTTGCTCTGCAAAGCCGGTGAAACTGCAGGTGACGAACTCCGCCATGGCAAGCCTGCACCGAGGTTACCCCTGGCTTTACGCCGAACGTATCAAGGCCGAGAGCCACCAGGGGCAACCGGGAGATCTGGCAGTGGTCTTCGACAGCAAGCGGCGCTTCGTCGCCGTTGGCCTTTACGATCCCCTCTCGGCCATTCGCATGCGCGCCCTGCGTGCCAGCAAGCCCGGCGCCATCGACCGCGCCTTCTTCCGAGAACGCATCGCTTCAGCCCTGACTCGTCGCCTGTCACTCTTCCAAACCGGAACAGACGGTTATCGCATGATCCACGGTGAAAGCGACGGCATGCCTGGAATGGCAGTGGATCGTTACGGCGAGACGGCCGTAGTGAAACTCTATACCCACGCCTGGCTTCCCCATCTCCACGACTGCCTTGTTCTCCTGCTGGAGCAGCAACCGCTCGCCCGCATTGTGCTGCGCTTGAGCCGGGGCCTGAAGCAGTACCCGGAACAGCTGCGCGGCCTCGCCGACGGCCAGCTTCTCTACGGTGAGCCGATCACCGCAACCCTGACCTTCCTGGAAAACGGACTGCGCTTCGAGGTCGACCCGGTGCGCGGCCAGAAGACCGGTTTCTTCCTCGACCAGCGTGACAACCGCGCCCGGGTGGAACAGCTCGCGGCGGGGAAACGGGTCCTCAATGCCTTCTCCTACAACGGCGGCTTCTCCCTTGCCGCGGCCCGCGGCGGCGCCCTGGAAGTCACCAGCCTTGACCAGAGCGGTCCCGCCCTGGCATCGGCGCAGCGCAACTTCGCCCTCAATGCCAAGGTGCCCGCTATCGCTATGGCGCGCCATCTGACCATCGAAGACGACGCCTTCAACGCCATGGCGGAGTTGCTGAAGCAGGGTAAGCAGTACGAGATGGTGATCATCGACCCGCCGGCGTTCGCCGTGCGCCGCTCCCAGATCAAGGAAGCACTGGCTTCCTATGGCCGCCTCGCTCACCTCGGCGTCAGTCTGCTCGCCCCCGGCGGCGATTTGGTGCTCGCTTCCTGCTCGAGTCCGGTGAGCCCCGAAGCATTCCGTCAGATTATGTGCGATGCGGCCGCCCGCGCCGGACGCCCCCTGTCGCAAATCGTGGAAACCGGCCACGCCCTCGACCACCCTCTCGACTTCGTCGAAAGCCGCTATCTGAAATGTCTCTTCGCAAAAGCCTGGTAACGGAAGGATTTAAAAGGAAAGTAAAAAGGGACGGGTCGGCACACATTGGTGTTGTGCCGCCGTTTTCATGAGGTCAGTGCGAGCCCTGTCGACAATGGGTCTCTTTGGTAAACAGCAGGAGGAGAAAGGCGAGGACCGCCCAGCCGAGCATGATTGAGAAACCGGCGCGATAGGCGGCCCACTCGTAAACCCTCATGCCATCGACGACCCCACCCTTGTAACCAAGGTCGAGAAACCACCCGACCAGCGGTTGGAGGATCATTGGTCCCACCATCACGCCCATGTTGATCATCCCCGAGACGGTACCTGCCAGGTGAATCGGGACAGACTCCTTGCCATAGGCGAAGCCGATGATCATCCCGCCGGAGGCCGCCCCCGCGACAACCAGGGCTGCGGTGAGTATCGGTATCGGCAGTCCGGGGATGTGGATGATCACGCCCCAGCAAAGCACAACAAAGAGGGTGCCGATGAGATAAAAGGGTTTGCGTTTGCCGAACCTGTCGGAAAGTGCGCCGAAAAAAGGGCTGCTCACCGCCCATGCAACAAGCGGAACGGAGGTGAGGGTCGCGGCGCTGGTAGTGGTCATGCCGTAGTGGGTCGTTAGAAAGGGTATTCCCCAGAGACCGGAAAAAGTCAGGATGCAGCCGACGATCCCGCCCGGTGCCAGGATCAAGAGCCAGGTGTTCCGGTATTTGAGAACCTCCTTCATCCCTGCAACAATACCCACCCCGGGCTCGCTGATATCGTCTGCGCCGTGACCGTGGCCATGGCTTTTAAAGCCCTTTTCACGGGGGTCGTCGCGGACGACGATCCAGATGGCGACGCCGATGCAGAAAGTCAGTACCGCAGAGACCGCCATGACGGACCGCCAGCCGAAGCTGATGACCAGCAGGTGCAAGGGCACTCCGGCGAAAACCGCACCGGAGATGCCGACAAACAGGGCCAGCCCGGTGGCAAGGGCGAACTGCCGCGGCGCGAACCATACGCTGGCGATCTTGAGCATCCCCACAAAAGCCACGGCAACCGAGCCGCCGATGAGCAATCTGCCGATTCCTGCCATGACCATGTCGCCGGAAAGGGCGAAGACAAGCGAGCCGAGGGCGGCAACGAAGGCCCCTGCTGCGAGGAGCTTCCTTGGTCCCCACCTGTCGGCGAGGATGCCGGTGGGAATCTGCATCGCGACGTAGCTGTAAAAATAAAAGGCCGAGAGGTTGCCCAGCGCCGCCGCACCAAGGCTGAAATCCCTGCTTAACTCCTCGGTCATCACGGCGGGAGCGACCCGCTGGTAAAAGCCGATGAGGTAAAGGGCCGCACCGAGCCCCCAGACACTCCAGGAGAGCCGCGCGGGAGGGAACTGGGAGTGATTCGTTTGATTCTTCAGTGCCTCTCCTCTCGCCACGCTCCGTGCCTCCGATTGCCTGTCACTATGCCGCAGCGTTAAAGATGATGCACTCGCAAAAACTCATGGGATGGCTAAGCAAAAACTTCATCCTACAAGGCTTGGTGTTTTTTCAGGGGCGAAGACATACATATGTTATGTCGAGGTCCTGTAAAAACGCCATAACGCCGTAGGGTGGACTTTTTGCGACGCCATCAAAGATAGCGTCCCATCATTTCCTGGGTCGCATCATCGACGCCATCCCTGCCGTAGTGGCGACAAATCTCCGCCAACACCTTTTCAGCTTTGGCGCGTATCCCCGGATGGTCAAGATCAGAGAGTTTCTCCAGCATCCCGGCGCGACGCGCGACCTGAAAGAGCTCTTGTTCTGCTTTTGGCAGAGAAAGGAAGGTGTCGATGATGCCAAGGAGTTTCTCCTTCTCCGTCGGCAGACGCCCTTCGAGTTCGCCCAGGAGGTTGAGGATATGGTCGCTCACAATCTTTGCGCCATCGACATCAAGGGCTGCAATGAAGGTACGAATCTCCTTTACGATCTCGATATCGCTGAGTCTGGTCAATTTACCAGAGGAGAACTCTTCCCAGAGCGGCAGCTTGGGACCCAGACACACGGTGCGGAGCCTGATGAAGTCGGGATTGATCTGATTGAGGACGAACGCGGAGTCGAGGGCGTGCCCGGCGCTGAGCTCGTGACCGCCGAGCCCCGGCATAATATATTCACTGAGCTCTATCCCGGCTTCAACGACCCGTCTGCCTCCACGGATATGGACATCACCGGTAGCCCCCTTTTTGATGATCTCAAGGAGAGGATCGTGTCCACTCTCCATGCCGATATGAATGCGGGTGAGGCCGAGCTCGCGATAGGAGGTCAGATCCTCGACGGAGCGACTCGCCATCGTCCTGGAGCGCGCGTAACTGGTTATCCTGGTAATCTCCGGGAAGCGCTCATGCAAGTGTCCGAGGATGTGGCGGACGGCATCGGGCTTCATGGCGAGAGAGTCGCCATCCTGGAGGAAGACTGTCGTGCCGCCGCTGCGCAGGGCATTCTCTACCAGCCAGCTGTTCTGGTCGAGCGCGGGCTTGCCGCTCTTTATGTCGTCCCTGATCGCCGCCATGGCATCGATATCCGCCACGACTTCGGCGACATCGCGAATCTCGAAGGCAAGCCTGCGGTATGTGCGGCAGAACTTGCACTTGTTCCAGGGGCAGCCGCGTGTCAGGCGGAGGAGATAACTCCCCGCCTCGCTGGGTGGACGAATAGGACCGGTTTCAAAACTGTTCATCTGCAAATTGCTACCATGGTACTGGTATCCCCATTTTTTGCAGTTTCTCTCTAAACTCGGTCGCTTCGCGCGACTCCTTGATTGCCGCATGCTTTTTTTCCAACCAGTTTATCTCAAAGAGCAGCTGGTTGGCTTCAGCGGTTTTCCCCTGGCTGAGCAGGGATATCACCCTGGTTTCAGAGTCTGACAAGTAGAAGCCATTAAAACGATAATCGAGAAACGCTTCCCATGTGTATGGAACCCATTTTCTGACAATCTCCCGGCCGATAGTTTGTGCGTACTCGCGGATCTCATATTGAGCATGCGCGTCCATGCGCAGAGCCAGGAAATGCAGCAGATTGTGCAGATCAACCTTCCAGTAGGCTTCTGTGTAGGTTGACAGGGGCAAATCCTTGCGGGCCTGCTCCCTCGCAACGCCACAATCAAGACGGTTTGTATAAACCGCCTTGCTGAGGGCATGCAGCTCCGTTTCCGCCGCACTCAGCTTTTCACCAAGCGCTGCGCTGATCACTTCGCCGCTGCCTTGTTTATTGACTTCCGATTGCGTGCGCCACTCATCTGGCCGTGTTGTGCGACAGGCATCAACGGCCACGGAATACCGGGTCGAGTATTCGTTGACACTGGCCGTTCTGTGGCGGATCCATTGCCTCCAGCAATCCATCGGCACCCGCACATGCAG
>Ga0214472_10004728_pt1 | contig 14351 bp, 12 predicted proteins | sample RVTome_6_FD_207662 | JGI IMG/M metagenome (GOLD analysis project Ga0214472, IMG submission 207662) | Soil microbial communities from uranium-contaminated site in the Upper Colorado River Basin, Wyoming, United States - RVT140D175 | ecosystem: Environmental > Terrestrial > Soil > Contaminated >... | reverse complement strand
AGAATTCCTTCATCAGTGATTGCTTGGCCATGGTTGCTCGTGCTCCTGTGGTGGTTGCTCCAATGTCTGAGCGTACCCTATTGAATCGGCTAACCCTGGGATTGAACTGCAATCGCCCCTATTTGTCGATGACCCAATCGCCGTACCGATTCCATTGGGTCATTTATTGACCTACCAGCGAACCCGCTTCGAGGGCGATACTTCGTTTCATGCCCGCCTCAAAATCAACGGCCGACGGCTTCTGCGTCACGATGTGGTTACCCATGATGACGGCGTCGATTCCGGTGTTGACGAAGGTACTGTAGGCATCGCGCGGTGAGCACACGATCGGTTCACCGCGTACGTTGAACGACGTGTTGATCACTACCGGTACGCCGGTGAGTCTCCCGAACGCTTTGATCAAACGATAGTACCGTTGATGTTGATCTTCCGTAACGGTCTGCACGCGTCCGGTTCCGTCGGCATGGGTGACGGCCGGAATAATCTTACGCTTTTCATGGCGCACTTTGGGCACCAGCAACATGAACGGGGCGTCCATGCCCTCGGGCATGTCGAAATACTCGTGGGCTCGTTCTTTCAAGATGGCAGGAGCGAACGGTCGAAACGCCTCTCGAAACTTGACCTTGGCGTTGATGACGTCTTTCATTATCGGGTTGCGGGCGTCGGCGAGCAGCGAACGGGCACCCAGGGCTCGCGGTCCGAATTCCAAACGCCCCTGGAACCAGCCGATCACTTGACCGTCGGCGATCATCTTCGCCGTGCGCTCAAGCAACTCCACTTCGTCATCGATCACTTCGTAGGACGCGCCGAAGCCGTCGAGGACCAAACGGATTTCGCCCTCCTCGTACGCCGGACCCCAGAAGGCGTGGTCCATGCAGAATGTGCGCTCGTTCTTCAGCACCGAATTATAGATATAGAACGCCGTTCCTAGTGCCCCACCTGAGTCACCCGAAGCGGGTTGAATGTAGATCTGCTTGAAGCCCGATTCCTGCAGAATCCGCCAGTTGGCCACGCAGTTTAGTCCGACTCCGCCCGCCACGCATAAGTCATTCAGGCCCGTTTCGCGATGTACGTGCGTGGCCATCTTCACCATGATTTCTTCGACGATCTTCTGTCCGGAGTGGGCGACGTCGCGGTGGAATTCGGTCAGGTCGGACTCGGAAGGGCGTTGCGGTTGCCCGAAGAGCGTCTCCCAACGGCCATTGATCGTTCGGGTGGTCGAAAAATGATGCGAGAAATAGCGCAGGTTCAAACGGATGCTGCCGTCGTCTTTGATGTCGACCAGCTCTCGAAACTGCTCGACGTACTTCGGCTTGCCGTAGGGCGCCAGCCCCATGACCTTCCACTCCGCGTCGTTGATTCGAAAGCCCAGGTAGGCCGTGATCGCACTGAAAAGCAGCCCCACCGAATGTGGGAAACGCAACTCCTTGCGCAGATCCAATTCGGTTCCGCGACCCACACCCCAGCAGGTCGTCGTCCATTCGCCTACACCGTCGGCTGTGATGATGGCTGCCTCCTCGAAAGGTGACACCAAAAAGGCACTAGATGCGTGAGACAAGTGATGCTGGCAGAAAAGAATATCCTGATCGGTGTCGAGCTTTTGTTGAATCTCCCGGCCGATCCGCAGACGCTGCGTCAGCCAGAGGGGCATCGCCGTGAGCCATTGTCGAATCGTGAGTGGCCAAGACGCCAGAATGGTTTCCAATATGCGGTTGAATTTGACAAGCGGCTTTTCGTAGAACCCGATGTGATCGACCTGGTCGATGGTGATCCCGGCCTCCCGTAAGCAATAGTCAACCGCCTGCTGCGGGAATCCGCTGTCGTGTTTTTTTCGAGTGAACCGTTCCTCCTCGGCCGCCGCGACAAGCCGCCCGTCGCGCACCAGTGCGGCGCCCGCGTCGTGATAATAACATGATATACCGAGAACAATCATGGAAAGCGGCTCACGTCGTTAGAACGGTCGCCCGACCCGTTCCAGGGTGGCATCGTGTCTCTTGTAATCTTCCCAATAGGTCGATGAATTTCGGTTGAGCTTCTTTCGCAAGGGATCGCTGAATCGAACGATGATCGAAAATACGGGAAGTAATAGTACGAACAAGGCGGTGAGCAGAATCGTGGTCATCACGGTTCCGATCTTGATGCCGGCGGTCATCCATACGATGTAAACGGGTTTTGCACCAGCGGGCCAAGTGAAGGATAACACACACAAACCAACGCCGAGCGCCTGCAAACCGAAGGCGGTGAGTTGCGTTCTCGTACCCGTTACTTCCAATGCAAGAACGTCCCACGTCTTCAAGAAAGGAGCAAAGAACAACAAGGCGCCGATAATCCAGAACCCGATTAACATAGCTACGCCGAACTTGTGCAGTTCTTTCGTGCTTGGATTCTTGTTGACGGTAAACATGTTAGGCTTTCCTCAAAAAAACCGCTTCCCTACGGGCGCGGCTCGGTCAGGACAACACCTTTCTTAAAGCATGATCTAAGCCGCGAGTTCATTCCACCCCCTCGCTATTCAGCAAATAGTTCCTTGGCGTCCAGTTTCTTGACCAGTATCTCCGGCTCGCCCATGGGGTGGGCCTCGTGTAGCTCGTCGGTTGCCGAAGACCACGCCCGCCAGTCGCCGGATAAGTGCAACATTTTGGCGCATTGCTCCGCCGTCGTCGGCAGGAACGGAGCTATAATCGTCGTCAACGTTCGAGCGGTTTGGAAACAGACGTTGATCGCCCGGCCGCACGCGGCCATGTCCGTTTTCCGTGACAGGAATGGTTTCGTCACGTCGAAGTATCCGTTTCCCGCGCGTGCCAGAGCCATCACCTCCGACAGCGCCGCCTTGAACCGACATTGCTCCAAGGCCTTGCCCGTTGATTCCGCAAACTTGGCGCACTGTTTTAGGTGGGCGTTATCCACATCATCGCGCCGGCCGGCGGCGGGCAGCTTGCCGTCGAAGTATTTGTGCACAAAGGTCATCGTTCGATTGAAGAAGTTGCCGAATGCGTTGAGTAGTTCGCCGTTGTTGCGACCGATGAAGTCGTCGATGTCAAAGGTCGTTCGGGCACTTTCCGGGGCGATGGCGGTCAGGTAATAACGCAGCGGATCGGCGTCAAAGGTCTTGAGGTAATCTTCGATCCAGACGGCGGTTCCTCGGCTCTTGCTGATTTTTTCCTCGTCCTTGCCGGGGAACTTGATATTGAGAAACGCGTTGGACACCACGTTGTGGGGGAGCTGGTACTCGCCTTTGTCACCCTGGTTGTTGTCGCCGTCGTGCGATGCGATCATCATGGCCGGCCAGGTAATCGCATGAAAAACTATGTTATCCTCGCCGATGAAATGCACCACCTTGCAATCGGGATCTTGCCACCAATGCGCGAAAGCGTTGGCACCTTCACCGCGCTGTTCACACAGTGCGGCGGTGAACGACACATAGCCGATCGGCGCGTCGAACCAAACATAGAGTGACTTTCCTTTGGCATCGGGGTCGTCGAGCGGAACGGGTACGCCCCAGGTGAGATCGCGCGTCATGGCCCGTTCCGGCAGTCCTTCGGCTTCGATGCGGCCCAGGCTTTGCTTGAGTACGATGGAGCGCCAGGTTGCTCCGCAAGCGCTTTCATCCTCCTTGCTCTTGAGCCACGTCGCCAGCCGGTCTTGAAGTTGATCAAGCCGCAGGTACCAATGAATCGTTTCTTTGAGGACCGGCGTTGTTCCGGTCATGGTGCTGATCGGATTGATGAGCACCTGCTGATCAACCGATCGGCCACAATCTTCACACTGATCCCCGAAGGCGTTTTCGCTCTTGCAAAGCGGGCACGTGCCGCGAACGAACCGATCCGGGAGAAACTGTTGAGCGTCTAGGTCGTAAAGTTGCTTGGTGGTGCGCTTGGTAAAGAGTCCTTTTTCCTGAATCTTCGAGAAGAATGCTTGACTGAAGTGTTCGTGCGTTTTGACGTATTCGGGCTGATGCGTACCGCCGAAGATGTCGAAGCCAATGTTGAGCCCGGAGAAGTCGGCCCGCTGTGAACTGTTGAAGTGGGCCGTCAGTTCTTCGACCGTGCGATTTTGCTCTCGGGCGGTTTTGAGCGCGGCCACACCGTTATCGTCGCTGCCACAAATGAACCGCACGTCCGCCCCGGTGGCACGGAGGTAGCGCACGTAAATGTCGGCCGGGAGGTAGGCTCCGGCAATATGCCCCACATGCAGCCGCCCATTAGAATAGGGCAGTGCTGCGGTAATCAAAAATCGCCTGCTCACGTTGGATTTCGCCGTTTGTAGTACCACGGGCCGCCTGTGAAGACCGTTTCGCGGCGACCGGGTCGGGCGATTGTATGCGAACCCGGCCGTCTGACAAGGAACGCACTGGGCTGGTTGGGGGCACGTGCCGATAGTATCGAAGAACTTAGACGCTCGTGGCACACCGGGTGTAAAGCGTCTATAATAGAAATGTGCTGCGGCGGTGCGGCGGATGAGCGAGCACTCGGGATCGATTCAATGAATGATTCACTGTTGGCGATGTTTGGACTTCCGGGTGGGGCTGAATGGATCGTAATCGGCGTGATTGCCTTGTTGATCTTTGGTCGGCGTCTGCCCGACGTGGCCCGATCCGTGGGCAGGAGCATCGTCGAGTTCAAGAAGGGATTGCGTGACGTTAAAGAGGATGTCGATATGCAGTCCCGATTGGATTCGGCCGGCGGGCACGCGCTGGAAGACAAGTCAACAACCCCGCCGGGCGACGCTTCGTCGACGCACTCCTCGACAAACGAATCCGCGTCAACTTCACAGTAGCATCGTCGTTGAACGGTGTCTCTTAGTGACACTCCATGAACTTCAGTGGTCCGACGCTTGCGATCTGATGGGTGCCACTGCTCTGTGAGCCGTGTGCTGCTTTCGGCGTCAACTGTGGGGCGGGGAAGGATCGATTGGTTTTGGCTTCTCGCCGAAGGGGGTGTTGAACGCCTCATCGAAGCTAAACACATCTTCGAAGTCTTCAAGTCGATCGTCGGCCTGCTTCCGCATCAGGTCATAGTCGATAAACCCAAAGACGATGCGTCCGAAGTCCTTGGTCTTCGTGATGCGCCAGCTTTCCAGGACGGTTTGGGCAAGAATACCCCATCGGTTAATGGCGTAATCCCGCAGCGCCCAACAGAACTCTCTTCCGCCGACGTGCCGATTCAGATTGTCGCAGCCTCCGATTTCGTCGATGGCTTCGACCACGGCTTCCGGAAGAGCGTCGGTGTGGTATTGCGCGACCAAATCATCCCAATCGAGGTTCTGCTCGGCGAGAAACTCCTGCAGCGCGCGATGGGCCTTTGACTCGGTGCCATGAATGCTGTCGGCCGCAAAAGCGAGCCCTTCACGCACAAAGAGAAAAGCGTCCTCGGGATATCGACCGACATGTTTGACCATATCACGGAGGGTTTTGGCAGGTTCTTCGACCATCATTCTTACCAAAAAACTGTGCGGCAGCCATTGGCTATCTGCCACAGGCTTTCAACCGCCAACGCCACGCGTGACAATTATCCCTAAGCCGGCTGAGCGCTAGCGGCTCAACTGGGTTCCATTATACCGTTGCCGTCTGGGAAGCGAACTCATCACACGCCCACCAAGGGGCGGCGATGCCTTGCCGGTTAAGAGCCTATCGCAATTTCACGTGTGGCGCGGGCTTCCTATCCGTGAAAACACCGGCAAGATGCCGGTGCCACACATTTCCGGGATAGGCTCTATGTGGTCGTCGGTGGCGATTCGCCAGGTGGTTTAGCGCTGTCGCCTCCGCGACCTCCTCTACGGCGCCGGCGTCTTCGACGTTTAGGGCGTTCTTCCGTAGGTTTGGAACCTTCATTCCGGCCCAGCGACGGCGCTTCCGCGGAGTTGGATTGCGGTTTCTCCACCCCGCCCTGAGCGGTCTTGGCTGGGCGACGCCATCGGTCGGATCGCTGCCGCGTACCGCCGGGGGCATGTTGGGGCTCGTCCGCCGAGGTCTGTGTTTCTTGCGGCGCGGCGGTCTGCGCCGCTTTTGGGCGTCCTTCCTTATAGATGTCTTCGACGACGACGGTGGCAATGCTGTTGTCGTCCAGGCGAATCTGCACGAGTTGCGTGAGCACTTGACGGTTTATGACCACGCCGTCGCCATGACTCGTTTCAATTCTCTTGCCGATTCGGGGAAGGAGCTTGTCCAGCTCTTCGTATCCCACGTGCTCATAACGCAGGCAGCACTTGAGCCGCCCGCAACGCCCCGAAACCTGCGTCGGATCGAGCGTGGCCTTTTGGAGTTTCGCCATACGCATGCTGATCGGCTTGAGCGTCTTTAAGAAGACTTTGCAGCAGATCTCCCGTCCGCAGGTCTCAAAGTCGGCCAGCAAGCGCGCTTCGTCGCGTGCGCCGATTTGACGCATCTCGATCCGCGTGCGGTATTCCTGAGCCAGATCCTTGACCATCGCCCTAAAGTCGATGCGTTCGGCGGCCGTGAAATAGAATATGATCCGCTCACCCCCGAGGGGGCATTCGCACTCCACGATCTTCAACCCCAGGTTGTGGCGGCGGGCCATCCGCCGTGCGAAGTCCCGCTTGTTCCGGCAACTCTGTTGCATGTGGGCGAACTCGGCGAGGTCGGTCGCAGTGGCCTCTCGGAGGATGCGTCCGGCGTTGAACATGTATGTGTCCTCGCCGCTGCTTTTCACCCAATCCTTCATTTGAGCTCGTGTCACTGATTTGTCGCAACCGGAGCAGGTGAGTGATACTTGCTCGCCCAGTTCTTGCCCGCGCTGGGTTTGTACGACAACTTTCGCGCCGCAGGTAAACAGCAGGTCCGGGTTGTGCGTGAACTCGCCAATGAACCGCATATAACCGAACCGCACGGCCGTGGTGGGGTAGATCTTCTCAAGACCGTTTCCGCAGGAGGGTGAGCCGTCCACTTTCTTTCGAGAACCGCAATTCGAACAGCCACCATGGGACTGTCCTTCGTTTGGGATCGGATTCAAAGGAATAAGTTTGGGCGTGGATTCGACCATGAGTTCCTTACCTGCCGCGCTACGTTATGCGACCCTTTTAGTATCTGCGGGCATTGTACGTTCGAAGTCAAGCAAAGACAAGGCCGCCGGACACTCAAAGACCTGCGGTCGAAGCGAGATCTTATATCCAGCATGCAACGGTTCTGTTGTCCGGCGACGTTTGTCGACCGGCTACGATCCTGCCGCGACGAGCGGATCAATGGCCAACTGGAAGTCTTTTTTGCGTTTCAACCCGACGAACTTCTCTACGATTTCACCACCCTTGAAGAGTATGACCGTCGGAATGGCGCTGACCGAGAATCGAACCGAGACTTCTCGATTGGCGTCGGTATCGAGCTTTCCGACCTTGGCTTTGCCGGCGTATTCAGTTGCCAGTTCGTCGATTACGGGTGTGAGCGCCTTGCAGGGAGCGCACCACTCGGCCCAGAAGTCTACCAGAACCGGCGTATCGGCCTGCAAGACCGCCTCGTCAAAGTTTTCATCTGTGAATTCAAGCGTATCAGGACCAGCCATTTCTTCTCCTTGCGTTCAACTTAATCTACTAAAGCGCGAGAATCGTATCCGGTCCTCCATGCGTGGTCAACCGGCATACAATTCTCACGCTGCGCGTATCTTCGGTACAGCCACGGGCAAAGATCACGGAGGCCCGGGGACGTATGGATTGCGGGCGGCGCTTGGGCTTGACGGGTGCGGCCTACAGGGATAGCTACGGATTTATGCCGGAACATACGCCGTACCAAAAGAAGATCATCGAGGGGTATTACCAGCACCGCGATGGCATCATGCTCGGTAAGCTCGGCGAGATCGTAACCGAACTCTATCTGGCGGAGTCCGATAGAAAGAAGGCCCAACTCTGGAAGCGTGCTGAGCAGGCGATGAAGTCTCTGAGCGTGCCGCCGTCGCTGGCGGAACAGATTCTCCTGGATCGTGATCCGGAGGCTCTCGCCAGGCATCTGCGCGAATGGCAGGGCGACACCGTTTCCGGGAAACGCTCACCCAATCCGCCGCGATAGATTTCGCTTCCTGAACGGCGGCTGATGCCGATTTGATCCGAACGTAAACCTAACATCTGGCCTTATTCACTTCAGGAGAGCCACGTTCGCTGCGGCGAATAAAACGGCCTAGGGTCCGAATGAGTAGGTGTAGAAACTTAGGTTCGGCCACCGACGGCTACCCGGGCGGTGTTGAGGTCGCCGAATGTTAACGATCATCGTGACCGGGTGGACGGCCATGCGAGGAGTTTGGAATGCTCAGCCGCTTGTTATTTGTGCGACTTAAAGCTGCGGAAAACGCGTTGCGCGACGGTCGAATCGACGAGGCTTATCGTTTGGCGATGGCGGCGGACATTCGGGAACATCGGCGCGGGGCGGCTGTCCTCTCGGCGTTGACCGAGCAATTCATTGAACGAGCGCGACTACACTATCGAGGGGACCGCTTTGCTGAAGCCGCAATGGATCTTGATCGCGCCGAAGCCGGTGGCGTCAAGAAAGACGAAATCGCAGAATTGCGCGACAACATCCGTACGGTCGCGGCCGAGGAGCAACGTCGAGAGCAATCGCGGCGCGATCGAAATGTGGCGGCGCGTCGGCGTATTGAAGATGGATCATTGGTCGGTGGTCAGCGCATTCTTGAGCAGGCAAGCAAGAACGATCTGGATGCGGAAAGACTCAAGAAGGCCATCGCTGACCGCGCTGATGATGCCAAGAGCATCGTCGAGCAAGCAGAACAGTTGATGGCGCAAGGTCTAATGGCCGCTGCGGCCAAACGCTTGCAGAAGGCCCGCAAGCTCAACGCCCATGATAAGCACGTTACGCGAGCGGAAAAGCAATTGTGTGATAGCGTGCTCGATACCGTCCGTTCGGCCATTGTGGAAGGAAAGCTCAGCCGTGCTGCCGATGAGCTTGATTGCTTGGGGCAATTGGGCGACGCTCTTCCCGTGAAGCGGGAGCTAAGAGAGATGTTGTCGATGGCCGGCGAAGCGGCGCACAGCATTCGTCAGGGAACTTATTCGGCTGCCTTGCGAAAGGCGATGAGCTTGGCCCGCTTGGTGCCAAAAGCCCAATGGATCACCGACGTAATCGAACAACTTGGTCGAATCGACACCGTGATGACCTCGCTGGCGGCCGGTCCCTTGGGTGGCGCGGAGTTCATGCGGGAAGAACCCGGTCGGGAGAAGCGGCGTGTTGGCCCCGAACACCCCTGGAAAGATATCATTCCGGAAGCAGCGCCCAAGAAGACAAAGCACTTAGACGACACCGTGGCACTACCGGCCATCCCGCGCCGCGACGGCGGGCTACCGGATCGCTTGCTGTTGTTGGTGGACGGTGGCGGAAGCTATTTGTTGCTGCGCAGTCCACAGGCCAGCGTCGGGCGCGCGGCCTCTAAACACCCCGCTGACATCGCGATCTATAGTGACGTAGCAGAACGACACGCAAATGTCACGCGCGTCGACGATGATTACTTTGTGTTTGCGAGTAAGGAATTGGAGGTCGCCGGGCGGAAGACGAAACACCAGTTGCTCCGCGACGGCGATCGGATCGTGCTGGGACGTAAGGCGAAGATGACATTCCGTCTTCCCAGCCGCAAGAGCCCCACGGCGGTGCTGGACCTGAGTGATACGACAAAAATGCCCAACGACGTGCGGCGCGTCGTGATGTTCCACCAGCAGGCGATGGTGGGGGCGGGCCCCGGTGCACACATTCGCTGTAGGCACGCGGGGGCGCCGATGGTCTTGTTTGAGCGAAATGGATCGTTGTGGGTCCGTCTGCGCAACGATGGGCACGTGGACGCCGAGGCGGCCGAGCTTCCACTCGGGGAGACGGTCGAGATCGGCGGTGTTCGATTGGTGCTCAAACCGTGGCACGTTATTCTACCCGGCGGCCGTACGGTTTAGCGAGGTTGGGTAAGGGCAAGCCCGGCTTGTCTGTTGGGAACCGACCCAAGGGTCTGTTCGATTCAAGAAGCTTTGGAGAGGTCTTTCGGCGAAGCGCTGAAGGGCGGACGATAGGTTTTCATCATGGCCTACACATACAAACACGGCGATCGACCCGTAGACGGCTACACCATCCAGCGCGCCGTTGGGCGTGGCGGATTCGGTGAGGTGTATTACGCGGTCAGCGACGGCGGACGCGAGGTCGCCATCAAGTATTTGCGGGATAATCCCCAGATCGAACTACGCGGCGTCAGCAACTGCATCAACCTCAAAAGCCCTTATCTGGTGGCAATCTTCGATGTCAAGAAAACAGTCGACGACGATTACGCGATCATCATGGAGTACTGCTCCGGACCGTCGCTCCGTGACCTGTTGATCGCCGAGCCGAACGGTTTCGATCCACAAAAGGCGGCCTTTTTCCTTCGTGAAATCGGGAAAGGCTTGGCCTATCTGCATGACCGAGGCATCGTTCACCGTGACCTGAAACCGGGAAACATCTTCTACGACGATGGCTATGCCAAAATCGGTGACTATGGACTCAGCAAATTCATCTCCGTTTCTCGCCACAGCGGGCAGACGGCCAGTGTCGGCACCGTCCATTACATGGCCCCGGAAATTGGAAGCGGCAACTATTCCAAGGGTGTCGACATCTACGCCCTGGGCGTGATGCTCTATGAAATGCTGCTCGCCAAGGTTCCCTTCGAAGGATCGAGCATGGCCGAGGTGCTGATGAAGCACCTGACCGCCCAGCCGGAGTTGGATCATCTCCCACAGCCGTTTGGAAGTGTCATAAGAAAGGCATTGCAGAAGGATCCGAAAGATCGCTACCAGTCGGTGGACGAAATGATCGAGGCGATTCTCGAAGTGGATGCCGTGCGCGAGAGCCTGGCCGGTTTCAGCCTCAAAAGTCTCGATGGTGCGGTGCGCTACGGGGAGGCGGTCGGTCCCGCGTCGCCCATGCCCTCGCCCAATCCGCCGCCCCATGCGCCGCCCTGGGGTACGGATGGTCAGCCGCCCTACGCCCTGCCGGTCGACCCCTTGCAGAGTCCTCGTACGGCCAAACGCATGGACCGTGTGGCACGTAAGATGGAGAAGAAGATGGCCAAGCTCGGCGGTCGACCGGTGCGCAAAACGCCACCACCGATTCCGGCTGTTTTGCACGGCCATGAAAATATGGAAACGCTACTCGCTCGCGGCCAACGTGGAAAGCGCATGCTCCTCACCATTGTACTGTCTATTGGTCTGGCTTTCGGGCTCGGCATTCTGGTCGGCAACACGCATGGGGAGGAAGCCGGCGTAGCAGCGGGTCTGCTGGTGGTGGCCATGTCCGGCTCGCTCATTCTGTCGCGTAAACTCATTGGTTGGTTTGGTGTGGAGCAGGGGCCGAATTGGGCGCAGATGTTGGTACGGCTTTGCATTTGTACGCCGCTCGTGGCCCTGGGTGCGGCGCCAATCATGGAATCGAAATACTCGGACGAAGGCATCGCGGTCTGGTTGGGGTTGGCGGTGCTGGCGGTGCTGGGTAACTGGACCAAGCATGAAGAGGAGGGCGCGCCCGGCGACATCAGCTTCGGTACGGCAATCTGGAAGGCGATCAGTGCGCTCATTTTCACCGCGATTGCTGGAAGCATGGTTGACGCCTGGCGCGTTGAAGACTTTGTCCTGGTCAGCGCCGGTGTGGCGGGCGCCGTATCTCTGATCACGCAAGCAATGGGGTGGTGGCTCGCGACCAAGCCGGGTCAAGCGGTTCAGCCACGGGCGATCGGCACGAGTGAAGACGCCGGCGGACATGCCGGAAACATGGCACCGGAGACTGGTTCTGCTGCGGATGAGACGGTTGCCTTACGCCGTCCGTTGCTTCGCGGCGACGCGCCGAACGGATACACTGAAGAAGAGGCAGCCCACTTGCCGCCGGGCATGACGCTACGCTGGGGCTTTACGAGGGCGTTTTGGGGCGTTGCGGCGTTCATGTTGATGGGCGGGGCGATATTCCTCTGTTTGTTCTCGGCCATAGCGGGTTACGAAACCCTCTGTCCCGATGATCGCACCGGCGCGATCATCGGATGCGTGGCCTGTTTTACCTTCATGATGTTCGCGCTGCGCAAAGTATCGCCGCTGCGTCGAATCGGCTTCTGGGTGGATTCCGTAAGACCGTTTTTGCTGTCGCTCTCGTTGTTTGGTGTCGGCGCGACCATTACGGGTCTTGCTAGAACGCGAGGATTGCACGGCGAGGAGTTTGCCGGTCTGATCACCGGCCTGACGATGTGTTCGCTGATCTTCCTCACGTTACTGTTTTTCACGGGTCGTAAGCGCAAGCCACGGCCGTTCCTACAAGGGAGTGGCACGAGCGGTTTGCCCGCGATTCCCAATGTTGTTGCCGATCCAAAAGTGTCTCAAGATGGCACCCATGAAGTTTGACAGAGGCGTATCTGAGAATGTGAGGCCCGAATGTCTATAGCCGGTCTGTCCGTTGGGGTGCTTGTCGCCATCGCGGGATTCGTGTGCTTGGTAATCCTGCGCATGGCTGGAGGTATGCTCAAGAAGAACCACCCGATCGGGGCGGCTGTCATTTTGCTCGGCAGCTTGGCGATGGTCGGTGTTCTGTTGACGAGATTCAGTGGCGGAAACGAGACACGCATCGTGAACGATGTTGTTCCGCTGGGGCAAAATGACGCTCCGGACCTACCGGTGCCGCCGGCCATAGAGCAGCTCGACGAACGCATCGAAGGGCATGTGTTCGCAAACAAAATCGCGATTTCCAACGATACGGGTGAATATTCCATACCACAGGCATTGCACGACGCCAATGTGACCGTGACGCGGACGCTGCGCAACGCCAAGTCAAGGGTGGAACAGACGTTGCATCATGCAGCCCGCGAGCCGCTCGCCCAACAGATCCGATCCAAACCGATGTCACACTTGCTGACCGCGGTGGCCATTGCGGCCTTCTTGTGCGTGGGGTATGTTTTTCTTGACGCTGGCACGCGTGGGCAATTCACCTGGCGCCTGCGGATCATGGCCGTGGTCGCTTTCGCAGCCACTTGGGTGGCCATCGCATCTCTGCGTGGCGAGCTATAGCCCGCACGACGGGCGGAGCGTAAGATAGCCGCATGAGCGAGCCCGGCGGCAACGCAGATCATTTTCTGGTTGAGCAGATCAAGTCCGGCAGTGAATCTGCCTGGCGTCAATTGATCGACCGTTACTCGGGGCGATTGCTGGCGTTTGCCCGGGCGCGCACCTCGAGCCTCAGCGACGCCGAAGATCTGGTACAGGAAGCGTTTGTGGGGTTCCTGCAATCGCTGGGGCACTACGACGCCGCCCGGCCACTTGAGACCTATCTGTTCACCATCCTTCGTTACAAACTGTACGATCTGCTGCGGCAGCGAAAATTGACCGTCCTGTCGGAACCGGCCGACGTCGACGGCGGGTGGGATCAGGTCTTGCCCGGATCCACGGAATCGCCCAGCGGTGCCGCGGTTCTGGCAGAAGCGCAGTCCCAACAGGAGACATTGTTGGGTCAGTTACTCAAGCAGCTTATCAACGAGCTGCGCGATCGCGATGCGTTCGGCGATCTTGAAGTCATCGAACTGACGTTTTTTGCCGGGAAACGGAATTTGGACATCGCGGATTTGCTGGAGATCGACCAGAAGGCCGTGGCCGGCATCAAGTTTCGTGCCATCCAGAAATTGCAGAAATTCCTCGCCCAGCGAGATCCTGATGCGCTACGTTGTCTGGATGAGGAAAACGCGGACGTCACCGTGGCCCGGGTTTGGCGAGAGCAGCGCTTGACCTGTCTCAAGCGCAGCACGCTCGGCTCCTACCTGCTGGGTGTTTTGGAAGAGCCTTGGCAGAGCTACACGCAATTCCATCTTGACGTTGTCGGTTGCGCTATGTGCGTGGCCAACCTGGAAGATCTTGAATCCGAAGAGGAAGATCGATCCGCCACCGACAACGAGCGTATGTTCGCCTCCAGTGTGGGCTTTCTAAAGAAAACGACCTGAGCGCTTATTTCATTTCTTCACCGAGTGACGTATGGTGGGCACGGCCCACCATGATCGCTGACGCGTGGGCACCACCCACCATCTTTCACCGAGCCGCAGGCTTGCTTTAGCCTGCGCGATGCCTCGAGTTCGTGGGTGATGAACCATGGCGCACGGTCGAAAGGGCTCTATTCTCTCGGATCACCGTGACGCGGAGTTCCACAATCTTTACTTGCTCCGTGACGAATGATGGGCACCGCCCACCATGATCGCTGACGCGTGGGCACCACCCACCATCTTTCACCGAGCCGCAGGCTTTAGCCTGCGCGATGCCTCGAGTTCGTGGGTGATGAACCATGGCGCACGGTCGAAAGGGCTCTATTCTCTCGGATCACCGTGACGCGGAGTTCCACAATCTTTACTTGCTCCGTGACGAATGAT
>Ga0214472_10004727_pt1 | contig 14351 bp, 11 predicted proteins | sample RVTome_6_FD_207662 | JGI IMG/M metagenome (GOLD analysis project Ga0214472, IMG submission 207662) | Soil microbial communities from uranium-contaminated site in the Upper Colorado River Basin, Wyoming, United States - RVT140D175 | ecosystem: Environmental > Terrestrial > Soil > Contaminated >... | reverse complement strand
CCACGGAGGAACCACGCCACCTCTCAGTCCCTCGTCGATCTCACCAACAGTGGATCCAGTCGTGAGCCTCCCTGACGTCGAGCCTACCAGCTCCTCTTCTGCCACGCGCCGGGCGAGAAGGCGCCCCAGCGACGCGGGCGGCGGCGCAGCGGTTCCGAGGCCGCGGCTGGCCACCACCTGCGATGCAACTCGCGGAGAGTGCTCCTCAGCCGGCGGTCGTCGCCAGTCTGGCAGTGCTGCACCGCGTCCAGGTTGACGACGTGCGATCGGTGCAGGCGCTGAAGACGATCGGAGTCGAGCCGCGCCACCCGCTCGCTCAGGCTCATGTGGAGCAGGAACGTCCCGGTGCCGCAGTGGGCCTCGGCAGAGTCGAACGTGAACGCTGCTGACGCGACGGGACTGACGATCGTGCGGCCGCAATCAGCGAGGATGACGGCTCGGTCGCCGCGGGCGGCTGGTCATCTCCACAGACCTCCCTCGCACGCGATCGCGCGGTTTCGAGTCTGACAGAACGCGGGGACGCGGTCGACCGACTGGAAGACCGGCGTTGACGCCCCGGGGCCCGCATCCCTAGAATCAGCAGGAACTTCCGTCCGATTCGGGCGTGAAGATGCGAGGAGAGCGTCATGGCCACGCTGCGACTGGTGCCGGTTTCCGGCAAGCCGATCGAGGTGACGCGGAACCCGAGCATGGTGGGTCGCGAGCCAAGCTGTGAGATCGTGGTCACCGACGGCTCCGTCTCCCGCCGACACGCCCAGCTGGAGGAGCGGTCCGGAATCTGGCATGTCGTCGACCAGGGCAGCGCGAACGGGACCTACGTCAACAGTTTGCGGGTCGGGGAGTCGGCGCTCAAGAGCGGACAGGAGCTGCGCCTTGGGGCCCTCGCCTTCCGAGTCGACGTCGCCGAGGATCCCGAAGCGACGGTCGCGAGTCCCCTGCTCGGGCGAGAGACGAACACCGTCATGGCGCCGGTGCTGTCCCAGGCCCCGCCCCCCCCGCCGCCCGTTCCACCGAGCCCGCCCCCGCCGCCCGTCCCGCGAGCCTCACCGCCGCCGCCCCCGCCGGGCGCGGACCGGGTCCGACCGGCGGGGGCCTCACCGGTTCCGCCGATGGCGGGCGCGGCGCCACCAGCGGCAAAGGGACGCAAGCCCTGGTTCTGGGTCGTCGTGGGCTGCTGCGGCTGCCTGCTCCTCGCCGGCGCGATCCTGGCGGTCACCGCCGGTGGCGCCTGGTTCATGACCCAGGGGGCGGCCGACGCCGCCCAGGGCTGGCTCGCCGACGTGCGGGCCGGTGGCCGAAGCGGCGCCACCGAGGGGCTCAGCAACGCCTACCGCTCCCGCATCGAAGACGAACGGCTGGGGCAGATTGTCGCCGCCGTGGAAGACAGCTCCGACGCGACCTTCCTGGGTCGGAGCGTCGAGAACGATCGAGCCGTATTGACCGGTTTCCTCACTGGCTCGGAGGGGCGACGTCCCATCGTCATCCGCCTGACGAAGGAGGGGGGAGGCTGGAAGGTGGACGACGTTCGCCTCGACGGGGACGTCGGGCGGGGCGGGGAGTGAGCTCGGCCCTTCCCACGCCGGAGCCGGTCGAGGTCCGTCACGAGAAGTCGGCTCGCCGGCTCGTCGTCACGTGGAGCGACTCCCACGTGACTGCCTTCCCCCTCGACTACCTGCGGAGCTGGTGCCCCTGCGCCATGTGCCAGGGGCATGCTCCGGACTCTCGGTACCTGGACCTGACGGGTCAGGATCTGGTGCACATCGACGGCGTGGGCAACTACGCGCTCTCCTTGAACTGGGCGGACGGCCACTCCACCGGCATCTACAGCTTCCGCATGCTGCGAGCGCTGTGCCCCTGCGAGGCCTGCGGGGGCGAGAAGCGCTGAGCCCGGGCGGCTCGCGGCCAGGCGTGCCCCTTCGAGACGCGGGGCGCCTTCCGGCCCGCCAGGGCGTCCGGTCGCGCCGCGAGCCGACCCGGCAGCCGACGAGGGCAGTGCGGGCCTGCTAGGTGGCCGGCTCGAGGTGGACGACCACGTCGACGATCTCGGGCAGCGCCGTCTTCAGCGCCGCCTCGATCCGGTCGGCCACCGCGTGCGCGTCGTGCAGCGTCATCGCCCCGTCGAGGTGGACAGTGAGGTCCACGTAGACCGCGTCGCCGCGGCCCCGCGTGCGCACGTCGCGCGCCACCCGCACCTCCGGCACCGACAGGGCGAGGGACTCGATCCGCTCCGGATCGAGGACGGCGCGGTCGGTGAGCACATGGAAGGCCGAAACGAGGATGCGGACCCCCTGGAACGCGATGATGGCCCCGATCGCCGCCGCCACCACCGGGTCGGCCCAGGCGAGGCCCGCCTTCGCCGCGGCGAAGGAGGCCACGACCCCGAGCGAAACGAGCAGGTCGGCGCGGGTGTGGCTGGCGTCGGCCACGAGGTAGCTGCTGCGCAGCCGTCGACCCTCCCGGTCCTCGTACCAGGAGACGAAGAGGTTGACGGCCATGGTGGCGATCATGACCGTCCAGTTCAGGGGGCCGATGAGGGGCAGCACCGCCTCCTGCGACCGGCCGAGCGTGCTCGCGATGACGTCGTAGGCGAGGACGAGGAGGGCGGTCCCGATCACCGCGGTGGCGGCCGTCTCGAACTTGCGGTGCCCGTAGGGGTGGCCCCGGTCGGGAGGCGCGAAGGCGTAGGCGGCCACGATCAACCCGATGACGTTGTTCGAGCCGTCGACCAGACTGTGGTAGCCGTCGGCGACCATGGCGAGGCTGCCGGAGAGGAAACCGACCGCGATCTTCCCCGCGCTGACGGCGAGGTTGAGGCCGAGGGTGATCCAGAGGACGCGCCGCACGCCCCGGCGGGTCACGTCGGAGTCGAGGGCCGACATCGGCCTACCGCGCGGCTCCCGGCCTAAACGTGGTCATGGAGTGCCAAGGATACGACGGGGGCCGGCACCGCACGCGACGGAGGGTGCCCGGCCCGGATCAGGCTTCCTGCTGGCGCGGCACGACCCAGTCCAGTCCCTGCAGCAGCGACATCCCCGCGGTGTAGGAGTAGCCCCACTGGAAGAGCGCGATGAACGGGAGGGCGCCGAAGAGGCCGTAGGCGAGCGCGTACAGGGCCACGATCGAGAAGTAGATCGCGAGCGAGAGCTCGACGTAGGGCGCGACGCCGATCGCGCCCTTGTAGCGCTTCTGGCGCCACTCGTCCCCGGCTCCCTCGATGCGGTACTTCGGCGTGCGCTCGAACTCCGACATCCCTCCGAAGAGGCCCTCGATGACCGCCAGGGCGTTGTTGATGCTCAGCCCGATGCCGACGGCGAGCACCACGGGGATGTAACGCACGCGGGCTTTCCACGACGCGGGGAACAGCTCCTTCTGGGAGCACACGTAGAACGAGCACACGCTCGCGGTGGCGGCGAGGAAGATCGGGACGTCGACGATCGCCATCTCCTGCCAGCCCATGCTGTAACGCATGACCATAGCCGGGAACACGAGCGCGGCGAGGAGAACCATCAGCGGATAGGCGAGGTTGGCGGTGAGGTGGAAGGCCGACTCCGCCTTGATCCACCACGGCAGGTCGGAGGCGAGCACTCGCGGCAGGAGCTTGCGGCAGGTCTGGACCGATCCCTTCGCCCATCGGCGCTGCTGGGCCTTGAACGCGTTCATCTCCACCGGCAGCTCGGCCGGAGCGGAGAGATCCTGGAGGTAGACGAAGCGCCAGCCCTTCATCTGGGCGCGGTAGGAGAGGTCGAGGTCCTCGGTGAGGGTGTCGTGCTGCCAGCCCCCGGCGTCAGCGATCGTCTCCCGCCGCCACACGCCGGCGGTGCCGTTGAAGTTGAAGAAGCGCCCCGAACGGCTCCGTCCGCCGTGTTCCATCACGAAGTGCCCGTCGAGCATGATGGACTGGACCTGGGTCAGCAGGGAGTAGTCGCGATTGATGTGGTCCCAGCGGGCCTGGACCATCCCCACCTCGGGATCGGCGAAGTGCCCGAGCGCCTTCTCGAGCACGTCGGGAGGAGCCACGAAGTCGGCGTCGAAGATCAGCACGAACTCGCCGGTCGCGACGCGTAGGCCCGCCTCGAGGGCGCCCGCCTTGTAGCCCTCCCGATCCTCGCGGTGCAGATGATGGATGTCGTAGCCGAGCTCACGGTAGCGCGCGACCGCGCGGCGGGAGATGGCCGAGGTCTCGTCGGTCGAGTCGTCGAGGACCTGGATCTCGAGGAGATGCCGGGGGTAGCGAATGGCCGTCACCGACTCGAGCAGCCGCTCGACGACGTACATCTCGTTGTAGATCGGCAGCTGCACCGTCACCCGGGGCAGGCTCTGCGGAAGCGGCTGGGCAACGGCCCGGCCGTCCTTGTGACGGAAGTAGAGCCACACCATGACGTACCGGTGGAGGCCGAGAATGGCCAGTATCACCAACGTCAGGAAGTAGAGTCCGAGGATCCCGAACTCGATCGGGCTCATTGCCGCCCCCGTCCTGCTCTCCACTCATCGCGCCTGCCCCGAGGCCGGGAACCGACACGACCGCGCATCCCTTGACAACGCCCGTAACGGTAAGGAAGATCTTTGGTTCGAAGTGCCGCCGGCGGGTGCTCCGGGCTCCCGGGACGCTCACTTCAGTTCGGGCGCAAAGCCCTAGTGTATCGGAGCAGCAGGTCAAGTCAATGGATCCTCGAAGCCTCAAGGACCTGCTCGAGCAGGTGCGCGACGGCGCCCTGACTCCCGAGGCGGCCGCCGAGCGCCTGGCCACGCTGCCCTACGAAGACCTGGGGTTCGCCAAGATCGACCACCATCGGGCCCTGCGCCGGGGCTTTCCCGAGACCGTGTTCGGCGGCGGGAAGACCCCGGAGCAGGTGGTCGCCATCGTGGAGCGGATCACGGCTCGGGGCCAGAGCGTCCTCGTGACCCGGACGACCCCCGAGGTGCACCGCGCCGTCCGTGGCGTCTGTCCGGAGGCCGTCTATCACGAGGCGGCCCGCTGCATCACGGTGCACAGCGGGACACGGGTGCCCCTCTCCGGGGTGATCGCCGTGGTCGCGGCGGGCACGTCCGATCTCCCCGTGGCCGAGGAGGCGGCCGTCACCGCCGAGTTTCACGGGGCCGATGTCGACCGCGTCTACGACGTTGGAGTCGCCGGGCTCCACCGGCTCCTCGATCGCGCCGAGACCATCCGTCGGGCGGGGGTGGTCGTGGTGGCGGCGGGGATGGAGGGGGCCCTCCCGTCGGTGGTGGCCGGCCTCGTGGAGGTCCCCGTCGTCGCCGTGCCCACCAGCGTCGGTTACGGGGCGTCCTTCCACGGCCTGGCGGCGCTGCTGGCCATGCTCAACTCCTGCTCCTCCGGTGTCGGTGTGGTGAACATCGACAACGGATTCGGGGCGGGGCACCTCGCCTGCCTGATTCTCCGCGGCCGAGGTGCCCCCTCTTCCTGACGGCCGGGGCCGCTTCGCCCCCGTTGGTTCCTTGACAAAACCCTTGATTCTTCTCATCTTGTACTTGTCCTGTCCCGCCGTTGCCCTCTCCTCGAGGCGCCGAAGCGCAAAACCTGCGCGGTGCGAGCTTCCCCCCAGGGGCTCTAGGAGCGATGCGGGAGGCCGTCGTCCGAGGTCTGCCGAGCCGACACGCTTGAACGCCAACACTTTCCGCGCTCTCGAGTTTGACTGCATCCGGACCCTGCTCCTGCAGCAGGCGGGGTCCGCCGAGGGACGGCTCCGCCTCGAGGCCCTCCAGCCCCTGACCGATCGCGAATCCGTCCGCGAGGCCCTGCGGCGAACGAGCGAGGGCGTGGCGCTGCTGCGCAGTGTGGGGAGGCAGCCCTATCACGACCTGCCGGACCCGGGCGAGGCGCTCGCCGGGGCGCGGGTCCGGGGGGCACGTCTCGAGCCCCGGGCGCTGGTCGACCTCGCCTCCTTCATCGACGGAGGCGTCGAGATCACCCGGCGCCTCAGCCACGACGAGGGCGCCCCCCGGCTCGCCCGCCTCGCGGCGGGTGCCAAAGGTCCCTCCGACGTGGCCGCCGCGATCCGGCGGACGCTGCTGCCCAGCGGCGAGGTGAGCGACGACGCCTCGCCCCGGCTCGCCGAGGTTCGGCGGGGCCTCGTGCGCCTGCGGTCGCAGCTGACCGCGGTCATGGAGGGGTACCTCCGCAGCCGCGAGACCGAGCGGCTTCTCCAGGACCGCATCGTCACGACGCGCAACGACCGGTACGTGCTGCTGGTCAAGGCCGATCACCGGGGCCAGCTGCCGGGAATCATCCACGGAACCTCCGGGTCGGGGGCGAGCTTCTTCGTCGAGCCCCTGCCCGCGGTCGAGCTCAACAACGACATCGTGTCCCTCCAGGACGAGGAGCAGCGCGAGGTGGCGCGCATTCTCCGCGACCTCACCGCGCGCGTCGGCGAGCGGGCGGAGGATCTCCTCCGGATGGCCGCGATCCTCGGCGAGCTCGACGCGGTGCAGGCCATGGCCCTCCTCGCGGTGGACATGGACGCCCACCCGCCCGAGATCGTCGACGACCTGCGCCTCGAGCTCGTGGACTCGCGGCACCCCCTCTTGGTCCCACGCCTCGCCGAGCGGCTCGGAATCGCTCGCGCCGCCGAGCCGGTCCCGGTGAGCCTGCGTGTTGGCGCCGGCGATCCGGTTCTCGTCATCTCCGGGCCGAACACCGGCGGCAAGACCGTCGCCCTCAAGACGGCCGGCCTCTTCGCCCTGATGGCGCAGTGCGGCCTGCACGTGCCCGCGGGTCCGGGCAGCCGCCTGTGCGTGTTCCGCCGCGTGTTCGCCGACATTGGCGACGAGCAGTCGATCGCGGAGAACCTCTCGACGTTCTCCGGACACCTCGCCGCGATCGTGGAGATGACCCGCGAGCTCGAGCTGCCGTCGCTCGTCCTCCTCGACGAGGTGGGAGCGGGGACCGATCCCACCGAGGGCGGCGCCCTGGGGGTGGCGATCGTCGAGCACTTCCGCGAGCGCGGGGCCATGGTGCTGGCCACGACGCATCACGGCCTCATGAAGGCGTACGCGCAGTCGACTCCAGGGGTCGCCTGCGCGTCCTTCGGCTACGCGCCGGGGACGTGGGAGCCGACCTTTCGGCTCACGCTGGGGACGGCGGGGCGCAGCCTGGCGCTCGAGATGGCCGAGCGGCTCGGCCTTCCCCCGGCGGTGGTGCAGGATGCCCGCGCGCGTCGCGACGACAAGGAGGAGCAGGTCGAGGCTCTTCTCCTCCGCCTCGAGCAGGAGAACGCGGAGCTCGAGCGCGAGAAGGCGAGAATCGCCTCCCTGCGCGCCGAGGCCGAAGGCGCGCGCGCGCGCGCGGAGAAGGCGGAGCGGGACATCGCGGTGAGCAAGCGCCGCGAGGTGGAGACCTTCGGGCGGGAGCTGCGGCGGCGAGGCCAGGAAGCGGAGGCGAAGGCGGATGCCGCCATCCGCGCCGCCCTCGACAAGCTCGAGACCGCCCTCCGTCCCGATCGGAGCGCGCCCCGGCTTCGCGGGGAGGCCAAGGGCGCCATCCGCGCCGCGCAGGCCGAGGTGCTGGAGGACCCACAGCTCGAGGCGGCGCGCGAGCCTGAGGCGCAAGGCACCGAGATGGCAGTGGGGATGCGCGCGCGCTGGCGGGCGCTCGGCATCGTCGGCAACGTCCTCGCCGTCCACGACGACGGCGAGGTCACACTCGCGGTCTCCGGGAAGAGGGTGCGCGTGCCCCTTTCCGAGCTGACACCCCTTCTCCCCTCGGGGGCGCCGGGCGCCACGGGAGACGGGCCCGGGCGAGGACGCGCGGCGACCCGAGCCGGGGCGGCACGAAGCCCCGGTCCTTCCGCGACGACGGGGATCGAGCCCGGACGCAAGCACGACGTGCCGGCGGAGATCAACCTCATCGGGCTCACCGTCGACGAGGCCCTCCCCCGGGTCGACAAGCTCCTCGACGACGCCTCGCTCTCCGACCGCCGGGAGATCCGCGTGATCCACGGCGTGGGGGCGGGCCGGCTGCGCCGGGCGGTGGCGGAGCTGCTCGAGGGGCACCCCCATGTCGCCGCGTGGCGGCCCGGTCACGGCAACGAGGGCGGCGCCGGAGCCACGATCGTGGAGCTGCGGGACTGAGCATGGCATTCCCCGAAGGCTTCATCGAGGACGTCCGGCACGCGGCCGACATCGTGCGCGTCGTCTCCGACCACGTGACGCTCAAGAAGATGGGCGCGTCCTGGAAGGGCCTGTGTCCCTTCCACGAGGAGAAGAGCCCGTCCTTCAACGTCCGGGCCGAGCCTGCCGTGTTCCACTGCTTCGGCTGTGGCGAGGGAGGCGACGTCTTCAAGTTCCTCATGCTCCGCGAGAAGGTGAGCTTCCCCGAGGCCGTCGAGACCCTCGCCCGCCGCTTCGGCGTCCCCGTGCCCGAAGGCCGAACCCCCCCCGGTCCCGACCGGCGGGAGCGGGAAGAGATCCTCTCGCTGATGGAGGCGGCCGCCGAGCACTACGCGCGGACGCTGTGGACGCCGGCCGGCGAGCGTGCGCGCGAGTACCTCCTCGGGCGCGGCTTCGGCAAGCAGACGCTCGAGCGGATCCGGGCGGGGGCCGCGCGCGACAGCTGGGACGATCTTCTCGGCGCGCTGCGTGGGCGCTTCTCCGCGGCGGCGCTGCACAAGGGCGGCCTCGCCCTCCCCCGGCAGGGCCGGGAGGGGCACTACGATCGTTTCCGCAACCGCGCCGTCTTCCCCATCGCCAGCGACGCGGGGCAGGTCGTGGCGTTCGGGGCTCGCAGCCTCGACGGGTCCGAGCCCAAGTACCTCAACTCGCCGGAGACTCCGGTCTATCACAAGGGACGCGTGCTCTACGGCTTGTCGTGGGCTCGCGACGCGGCGCGTCGCGGTCGAGTGGTCCTGATGGAAGGCTATCTCGACGTGGCGCGGGCCCTCGAGTGCGGGATCGAGGAGGCGGTGGCGACGTGCGGCACGGCGCTGACCGCCTCTCACGCCCGGCTGCTGCGGCGGTTCACCCAGAGCGTGTGCGTGAACTTCGACCAGGACGAGGCCGGACAACGGGCGGCGGGAAAGAGCATCGAGGTGCTCCTCGAGGAGGGCCTGCGCGTCCGGGTGGTCGAGCTTCCCGAGGGCCACGATCCCGACACCTACCTCCGAGACGAGGGGGCGGAGGCGTATCGCCAGCGGCTCGACGAGGCCCCGGAGGCCGTCGAGTGGCTGATGCGCCGGGCGGGGCGGGCCCACGACGTCTCCTCGCCCGGCGGCAAGGCCGCCTTCCTCGCCGCCCTTCTGCCCGCCCTCGTCAAGATCGGCAACTCGGTGGAGCGCTCGGCGTGGCTCGGCCAGGCGATCGAGCGAGCCGGCCTCGACCCGGGAGCCGCGCGGGAGGAGCTGCGGCGGGCGCTCGGGGGCCGCCTCGGCGGAGCCCCCGCCGTCGAGGCGGCGGCGAGACGGGCCGCGCCCCCGCGGCCGCTCCGGCTCCTCTCCGCCGAGAGGTGGCTGCTGTCCCTGGTGGCGCAGGGGGCCAAGGGCATGGACGAGGCGCTCGCCGAGCTCGGGGAGGCCGACATCGAGGGCCTCGTCTCCGCCCCGCTCTTGAGCGCGGCCAAGGCGGTGTGGAGGCGGGGCGACACCGTGACCCTGCACGGGCTCGCGGCGGAGGTCGAGGACGAGCAGGCGCGACGGCTGCTCTCGGAGATCGCGATGGAGGGCGTGCCCGCGGAGGGCCTCTCCGCGATGGAGTGCGTGCGCGAGCTCCGCCGCCAGCCCCTCAAGGCGCGGATGGCGGAGATCCAGAAGAGGCTGTCGGGGGCGAGCGGAGAGACGCTCGAGACCCTGCTCGCCGAGAAGACGCGCCTCGTGCGGCAGATGGCCGGGCTGTAGGTAGATGACGCGGGCGTGCGCCGCGACATCGCGACTGAACTGACGAAGGAGCGAAGACGAGTCAATGGCGCTTTCGTTACCGGAGCGCCCGCAGGGCGGGCTCCTCTCCGGTCGAGCGGGATTCACTCCCGCGAGACCGGAATACGACGAAGTGCCCGCCCGAGGACGCGGACGTGCGCCGGGTTTCGGCGAGTGATCTGACGAAGGAGTGACGAAGAGTCAATGGCGCTTTCAATAGAAGAAAAGTACGACGAGGTCCGGCAGCTCATCACGATGGGCAAGGAGAAGGGCTACCTCCTGTACGAGGAAGTCAACGACATGCTGCCGGGCGACATCAGCTCCTCGGACGAGCTCGACGACATCTTCTCGATGTTCGGCTCCATGGGCATCGAGGTCGTGGACTCCGAGCAGCGCTTCCGGGAGAAGACGGAGGAGGAGGGCGCCGAGCTCGACCTGACCCCGGGCACGCTCGACAAGACGAACGACCCGGTCCGGATGTACCTCCGGGAGATGGGCACGGTGCCCCTGCTCACGCGCGAGGGCGAGGTCGAGATCGCCATGCGGATCGAGCGCGGCAAGAACGCCATGCTCCGGGCGATCGCCCGCACGAACATGGCGGCCCAGGAGGTGGCCCGGCTCGGGGAGCGTCTGCAGGCGCGCGAGATCAACGTGCGCGACGCCGTCGTCTACAACGAGGAGGAGATCACCGAGGAGAAGGTCGAGGCCAAGATCCGGGAGACGCTGCGCCTGATCGGCAAGGCCAACCAGTCCCACCAGGACCACCTCTCCTACCGGAAGCACTTCGTCAAGCTCGACCGCAAGTCCCGCCGCTACGTGAAGGGCAAGTGGCGCCTGGGGCGGCTGCGCATCCGGATGTCGAAGACGATCCGGAAGATCGAGTTCTCCGAGGCCTTCAAGCGCCGGCTCGTCGACCGCGTACGCGACGCCGTCGACCGCATCTCCATCGCCCGCGACAAGATCGCCCGCCTCGAGCCCAAGCTCAGGCGCGACGTCAGCGACGACTACAAGAAGCAGATCCGCCAGATGATCCGCGAGCAGAAGGTGGTGCTCGACCAGGTCCAGGAGGAGTACGACGCGCGGCCGGAAGAGATCCTGCGCACGCTGCACACGGTGACGATCGGCGAGATCCAGGCCGAGCAGGCGAAGAAGGAGCTCGTGGAGGCCAACCTCCGCCTCGTGGTCTCGATCGCGAAGAAGTACACGAACCGGGGGCTGCAGTTCCTGGACCTGATCCAGGAGGGCAACATCGGCCTCATGAAGGCGGTCGACAAGTTCGAGTACCGCCGCGGGTACAAGTTCTCGACCTACGCCACGTGGTGGATCCGCCAGGCGATCACCCGCGCCATCGCCGACCAGGCCCGCACGATCCGCATCCCCGTGCACATGATCGAGACGATCAACAAGCTCATCCGCACGAGCCGGGCCCTCGTCCAGGAGCTCGGCCGCGAGCCCACCTCCGAGGAGATCGCGCTGCGGATGGACATCCCGGTGAGCAAGGTCCGCAAGGTCCTCAAGATCGCCCAGGAGCCGATCTCCCTCGAGACCCCCATCGGCGAGGAGGAGGACTCGCACCTCGGGGACTTCATCGAGGACCGCACCGCGGTGTCGCCGGCCGAGAACGTGATCAACCTCAACCTGAAGGAGCAGACCGAAGCGCTCCTCAAGACGCTCACCCCCCGCGAGGAGCGGGTGATCAAGATGCGCTTCGGCATCGGGGACGGCTCCGAGCACACTCTCGAAGAGGTCGGCCAGAGCTTCCAGGTGACGCGCGAGCGCATCCGGCAGATCGAGGCGAAGGCGCTCCGCAAGCTGCGCCACCCCTCGCGCAGCCGCAAGCTCAAGGCGTTCCTCGAAGGCAGCCGGATCTGACGCGCGCGGTCTGACCTTCGCGCGTCATCCCGAGGGCGCTTGCCACCCGGCGCCCGAGGGATCTCCCCCTGCCTGCCCGTCGGGTCACCCCACTGGCGTCTCCGCATTGGCGCCCGAGGGATCTGACCCGGGCCCAGCGCATCATGCCGAGTGCCCTGAGGGGAGGCGGACGACGGCGCTGCCCGGCCCTCGAGCTTCTGCTAGGCTACGAGCGGGCCTGTAGTTCAGCTGGTTAGAACGGCCGGCTCATAACCGGTTAGTCGAAGGTTCGAGTCCTTCCAGGCCCACCACCGGCTCGCGCCCCCGCCCACCCAGGAGGCGGGGCGAGTGCTAGAATGCGTGTCCACCGTGTCCCGCCAGATCCGCGCTTCATGAACGCCGACCTCGAGAAGCTCATCCGCCTCCACCAGGCTGAGAGCCAGCTCAGGCAGCTCGACTCCGAGCTCACCGACATCCCTCGCCTGAAGCAGGAGATCGAAGAGCGACTCCGCGCGGAGCGCGAACGCCTCGACAGCGTCCGCGGCGAGGTCGAGGAGTCCCAGAAGAACCGTCGGCAGCTCGAGACCGAGGTTCAGGATCTCGAGACCAAGCGCTCCCGGTACAAGGGCCAGCTGATGGACGTCAAGACCAACAAGGAGTACACGGCCATGCTCCACGAGATCGAGACGGTGGAGCGGGAGATCGGGAGCCGGGAGGACCGCATCCTGGAGGAGATGGAGCGGGGGGAGACGCTGGCGGCGGACGTTCGGCGCGAGGAGGAGGCCTTTCGAGACGTCGAGAAGGATGGTCGCTCGCAGAGCGTCGAGCTCGACGGCCGGGAGAAGCGGCTCACCGGGGAGCGCGAGACGCTGGCGCGCCAGCGCGACGAGGTGGCGTCGACCATCGCCGAGGAGCCCCTTCACCTCTATCGGCGCGTGGCCGGGCTGCGGGGGACGGGTGTCGCCTCGGCCCGCGACGCGATGTGCCAGACCTGCCACGTCAAGCTCCGACCCCAGATGTGGATGGAGCTGAAGCTCAACGACGAGCTCTTCCAGTGCCCCTCGTGCCTCCGCATCCTCTACTACGATCCGCCGGCTCCGACCGTCGTCGCCGAACCTTGACCGCCCCCGAAGCCTACGTGCTCCACGTGGACGGGGCCAGCCGGGGCAACCCCGGCGAGGCCGCCTTCGGCGTCCATGTGGCCCTTCCCGACGGACGAACCGTCGCCGAGCTCTACGGACACCTCGGCACCGCGACCAATAACGTGGCCGAGTACCAGGCGCTCGTCCACGGCCTGAGGTGGGCCCTTGGGCACGGGGCGCGACGGGTCGAGGTCCTCTCCGACTCGGAGCTGATGGTGAGACAGATGGCGGGCCGCTACCGGGTGAAGCACCCCGGACTGCAGCCCCTCTTCCGCGAGGCAAAGGAGCTGCTCCGCCGCTTCGAGCAGGCCCAGATCCGGCACGTGCGGCGCGAGGAGAACCGCGAGGCCGACGCTCTCGCCAACCGGGCCCTCGACGAGCGCGCGTCGAAGCTCGAGTAGCTCCCTCGCCTCTTCGGGCACGGTTCCGGCGCGCCAGCCTCGTCAGCCCTTGACCGTTCGCGGCTCCTGCTCGTAGCCCACGAAGCTGATCATGCGGCCGCCGCCCGGGCCGTCGCGGCGGTACGAGTGATAGAGGTCGCCGCCGCAGGACGTGCACTCGTGGACGTGGTGGATGTTCTCCGGAGAGACTCCGGATTCGACCAGCTGCGAGACGTTGGCGGCGCGCACGTCGAGGTGGGGCCGTCCCCGCGGCCCGGGCTGGAAGAAGAGCTCCGCGCCACGACCGAAGGCGGGGCGCAGCTCTTCGCCCACCTCGTAGCAGCAGGCCCCGATGCACGGACCCGCGGCGGCGACGAGGTCCTCGGGGCGCGAGCCCGAGGCGACGAGGGCGGCGGTGGCGTGGGCCGCCACGCGCGCGGCGGTGCCCCGCCAGCCGGCGTGGACCGCCGCCGCGGCAAGGCGCACGGGATCGACGAGGAGGAGGGGAAGGCAGTCGGCCGTCTCCACTCCGACCAGGACTCCCGGCGTCGTGGTGAGGGCGACGTCGCCGTCGGGCTTTTCCTCCCAGGGCGCGCGCACCACGGTCGCGCCGTGGACCTGCCTCATCAGGCAGAGGCGGCCCCGGCCCTCGAGCGCCGAGGCGACCCGCGCCCGGGTGGCCTCGTGCGTCTCTTCCGGTGTGGTTGGGGAGCGGCGCTCGAAGCCGTGGACCACTCCCGGGAGAGCCTCGAGGGCGGGGGCGAGCACGAGCGAAAGGGGCATCGCCCATCGTAGTACGCCACGGACGGGCCGTCCGGGTCGGGGCGCGGCGAGCCCGAGCCTTGACGCGGGCTACACTAATCGGGTCCAGGAGCAAGCCCGGCGTGTCCGGGGGGAAGAGCGTGAGCGAAGAGCGTCCCGACGAGGATGGCGTGGTCGCCAGCGGGTTCGAGCTGGTGGAGATCGCCGAGGTGGAGCGGCTGCTGGCCGGCGAGGGCCGCACCCCCTTCACCTCCGGGGAGATGGCCTATGCTCGGGCGCGGTCGGACCCGGCGCGACGCCTGGCCGCCCGGCTGGCCGCCAAGCGCGCGGCGTGCCGGCTGCTCGAGGGGGGC
>Ga0214472_10004726_pt1 | contig 14358 bp, 6 predicted proteins | sample RVTome_6_FD_207662 | JGI IMG/M metagenome (GOLD analysis project Ga0214472, IMG submission 207662) | Soil microbial communities from uranium-contaminated site in the Upper Colorado River Basin, Wyoming, United States - RVT140D175 | ecosystem: Environmental > Terrestrial > Soil > Contaminated >... | reverse complement strand
TGCAAGGGGTTTTCAATGGGGAAAAAACAGGCTTTCCGGGGGTTGCATGCCAGCCCTAGCCCGGTTCTGAAATGGATTCTGGCGGCGCTGCCTTTCGTGGTGGGTCTGATCGTCTACCTGGTGGCTTCCGACATGCGCCACACGGCCAACCCGCACGACAAACTGTTGCCAGGCATCGGCCGGATGATCATGTCCTTCAAGGATCTGGTGCTGACGCCGGACAAACGGACCGGCGACATCCTGCTGCTGACCGACACCCTGGCCAGCCTCAAGCGCCTCGCCGCCGGGGTGGTGCTGGCGGCGTTCGGCGGTCTGCTACTGGGGGTGAACATGGGGCTGCTGCCCGGCATCCGGGCCCTGAAACTGCCTTTTATCACCTTTCTGTCGATGGTTCCGCCCCTGGCGATCCTGCCGATTCTGTTCATCTCCTTCGGCGTGGGAGAAACGGCCAAGATCGTGCTGATTTTTCTCGGCGTCTTCCCGGTGATCACCCGCGACATCTATCTGGCCGCGACCCGCGTGCCCCGCGAACAGGTGGTCAAGGCCCTGACTCTCGGCGCCTCCGGTGCCGGGGTCATCTACCGGGTGGTCCTGCCGCAGATCCTGCCCCGGTTGATCGATACCGTGCGCCTCTCCCTGGGACCGGCCTGGCTGTTCCTGATCGCCGCCGAGGCCATCGCCTCGACCAACGGCCTCGGCTACCGGATCTTCCTGGTGCGCCGCTACATGGCCATGGACGTGATTCTTCCTTATGTCCTCTGGATCACCTTCATGGGCTTTTCCATGGACTGGCTACTGCGGCGGCTCACCGCCCGGCGCTACCCCTGGTACCAGAGAGAGGAGGCCTGATCACAATGGAGAAACGGGCAAAAAAATACCAATTACTGATCCAGGATGTTCACAAGTCCTACGGCACCAAGACGGTACTTGAGGATATCGACCTGGCGGTACGCCAGGGGGAATTGTGCACCGTGGTCGGCCCGAGCGGCTGCGGCAAATCGACCTTGCTCCGGCTGATCCTCGGCCAGGAGGAACCCAGTTCCGGGCACCTGTTCATTAACGGCAAACCGGTCGGCCTGCCCGATACCGACCGGGGAATCGTCTATCAGCGCTATTCCCTGTTCCCCCACCTGACGGTACTGGACAACGTAGTCCTCGGCCAGACCCTGCGGCTGTCGCCCTGGACCGCCCGCAGGCGCCGAAAGACCTTCGTCGCCGAGGCGATGCACTACCTGGAACGGATGCGACTGGCGGAACACGCCCACAAACTCCCCTCCGCGCTCTCCGGCGGCATGCAGCAGCGGGTGGCGATCGCCCAGGCGCTGCTCGGCAAACCACAGATCCTGCTCATGGACGAGCCCTTCGGCGCCCTCGACCCGGCAACCCGCGAGGAGATGCAACTCTTCCTCCTCGAACTGTGGGAGAACTCCGGCATGACCATCTTCTTCGTCACCCACGACCTGGAAGAGGCCCTGTTCCTCGGCAGCCGAATATTCGTCCTGTCGCAGTTTTACATCGATGCCCGCGGCAATGGCAAAGAGATCAAGCGGGGCGCCAAGGTGGTCGCCGACCACCACCTGCAGCGCCAGGCGGGAGCGACCACCGTCAAGCGAAACCAGGAATTCCAGGACCTGCTGGAATCGGTCCGGCGAGACGGGTTCAACCCCGAGCACCTGCAGCACATCGAAGAATTCAACCTCCGCCACCCCGACTCCTTCCGGACCATTACTGAGGGGGAAGGTTCCGCTGAGAGGAATCATATGCCGAAGTTGTTTGTTGAGGAGTGAGGTCGGTTGGATGGCAAAAAGAAACTTCGAAAATCTGCCTCACGCGACGCCGCAACGTAAAATCCTATTTCAAAATCGAAGCCCCGGTTTAAAAATTTTGATTTCGTCGCGTCGTTGCGTCGTCGCGTGAGATAAGGTTTTTTGAGGGTCGCTTTAAGATCCGTTTTTTTCAAGGCAGTGTAAAAACTCAGTGGTTCGACGACAATATTTCATTTTCATTCAATGACCGAAAACTGTTTATACATTTCATGGAGGGACTGTGATGCGTTGTGACGTATGGAAGAAGTATCGGGTATTGTTGGCCGCTCTGACGGCGGCTTTTGTGCTGGCGGGCTGCGGCGGGCAGGATTCATCTCAAACCAATTCCGAATCTGGATCATCCGAAGTCTCGACAAAACCGGGCTGGGAGCATTTCGTCCACCAGCATACCAGCGGCCTGGTCGGCAAAAAGTCGATGCTGCGCGTCCGCTTCGTCAATGACGTGGTGCCGATGGAACAGGTCGGGCAGCCGATCCGCGGGATTCTCAAGGCGGAGCCGAAAATTCCCGGCGAGGCGATGTTCGAAAGCGCCCGTGAGCTCGTGTTCGTTCCCTCCGAAAACCTGGAGTCCGGCCAGACCTACCAGGTCAAACTGGCGACCGGGAACCTGATCGGCTTTCCTCCCGAGTTGAAGGAGTATAATTTCAGCTTCACTGTCATCCGCCAGGATTTCGAGCTGACGGTCGCCGGGTTGAACCTGGAGGACGACGACAACAACCAGATGGTGCTCAAGGGCGCCCTGGAAACGGCCGACATGGAGGAAGCCGACCGAGTGGAGAAGATCCTTTCCGCCGACTACCTGGGCAAGGACTTGCCGATCAGCTGGCAGCACGACAACACCGGCAAACGGCACGCCTTCGCCATCACCGGAATCGCCCGCCAGGACCAGACCCGCCAACTGAAACTGACCTGGAACGGCGCACCGATCGGGGTCGACAATCGGGGGACGCGCGAGGTCGAAGTCCCGGCCGTCGGTTTGTTCAAAGTGACCAAGGTCAGATCGGTACAGGGCGACAAGCAATCGATCCAGATCCTCTTTTCCGACCGCCTCAGCTCGAATCAGAACCGGCGGGGACTTATCCGGCTCGGCAGCGGGTCCTTTTCCATGCGGGCCGAGGGGAACACCATCGAGGTTTATCCCGAGGGCCTGGTTTCGGGTGAAATCACGGTGACCATCGACGGCACCCTCAGGAATGCCGCCGGCATTTCCCTTGGAAAGCCGGTTACCGAAACCGTAACCTTTCTGGCGGAGAAACCGCAGGTTCGCTTTGTCGGCAAAGGGGTCATCATGCCGGACAACAAGCGCCTGACCATTCCCTTCGAGGCGGTCAACGTCCATTCGGTGCAGGTTACCGCCTTTCGCGTGTTCAACAACAACCTCGGCCAGTTCCTGCAGTCCAACAACCTCGACGGCAACAGCAATCTCGGAGTGGTCGGCCGCTCCCTGTGGCGCAAAACCGTGCCTCTTTCCGGCATCACCCGGGACAAATGGAACCGTCATCTGCTGGATGCCACCGAGCTGTTAAAGGAGGAGCCCGGCAGCCTGTACCGGCTCACCCTGTCGATCAACCGGGGCAACTCGATCTTTGAATGCAGCGAGGAAGAGAAGGCGGTGCCGGTGGTCGCGGAGGAGTCGATCAGGAACCAGGAATCCCCCAACCTGGTCGAAAGCAGCAGCTGGGACTATGCGGAAGACTATTACGACAACGATCAATCGTCCGACTGGAACGATCGGCGCAACCCCTGCAAGGATCCCTATTACCGGCACGCCGCCGGGATCAGCGACGCCCGTAATTTCGTCGCCTCCAACATCGGTCTGATCGCCAAGCAGGGGTCGGACCGGAAGATGCGGATTGCCGCCACCGATCTGCGCACGGCCGAGCCCCTGGGGCAGGTCGCCGTCATCCTGTACAACTTCCAGAACCAACCGATAGCCCGGGCAAAAACCGACGGCAAGGGGCTGGCGCAGCTTTCCGTCGATTCGACGCCTTTTTACCTGGTCGCCGAAAAGGGCCACCAGAAAGGCTACCTGAAGCTGAATACGGGGAACGTATTGCCGGTCAGCCACTTCGATGTGGCCGGCCAGACGATTCAGCGGGGTGTCAAGGGACATCTCTACGGTGAACGGGGCGTCTGGCGGCCGGGGGATGACATCCACCTGACCTTGGTTCTGCAGGACAGGGACAACGCGATCCCCGCCAATCACCCGGTCACCCTGGAACTGTTCAACCCCCTGGGACAGTTGATGCAGACCCTGACCAACACCACTCCGGTCGGCGACTTCTACGCTTTTACACTGAAAACCTCGGAGGAAGATGTCACCGGCAACTGGACCGCCAAGGCGCGGCTTGGGGGCATGACCTTTACCCAGACGTTGAAGATCGAAATGGTGGTTCCCAACCGTCTTAAGGTGGAGCTCGACCTGAAGGACGACGAAGCCCTCTACAAAACGGCCATGCCTCTTGAGACCAGGCTGTTCGGCCAGTGGCTGCATGGCGCCAAGGCCTCGAACCTCAAGGCCGAGGTCAAGGTCGTGCTGACGCCCAGGGCGACACGATTCGGACGGTTTCAGGACTATGTTTTCGATGATCCAGCCCGGGTGTTCGCGGGGGAGAGCCAGACCCTTTTCGAGGACAAGCTGGACAGGGAAGGCTATGGCGGCATCAAAAAGGACCTGCTGTTCGACAGCAAGCCCTCCGGCATGCTGACGGCCAATTTCACCAGCCGGGTCTTCGAGGAGGGCGGGGCCTTCAGCACCAGCATGCAGGCGGTCCCCTTCCATCCCTATGATAACTACCTGGGCATCAAGCTGCCCAAGGGCGATCCGGCCCGGGGAATGCTGCTCACCGACACCAAACACAAGGTGGAAATCGCCAGTCTGGATGCCAAGGGGGAGCCGTCTTCCGTCGCCAGGGTCAAAGCCACCCTCTACAAGATCGACTGGAAATGGTGGTGGGACAAATCCGGGGAATCTCTGGCCAACTACGCCAGCGCGGAAAATGTCCAGGCCCTGCAGGAAGGGGTGGTCAGCACCAAAAACGGCCGGGGAACCTGGGAGTTCGAGATCAAATACCCCGACTGGGGCCGCTACCTGGTGCGGGCCTGCGACGAAAAGGGCGATCACTGCACCGGCACGGTGTTCTACGCCGATTGGCCCGGCTGGGCCGGCCGCGCCCAGGAGGAACGGGGAGCAGGCGCCAATGCCCTGACCCTTTACACCGACAAAAAATCCTACCTGGCCGGCGAAACGGCCATCGTTCACCTGCCACCGGCGAAGCAGGGGCGTGCCCTGGTCAGCATCGAAAACGGCTCGGGCATTCGCGATCAGCACTGGCTCGAACTGGCCGAGGGCCAGACTCAGTTCAAACTGCCCTTGACGGCCGAGATGAGCCCCAATATCTATGTCAGCGTGACCCTGGTCCAGCCCCATGCGGACCGGGAGAACGATCGTCCCATTCGGCTCTACGGCGTGGTGCCGATCAGCGTCGACGACCCGCGGACCCGGCTGACCCCGGTTATCGCGGCCGCCGATGAACTGGCCCCGGAATCTACGGTGGAGGTCGGCATCTCCGAAAAGGAAGGCCGCCCCATGACCTATACCCTGGCCCTGGTTGACGAGGGCCTGCTGGGCCTGACCAATTTCAGGACACCCGATCTCCACCGCGCCTTCTATCGCAAGGAAGCCCTCGGGGTGAAAACCTGGGACATGTTCGACGAGGTGGTGGGGGCCTACGACGGTCAACTCGAACGTCTGCTGGCTCTGGGCGGCGATGAAGATCTGGCCGGGGATAAACGGCAGCAGGAACAGCGCCGCTTCCCGCCGGTGGTGCGTTTTCTCGGGCCTTTCCGGCTCGATGCCGGGAAAAGCGCCAGCCACCGGATCGACCTTCCCCAGTATGTCGGCGCGGTACGCCTGATGGCCGTTTCCGGGCAGGACGGAGCTTACGGCCGGGCAGAAAAAACCACCCTGGTCCGCCAGCCCCTCACCCTGCTGGCCACCCTGCCCCGGGTACTCGGCCCCACGGAGGAATTGCGGGTGCCGGTGTCGGTCTTCGTCATGGACAAGTCGATCAAGGAGGTCGACCTTTCCATGGTCGCCGATGATCATTTCGAAGTCGTCGGTCCGGACCATGTCCGGGTTCGCTTCGACGGCACCGGCGACCGGCTCGGCTTCCTCACCCTGAAAGCCGGACAAAAGCTGGGAACGGGAACCATCCGCTTCAAGGCAGTCAGCGGCAAACACAAGGCGGAACAGACCATCAACCTGCAGGTGCGCAGCCCCAACCAGCGGACCCTGCGCAGCCTGAAAGCCGTGATCGAGACCAACGATCGGTGGCGGACCGAATTGACGCCCCACGGCCTGCCGGGAACCAACAAGGTGTTCCTGGAGCTGTCCATGGTGCCGCCGCTCAACCTCGATCACCGGCTCCGCTACCTGATTCACTACCCCCACGGCTGCATCGAGCAGACCACTTCGGCGGTTTTTCCGCAGCTCTATCTGCCGGACCTGGTCGATCTGGAGAAAACCAAACGGGACGAGATCTCCATCAACGTCCAGGCCGGAATCGAACGGCTGAGGCAGTTCCAGCAGGCCGGCGGAGGCTTCTCCTACTGGCCCGGCAGCGGCCAGGCCAATGCCTGGGGCACCAACTATGCCGGCCACTTCCTGCTGGAAGCCAGGCGTCTCGGCTACCAGGTGCCCGCCAAGATGCTGGCCGACTGGACCGCTTACCAGAAATCGGCGGCCCAATCCTGGACGGCGGGGGGCGACCGGTCGAGCCTCGACCAGGCCTACCGGCTCTACACCCTGGTGCTGGCCCAATCCCCCGAACTGGGGGCGATGAACCGGCTGCGGGAGTCCAATGGACTCGACAACATGGGCCGCTGGCAGCTCGCGGCAGCCTATCAGCAGATGGGCCTGGCCGACGCCGCGCGGGAACTGACCGGCCAGGCGGCCCTCCAGGTGGGATCGTATGAACGCCCGGGATCTACCTTCGGATCGGAATTGCGGGACCGGGCCATCCTCCTCGACAGCCTGGTGCTGATGAAGGATGACCTGCGGGCCAAGGAGGTCGCGGACCTGGTCTCCGAGGAGCTATCCTCCAGCAAATGGCAAAGCACCCAGTCCACCGCCTACGCCCTGATGGCCATGGCCCGCTTCGTCGGCGCCGGGGGAGGAATGGACGAACAGGCCCGATTCACCTGGCAGATCGGCGACGGACCGGTACGGGAGGCGACCCTCGCCAAACCGATCTTCCGCACGGAACTGGCCGGTTTCCCCGAATCCGGCGCCCCGCTGACCATCGCCAATCCCAGCGGGCGGACTCTGTATGCCAATCTGACCGCGGAAGGCATTCCAGCCGTGGGAGACGAGCTGGCCGCCTCCGAGGGTCTGGCCCTCAAGGTCCGCTTCACCGACCTGAAGGGCCGCGCCATCGTGGCGGGGAAACTGGCACAGGGCAGCGACTTCCAGGCGGAAGTGACGGTGCGCAATCTGACCGAAAGGGATCTGGAGAATCTGGCCCTGACCCAGGTCGTACCCTCCGGCTGGCAGATTCACAACGCCCGCTTCGAAGGGGAATCGGCTAACGGCGAGATCGATTACCAGGATATCCGCGACGATCGCCTGCTCACCTATTTCGCCCTCAAGGCGGGACAGGAAAAATCCTTCAAGGTATTGCTCAATGCTTCCTTTCTGGGGCGGTATTATTTGCCCGGCTGGTCGGTGGAAGCGATGTATAACGCCGCCAGGCAGGCCCGCACCACGGGAGAATGGGTGACGATCGAGAAGGATGAGAAATAGGATCGTATCCGCCATGCGCCGGGCCCCCCGGCGCACGGCCTTTTTGTTACTGCTACTCGGGGCGGCCGTCGCCTTCTGGCAATGCCTGCCCCGGCCGCTCTTCACCGACCCCGTCTCGACCGTCGTCTACAGCCGGGACGGGATGCTGCTCGGCGCCCGCATCGCCGACGACGAGCAGTGGCGGTTTCCGCCCTCCGGGACGGTGCCGGAGAAGTATGCCCGGGCCCTGATTGAATTCGAGGACCGGCGTTTTTACCGCCATCCGGGCGTCGATCCCCTGGCGCTGGGGCGGGCCGTCATCGCTAATTTCCGCCGGGGCCGGGTGATCAGCGGCGCCAGCACCCTGTCGATGCAGGTCATCCGGCTGTCGCGCAAAAACCTGTCCCGCACCTACCTGGAAAAATTCAGGGAGATACTGCTGTCCCTGCGCCTCGAACTGGCCTGCAACAAGGACGAGATCCTCGCCCTGCATGCCGGACACGCCCCCTTCGGCGGCAATGTCGTCGGCCTCGAAGCCGCCGCCTGGCGCTATTTCGGCCGCAATGCGGCGCAACTTTCCTGGGCCGAAAGCTGCATGCTGGCGATCCTGCCCAACAGTCCGGCGCTGATCCATCCCGGCAGAAACCGGCAACAACTCCTGGAAAAACGGGACCGGCTGCTGCGGCGGATTCACGACCAGGGATTGCTGAATGATCTGGACCTGAAACTGGCCCTGCTCGAACCCTTGCCGGGGCAGCCGAGGCCCATGCCGCAGCTCGCCCCCCATCTGCGCGACACCCTGCAGGCCGATTTTCCCGACCGGCATCTTTTCCGCACCACCATCGATTCCGTCATCCAGAGACAGGCCGACGAAACGGTTCGGCAGCATTCCGGCCGCCTCGGCCTGCGCGGCATTCACAATGCGGCCGCCCTGATCGTCGACAACCGCAGCTTCGAAGTCCTTGCCTATGTCGGCAACAGCGACCATCAGGGGGACCGGGAGCTGGGCTACGCCATCGACATCGTTCGCCGGCCGCGCAGCACCGGCAGCATCCTCAAACCCATGCTGTTCGCCGTCATGCTGCAGTCCGGCGACATCCTGCCGACCACCCTGGTGCCGGACATTCCCACCCAGTTCAACGGCTACCGACCTCTCAATTACGATCACGGCTATCGCGGCGCCGTGCCGGCCCAGGAGGCACTCGCCCGGTCCCTCAACGTGCCGGCCGTGCGCATGCTGCAAGGCTACGGCCTGGAACGCTTCTACACGGCCCTGAAGAACATGGGCATGACCACCCTGTTCCGGCCCGCGGAGAACTACGGCCTGACCTTGATCCTCGGCGGCGCCGAAGGAACCCTCTGGGACCTGGCCGGCATCTACGCCAACATGGCGGCCATCGCGCGCGGCGACAAAAGTCCCCCCTCCGGTCGCTACGGGCGGCTCAGGCTGCTTGCCGATCAACCCGTGGAGACCGACCGGCCCATCGATTACGGTCCGGCGGCGGCCTGGCTGACCTTCGAGGCCCTGCTCGAAGTCTCCCGCCCCGGCAACGACAGCTTCTGGCGCAACTTCTCCAGTTCGCGGAAGATCGCCTGGAAGACCGGCACCAGCTACGGCCTGCGGGACGGTTGGGCGATCGGCAGCACGCCCCGCCATACGGTTGCCGTCTGGACCGGCAACGCCGGCGGCGAAGGCAATCCTGAACTGACTGGAGTCGGAGCCGCCGCGCCGCTCCTGTTCGACCTCTTCGACTTTTTGGACGGCTCCGAATGGTTCGAGCAGCCCAACCGGTTCATGAAACAGGTGGAGGTCTGCATCGACGACGGCTACCTCGGCAACTCCTCCTGCGAAACGCGGGTCCAGTGGGTCCCCCGGGAAAGCCACTTCGAGCAGGTGACCCCCTACCATCGCCGGGTCCACCTCGATCCGGCGAGCAACCGGCAGGTTCACGGCAACTGCGAATCGCCCGCCAACATGGTCTCCAGCGACTGGTTCGTTCTCCCCCCCGCCCAAGAGGCCTTCTATCGCCGGCATCACCCGGAATACCGCACCCTTCCCCCCTTCAGGCCCGACTGCCGCGCCCTGGCGGGCACCGACGGCGGCGACGGCCCCATCGGCCTGCTCTATCCCCATTCGGGCGCCCGCATTTTCATCCCCACCGATCTCGACGGCCAACGCACCGAAGTGGTGCTGGATGCCGTGCATCGGGAGCCGGACACGCTGCTGAACTGGCACCTCGACGATCAATTTCTCGGCACCACCATGACCTTCCACCAGCAAACGATCTACGTCGAGCCCGGCCGGCACGTCATCACCCTGGTCGACGAGTCCGGGAACCGCCTGCAGCGGCGCTTCGAGGTTTTGAGTCGCGGAGGGTCCTGAAAATCCCAAGTATCAAAGGCAACTTCAAAGTCGGATCTCACGCAACGACGCGACGACGCAACGAAAACCATGAATTACCCGGGTTTTAAAAACGTCGCGTCGTTGCGTCGTCGCGTGAGGCTGATTTTCCTGAGTTCTTTTTGTCTTTCTTTGCGCAATTGCGTCTTGGGCGAGCAAACCGAACGGGCATGAGACCGTGATTCGCGGCAAGAAATGGAAAAGGGGATATACTGATTGGCAGAGTCAGGGTCGTATTCGAACCCGAGGGGAAAGGAGACGCATATGACTGCCTGCTATTTGTTCCATGCGAAATGGTCCCCGCATTTACTGAGCGTCCTGCGAATTATCACGGCCCTGCTTTTCATGCAGCACGGCGGCCAGAAACTGTTCGGCTTTCCCGCCCCGCCCTCGGCCGAATTCGCCCTTTTCTCGCTGATGGGCCTGGCCGGCATCCTGGAATTTTTCGGCGGATTGCTCATCCTCCTCGGCCTGTTCACCCGTCCCGTCGCCTTTCTGCTGTCGGGACAGATGGCCGTCGCCTATTTCATGGCCCATGCGCCGGAAGGATTCTGGCCGGTGCTGAACCACGGGGAACTGGCGGTGCTGTATTGCTTTATTTTCCTTTACCTGTCCCTGGCCGGCGGAGGACCGTGGAGCGCGGACCATCTGTTACGGCATCGTATCTGAACATCCGACGGCATCCCTTTTCACTGGCCACCACCTACCCCCGTCGGCAACAATTTCATCGCCACCTCGATCGGAATGGCAAAGCCGATTCCCTGCGCGGCGGCCATTACCAGGGTATTGATGCCGACCACCCTTCCTTCCTGATCGATGAGGGGCCCGCCGCTGTTTCCGGGATTGATGGAGGCATCGGTCTGCAGCATCTCTTTTCCGTCGATCTCGTTGTTGCCGGAGAAAACCCCGGAGGTCACCACGTGCCGCAATCCCATGGGATTGCCGATGGTGAACAGTTTGTCCCCCTGATTCAAGGCGCTGGAGTCCCCCGTGGGAATGGCCGGACAGCGCGCGTTTTGCAAAGGCCGCACAAACGCCAGATCGTGCTCGTCGCTGAAGAAGTCGATCAAACCCGGAAGCTTGGTTCCATCCGCCAGGACGATGGATAAATCCGAACTGAACCGGTTCTTATCCAGGATGTTCTCTTTCTCCCGTATTTCCTGCAAAAACCCGTCTAAGTTTTCTTGGTCGGAATCTATTTTTTGCCCCAGTTCCTCCAGAGATGATACCGGACCAACCAACCTCCCCTCGCCATTTTCGACCCTTTGATAAACCCTTTTATGGTTCTGGATCATCTTTTCTATCTTTTTGGCTTCTCTCTTTGCCCCGGCAATCATGGCCTCGAGTTCAGCGATATTCTTTGGCGTCAGCCGAACAACATGCCTGTTCGTGACAACCGTACACCCTTCATTGATGAAAAACCCGGATCCCTGCCCCCAAGGGGTCTCGATAAAGACTGTCGCATTGCGCGCACTTTCGGTCTGATTTCCTGGAGGCATGTTTTTTTCGAGTTGAGATACAATGTCCAACCCGGCAAAGGGTTCCATCCCTTCCTTTTGAGTGCCTGGTGATTCTTCGGATGAAGGGGTGGCGACCATGGCCGGAGGCTGCGGATCGGATTGCGGGGGAGGACCGTTCCCCCCTTTAAAAAAGAGGAAGCCCCCGACCAGAAGGATGCAGCCCCCCAGAACGCCCCAGCGTAAAACTTGCGTGGATCCCGAGGATGCCGGCCTGGATCGGACGGGGATTTGGCCCCGGTCGCGCATTTCCTGGGTGCGCCGGAATTTCTCGAAAATCAGGCCACAAGCTTCACACTCTTTGGTGCCGATTTGGTCATTTCCACACTTTGGGCACTTCATTCCACGCTCCATAAAAAAACCCACCTTCGAAAAAGAAAAGGCGGGCGGGCAATGGTCGACTGCGACCATGTCACCGTTTCGATAGCCCCTCGATCCGACGTTGCAGCGTTGTCGGACAGGTGACTTTGTGCCCCCCGGTCTCCCGAGGTTTACCCTTTCGGCGGTATAAATTCTGAATATGTTTTGTTTTTCAGTCTATTGAACCCCTCCATGAAGGAATTTGAAGTAGTGCGAAATCAGTATGTATTCTGCGGAAAGTAACGTTCTATTAATGCGCTGTCAATCTATTTAATTTCAATTGGGCCCCTTTATAGAATCCAGGAAGGGGAAAACTTTGCACCGATCGCCCTGTCTCTTGACTTGATCTTTCCCATAGGTTAAATTAACGGCGTTTTATTTACATGAAATTACCTCAGGGGTGCCTGTTGGAAATCCTCGCACAAGCCAAATCCTGTACAACCTGTGGAAAATATCTCCATATCCAGGCTGAAATCTTCTTCAGTTGAGGCCTTTGGACATGAAAAAGAGGGGGCCCCGCCATGGGCTTGCCCTTTTTCATGAATAACCAGGCAACATCCTCCCCGCCCTTCGGGTTCAGGAAAGATGTTTCTTGACCGTTCGGCGGTCGAGCCTGGTACGGCGGGCGACTTCCTCAATGGTGCCGAATCTTTGGTAGAGCAGATCGCAATACCCGGCAAGCAGTTGCTGGGCGTCCAGTTCCCCGGTTTCGATGGCTCGTAGCAGTTGATGCTCCGCAGGGGTCGCGGTTGGCAGCGGCTCCCCCTGGTAGTTGCCGGTCACGAGAATACGCCTGACGGCCTGTTCCAGCTCCCGCACATTGCCCGGCCAGTGGTAGGCAGCGCCCACGGAGCGCAGCAGGGTGCCGGCCACGAAATCGGACAGCTCTTCCCCCTGCGGACCGAGCAAACGGCGCAGCACGGCGCGCACCAGCACCTCCAGTTCGCCGGGTTCCTCCCGCAGCCGCTGGCGCAAGGGGGGCACGACGATGATGTCGGAGCAGAGGCGGTAATAGAAGTCGTCGCGGAACTGCCCTTCCCGGCGCATGGCTTCGAGGGGCCGATTGGTGGCGGCGATGACCCGGCCCTGGAATCGCCGACGGTCGTGGCTGCCGACGGGGTAGAAGGTGCGCTCCTGCAACACCTGCAGCAGTTTGATCTGCACCGGCAGAGAGAGGTCGCCGATCTCATCGAGGAAGATGGAGCCGTGGGGCGAACAGCGGGAAAAAACCCCGCCGTAATCGCCGATGGCACCGGTGAAGGCTCCCTTGCGGTGGCCGAAGAGTTCCGACTCGATCAGGGTTTCAGGGTACTGGGAAAGATTGAGCGGCAGGAAATTGCGGGTGAAACTTTCGGCAAAACACCCCTTCTGCTCGTCGAAGGGGATAAAGCCGGATCGGCCTATGGCTGCGGCGGCGGCGCCCTTGCCGGTGCCCGTTTCGCCCAGCAGCAGGGTCGAAAAATCCTCCATCCGGTTCCACAGCAGCTTTTCGTAGCGCTCGATGTCGCTGGTGAAGATGCTGTTCCAGAGCTGCCGGCGGAGGGTGCGCATCGAAGCGGAGAGACCGGTCAGGGTTCCCTCGATGAAATAATAGGCCCGGCGTATCTGATAGAAGATGGCCAGGTAGCGCCGGGCTTCCTCGTCGCCGAAGCCGACCGCCGACAGGTCGGAGAGCACCTCCCGAGCCAAACGCGCCTTGCAGGGCTTGTCACCCTCCATGATCTGTTGGCGGATGAAGGCGTCGAAGGGGTCCCGAAAACGGTGGTAAATATCGAACAGGAAGGCGTGGCGCAATATCTCCCGGTCTTCGGCGCCATAATGCCGCAGGTCGGCGGAATCGAGGCCGTGCAAGGCCTCCCTCGCCCGGGAGGCGGCCCGCGCGAAGAGTTCGTCCCGCCCGAGGGTCTTGTCGGCACCGACAATTTGCCGGTCCAGCTCTTCCCGTTCGGGACCGAAGGGATTGGCGAAGGCGGCGCGGGTGATCAGGGAAAAGGTCCGGCGATCTTCGGCTATCAGTATTTTTGGTGTATTCATGATACCTAACTCGCAGGATGGCTACGCCATCATTCATGCACAAAATGTGCACCGTGTAGGCATTTTTTGTCAATGGATTTATTGGTCCCGAAAAGGTCTGTGACCGAAAAGAGAAATTTCCTTTCCAAATCGGCCGAATAGACCGATGGCTCTAAATTGGCACGGCTCCTGCGTTGTAACAATCAGTAATTGTAGGGATACCCCTTGCGGGTGTCCTGCCTTTGGGCACCCGCAAGGGGTGCCCCTACAAAATCCATCACGGATCCAGGATTTCGAAAAGAGGTACCCATGCAGGATACGCCAGTCATTGACATCCATTGCCACACAGCAGGAATCGGCGCCGGCAACAGCGGCTGCCGGATCGCGGATGGCATGCGCCGCAGCTGGAAATTCCGCTACTATCTCAAGGCCTTCGGCGTCACCGCCGAGGACCTGCAG
>Ga0214472_10004725_pt1 | contig 14359 bp, 14 predicted proteins | sample RVTome_6_FD_207662 | JGI IMG/M metagenome (GOLD analysis project Ga0214472, IMG submission 207662) | Soil microbial communities from uranium-contaminated site in the Upper Colorado River Basin, Wyoming, United States - RVT140D175 | ecosystem: Environmental > Terrestrial > Soil > Contaminated >... | reverse complement strand
AGCCGGTGTATGTGGAGGACGTGGCCGAAGCCGTGTGGTGCGCGCTGAACGACCCGGCGTCCGCCGGGCGCAGCTTCGAGCTCGCCGGCCCGACCGTCTACACCCTGCGTCAGCTCGTCGAATACGTGACCGAGCTGGCCGGCCGGCCGCGCCCTGTGATCCCCTTGCCCGAGTCGCTGGCAATGCTGCAGGCGGCGCTGATGGAACTCGCGCCCACCCCGATGATGACGCGCGACAACGTGCGCTCGATGCGTGTCGACAACGTGGCGAGCGGCGCGCCGCTGCCGTTCGGCCTCGTCCCCACCGCGCTCGAAACGGTGGCGCCCGCGTACATCGGCGACGGCTCGCCGCGCGCGCGCTACTATCCCATGCGCACCCGGGCACACCGCCAGCACCAGTGACCTGTGTCGGCACCGCGCCGCCGCGACCCGCGCGCGCGGTGCCGGACATGAACGCAGCAGCCCTTTCCCGGAGACCCGCATGAAACTCATCATCGGCAACAAGAACTACTCCTCGTGGTCGCTGCGCGCCTGGCTCGCGGCGCGCGCCACCGGCCAGCTGTTCGAGGAAATCCGCATTCCGCTGTTCATCCCCGGCAGCCGCGAGCGCATCCTCGCGCATTCGCCCTCGGGCAAGGTGCCGTGCCTCATCGATCACGGCCTGGCGGTGTGGGACACGCTCGCCATCTGCGAGTATCTGGCCGAGAAGTCGCCGTCGCTGTGGCCGGCCGACCCGGCCGCGCGGGCGGTGGCGCGCGCGGTGAGCGCCGAGATGCATTCGGGCTTCGGCGCGCTGCGCGAGCACATGTCGATGAACATCCGCAAGGATTACGCGGGCCATGGTCACAGCCCGGCGGTGGATGCGGACATCGGGCGCATCGCGGCGATCTGGAACGACTGCCGCACGCGTTTCGGCGCCAGGGACGGCGGCCCCTTCCTGTTCGGCGCCTTCTCCGCAGCCGACGCCATGTACGCCCCGGTGTGCTTCCGCTTCAAGATCTACGCGGTGAAGCCCGGCGGCGCGGCCGGCGAATATCTGGCGGCGATGCTGGCGCACCCGCTGATGCTGGAATGGGAAGCGGCGGCGCGCGACGAGAGCGAATCCATTTCCGCCGAAGACCTCTACGGCTGATGCGTTGTTACGTGGTCGGCGGCGCGGTGCGCGACGCGCTGCTCGGGCGACCGGTCCAGGACCGCGACTGGGTGGTCGTCGGCGCCACCCCGGAGGACATGCTCGCGCGCGGCTTCCGCCCGGTGGGCAAGGACTTTCCGGTGTTCCTGCACCCGCGCACCGGCGAGGAATACGCGCTCGCGCGCACCGAACGCAAGTCGGGGCGCGGCTACAAGGGCTTCGCGGTGCATGCGGCGCCGGACGTCACGCTCGAGCAGGACCTGCTGCGCCGCGACCTCACCATCAACGCCATCGCGCGTGACGAGGAAGGCACCCTGATCGACCCCTACGGGGGGCGCGCCGACCTCGCACAGCGCGTCTTTCGCCACGTCAGCCCGGCCTTCGCCGAGGACCCGGTGCGCATCCTGCGGGTGGCGCGCTTTGCCGCCCGTTTCGGCGACTTCTCGGTGGCCGCGGAAACGCTGGGCCTGATGCGCGCGATGGTCGCCGACGGCGAGGTCGATCACCTCGTGCCCGAGCGCGTGTGGCAGGAACTGGCGCGCGGCTTGATGGAAGCGGCCCCCTCGCGCATGCTCGGGGTGCTGCGTGAATGCGGCGCGCTGGCGCGCATCCTGCCCGAGGTCGAACGCCTGTTCGGGGTACCGCAACCGGCCGCGCATCACCCCGAGATCGACACCGGGGTGCACGTGCTGGCGGTGCTCGATCACGCGGCCGCCACCGGCCAGCCGCTGGCGGTGCGCTGGGCCTGCCTGCTGCACGACCTGGGCAAGGGCGACACACCGGCCCACGTGCTGCCGCACCACTATGGCCACGAAGCGAAGAGCGCCGCGCGCGCGAGAGAGGTATCGGAACGCCTGAAGGCGCCGATCGATTGCCGCGACCTGGCGGTGCTGCTCGCGCGCGAGCACGGCATCCTGCACCAGGCCGCCCACTTACGCCCGCTCACGATGGTGAGGGTGCTCGAACGAACCGACGCGCTGCGCCGCCCGGAGCGCTTCTTGCTGTTGCTCGAGGCCGCCGCGTGCGATTTTCACGGCCGCCCCGGTCGCGCCCCGGCCGACTATGCGCCGGCCGGCGTGTGGCGGGCGGCGCTGGCGGCGGTGCAGGCGGTCGACGCCGGTGCGATCGCGCGCGCCTGCAGCGACAAGGCGCGCATCCCGCAACAGATCCACCAGGCGCGGGTGGCGGCGGTCAAGGCCCTGCGCGCACAAGAATGACGCGCACTGTGACAAATTCGGGCGGCGCGCCGCTCAGATTGCCCGCAAAATGAGCCACGCCAGCAGCGACAGCAGCACCGTGCTGGTGAAGGGGAAGCGATAGGCACGTCCGCGAAAGCTGAAGTTGAGATCGCCCGGTAGCTGCCCGAGGCGCAACGTGCGCGCGAGGCCCGGCCGGAACAACCCGGTCACCAGCACCAGCAACGCGATCACCACCAGCCATTTGAGCATGCCCAGCCCTACCCCGGAAACGCCCATTAGACCCCGCGAAGGGCATGGATCGCAAACGCGGCGCAGGCCGCACCCGACCGAGCACAACGCATGATCACGCTGTACACCTGGAGCACGCCCAACGGGCGCAAGGCCTCCATCGCCCTCGAAGAACTCGGCCTGCCGTACCGCGTGGTGCCCGTCGACATCACGCGCAAGGAGCAGTTTGCGCCCGAGTTCCTGGTGCTCAACCCGAACCACCGGATACCCGTCATCGTCGATCCCGACGGCCCGGACGGCGCACCGATCACGGTCATCGAATCGGGCGCCATCCTCCTCTATCTCGCCGACAAGACCGGCCGCCTGCTGCCCGACACGCCGCGCGCCCGCTGCGAGGCGATCCAGTGGCTGATGTTCCAGATGGGCAACCTCGGCCCCATGCTCGGGCAGGCGCATCACTTCCTGCGTTTTGCGCCGGAGGTCATCCCGTACGCCATCGACCGCTATTCGAAGGAGACGGTGCGCCTGTACGGCGTGCTCGACACCCGCCTCGCGCAGGGCCCGTGGCTCGCCGGCGCCGACTACTCGGTGTCCGACATCGCCACCTTCCCGTGGATCGCCCGCCACGACTGGCAGGGCATCGATCTCGCCCGCTATCCGGCGGTGAAGCGCTGGTTCGAGGCCATGCAGGCGCGCCCCGCGGTGCAGCGCGGCATGGCGGTGCCCGCATGAACCGCACCCGTTTCGGCGCGTTGGAAGTGCGCGCTTGCACGCCATCCGGCGCGGCGGCGGTCGCCACCCCGCTGCTCTTCATCCATGGCGCGTTCACTGCCGCATGGTGCTGGGAGGAGCATTTCCTGCCGTACTTCGCGCGCGCCGGGTATGCCGCCTACGCGCTGTCGCTGTCCGGGCACGGCGCGAGCCGCAACGGCGCGCCGCTCGACGAATGGTCGATCGACCACTACGTGGCCGACGTCGCCGAGGTGGTGGCAGCGCTGCCCGCGCGGCCGGTGCTGATCGGCCATTCCATGGGCGGCATGGTGATCCAGAAGTACCTGGAGCGGGCCGACGCGCCGGCCGTGGCGCTGCTGTGCTCGGTCCCGCCGCAGGGCGTGATGGGCTCGGCATGGGGGCTGATGCTCAACAAGCCCGGGCTGCTGGCCGATCTGAACCGCTTGCTCAACGGCGGCCCGGTGGAACTCGCCAGTCTGCGCGAGGCGCTCTTTCATCAGCCCATCGACGATGCCACCCTGCTGCGCTACTACCGCCAGTGCCAGCCCGAATCGCAGCGCGCGATCTGGGACATGACGTTCTTCAACCTGCCCCTGACCACGCGCATGCACCGCCCGCCGATGCTGGTCCTCGGGGCCGAGCACGACCACCTCGTGCCGCCCGCGCAGGTGGTCATGACCGCCGCAACCTACGGCCAGCAGGCCGAGATCCTGCCCGGCATGGGTCATGGGGTGATGCTCGAGCGCGACTGGCAGACGGTGGCCGAGCGCATCGCCGAGTGGCTCGCGCAGCACGTGGCGTGACTTATTCACTGGTAACGCGAACTATTCCGGCCCATGATGAAATCAGGGTGTGAAGCACCCCGGCCGGAAGGCCGGTGGCTTCGCCACGGGTCCAAACGGAACCGGTCGGTTCCGGACTGAAGACCGGTTGCCGCTTGTCTCGCCCTGAAGGGCGCGCCTTTCGCCGCAACGCGTGGTCAGGGGGCGTCCCGCAGCCCGCAAGGCTGCCAACAGCCACGGAGAGATCCGGACCGCTCAAGAATCCTTGCCGCCAGCCGATACGTCAGTCAGGCAGGGAGTCAGAATCACCGGAATTCACCGCGGAGACCAGCATGGTGAGCATCATGGACATGAACACTGGCAAGGTCGTTCGGGAGCCCGAGGAATACGGCGAGGAAGTGCTCAACGCCGGATGGCTGCCGCCGCAACCCGAACCGTCGCTGCAACTGGTTCAGGTCGAACACCCCGGGCACAGCGAGCCGGCCACCATTCCGCCGGACGATGTCGACGCGTTCCTGAGCACGATGTACCGCTGCCAGGAATGATGCACAGCGCCGGAGCAGCGGCACTGCCTGCCCGGCGCACGCTGAGGTGTGCTAGCGGCAATGCCGCGCCCATGTCGGCCGACGCGGGGGCGGCACGCGCCGCCTGTGGTCATTGCGCCCTGATCGCGCGAAGCCGCGCAGCGGGCAGGCGCGCCGAATTGGTTACAGCGCGTGCAGCCGGTCGCCGCGCGCAAATCCGAGCAGCGCTTCGGAAAGTCCCTTGCCCAGTGCCAGCACCTTGAAGAGTTCACCCATCTCCTGCGGCGTGGTCAGCCGCTGCACGGCGCGCGCCGCGCGGATGTAGCCGGCGCTTTCTTCCGGTCCGCGCCGCGCGAGGCATTCGAGCACCCCGCAGTTGAACAGGAAGGCCGCCTGGTTGGTGTAGCCGAGCACGTCAAGCCCGGCCTCGAAGGCGGCTTCCGCCACCGCGGTGAAGTCCACGAAGGCGGTGATGTCGTTGAGCCCCGGCCACAGGAACGGGTCGCCATGGGCATGGTGGCGGTAGTAACAGAGGAGCGTGCCGCTGGAGCGCGACGGCAGGTAGTACTCGGCACGCGGGTAGCCGTAATCGATGAGGAGCAGCGCGCCGGCGTCCAGACGCGCCGCCCACTCCCCCACCCATGCACGCGCCGCAAGGTTCACCTCGCTGACGTACTCGCCGCGCTCGGGCTGCGGCAGGTCGAGCGCGGCGGCCGCTTCAGCCACCGCGCCGCGCGCGGGCGAGTCGGCCCAGCGCAGGGTGCCGCTGTCGTCGAGCGCGACGCCCCGTTCGTAGCATCCGTCGGGCCGCATCACCACCAGGTGCACCGGCATCACGTCGAGCACCTCGTTGGCGATCACCACGCCCGCAAAGGCGTCCGGCAACGCGTCGAGCCAGCGCACGCGCTGCGCCAGGTGCGGCACCTTCTGCGCCAGGGTGTCGAACTGGCGCTCGCGCAATTCGCCGGACAGCTCGAGGATGTCGTAGCGCTCGGGCAGCGCGCCGCGCCGCTCCAGCTCGAGCAGCAGGTCGGCCGCGAGGAGCCCCGTCCCGGCGCCCGCTTCGAGCACCCGCGGCGCGGAATGGCGCATCACCTGCTCGACCTGCGCGGCAAGCGCCTGGCCGAACAGCGGGGTGAGCTCGGGGGCGGTGATGAAATCCCCACCCGGTCCGAACTTTCGGGCGCCCCCGCTGTAATACCCGAGGCCGGGCGCGTACAGCGCGAGCTCCATGTAGCGCGAAAAGGGAATCCAGCCGCCCGCGGCGCGGATCGATTCGGTCAGCAGCTGGACGAGGCGCGCGCTGTGTGCCAGCGCGTCGGGCGAAGGTTGGGGCAGGGACATGGCGGGCAGCGGACGCGAAAACGCGTATTCTAACCGCCTCGTTGGCCGCGCCCGGCACGCCGGGGCCGCGACGGCCGTCCCGCGCAACACGAATTGGACGTCACACCATGAGGAACGACAACCCGCCCCCGGTCATCCTGGTCACCGGCGCCGCCCGCCGGGTGGGTGCCGAGATCGCGCGCACCGTGCACGCGGCCGGCGCCACGGTGGTGCTGCACTACCGCAGCTCGGCACGCGAAGCCGAAGCGCTCGCCGCGGCGCTCAACGATCAGCGCGCCGATTCGGCGTCGACCGTGCGGGCCGACCTCGGCCAGGACGGCGCGCCGGAGGCGCTCATCGACACGCTGCTCGCCCGCCACCGGGCGCTCGACGCGGTGGTGAACAACGCCTCGAGCTTCTTTTCGACCCCGCTCGGCGAGATCGACGCCGCGGCGTGGACCGACCTCATCGGCTCCAACCTCAAGGGCCCGCTGTTCCTGTCGCAGGCGGCGGCGCCGGCGCTGCGCGCGCGGCGCGGCGCGATCGTCAATATCGTCGACATCCACGCCGAACGGCCGCTGCGCCACTATCCGCTGTATTCCGTGGCGAAGGCCGGGCTGCTGGGCCTCACCCGTGTTCTGGCGCTGGAACTGGCACCCGAGGTGCGGGTGAACGGGGTGTCGCCGGGCGCCATCGAATGGCCAGAAGACGGTCAGTTCCCGCCCGCCGAGCGCGCCCGCATCATCGACAACACGCCGCTGCAGCGGGTCGGGACGGCCGGCGACATCGCCCGCACGGTGCGCTTCCTGCTGTTCGACGCGCCCTATATCACGGGCCAGGTCCTCGCCGTCGACGGCGGGCGCAGCATTCACCTGTAGCCCGGACGCTGGCCGGGCGGATCGAGCGGCACCCCATCGGCCGGGGCGCGCCCCGCCGTCGGCGCGCCGCACGCTACGCGCGAGATTGCGGCCGGGGTGCCACGGCCGCTTCGTCAATCGGCGCGACGATGTGCCACGCGTACATCACGCCCGCCGCCGAGAACGTCATGCCGGTGTCCTCGTCGCGCCACCAGCCGAGCTGCCGCCGGTCGGCACCGAGGTGACGCCAGCGCCGCTGTTCGCCGCTGCACAGTTCGACGAGGTAGAGCCGGTGGGCTTCGGGTGCCATCTCACGGCATCCAGAACTTCGCCGCCTCCGTCACCGCCACGGCCGGGTCGCGCGTGTCCGTGACCGTGATGCGGATCGGTTGCGCGCCGGCCTCGGCGCCGCCCGCGTCGGCGCGGATCTGCAGCGTCGTGAGCTGCGTCGCCGCGGGCGGGACGGTGACCGGCACCGCTTCGGCGAGCCGGATGCCCGGCAGCCCCTCGAGCGCGATCGTGAACGTGCGCGCGGCCTCGCTCGCGTTGGTGATCTGCATGCGGAAGATGTTCTCGACCGCGCCGTCCGCGACCTCGCGCGACAGCACGCTGCGGTCGCGCTCGACGCTCACCTTCAGCGGCACGCGCGTCGCGAGCGACCACGCGGCGGCCGCGGACAGCGCGAGGAACACCGCCGAATAGATCAGCACGCGTGGCCGGAAGCTGCGCCGCACGATCGCCGCAGCCGATATGCCCTGCTTCACCGCGTTCTCGGTCGAGTAGCGGATCAGGCCGCGCGGGTATTCGAGCTTGTCCATCACCTGGTCGCAGGCGTCGATACAGGCGGCGCAGCCGATGCACTCGGCCTGCAGGCCGTCGCGGATGTCGATGCCGGTGGGGCACACCTGCACGCAGATGCCGCAATCGACGCAGTCGCCGAGCCCCTTTTCGCGCGCGTCGGCGTGCTTCGAACGGCCGCCGCGCGGATCGCCGCGCTTTTCGTCGTAGGTGATGATCAGCGTGTCGGCATCGAACATCACGAACTGGAAGCGCGCGTACGGACAGATGTACTTGCACATCTGCTCGCGCAGGAAACCCGCGTTGCCATAGGTCGCGAAACCGTAGAACAGCACCCAGAACGCCGACCAGCCGCCGAGCGACAGCGTCACGGCGTCGCGCGCCAGTTCGTCGATGGGCGTGAAGTAGCCGACGAACGTGAAGCCGGTCCATAGTCCGATGACGCCCCAGGCGCCGTGCTTGGCGGCCTTCAGCGCGAACTTGCGCGGCGTCCACGGGGCGGCGTCGAGCTTCATGCGATGCGGGCGTTCGCCTTCGATCACCTTCTCGATCCACAGGAAGATCTCGGTATAGACCGTCTGCGGACAGGTGTACCCGCACCACAGCCGCCCCGCGACCGCGGTGAACAGGAACAGCGCCAGCGCGGCGAGCACCAGCAGGATCGCCAGGTAGATCGTGTCCTGCGGGTACAGCACCAGGTCGAAGAGATAGAAGCGGCGCAGCTCCAGGTCGAACAGCACCGCCTGCCGGCCGTTCCACGGCAACCAGCACAGGCCGTAGAAGACGAGCTGCGTGAGCCACACGAAACCCCAGCGCCAGCGCTGGAACAGTCCGCTCACCGAGCGCGGATAGACCTTCGGTTCGGCGGCAAACAGCGGTTGGATCGGGATGACTTTGTGGGCTGCGGAAGGATTCGACATCGTGAGGCAACGCGCGCGGGTAGGGAGAATGAGGCCTTCGGAGCAGCCCGTCGACGCGCGGGCCTTAAGATGTATCAAATTTTGCTCTTTATCCTAACAGCCGCATCGGCGATAATCAATATATCGAATACATCTTAAGAACCCATGCGTCTCAGCACTTTTTCCGACTACTGCCTGCGGGTCCTGATGTACCTCGGGGCCCAGCCCGAGCGGCTCGCGACGATCGGCGAGATCGCCGCGGCGCACGGCATCTCGGAAAACCACCTGATGAAGGTCGTGCACCAGCTCGGCCGCGCCGGCTTCATCGAGACGGTACGAGGCAAGGGCGGGGGCATGCGCCTCGCGCGCGCGCCGAAGGAGGTCGGCATCGGCGAGGTGCTGCGCCAGACCGAAAGCGACTTCGCGCTCGCCGAATGCCTCGGCAGCGGATCGGCCTGCCGCATCGAGCGCGCCTGCCAGCTGCGCTCAGTGCTCGACGAGGCGCTGGCGGCGATGTTCCTCGTGCTGGATGGCTACACGCTGGCCGACTTGCTGGCAGCGCCGGCGAATATGGCAAAGGCGATCCAGTGGGTGGAGCGCGCGGGATAGCCGCGACGCCCGTCGCTCGGTCCGGGCTGACCACACGCACCGCCGTTGCCGCACCGATCGCGTCCGTTGATCCGCGGCGAAACGTCGCGCGTGCGCGCGAAGGTATAATCGGCTGCGCCTTTCCTCCAGGATTTCACCCGTGAGTGCCCTCCCCGCCGCCCAGGCGACCGACAACCGCTTTTCCAACACCTTTCTGCGCCTGAAGAAGAAGCTCGAGCGCGGCGTGGGCGAGGCGATCGCCGACTTCAACATGATCGGCGACGGCGACACCGTGATGGTGTGCGTGTCGGGCGGCAAGGACTCCTACACGCTGCTCGCCTGCCTGCTCGCGCTGCGCGAACGCGCGCCGGTCGACTTCCGCGTCATCGCGATGAACCTCGACCAGAAGCAGCCGGGGTTTCCCGCCGACGTGCTGCCGGCGTATTTCGAATCGCTGGGGGTGGAGTACCGCATCGTCACCGAGGACACCTACTCCATCGTCAAGGACAAGATTCCCGAGGGCAAGACCACCTGCTCGCTGTGCTCGCGCCTGCGCCGCGGCATCATCTATCGCACCGCGCGCGAGCTGGGGGCGACCCGCATCGCGCTCGGTCATCACCGCGACGACATCCTCGAGACGCTGTTCCTCAACATGTTCTTCGGCGGGCGCATCAAGGCGATGCCGCCCAAGCTGGTGAGCGACGACGGCCGGAACGTGGTGATCCGCCCGCTCGCCTACTGCACCGAGAACGACATCACGCGTTTCGCCCGCACCATGGATTTCCCGATCATCCCGTGCAACCTGTGCGGCTCGCAGGAAAACGCCCAGCGCAGGCAGATCAAGGCAATGCTGCAGGCGTGGGGACGCGCGCATCCGGGGCGCATCGAGTCGATCTTCACCGCGCTCGGGAACGTGGTGCCCTCGCATCTGGCCGACCCGGCGCTGTTCGATTTCAAGGGCCTCACGCGCGACACCATGGTGGCCGAAGGCGACATCGCGTTCGACCGGCCGGAACTCGCCGCCGGCCGGCCCGGCGCCATTCGCATCGCCCCCGAATCGATGACAGATGACTGACTTCGCGGCTTGCCACTTGCACCCCGGACGGCATTTGATCATCATGTCCGCCACGCTCCGGCGCGGACCTCCCGCCCGGGCGCACTGCCTCGAAACCGTCACAGAAATCCGGACATGATTCAGCGGAAAAATCTTTGCGTCCTCGTGGTCGAAGTGGTCGGCAGGGACCGGTTGATCGAAGTGCTGGGCTCCAAAGAAGCCACGCATGCGATCGAGCGGTGCATCCACCGCGTCGACCGCGCGATCGCCGCCAACAACGGCGAGACGCTGCGCAGCGAAGGCGACCGGATCTGCGCCGCCTTCGAACGCTGCGATGCCGGAATCCTGGCCGCCTGCGAAATGCTCGATCGCGTCCTGTGCCTGCCGCCGCTGCGCGGGCTGCGCATGACCGTGCGGGTCGGCGTCCACTACGGCGGCGTCTTCCCGCCCGGTGAACCGGCCGGCGACGGCGAACAGATCGCCACCCGCCTCGCCGTCGCGGCGCGGCGCGGGCAAGCGCTGGCGAGCGGCGCGGTGGCGATGCTGCTGTCGGCGGCAACCCGCCATTTCGTCGGCACCGAAGCGGTGCACAGCCCGGACCTGGAAGGCCTCGAGTGGCCGGTCTTCGCGCTCGGCCGCCATGTCGGCATGGTGACCTCGATCCCGCCCGCCATCCGCGTCTCGCAACGGCTGCGCATCCGCCACCAGCAGGACGTCCTGTTCGTCGAGGACCAGCGTCCGATCGTGCTTTTCGGGCGCGAACTGGGCAACGACGTGGTCATCATCGACCCGCGCGCCTCGCGCCAGCACGTGCGCATCGAACGGCGGCGCGAGGGTTTCTTCCTGGTCGATCAGAGCACCAACGGCACTTTTGTCGTCGAGGAGGACGGCAAGGAGCGCTGCCTCAAGCGCAGCGAAGTCGCGCTGGTGGGGCCGGGCCGGATCGGCTGCGGCTTTTCGGCCAACGAGGTCGAGCGCGACCTCGTGTTCTTCGAGATTGTGTAGTTCGGGGCGTAGTCCCCCGCGCCCGCCTGCGCCCGCGCGGCAGGGCGGCACCGCCGTGCCGGCACGGCGCCCCTGCATCCGATGACGGACTTCCTGGCGCTCGTCGACCCCGGTCCCGGGGCCGGCCTCTTCGCCCTGTTCCTCTCCAGCTTCCTGTCCGCCACGCTGCTGCCGGGCAGCTCCGAGCTCGTGCTCGCCGGCATGCTGGCGCTGCATCCGGACCAGCTCGGCGCGGCCCTCGCGCTGGCCACCGCCGGCAACACCCTGGGCGGCATGAGCACCTACCTGCTCGCGCGGCTGCTGCCACAGCGCGCCGACACCTCCCGCCAGGCCTGGCTACGGCGCGGCCCGGCCATCCTGCTGCTGTCGTGGGCCCCGCTGGTGGGCGATGCGCTGTGCGCCGGCGCCGGCTGGCTGCGCCTGCCGTGGCGCGCCTGCCTGCTGTGGATGGCGCTGGGCAAGGGCCTGCGCTACGCCGTGATCGCCCTGCCGTTCGTGTGATCGGCGCAGGTGGCGGGCCATCCGCCGACCCCCGCCCGGGCCCCGAGACACCGCGCAAGTCGCTGCATAATCAAGCCCCTACGTTGCGTAAGGCCTTTATTCGTCGTCGTCTTGGGGCACGGTAAGCTACAATTTCGGGCTTTCCCGCCGTCCCGGTAGCGAAACTGCCTCATGACCCAACGCTTGCGAGAGATCCCCTACAACTACACCTCGTTCTCGGATCGCGAGATCGTCATCCGTCTGCTCGGGGCCGACGCCTGGCAAACGCTGGACGCACTGCGCAGCGAACGGGTGACGGGGCGCTCGGCGCGCATGCTCTACGAGGTGCTGGGTGACATCTGGGTGGTCGAACGCAACCCCTATCTGCAGGACGACCTGCTCGCCAACGCGGACCGGCGCGATGCCCTGATCGCGGCCTTGCGCCACCGCCTGCGCGAAGTCGAGAAGCGCCGTGAGGAAAGCGCCGGCGTGGACCCCGAGCGCAGCGCCAAGGTGGCGCGGCTGGTGCAGGCGGCGCACGGCGCGGTCGATCGCTTCGCGCAGTCCTTCGTGGACACACGGGGGCTGCGCAAGCAGGTGCTCAGGACGCTCGCCCGCCACACCCGCCGCGACAACATCTGCTTCGACGGCCACGCGCGCGTGTCGCACGTCACCGATGCCACCGACTGGCGCGTGGAATACCCCTTCGTGGTGCTCTACCCGGACACCGAGGAGGAGATCGCGGCGCTCGTGCGCGACTGTATCGGCCTCGGCCTGACCATCATCCCGCGCGGCGGCGGTACCGGCTACACCGGCGGCGCGGTGCCGCTCGATGCCCGCTCGGCGGTGATCAACACCGAGAAGCTGATCGACATCGGCCCGGTGGAAGAACGCGTGCTGCCCGCGCACGACGGCACGCCCGGGGCGTCCTACGCCACCATCCGCACCGGCGCGGGCGTGGTCACCGAGCGCGTGGCCGAAGCCGCGGCGGCGGCCGGGCGGGTGTTCGCGGTCGACCCGACCTCGGCCAGCGCGTCGTGCATCGGCGGCAACGTCGCCATGAACGCGGGCGGCAAGAAGGCCGTGCTGTGGGGCACCGCGCTCGACAACCTGGCGTGGTGGAAGATGGTCACCCCCGATGGCGACTGGCTGGAAGTCGAGCGCCTCGACCACAACTTCGGCAAGATCCACGAGCAGGAGGCGGTGCGTTTTCGCCTGCGCCGTTTCGATGCGGCCGGCAAGCGGCAGTTGGCGGAGGAAATCCTCGACCTGCCGGGCGCGTCGTGCCGCAAGACGGGGCTGGGCAAGGACGTCACCGACAAGTTTCTGGGCGGCGTGCCGGGGGTGCAGAAGGAAGGCACCGACGGGCTGATCGTGGCCGCGCGCTGGGTGCTGCACAAGATGCCGCCGGTCACGCGCACGGTGTGCCTCGAGTTCTTCGGCCAGGTGCGCGAGGCGGTGCCCGCCATCGTCGAGATCACCGACTGGTTCAAGCCCGGCGGCGCGGGCGAGCGCCTCGGCGTGTTGCTCGCCGGCCTCGAGCATCTGGACGAGCGCTACGTGAACGCGGTCGGCTACACCACCAAGGCGAAGCGCCACGGCCGCCCGAAGATGGTGCTGATCGGCGACATCGTCGGCCACGACGAGAACGCGGTGATGACGGCCGCCTCGGAAGTGGTGCGCATGTGCAACGCGCGCGGCGCCGAAGGCTTCATCGCGGTGAGCCCCGAGCAGCGCAAGCGCTTCTGGCTCGACCGCTCGCGCACCGCGGCGATCTCGCGCCACACCAACGCGTTCAAGGTGAACGAGGACGTGGTGATCCCGCTGCCGCGCATGGGCGACTATTGCGACGGCATCGAGCGCATCAACATCGAGCTCTCCACCTGCAACAAGCTCGCGCTGTGCGATGCGCTCACCGAGTTCCTGCAAGGCGAGCTCCCGCCGCTCGAGCAGGGCGACGCCAACCTCGACCAGGAGGTGCTGATCGGCGACCGTCGCCAGGCCGCGCTCGAGTACGTGGCGAGCGTGCGGCGGCGCTGGCAGTGGCTGCTCGACAACCTCGACACGCCGCTCGCCACCGCCGCGGCGCAGTTCGCCGAGTACGGCGTGCAGGCCGGCGAGCTCACCAACCGCGCCGCCGACCCGGTGCTCTTCCATCGGTTGCAGGACTACTCGGTGCGCATCTCGTGGAAGACCGAGCTCAAGCCGCGCCTGGACAAGATCTTCGACGGGGCCGTGTTCCGCCCGATGCACGCGCGCATCGCCGAGGTCCACAAGGAAGTGCTGCGCGGGCGGGTGTTCGTGGCGCTGCACATGCATGCCGGCGACGGCAATGTGCACACCAACATTCCGGTGAACTCCGACAACTACGAGATGCTGCAGACGGCCAACCGCGCGGTCGATCGCATCATGGCGCTCGCGCGCGCACTCGACGGGGTGATTTCCGGCGAGCACGGCATCGGCGTCACCAAGCTCGATTACCTCTCCGACGCGGAGATGGCGAACTTCTGGGACTACAAGCAGAAGGTCGACCCGCAGGGCCACTTCAACCGCGGCAAGTTGATGCGCGGGGGCAACCTCGACAACGCCTACACCCCGAGCTTCAACCTGATGGGTCACGAGTCGCTCATCATGGAGCAGACCGATGTGGGCGACATCGCCAACGACATCAAGGACTGCCTGCGCTGCGGCAAGTGCAAGCCGGTGTGCTCGACCCACGTGCCGCGCGCGAACCTGCTCTACAGCCCGCGCAACAAGAT
>Ga0214472_10004724_pt1 | contig 14359 bp, 15 predicted proteins | sample RVTome_6_FD_207662 | JGI IMG/M metagenome (GOLD analysis project Ga0214472, IMG submission 207662) | Soil microbial communities from uranium-contaminated site in the Upper Colorado River Basin, Wyoming, United States - RVT140D175 | ecosystem: Environmental > Terrestrial > Soil > Contaminated >... | reverse complement strand
ACCTACGTGCGCTCGCTCGCGGGGCTCGACTTTCGCGGCTTCGACTGCGTCGAGGTCTCGCCGCCGTACGACCCGGCGGGCGTGACCGCTTTCGTGGCCGCGAACGCCTGCTTCGAGATGCTTTCCGTGCTCGCGTTACGACGCTAGCTTTCGCCCTCCTTTTCCCTGCAATCACGCGGTTTGAGGACGGGGAGGATTGTGCTAGGCTGACACGAAAGAAGGAGCCCCAATGGGTCTCACCGGCATGCTTACACGTCCGCGAAAGCGGACGTCAAACTCTGGAGGACAGACGCTGGGCCAGGTCATCGCCTTCGCGAATCAGAAGGGTGGCGTGGCCAAGACGACCACGACGCTCAACCTCGCCGTGGCCTTCAAGGAGCAGGACTTCAACGTCCTGGCCGTCGACCTCGATCCCCAGGGAAACCTGACGATGAGCCAGGGGATGGATCCCGACAGCGTCGAGCGCTCGATGTTCGACGTGCTCGTCCATGGGATGCCGATCGAGGAGATCATCCAGCGCGCCGAGATCGACGTGGCCGTTTCGTCGATCGATCTCGCGGGGGCCGAGCTTGCGCTCTCGAGCATGATCGGTCGGGAGCGGGCGCTCCAGAAAGCCTTGCTGCCGGTCCGCAGCCGCTACGACTTTATCCTCATCGACACGCCGCCTTCCCTCGGGCTCCTGACGATCAATGCCCTGACAGCCTCGGACGACGTCATCGTGCCGGTGCAGTGCGAGTACCTCTCCCTCCGTGGGCTCGTCCAGCTCGAGAACACGCTCTCGATGATCAGGGAGAACCTGAACCCGTCGGTCGAGCTCAGGGGCATCCTCCCGACGATGTACGACTCGAGGACGGTGCACAGCCGCGAGGCGGTCGACATGCTGAAGGAGAACTTCGGCGACCTCGTCTTCGAGACCCGAATCCGGAAGACCATCCGTTATGCCGAGGCTCCTGTCCAGGGCAGCTCCGTCCTCAAGTACGACTCCTCCGGGTCCGCCGCGAAGGCGTACCGGGACCTCGCGAAGGAGGTGCTCAACGGTGCGACGCCGCGCCAGCATGCGTGAGGGCCCGCTCGCCGAGCTCTTCAAGGCGACGGAGGCGGCTCAGCGACAGCAGGAGCTCACCGAGCAGGGCGAGGAGCCGCCCAAGGATGTGACCGAGGCGCCGACGGTTGAGTCGGCAGCCGCTGCTCCCGCGCCGGAGCCCGAGCCGGAGCGGGTCGAAGAGCCGCGCCCGGTCTCTCCGCTCCGCCAGGATCGGATCGTCGAGGCCCCGGCGCCCGCAGCCCGCATGGCCGCGCCCGGGCCGCGCCTCCACCGCACGCCCCGGCCCGAGTCTGCCGCCTACCTCGCGGTCATCCGAGTCGTCGGCGTGGGCGGCGGCGGTCTGAACGCGGTCAACCGCATGATCGAGGCTGGGATCTCCCAGGTCGAGTTCATCGCGGTGAACACGGACATCCAGCAGCTCCGCACCTGTGAGGCGCCCATCAAGCTGCACATCGGCCGCGAGCTGACTCAGGGTCTCGGCTCCGGCTCCGATCCCGAGGTGGGGCGGAAGGCGGCCGAGGAGGCCCACGACCAGGTCAAGCACGTCCTCCGGGGCTCGGACATGGTCTTCGTCACCGCCGGCGAGGGCGGGGGCACCGGAACCGGTGCCGCGCCGGTCATCGCGCGCATCGCGAAGGAGGTCGGCGCGCTCACCGTCGGCATCGTCACGCTTCCCTTCCGTTTCGAAGGCTCGCGGCGCCGGCACACCGCCGAGAACGGCGTCCACGAGCTGCGCCAGGTTTGCGACACGGTCATCGTCATCCCGAACGACCGGCTGCTCGAGGTGCTCGAGCGCTCGACGTCGATGCTCGACGCGTTCCGCATCGCCGACGACGTCCTTCGGCAGGGCGTCCAGGGCATCTGCGACCTGATCACGATGCCCGGCCTCATCAACCTCGACTTCGCAGACGTCCGGACGATCATGAACGACGCCGGCTCGGCCATCATGGGCATCGGCTTCGCCACGGGCGAGAACCGCGCGCGCGAGGCGGCCGACCGGGCGCTCCGCTCGCCGCTCATCGACACCGAGCTCACCGGCGCCAGGGGCATCCTCCTCTCGATCGCCGGCGGGGACGACCTGACCTTGCTCGAGGTGAACGAGGCCGCCGAGGTCGTGCGCCAGGCTGCCACCGAGGAGACGAACATCATCTTCGGCGCGACGATCGACGAGCGGCTCGCCGGCCAATGCTGGGTGACCGTGATCGCGACGGGTCTCGGGCGGCCGAGCCTGCGCTCGACGCCGCTCGAGCCGCTGGCCGAGTCGGAGTCCCTCGAGCCGCCGAGCTTTTTGCGCGACCTTTAGCGAGGGCTTGGCGAAACAGACGCTGTGCCGCCGGAATCGCGCTGGGCGGCGCGAGGCGGCGTCCTCAGTCGCGCCCGTATTTCAATCAATACGAGCGCTCCCTGCGTCCTTGCCTCGCATCCACCCAGCGCGCCCCGGCGACGAGGGCCGTTCCGCCAAGCCCTCTAAGCGCTCGCAAACAGCGCTACCTTGTCCGCATGAGAGGGGCCGTCGCCGCCGGGCATCCGCTGACGGCGCAGGCGGGTGCCGACACCCTCGCGGAAGGCGGGAACGCCGTCGACGCGTGCATTGCGGCGGCTTTCGTCTCCTGGGTGACCGAGAGCCCGCTTACCGGCCCGGGTGCGGGCGGCTTCATGCTCGTGCACCGTGCGCGTGATCGCTCCGACCGGATGCTCGACTTCTTCGTCTCGATACCGGGGCGGGGATTGGACGAGCCCTCGGCTGCCCGCATGGTCGAGGTCGACGTTCCGTTCGACGAGCAGACGACCCAGCTCTTCCGGATCGGAGCGGCCGCCTGCGCGGTGCCTGGAGCCGTGGCCGGACTGGGAGAAGCGCACCGGCTGTACGCCCGGTTGCCGTGGCCTGACCTCGTCGCGCCTGCGATCGAGGCCGCACGGAAGGGCGTGCGCCTGAACCGCGAGCAGGCCTTCCTGCATTCGATCCTGGACGTCGCTCTGCGCGCGAGTGACGAGGGCCGCAAGATCTACGGCGGATCCGCGCCGCTTGCAGAACGCGACACGCTCCGGATGACCGACCTCGCCGACACGCTCGAGCAGTTGGCCGAGGAAGGGGCGACTGCCTTCTACGGGGGCGAGCTCGCCCGCCGGGTCAGCGCAGCCGTTCGCGCGGAGGATGGGCCCCTGACCGAGGCCGATCTCGCGTCCTACCGGGTCATCCGCCGCCGCCCGGTCCGAGCCGAGTTCGCCGGCCACGAGCTCGTTTCCAACCCGCCGCCTTCCTCCGGCGGCCTTCTGATCGCCTTCGTCTTGCGCGTGCTCGACCGCCTTGGCGTCGGTGGGCGGCAGGGGAGCCTCGGCGCCGTCGTCGCCCTGGCGGCTGTTATGCGCGAGGCGACGAACGCTCGCGACGTCGGCTTCGTGCGCGCGCTCTACCGTGGTGGGCTGGCCGCGCGGCTGCTGACGGAGGAGCGCATCGAGGAGGCCACCCGGTCGATTCGGGCTGGTTCCGCGGAGATAGCCCGTGAGCCGGCCGGAATCCCTTCCACGACGCACATCAGCGTCGTCGACGCCGATGGAAACGCGGCTTCGCTCTCGGCCTCCACCGGCTGCGGCTCCGGGATCGTGGTGCCGGGTACGGGCATCCACCTCAACAACATGCTCGGGGAGACCGATCTCAATCCTGACCAGAGGACCGCCGCGCCCGGGCAGCGGCTGACGAGCATGATGGCCCCGTCGGTCGTTCTCGCGAACGGGCGCCCGCGCCTCGTCGTCGGCAGCGCCGGCTCGATTCGCCTGCGCGCAGCCATCCTCCAAATCGTCGTCAACGTGGTCGCGCACGGGATGTCGGTGCAGGAGGCAATCTCGGCGCCCCGAGTGCACCTCGACGGAGATGTGCTTCAGCTGGAGGGCGGGATCGAGGCATCGATTGCCGCCGGGCTCGAGCGACGGGGTCACAGGGTCGTTCTCTGGCGGGCCCGCAATCTCTACTTCGGCGGCGCGTCGGCGGTCACGCTCCTCGACGACGGGACGCTGGAGGCGGCGGGTGACCCGCGCCGCGGAGGTGGAGGCGTGGTCGTGAAATGACCGTTCGAGTTCGACACGCCGAGCCACGGGATGCGGCGCGCCTCGTCGAGCTCGCCCGAGAGGTCGGAGCCGAGGACGAGGGCTGGCTGATCACCGCGGGCGACTGGCGCACCCCGTGGGAGGAGCGTCGATATCTGCGCGCCGTGCGCCGGCACGCGGATGCCGCCGTGCTGGTCGCGGAGAGCAACGGGGCCGTCGTCGGGCGGCTTTCCATCGCCCGCGATCCACATCCGGCCAGCCCGCACGTGGCCGACCTGGGGCTCATGGTCGCGCGCGACCACCGGCGGCAGGGCGCCGGCACGGCGCTCATGGAGGCAGCCGAATCCTGGGCCCGTCGCGTGGGCATCACGAAGATCGAGTTGCACGTCTTCCCTCACAACGGGCCTGCTCTGGCCCTCTACGAGCGTCTCGGCTACGAGCGCGAAGGTCTGCGCCGTGGCCACTACAGCCGCGCTCACGGGAAGGTGGACGCGATCTTGATGGCGAAGGAGCTCGCGTGAAGCGGCTCGCCGGCCTGGTTCTAGTCGCCCTGGCGGCAGGATGCGGCGGTGGCGGCGACGTCGACGAGACGACCGAGCAGGCCGTCGTCACCGCGGCGAAAGCTGCTTACGCGAAGGCACGGCTCGAAGGAATCGACATGACCAACGGCCCGTGCCTTGGAGTGATCGTGCCGAACTGGGTCGCCGACGTCGCCCACGATCCTCGCCAGCCGGTCGACGACGACCCAGCCAACCAATGCGAGGCCTATCGCGCGGGTGAAGCGGAGCACTTCGTCGAGCTCGACCCCGACGGAAACGTGATCAGGGTCGAATGAGCCACGTCGAGCTCGAGATCGAGATCGAGGAAGAGCTGTGGACCGACGACGCCGGCGACGACCACTCAGGCTGGTTCTGCGTCGCCACCGATCCGTTCCCCTGCCCTGCCGCCGGCTGCACGTTCGTCGCCAACTACATGACTGCCGTGCACCTCATTCTCGTGTGGCAGGAGCAGGACGACCCGAACCTGCTTCGGCACGCGCAGCGTGCCCAGGAGGTCGGGCGCAACCCGCGCGTGGTCATGTACCGAACCGAGTTCGGGCCGAGCGCGTCCTACTACGCCTGGGAGGCTTCCGGCCGCCCCGTGCACGGGATCCGCACGTAGGGGCCGGATATATCCGGCCCCAGGCGGGGCATGCCCCGCCCCTACAGGGGTTCTACGCGGCCGTTCGTGGAGGCACGCTCGCGGATCTCCCGGTCGCGGGCGACCGCCTCGGCCGCCTTGGCGAGCATCGGAGCAAGGCGGAGCACGCGCTGGCGCTCGGAGCGAAGCTCGAGGAGCCCCTGCTTCACGTCCGTCCCGAAGTCGACCCGGGCGGCGATCTGGTACGCGATCGAATCGGCCTGCGGGTCGAGGTCCTCGAGGTCGGCCCCCGCAGCGTCGACGACGCGCCGGTAGGCGTCCAGACACTCCTCCACCTCCTCGGCGCTCGGGTCGTCCGCTTCGTCCTCGAGCTCGTCGATCTCGGCAGTGATGAAGGAGCGCCCTTCGGTCAGCTCGACGAGGCGGAAGGGGTCGCGCCCCTCGACGACGATGTTGAGCCGCCCGTCGGGGAAACGCTCGAGGACTTCGATTACGCCGGCGCGCGTCCCGACCTCCCTCATGCCGTCCTCGTCGGCGAGGACGAGCCCGAACTCGACGTTCTCGTCGAGGCATTCGTCGATGAGCTCCTGGTAGCGAGGCTCGAAGATGTGCAGGGGAGCCTGCTCGCCCGGGAGGAGGACGATGTTGAGGGGGAACAGCCCAAGCTCGTTCATGGTGGTGACCCCGTTCGGGGGTGGGTGGTGGGGATAATCGTGAAAGATTAGGCCATAGCCTCCGACAAGCCCCTCTTCCGCCCCGCGATCGCAGACCTCGTGCCGTACGAGCCGGGGAAGCCGGTCGAGGAGGTCCAGCGCGAGCTCGGCCTCGAGCGGGTGGTGAAGCTCGCCTCGAACGAGGGCCAGTTCGGCCCCTTCCCGACGGCCGTTGCGGCGCTCGAGCGGCTCGTTCCCGAGCTGAACCGATATCCCGACGGCGGCGCCTACCGGCTGCGGAGCGCGCTCGCCGCGAAACACGGCGTCGGGTTCGAGAACGTCGCGCTCGCGGCGGGGGCCGATGCAGTCGTCATGTACCTGTCGCTGGCCGTCCTCGATCCCGGCGACGAAATCGTGTGCGGCTGGCCCTCCTTCCCGAGCTACGTGCTCGACGCGATCAAGCTCGGCGCCAAGCCCGTCACCGTCGAGCTGACGGAGCACCGCTATGACGTCGAGCGCATCCTGGAGGCGGTCACGCCGCGGACGAAGATCGTGTACCTCTGCAACCCGAACAACCCCACCGGGACGATGATCGGGCGCGACGAGGTCGACGCTTACTTCCGGCGGGCGCCCGACCACGCCCTCACCGTTCTCGACGAGGCCTACTTCGAATACGTGGACGATCCCAGCTATCCCGACGGCATCGAGGAGCACCTCAAGCACGGGAGGAAGGTCCTCGTCCTGCGCACGTTCTCGAAGATCTACGGCCTGGCGGGACTGCGAGTCGGGTACGGGATCGGGCCGGCGGAGGTGGTCGAGGCGATCAACAAGGTACGGAACGCCTTCGAGGTCAACCATGCGGCGCAGGAGGCCGCCCTTGCGAGCCTCGGGGAAGACGAGGAGATCGCTCGCCGGCGTCGGCTGACGGCGGCAGGACGGACCCAGCTCGTAGAGACGTGCGAACGCCTCGGCGTGCCCGCGGCGACGCCCGCGGTCGCCAACTTCGTCTACGCCGAGGTCGGCGAGGACTCGCGGGGGATCTTCGAGGCGCTGCTGAGAGAAGGCGTGATCGTCCGGCCCCTCGCGCCGTTCGGCGCTCCGGGCGCGATCCGCGTCACCGTGGGCACGGCCGAGGAGAACGAGTTCTTCGCCGCGGCGCTCGAGCGGGTGCTCGAAAGCGCAAAAACAGCCCTTTGAGGGCATATCCCGGCACGAGAGCGATGTTACGGTTCGGTCCGTGACGCGGGGCCTCAGGGGAGCCCAGTGGAGGCTGCTGCGAGACGCTGCCGGCTACCGCCTCCTCTTCCTCGCCACGCTCGCATCGAGCGTCGGCACCTGGCTGGCCTTCATCGCGCTCGTCGTCGACGTCTTCGACCGCACGGAGGATGCGAGCTGGGTCAGCGCCCTCCTGATCGCCGAGTTCCTTCCGATCGTCGTCATCGGCATCCTCGCGGGCCGCCTGATCGACCGGGTCTCGCGCCGCCGGATCCTCGTCGGCGCAGACCTCGCCCGCTTGGCGGTCTTCCTCGTCCTGCCTTTCGCAGGAAGCGCCCTCCAGATCGTGCTGCTCGCCTTTGCCGCCGGGGTGGCCACGAGCATCTTCAGGCCGGCTGTATACGCGGGGCTGCCCAACCTCGTCTCCGACGAGGAGCTGCCGCGGGCCAACGGCCTCCTGCAAACGGCGGACAACCTCACCTGGGCGGTCGGGGCACTCGCTGGCGGCGCGCTCGTCGCGGCGACCTCGCCGGATGTCGCGTACTTCCTGAACGCGGCGAGCTTCCTCGTCTCCGCGCTTCTGATCGTTCGCATCCGGGAGAGCCTGGAAGAACCGGAGCGGCCGCCGAGCCTCGGCCAATGGCGCGACCTCCTCGAGGGGCTGCAGCTCGCGGTCGGCTCGCGCGCGCTTCTCACCGTGCTCGTCGCATGGAGCATCGTCATGCTCGCCAACGCCGGGATCAATGTCGCCGAGGTCTTCCTCGCGAAGGACGTCTTCGACTCAGGGGACTTCGGCTACGGGGTGCTCGTCTCGGGGACGGGCCTGGGGCTCGTCATCGGCAGCCTCCTCGCAGGCCCCTGGATCGCGCAGCGGGGCATGCGCGTTCCCTACGGGGTTTCGATCGGGCTCATGGCCGTCGGCTTCGGCCTGGCGGCAGCGGCGCCGAACGTGTGGCTCGCGACCTGCGCGGTCGTCGTGGGAGGCATCGGAAACGGCGTCGCCGTCGTCACGAACGCGGTTCTCGTCCAGCGCGGCGCACCCGACCGGCTTCGCGGCCGCGCGTTCTCGGTCGTGATGAGCGTCGGCTATGCCGTCCTCGGGATCGGCATGGTCGTTGCCGGACCCCTCACGAACGTGCTCGGAGCGCGGGCGGTCTGGGGTATCGCCGCGGCGCTCCTGGCAATCGCCGCCGTGGTCGGCTTCGCGCTCCTGCGCGGAGTCTCCGAGGAGCGAGCCCGGACCGAGATCGTTCCGAGCCGCCACGCCGCTTAGATGGCCTCGAAGGCCTGGACGCTCGAGCGACTCCTCGAGGGCGTGCGCGCCGGCGACCGGCGGGCGCTCGCACGCGCGATCACGCTGGTCGAGAGCTCCGACCCGGTCGCCTACGACCTCATCCGTGAGCTCTACCCAGAGACCGGGCGCGCGTACGTCGTCGGCGTCACCGGGCCCCCGGGCGTCGGCAAGTCGAGCCTCATCAGCGCGCTGCTTCGCCATGTGCGCCAGCGGGAGACGACCGTCGGCGTCATTTCCGTCGACCCCTCGAGCCCCTTCACCCAAGGCGCGCTCCTCGGTGACCGGATCCGCCTCGCGGACCACTTTCTCGACCCGGAGGTGTTCATCCGCTCGATGGGGACCCGCGGCCACCTGGGCGGCCTGGCCGAGGCGACTCTGCAGGCTGCGCTCCTGCTCGACGCGGCGGGGAAGGAGCTCGTCTTCCTCGAGACGGTTGGAACCGGTCAGAGCGAGGTCGAGATCATCGGGATTGCCGACACCGTGCTTCTCGTCCTCATGCCCGGCTCCGGCGACTCGATCCAGGCGCTCAAGGCCGGGATCATGGAGATTCCCGACGTCATTGCCGTGAACAAGCGCGACCACCCGGCGGCCAAGACCATGGTGAACGAGGTGCGCTCGATCCTCTCGCTCGACTCGGACCGCGCATGGCAGCCGCCGATCGTCCTGACGGAGGCGGTGCAGGGCGAGGGCGTCTCCGAGCTCTGGGAAAAGGTTGAGGAGCACCGCGCGCACCTCCAGGACGAAGGGCTGCTGGAGCGGCGCCGAGCCGAGCATCTCGCCGGCGAGGTCTTTGCGGTCGCGAGCGCGCGGGCGAAGGCGCACCTCGAGCGCGCCGTGGGGGGAGACAAGGAGCTCCAGCGTCTCCTGGGCGAGGTGCAACGGCGCGAGCTCGACCCGCTGACGGCGGTTCGGGAGATCATGGAGAAGGTATTCCGGGTGAAAAGTGACGATGGCGACAAAAACGGTCCCCACACTCGCTGACATCGAGGCGGCCCGCGTCCGGATCGCGGCGCTGGCCCGGCCGACACCCGTCTACTCGTCCGAGACGCTCTCGCGCCTTGCCGGCCGGCGCGTCTTCCTGAAGGCCGAGAACCTCCAGCGAACGGGCTCGTTCAAGATCCGCGGGGCCGTCAACAAGATCGCGTCGCTGTCGCAGGCAGAGCGCGCCGCCGGGGTCGTGACCGCGAGCGCGGGCAACCACGGCCAGGCCGTCGCGCTCGCGGCGCGGGAAACCGGTGTGACGGCGACCGTGTTCATGCCCCAGGACGCGCCTATGGCGAAGGTGGACGCCACACGGAGCTACGGCGCCGAAATCGTGCTCGTCGGCGACAGCTACGACGAGGCCCAGGCGTCGGCGGGAAAGCGCGTCGAGGACGGCGCGACGTTCGTCCACGCCTTCGAGGACGAGGTCGTGATCGCCGGCCAGGGCACGCTCGGCCTCGAGCTCGCCGAGCAGCTGGCGGACGAGGTGGAGACGGTGGTAGTACCGATCGGCGGCGGCGGCCTCGCCTCGGGGATCGCATTAGCCCTCCGTGAGCTCCGGCCGGAGATCAAGCTCGTGGGCGTCCAGGCCGAGTCCTGCGCACCGTTCACAGGCGGCGAGCCGATCGGATTCACGATCGCCGACGGCATCGCGGTGAAAAAGCCGGGAGAGATGACGCGGGGCATCCTCGAGGCCCGGCTCGACGAGGTCGTGACGGTGACTGACGACCAGATCGCGCACGCGATCGTGCTCCTGCTCGAGCGCGTGAAGCTCGTGGTCGAGGGCGCGGGCGCGGCGTCGGTCGCGGCGGTCCTGGCGGGCCGGGTGGGAGGGTCGGGGCCGGTCTGCTCGCTTCTTTCCGGGGGAAACATCGACGCGATGCTCCTCCTCGAGGTCGCGCGACACGGCCTCACCCAGGCCGGGCGCTTTCTCGTCATCCGGACGAAGCTCGACGACCGCCCGGGAGCGCTGGCGAAGCTGCTGGCCTGCGTGGCCGACGAGCGCGTGAACGTGCACTCGGTCGAGCACCATCGCGAGGGCATGGATCTCCCCGTCACGGGGACTGAGGTCGAGCTCACGCTCGCCATGCGCGACGAGGAGCACTGCGCCGACCTCCTCGGGCGCCTCGCCGAGCTCGGCTACGACGTCGAGCGCCTGCAGTAGTGGCTGAGAGCTCGTTCCAGAATGGGGGCTGTGCCGCCGGAATCGCGCTGGGCGGCGCGAGGCGGCGTCCTCCGTCGCGCCCGTATCTCATTCGATACGAGCGCTCCCTGCGTCCTGGCCTCGCATCCACCCATCGCGCCCCGGCGACGAGCCCCATCCTGCAACGAACTCTATGACCGACTACTCGACGACGCCCCTCCCGCAGAAGCTCGGGATCAAGGAGGACTCCAGCGTCGGGATTCTCGACGCTCCCGAGGGCTTCGCGGAGTGGCTGGGCGTCGTGCCGAAGCGCCGGGGGCAACTCGACGTCATCCTCTTCTTCGCCACCCGCAAGGGGGAGCTGATCCGTCAGTTCACCCCGCTTGCGAGGCGGCTCACGCCCGCCGGAGGGCTCTGGATCGCCTGGCCGAAGAAAGCGGCGAAGACCGACACGGACCTCGACTTCGAGACGGTGCAGCGCGTGGGCCTCCGGGCCGGTCTGGTCGACAACAAGAGCGCGTCGATCGACGACACCTGGCAGGCGCTCCGCTTCGTCGTCCGCCGCGCGGACCGTTAGGTAGGGGCGGGATATATCCCGCCCCTACGCCTCCTGAGTCTTAGCCGGTCGCCTTCGAGTCGCCGGCGAACGGTTCCATAGTCTGCGGATTCAGCCGCTTGAGCTTCGACGCGTACTTGAGATCGGGATGGCCGATGGCCATGACGTCGAACCCCCGACTCTGCTCCGTGAGCGAGTTGAGGTCCTCGTCGAAGTTGTTCGCGTAGATGAAGCCGTTGTACCAGTAGGACGACCAGGCGGTCGAGACCTTCGGCTCCTTGCCGATGTAGTAGCCGAGCTGGGTCGGATTCGACGGATCCGTGAAGTCGACCACCGTCGTGCCGCCGTTGTACCAGGCCGACACCAGGACGTCCTTGCCCGTCTTGAGCGGCACGGTGTTGAAGTTGTGCGCCGTGCAGAGGACCGAGATCTCCTGCTGCGGCAGCGAGTAGCTCGCCTTGAGAACCGGTGCGGCGGGGTTGGAGACGTCGTAGAACCAGAGCGCGCCCAGCGGGAGGTGCGGGTCACCGCCGACGCAGCCGGGCGTGGCCTCCGCACCGCCGAGCTCGTCGCCGATCACCGCTGTCTTCCCGTCCCAGGAAAAGGTGGACGAATGGTGGATGTTGATCGCCGGGTTGGTGATATGGCTGATGATCCGCGGGTTGGCGGGATCCGAGAGGTTCCAGATCTGGGACTCGGTGATGCAGGCCGCGGCGGCGAGCTTCCGCTCCATGAATACCGTGACGTCGTGACAGCCGACGGCCGGCGAGACGTCGGGAGTCGAGATCACCCGCGCCGCCGCCGGATTCAGAAGCGGGACCTCGACGACCGAGATCTTTCGATGCGTCTCGGCGTTGCATTCCGTGCCCTGGCCGCCGAGTGGGTACGAGAGGACGTAGATCAGGACGCGAGCGTTCGCCGTGTCCGGGACGAGCGTGTGCGTATGCGAGCCGCAGTCGGTGTCGACGAACCCGATTTGCTGCGGGTTGGCGGGATCCGCGATCGAGACGATGCGAATCCCCTCGAACCCGCCCCCCGTCGTCGTCTGGATCGCGCTGGCTCCGCCCGCGCCGCACTCGGGCGCGCTGCGTGGCGAGTCGACCGAGACGAATACGAGGCTCTGCCAGATCGAGACGTCGGCCTGCGTACCGGGGCAGACAAACTGGCCGAGCTCGCGCGGCTGGCTCGGATCTGAGATGTCCACGAGCCGGAAGCCGCCGGGATTGTCGTAGTTCCCGAGCACCGCCGTCGAGCCCCAGAAGGCGAGGTCGGAACCTTGCCGGTAGGTCCCGTCGTCGTCCCAGTTCGCGACGAGGAACATGTTCGGCGAGTGCAGGTCGGCGTCGCTTCCGGCCGGCGTCGGCGTGCTGCCGTTCGGCAGCAGCGTGAGCGTGTCTTCGAGCTCGGACGGGAACTCCACGTCATGCGCCGAGGAGAGCGGCACGCTGATCAAGCCGAGCGCAAGCGTGGCGAGCAGAACGAGTTTCGTCATTTGTCCCCCCGGGGGTTTCTGGGCATGTAAGGACTCGTGGCTTCGGCCACGACCCTTCTGTTTTCCAGTTGGGCCTCAGACGAAACTCAGGAGCCGCTCGGCGTAACGCGGGGCGGTCGGCGCCTCCTCGTGACGGAAGTATGCGTAGACGTCGATGCCCTCGGCGAGAAGAGGACGGACCTCGTCGGCTACCCGTCGCAGCTCGTCGTCTCCGTGGGGCGGCTCGCGCAGGCGTAGATAGCGGAAGGGTGCCGCGCCCTCGAGCGCGCCGACGCGCGCGACTCGCCGCTCGTCGAGCCGAGCCGAGATCTCCGGGTCGTCCCAGGACTCGTGCCTGAAGTCCAGGGCCACGTGAAGGTCGGGCTGGAGGGAGTCGAGCAGGAGCCGGAGAAAGCCGTCGTCGCGGGCCTGCTGCACCTTGATCCGCAGTGGGCCGAGCGCCTCGCCCAGCTTGACGGCGCTCTGGCAGAAGGCATCGAGACCCCGGACACGCCCGAAGGAGGTCACCTGCCGGCTCATCGTCACCGCGAAGCGGAAGCCTGGGGGGACCGCCGCCGCCCAGCGCTCGAACTGCCCCTCGGCCGGTAGCCGGTAGAAGGTGTTGTTCAGCTCGACGGTGGGAAGCCGCTCGGCGTACAGGCGCAGGAATTCGTCCGGCTTCGCGTCGGCCGCGTAAAAGCCGCCCTTCCAGCTCGGGTAAGAGAAGCCGGAGGAGCCGGCAAAGAGCCTGCCGGGCTTAGTGGCCTTCGTGGACCTCGTAGATCTCGTCGGCGACGAGGCCGTGTGCCTCGCGGTGAACTTGCGCGGCCGTTTCGGCGTCCGGCGCCTCCACGAGGCAGAAGATCTTGCCCTTCGTCTCGTCCACCCAGTAGCTCTTGTAGTTCACGCCGTACTGACCTTGCGTCTCTACGTCCTTCGCGTGGGCGCCGGCCACATCGTCCGCGGAGACGCCCCCTTCCATGTGGTGCACGTCCATGAACAGCGGCATTCAGGCCCTCCCTGTCGTTGGCCGGCAGATCCTACAACCCCAACTCGCGCGCGATCACCAGCCGCTGGATCTCGTTCGTCCCCTCGCCTATCTCCAGCACCTTCTGGTCTCGGTAGAACCGCGAGATCGCGTACTCGTCCATGAAGCCGTAGCCGCCGTGGACCTGCAGCGCGTGGTTGGCGACACGGTGGGCGAGCTCGCCCGTGTAGAGCTTCGCCATCGCGGCGGCCTGCGCGAAGGGGCGCTCCTGGTCCTTGAGCCAGGCCGCTTTGTAGACGAGCTGGCGGCCGGCCTCGATCTCCGTGGCCATGTCGGCGAGCTTGAAGCGGATCGCCTGGAACTTCGCGATCGGCTGCCCGAACTGCTCCCGCTCCTGCGCATATCGGCTCGCGAGCTCGTAGGCGCCTTGGGCGAGGCCGAGCCCCATCGCGGCGATCGAGATCCGTCCCCCGTCGAGGATCTCGAGGAACTGGTGGAAACCGTGCCCGCGCTCCCCGAGCAGGTTCCCCTCCGGCACTGCGCAGTCGCGGAAGGAAAGCTCGCGCGTGTCCGAGGCGCGCCAGCCCATCTTCCGCATCGGCGCCGAGATCTCGTAGCCGGGCGTGCGGTTGGGCACGATCAGGTTCGAGATCTCGTCCTCGCCCGTGCGCGCTGTGATCGTCACGCAGGCGCTGAGATCGGTCCCTGCATTCGTGATGAAGATCTTCGAGCCGTTCACGACCCAGCTTCCGTCCCGTAGCTCCGCCCGGGTCCGGGTCGCCGCTGCGTCCGAGCCGGCCCCGGGCTCGGTCAAGCCGAAAGCGGCC